>Ga0105090_10001418_pt1 | contig 12903 bp, 13 predicted proteins | sample PPLLak3March2015_FD_79110 | JGI IMG/M metagenome (GOLD analysis project Ga0105090, IMG submission 79110) | Freshwater sediment microbial communities from Prairie Pothole Lake near Jamestown, North Dakota, USA - PPLs Lake P7 Core (1) Depth... | ecosystem: Environmental > Aquatic > Freshwater >... | reverse complement strand
CTCGGCCGATTGCGCCGTGATTTCGGCACCGTTTACGCGGCCAACGGCCTGATCGGCTTCATCTTCGCGGCTACCGGCCCGGTGGCGGTGATCCTTTCGGTCGGCACGCGCGGCGGGTTGTCGCAGGCCGAGTTGGCCTCGTGGATCTTCGGCGCCTTCTTCGTCAACGGCATCCTGACGCTGGTGGCCAGCGCGCTGTATCGGCAGCCGCTCGCTTTCTTCTGGACGATCCCGGGCACCGTGCTCGTGGGCCCGGCGCTGCAGCACTTGAGCTGGCCCGAGGTGACAGGCGCCTTTTTCGCCACCGGGGTCCTGATGCTGGTGCTCGGCTTGACCGGCTGGGTGCGCCGCGCGATGGCGGTGATTCCGATGCCGATCGTGATGGGCATGGTCGCCGGCGTGTTCCTGCGCTTCGGGCTCGACCTGGTGCGCGCGCTGCACGACGATGCGTGGATCGCTGCGCCGATGGTCGTGCTGTTCCTGCTGCTCAATGCGCGCACCGCCTGGGGCCGCCGGTTGCCGCCGATGATCGGCGCGCTGCTGGTCGGCGCCGCTGCGGTCGCATTGTCGGGGCGATTCGATCCGGGCCCGCTGGCGGCGCAGTGGATCGTCGCGCCGCTGCTGCGCGCGCCGCAGTGGTCGCTGCAGGCGATGATCGAACTGGTGGTGCCGCTTGCGATCACCGTTCTGGTCGTGCAGAACGGCCAGGGCGTGGCGGTGCTGAGATCGGCCGGTCATCCGGCTCCGGTCAACGCGATCACCGTGGCCTGCGGCGCCTGGTCGATGTTGACCGCCCTGGTCGGCTCCGTGCCGACCTGTCTGACCGGGCCGACCAATGCGATCCTCGCCTCGTCCGGCGAGCGCGAGCGGCACTACACGGCCGGTATCGTCGTGGCGGTGCTGGCGATGCTGTTCGGCCTGTTCGCGCCGCTGTTCACGCGGCTGATGCTGGCCGCGCCGCCCGCCTTCATCGCGGTGCTGGCCGGGCTGGCGATGCTGCGCGTGCTGCAGGCCTCGTTCACGACCGCCTTCGGTGGGCGCTTCACGCTCGGTGCGCTGATCACCTTCGTCGTCACCGTCGCCGACGTGGCCGTGCTGAACGTCGGAGCGGCCTTCTGGGGGCTGGTGGCAGGCTTCCTGGTGTCCTGGCTGCTCGAACGCGGCGATTTCGCGGCTGCGCGGGCCGCGTCGCACCCGGAGTCGGACAAGGCGGGAGGCTGACCCGGATCACGGCGGCTGCATTCGATGCGGCCGCGGCCTGCCCGGCCGGACAGGATTGTGCGAAGCTCGAAGCCTCTTTGCGTTGCTTCCCGACCCGATGTCCGCGCTTCTGACCGATCTGTACCAGCTGACGATGATGCAGGCCTACCTCGACGAGGGGATGGTCGAGACGGCAACGTTCGAACTCTTCGTGCGCAAGCTGCCGCAGCAGCGCAATTTCCTCGTTGCAGCCGGCCTCGACCAGGCTCTCGACTTTCTCGAGACGCTGGCATTCACCGACGACGAGCTCGGCTGGCTCGCGCGCGATGGCGGCTTTCCGTCGCGCTTCGTCGATCAACTGCGCGAGTTCCGCTTCACCGGCGACGTCGATGCGATGCCCGAGGGCACGGTCTTCTTCCCCGACGAGCCGATCCTGCGGGTGACGGCGCCGCTGCCGCAGGCGCAGTTCGTCGAGAGCCGGTTGCTGAACATCGTCCATTTCCAGACGCTGATTGCGTCGAAGGCGGCGCGCGTCGTGCTCGCCGCGCAGGGACGGCAGCTGGTCGATTTCGGGATGCGCCGCGCGCACGGCGCCGAAGCCGCGCTGTTCGCCGCGCGAGCTGCCTGGCTGGCCGGTTTCGACGCGACCGCGACCGCCGAGGCCGGCATGCGCTGGGGCATGCCGGTGCGCGGCACGATGGCCCACTCGTTCGTGCAGGCGCATCCGACCGAAGAGGCCGCCTTCGAGGCCTTCGCACGCTCGCGCCCGGACCGGCCGGTGCTGCTGGTCGACACCTGGGACACCGAGGCGGGCGTGGCGAAGGCCATCGCGCTGGCGCCGAAACTGGCGGCCGACGGAATCGAGATCGGCGGCGTGCGGCTCGACAGTGGCGATCTGGCCGCGCATGCGAAAACGGTGCGCAAGATGCTCGACGACGCGGGGCTGCACAAGACCATCATTTTCGCCAGCGGCAACCTCGACGAGGCGCGTGTGGCAGGGCTGATCGCCGACGGTGCGCCGATTGCCGGTTTCGGCGTCGGCACCGCGCTCGACACGTCGGGCGATGCGCCTTCGCTCGACGCGGTCTACAAGCTGCAGTCGTACGCGGGCGTTGCGCGGCGCAAGCGCTCCGAGGGCAAGGCGACCTGGCCGGGGATCAAGCAGGTCTGGCGCCGCTACGATCGGAACGGCCGTCTCGCCGGCGATACCGTGCAACTGGTCGATGAACCGCCATCCGACGATGCCTTTGGCGAGGCACTGCTGCAGCCGTGCATGCGCGCCGGCCGCCGGCTGCCGGGTGCGTCGACGCTGGCGCAGGCGCGTGCGCACTGCGCCAGCCAGCTTGGCCGATTGCCCGGCGCGTTGCGTGCGCTGGAGCCGGCCGCCGTGCCGTACCCGGTCCGGATCTGCGCCGGAATCCAGGACCTGGCGCGCCGGATCGACGCCGCGAAAGATACCGGCTGAACCGCCGGTCGCCGGCTGATGGGAAGCCGGGCCGCGTGATTGCCGCCGGGCTCGAGAGCGCGCGGCATCACGATCCGGAGTCGGCTGCGATGCGGGTGAGGTCAGCGGGCGCGTCGTCGCCCCAGCGCATCGCGGCAAACTCGCGCACGAATCCCTCGAACTGGTCGGCCGGCAGTCCTTCGATGCCGGCTGCGGCGGCGCGGCCCGCGCCGCCGAAGCGCCGGCACAACTCGTTCGCGCCGGCCGGGGCGGCGATCGGCGCGCGCACGCTGACGACGATGCTGCCGTCGGCCGCGTGCCTGGCGACTGCGTGCGCGTGGCGCGGCTGCGCCACAGCGAATTCGTTCGCCAGGCTGCCGATCACCCGCCGGCTCCAGGGCGCATCCGGCAGCAGGTAGACCGCCCCGCCGGCGCCCTGCCAGTGGGGGCGCTGCGCGTGGCCTCGCGCGAGGTCCGCGCGGCGCAGCGCGTCGATGTCGAGCGCGATCGGCTCGCGCTCGATGAACTCCAGCGGGTCGCCGTAGCGCGCCAGCATTGGATAGAGCCGTGCCGGTGCGATGTGCACGTCGCTCTCGCTCTCGCCATAGGCGTTGTAGTTGATCGTCTCGCCGAGCATCCGGAGCCGCTCGCATTCGTCGCGCTGCAGGCCGATCGATTCGGCAAGCCCTTCGGCGAGCGCGCGCATGTTGTCGCCGAACGCGCCGACCACGGCCCAGGCCCGGAACCGGCCGCCCAGATGCCGGTCGACGATCGCGCTGGTGCAGACGCCGCTGGCCAGGTCGATGTGCGCCTCGAGCGCCGGATGGCGCGGCACGTCGCCCGCCGCGTGGTGATCGAAATAGCGCACGCGCGCGCCGCGCTCGAGCAGGCGCAGCAGCGCGTCCCGATTGCGCTCCATCGACAGGTCGCAGACCAGCACCTCGTCGCCGGCCCCGGCCGGCACGCGCTCGAGCAGCGCGATCTCGCGCTTGAGCCCGGTGACGAGCGTCGCTGCCGACGGTTCGTGCAGCCGCCACTGGACGACGGCGCACAGTCCGTCGGCATCGCCGTTGCAGACGTCGAACCGCCTGGTTGCCGGTGCGCGGCCGGCATTCTGATGGTGTTCGGCCATGGCGCCATCGTGCACGGCGCAGCGCTTCGAGCCAAGCCCCAGGTGGGGTTGAGCTGGATCAATACCGGCTGCGGCAGCGCGGGCGATAAGGATTGGGTCCGCCACGGCCCGGCAGGCGAATCCGGTCGGGGTCGGCGGGGGTGAGGCGGCGCGGAATCGATGCAGGATCGTTGGGAGCACTACGAGCACGGGGCCGACATCGGCGTGCGCGGCTTCGGCGCAACGCTGCCGGCGGCGTTCGAGCAGGCGGCGCTGGCGCTGACCGCGATCGTCACCGACCCCGGCGGCGTTGCCGCAAGCGAGCCGGTCGACATCGCCTGCGAGGCGCCGGACAATGAGCTGCTGTTCGCCGAATGGCTCAATGCGCTCGTCTACGAGATGGCGGTGCGCCGCATGCTGTTTTCACGCTTTCGGGTCGAGATCGACGGCGATCGGCTGACGGCCCGCGCCTTCGGCGAGCCGACCTCGGTGCGGCGCCACAGCCCGGCCGTCGAGGTCAAGGGGGCCACCTACACCACCTTGCGCGTTGCGCAGACCGCAGATGGCGGCTGGCTCGCGCAAACCGTCGTGGATGTCTGATGCCATGAGCATGCCTGATCTGGTCCGGCGGGGGCCCTGCGAGTGGGAGCTGCCGATGCACGGCGCCATGCGCGTGCCGGCGGTGATCTACGCCACCGAGGCGCTGGTTCGGGCGATGGACGACAAGGTCTTCGAGCAGTCGCGCAACGTGGCGACGCTGCCCGGCATCGTCCGGGCCGCGTACGCGATGCCCGATGCGCACTGGGGCTACGGCTTTCCGATCGGCGGCGTCGCGGCCTTCGACGCCGACCGCGGCGGTGTCGTCTCGGCCGGCGGCGTCGGCTTCGACGTTTCGTGCGGCGTGCGCTGCCTGCACACCGGCCTGCGCCGCGAGGACATCCTGGCGGTGCAAAAGCCGCTGGCCGAAGCGCTGTTCGCGCGGATCCCGGCCGGCCTCGGCAGCACCGGCACGATCCGCCTCGGCGCCGAGCAGATGGACGCGATGCTTGCCGGCGGGGCGAAGTGGGCCGTCGAGCGAGGCTGGGGCGCGCCGGCCGACCTCGATCGCATCGAGGAGCGCGGGCAGATGCTTGATGCGAAGCCCGGGCGCGTGTCGGAGATGGCCAAGCGACGCCAGCGCGACGAGATGGGCACGCTCGGCAGCGGCAACCACTATCTCGAGGTGCAGCACGTCAGCGAGATCCACGACGCGGCCGCGGCCGCGGCATACGGTCTGGCGGTCGGCGACGCGGTGGTGATGATCCACTGCGGCTCGCGCGGGCTCGGCCACCAGATCGGCACCGAGTTCCTGCGCCAGATGGCGATCGCGGCGCCGGGCTTCGGCCTGACGCTGCCCGACCGGGAGCTGGCCTGCGCGCCGATCCGCTCGGAGCTCGGCGAGGCCTACCTGGGTGCGATGCGCGCTGCGATCAACTGCGCGCTGGCCAACCGCCAGATCCTCACGCACCTGGTGCGCGAGGTTTTCGCCGACATCCTGCCGGCAGCCAGGCTGCCGCTGCTGTACGACGTGTCGCACAACACCTGCAAGGTCGAGACGCACAGGATCGACGGCGAATCGCGTTCCCTGTACGTGCACCGCAAGGGCGCCACGCGGGCGTTCGGCCCGGGCCATCCCGATCTGCCCGAGCCCTTGCTCGCGGTCGGCCAGCCGGTGCTGATCGGCGGCTCGATGGGCACCGGCTCGTACGTGCTGGCCGGCACGGCGGCCTCGGAGTCGCTGGCGTTCTCGTCGGCCTGCCATGGCGCCGGGCGGGCCATGAGCCGTCACAAGGCGGCCACGCAGTGGCGCGGCCGGCAGGTGGTCGACGAACTCGCGGCGCGTGGAATCCTGGTGCGCAGCCCGTCTTCGCGGGGGATCGCCGAAGAGGCGCCAGGCGCCTACAAGGACGTTGTCGAAGTCGTCGACGCAGCCGATTCGGCGGGCCTGGCGCGCAAGGTTGCGCGGCTCGAACCGCTGGTCTGCATCAAGGGTTGACGGCATCCGGGGGCACAGTGAGCGCACACGGCGATCGAGGTGTGCGGCGAGTCGCCGACGACGAGGTTCGGGTGATGCTGGCCGGCGACGTCATGACCGGCCGCGGCATCGACCAGGCATTCGCGCAGTCCTGCGCGCCCGAACTGTTCGAGCCCTGGGTGCGCGATGCGCGGGAGTACCTGAGGCTGGCCGAGCGTGTGAACGGCCCGGTGCCGGCCCCGATCACGCCCGGCCATGTCTGGGGCGAAGCGTTGCCCGAGCTCGCTCGCCTTGCCCCCGACGCGCGCATCGTCAACCTCGAAACCGCTGTGACGACCTCCGACCGTCCCTGGCCGGGCAAGGGCATCCACTACCGGATGCATCCGGCCAACGTCGGCTGCCTGACGGCTGCGCGCATCGATTGCTGCACGCTGGCCAACAACCACGTGATGGACTGGGGGCGCGAGGGGCTGGCGCAGACGCTGCAAACGCTGCAGGGCGCCGGCCTGCGCGCGGCCGGCGCGGGACACGACGTCGCCGCCGCGCGGGCTCCGGCGATCCTGCCGCTGCGCGGCGGTGGTCGGCTGCTGGTCTACGCGCGGGCGACCGCCAGCAGCGGCGTGCCGTCGGACTGGGCCGCGGGCCGGCGGCGCGCCGGCGTTGCGCTGCTCGTCGATCCCGACGAGGCGGGCCGGTTGCCGGATGGCCAGGCCGCGGCCGGCCGCGCGACCAGCGGCGACGATATTCAGGGCGTCGACGCGCTCAGCGCGCAGATCGCCGCCGAGCGCCGCAGCGGCGACCTGGCAGTGGTCTCGATCCACTGGGGGGGCAACTGGAGCCCGCAGGTGCCCGAGGCGCACCGCTGGCTCGCCCGCCGGCTGCTCGATGCCGGCGTTACCGACATCGTGCACGGCCATTCGTCGCATCATCCGATGCCGGTCGAGGTCTGGCGCGGCAAGTTGATCCTGTACGGCTGCGGCGACCTGATCAACGACTACGAGGGCATCGGCCCGCACGGCGAGTTGCGCTCGGATCTGGGCTGTCTTTACTTTGCGACGCTGGCGCGCTCAACGGGCGAACTGCGCGACCTTCGGATCGTGCCGATGCAAATGCGCGGGTTCCGGCTGTCGCAGCCGGAACCCGCCGCCTGGACCTGGCTCGAGCGGCTGTTCGGCACGGCCCTCAGCCGGGCGAGTGCCGCCCAACCGACACGCGCTTCGCCTGAGGGCCTTCGGCAGCGCCGAAGTCCTCGATGAACTGCACCTGCATCCCGGGTTCGAGCTTCTCGAACTTGGGTGTCACGACGTTCCCGGCCGAAAAGTACAGTTCGGTGCCGTCGGTCGCCTCGATGAAGCCGTAGCCTTCGTCGGGCATCAGCCGCGCGACGGTTCCGAGCTGCGGCGTGTCGTGCCGCTTCACCTCGCCGCGGACCTGGCGACTCTGTTCTTCGAGCCAGCGCCTGCCCGCATCGAAGGCATCGCGCAGCGCCACGTAGACGTCCTCGTGGTGTTCGCGCGTCGTGGCGAACTCGTGGCCCGGCACATGCAGGTCGATGCGGACGTTGAAGTGGTGGCCCTGCTGGTGATGCAGCCGTTCCTGCTCGAGGACGACGCGGCAGCTGATCAGCGCAGCGTAGAACTCCTCGAGCTTCTCGACCTTCTCCCGAATCAGCGCCTCGACCGCATCGGATTGCGGCATGTGGCGGAACGTGATCTGCAGCGGAACTGCCGGCATGGTGAATGCTCCTTGGCAATGGAGAGTAATGCGTGAATGCGTGGCAATGGGTGACGAGGGGCCGGCGTCAGCGGTCCCGGCGCCAGGTTGCGCGGAACAGGTCCTGCGCCTTGTTGTAATGCAGGTCGAGCGTGCCCTTCCACGCGTGGTGCAGGCTGTCGGCGATCAGCCGCGCGACGTGCGCGGAGGTCGTCGTCACGACGGTGCCGTCGGCCTGGTCGTCGATCGCGATGATTCGCTCCATCGGGTGTTCGGCCTTCTCGCGCGCCTCGCAGTTGCGGACCAGGTTCAGGATCTCTTCGCGATGCTCGGTGAAGTAACTTCCGCCGATCGTCAGGTAGCCGGCCGGAAACCGGTCGTGGATCCGTCGGCAGGCCGGGCAGCGCGCTTCGTGCGCCGAGGCTTCGGTGGCGCCCCAGGTCCAGCGCCCGGCGTGGTAGACCGCCCCGCAGTCCGGGCATCGGGTCGGCTCGGGCAGCTTCTCCTTCGACCTGTAGGCGTCGTGGAAACGTTCGGGGCGCAGTGCGTCGTGACGTCGCGGCGCTGCGGTGTCGTGGGGCGTCTTCATGGTCTTCATGGTTTGCGTTCTCGGTTCGTGGAGGTTGGTGGCAGCGGCCCGCCGGATCGGGGCCGCAGTGAGTAGAGGTGGAGGCCGGGCTGCAGATCCACGATGCCGCGCGCGGCGTCGAGCATGACGCGCGCGGCGAAGCTCGCGATGTCGAAGCGGGCCTCGAGCAGCAGGTTCTGGTGCGCTCCGCTGCGCGCGGTGCCGAGGCGCTCGAGCACGACGCCGTGCGCGGCGTGTTCCAGCGCGGCCACGCTGTCGACTTCGAACACCTGCGTCGCTTCGCCGGCGAACAGCGCGTCGCGTCTAAAGGCGTCGGCTGCGGCCGCCAGCGTCGCGCCCTGCGCGAGTTCGACGTAGACGTAGCGCGTCAGCGCGCCGCCGGCGTCGCGCTGCTCGGTCGCCAGCGCATCGCGCACGCCCGGCACCAGACGCGCGGCCTCGGTGTGATGCAGGCTGGCGCCCGCGGGCCGATCGCGCTGCTCGGTGCGGCCGTCGGGGATCAGGCATTCGAAGGCGCGACGCAACAGCGGCAGCACGCCGGGGTCCCAGCCGGCGCCGACGACAGCCGCAACCCGGTGTCGATGCGCGGCCTCGCCGATCGCGTCGTAGTGCGCGCGGCGAGCCTGGCCCTCGAGCGCAGCGCATTCGACCACCGGCATCCGCTGCTGCAACAGTTCGCAGCCGACACCGGTGGCGTCCGATGGCGGCACGCACAGCAGCGCGGCCTGCGGCTGCTGCGGCAGGTCGCGCAAATGGCCTGCCACCGCAAGCCGCCCGAACGGCGCCGGCAGCGGCGTGGCGCCCGGCCTGGCCACGACGCCAACGACCTCCAGGTCGTGCCCTTCACCGGCGTTTTCGGCGCAGGCACGACCGAGGCGGCCGAATCCGACGATGGCGATCTTCAGGCGTTTCATTCCTGCCAATCTGCGCGTCATGCGCCGGGCTGGCGTTGACCGGAGTCAAGCCGGCGGCGCAAGGACGGCGCCGCGTTGGCCGGATCGGTTTCACGCGGATAAGATGGTCGAACGATGGCTATGAAGGGAGGGCCACGAAAATGCCGCACAACATACCGACCACGCCGGCCGAGTTCGACGAAACCCGGATCATCGAGCGACCGGACGGCTACTGGTGGCAGTCGAAGGATGGCGGCCGCGAGCATGGGCCTTTCGAGACGATGATGGATGCGGTTTCCGACATGCAGGGCGGCGGCGATTCGCTCGATGTCATGGATGACGACGTTGCCGAAGCCGTCCGCGATGCCGAGGATGTGCTCGGGGTGCCCGACTGGGTCGATCCCGACACCGGACAGCTCGCCGACGACGAGCGCACGCGAATCGAGGATCACTAGCCCCGCCTGCCGGAGCCGGACCGAGCTTCGCCGTGGCCGGCCGCGCGCCGTCGGTGGTGCAGCAGACCCGACGGACGGCGGCTGTCGGGCGTGCCGAACGGCGCTTTCGCTAAAGGACGCCAGGAAGTACACTCTCGCCTGGACGAGAGATCCGTCGTCGGATCGGTTGGAGACACGCATGCGCACCTCGAGTTACGTATCGATCGCTTTTGGCCTGATCGCCGCCAGCCTGCAGGTTGCCGCCGTGGCGTCGCCACAGGCGGGACAGCCCGATGCAACGCAGGCCGCCGGCTTCAACCCCCATAATTTTGCGTTCACGCCGGGCGTCTACCGCTGCGAACTGAACCGCAGTGTCCACGTGCGCCAGGTGTCGTCGGACATGCGCTCGGCGGTCGTGCACTGGGACAAGAAGGACTACACGCTGCAGGCCGTCAACGCGCGCACCGGTGCGCTGCGTTACGAGGACCCCGCGTCGGGGCTGGTCTGGCTGGTCATCGTCGGCAAGTCGATGCTGCTCGATACCAAGCACGGCAAGCAACTCGCCAACGAGTGCAAGGTCTGACCCGTTCGCGTTGGCACTGCCGACGCCGTTGGCCAGCGGCGGTCCTTGCGCCGTGATTATCTGGCCGGCACCGGCGTGACCGTCTCCCGGTAGATCCCGCCGGCCTCCACGCTGCCTCGAGCGGTTCCCTCGCCGCGAACGCGCGCCTCGCAGTCGGCCCGGTCATCGGCCGGCAGCGATCGGCATCGAAGCAGGGCATTTTCCAGGTATTGCGTCGGTCCCTGTTCGTCGGCAAGGCGGCCGCGCCTTGCTTCGTCGCGCGCGGCGGCGGCCTCGCGCAGGCAGTCGGCGCGATCCTGGTGCGTGAGGCCGGTCAGGCACAGGGTGCGGTCGCGCTGATACTGCTCGTCGGCATCGGATTGCCGCGCACTGGCCGACGACCCCGGCTCGGCCGCGAACGCGGCCGGAATCGCGAGCCAGACCGCCGCCGCGAAAAGACCGATGGCCCGGTGCCGCAGGCCACGGACTTGCATGGGAAGGAGATGCGGGCTCATGACGAACGGCCCTCTCTTGGGGTGTCGATGCAGGCCATTCTCGCAGCAAATCGCCGGCGCTGGCCAGCAGCGCGCGCCGAAGCGGGGTATGCGCAGGCCCGAGTTCCGTCAGCGCTTGACGCGCGTCATTTTGCGCGCGTAGGCTGATTCTGATTGACGGAATATTTGTTACCTATCGTGGAACGGCTGGCGGTTTGCTCGAAACGGAGAAGCGATGAAGGAACAGGATGCGCCCGACGGCGCCGTGATTGCCGGCAAACTGCTGCCGCTGGCGGGCGTGCGGGTCGTCGAGTTCTGCCAGGTCGCCGCCGGCCCTTTCTGCGGGATGCTGCTGGCCGATTTCGGCGCCGAGGTCGTCAAGATCGAGCCGCGCGAGGGTGACGCGCTGCGCCAATGGCCGCCTATTCGGGCGGGTTTCTCGGAGAACTTCGCTTCGCTGAACCGCGGCAAGCGCTCGATCGCGCTCGACCTGAAGAACCCCGGGGACCTCGAGGTCGCGCGTGCACTGGTGCTCGAAGCCGACGTGCTGGTCGAGAACAACCGGCCCGGGGCGATGCAGCGGCTCGGACTGGGCTGGGACTGGTTCGGACCGCGCAAGCCGTCGCTCGTCTACTGTTCGATCTCGGCCTACGGCCAGAGCGGCCCGCGATCGGGCGAAGGCGGCTTCGACCTGACGATCCAGGCGGCCGCCGGCGTGATGAGCGTGACTGGCGAACCCGACGGTGCGCCGGTGAAATGCGGCGTGCCGGTGGCCGACTTCGCGGCCGGGCTCTACGGCGCCTTCTCGATCGCGTCGATGATCGCGCGAGTGCGCGCCGGCGGCTCTGGCGGGCAGGTCGACGTGCCGATGTTCGCGACCACGCTGGCGATCGCGGCGCTGCAGACCAGCGAGTACTTCGGCGCCGGCAGCAACCCGCGCAAGCTCGGCTCGGCGCATCCGCGCAATGCGCCGTACCAGGCTTTTCGCGCGCGCGATGGCTGGTTCGCGATCGCCGCCGGCAACGACCGGCTGTGGCGCGCTGTTTGCGATGTGGTCGAGGCGCCGGAGTTGCTCGGCGACGATCGTTTCGCAACGACCACGCTGCGCGCGGCCAACCAGGTGGCGCTGAAGGATCTGCTGGAACTGCACTTCGTGCAGAACGACGCTGCATACTGGCTGGCCAGCTTCGCGAAGGCCGGTGTGCCGAGCGCGCCGATCAACGGTTATGCCGAGGCGCTCGCCGATCCGCAGGCCGGGCATCTCGGGCTGGTCCAGCCGATGACGATGCCCGGCGGGACCGCGACGCGAACCTTCGTCTGTCCGATCCGGATCGACGGGCAGCGGGTCGCGGTCGATACCCGCGCGCCGGCGCTCGGCGAGCACGACGCGGAGCTTCGCGCCAGAGCCCGGCAAGCCGGCCGCAACTGAACAGGGGAACATGATGACCGCAAGCGCCGACCCGACCGCCGACCGCAGCGACCCCATCGCACCGCTGCGCGAGTTCGTCATCGAAATGACGCGGCTCGTCGATCGCACGGCCGATGAGTCGGCCCTGGTCGCGCAGGGCCGCCAGCTGCTCGCGCGGCTCGTCGCCCGCGACGACTGGCTTCCCGATGCCTTCGCGCAGCCCGACCCCCAGTTCTATCGGCAGTACCTGCTGCACGCCGATCCGCTCGAGCGCTTCTCGGTGGTCAGTTTCGTCTGGGGTCCGGGCCAGCGCACGCCGGTGCACGACCATACGGTCTGGGGGCTGATCGGGATGCTGCGCGGCGCCGAGCGCTGCCAGCGCTGGAGGCGCGGGGCCGACGGTCGCCTGGCGCCCGACGGCGGCGAGGAGATCCTGCAACCGGGCCAGGTCGACGCGGTCTCGCCGACGATCGGCGACATCCACGTGGTGGCCAATGCGCTGGCCGATCGGCCGTCGATCAGCATCCACGTCTACGGCGCCAACATCGGCGCGGTGCGCCGCCACGTCTTCGATCCGGCCACCGGGGCGCCGAAGGACTTCGTGTCCGGCTACTCGCTGGATGCCGTGCCGAACCTGTGGGACCGCTCGGCGGCAGTGCGCGCCGGCGCGAGCGCCTGACGATGCCGCAGGGCGAACCCGCCGCGCAGGGCGTGGCGCCAGCGCCGCCTGTCGTCGTCGCCAGCGCTGGGGCCGGCGTTGCCGCAATCACGCTCGACCGCGCCGAGCGCGGCAACGCGCTGTCGGCCGATCTCGTCGATGCGCTCGCCGATGCGTTCGATCGCGCGGTGGCCGACGAGTCGGTGCACACGGTCGTCCTGCGAGCGCGCGGCCGTCATTTCTGCACCGGCTTCGACTTGTCGGGCCTCGACGGCGAAACCGACGCGACGCTGCTCGCGCGGCTGGTCCGGATCGAGATCCTGCTCGACATGGTCTGGCGCGCGCCGGTTCGGACTGTCGCCATTGGCCAGGGACGGATCATG
>Ga0105090_10001416_pt1 | contig 12909 bp, 11 predicted proteins | sample PPLLak3March2015_FD_79110 | JGI IMG/M metagenome (GOLD analysis project Ga0105090, IMG submission 79110) | Freshwater sediment microbial communities from Prairie Pothole Lake near Jamestown, North Dakota, USA - PPLs Lake P7 Core (1) Depth... | ecosystem: Environmental > Aquatic > Freshwater >... | reverse complement strand
GTTGCTGGAATGATGCCTGCCGGGGTTGATTGCTACCGGCTCTTTCATCAGGAAGTCTGCACCCCATGGGTCCATTGAAAGGTTTCAAAATCATAGAAATTGCCGGTGTCGGGCCCGGCCAGTTCGCCGGGATGCTCTTGGCCGACATGGGCGCCAGCGTGATCCGCCTCGATCGCCCGGTCGATGCAACACCGATTTTTGCAGCACCTGCCCGATTTAACATCATGAACCGCAGCCGGCCCACGATCGGCGTGGATCTGAAAACACCCTGGGGCGTGCAACTGGTGCTGGACCTGTGCGCCGAGGCGGATGCGATATTCGAGGGTTTCCGGCCCGGCGTCATGGAGCGCCTCGGCCTGGGCCCGGAGGCGTGCATGGCGCGCAACCCAAAACTCGTCTACGGCCGCATGACCGGCTGGGGCCAGCAGGGGCCGTTGGCGGAAAGCGTCGGTCACGACGCAAACTACATCGGTTTGGCTGGCGCCTATGGGGCTATAGGCGAAAAGGGCGGGCGTCCGGTTTGTCCGTTGAACCTGGTCGGCGACATGGGTGGCGGTGGCGCCTATCTCGTCATCGGCCTGTTGGCGGCCTTGCTGGAAGCGTCAAAATCAGGCCGCGGGCAGGTGATCGATGCCGCCATGGTCGACGGCGCCGCCTCGCAGATGGCCTCGATCTGGAGTTTCAAGGCCGCCGGTGAATGGCAGGATGAACGCGGCAGTAACATCCTCGATGGCGGCGCGCCTTTTTACACGGCCTATCGCACCCTTGACGGTTTGTACATGGCGGTCGCACCGCTTGAAAACCGCTTCTATGGGAACCTGCTCGACGCGCTCGGACTCGCTGACATCGATCCGGCCGCACAGCACGACCGGTCGCAGTGGGCAACTGTCAGGCAACGCATACAGGCGGTATTTGCAACCCGCACGCGGGACGAGTGGTGCGAGCGTCTCGCAGGCACGCAAACCTGTTGCACACCGATTTTGAACCTGTCCGAGGCAGCGACGCATCCGCACAACGTTGCACGCGGGACCTTCGTCAGCGTGGACGGCGTAACCCAGCCCGGCCCGGCGCCGCGTTTCTCGCGCACGCAATCTGCAATCAGCAGCGCGGCCGGCACACTCCAGCCGGACCTTTTCAGGGTTCTGCGGGACTGGGGTGCTAGCGATGAGATCCTGGCAAACATAACAAGGGAAAGCCAAGCATGAAAACAACCATGAGTTTTGTCTGCGGGAGCAGTGAAAAGCCGCTTATCTACCGGACGATTGGCGACGTCTTTGACGATGCGGTCGAACAATGGGGTGACAGGGAAGCCATCGTCGTGCGTCACCAGGGTATCCGCTGGACGTACCGCCAACTGGGCGAGGCGATCGATGCGTTCGCCGCAGGTCTGCTGGCGCTCGATTTAAAAGCGGGTGAACGGGTGGGGATCTGGTCGCCGAACAATATCGAATGGGTCATTGCGCAGTTTGCCACGGCCAGGGCCGGGCTGATCCTGGTCAATATCAACCCGGCTTACCGCAAGGCCGAGCTGATTTACACACTCAACAAGGTGGCCTGCAAGGCGTTGATCCTGGCGCGTGAATTCAAGAGCAGCAATTACGTCGGGATCCTGCGGGATATCGCCCCCGCCATCAAGACATCCACGGCAGGTCAGCTGAATCTTAACGCGCTGCCGGCGCTGCGCTCGCTGATCGTGATCAGCGATGAACCGGTGGCGGGCATGTTCCGGTTTGCCGACATCGCCGCCATGGCGCCGGCCGATGCGGCTGCCCAACTGGCGGAGCGGGCGCGTCTGAACCAGCCCGATGATGCGATCAACATCCAGTTCACCAGTGGCACCACCGGTCTGCCCAAGGGCGCGACGCTGACGCATTTCAATGTCCTGAACAACGGCTTTTTCGTCGGCGAGGCCATGCAACTGACCCACCAGGACCGTCTCTGTATCCCGGTGCCGCTTTACCATTGTTTCGGCATGGTGCTGGGCGTGCTGGCCTGCGTGACCCACGGCGCGACCATGATCTTTCCAGCCGCGGCCTTCGAACCGCGCGCGGTTCTGGAAGCGGTGAGCGAGGAACGCTGCACGGCCCTGCACGGCGTGCCAACCATGTTTATCGCGGCACTGGAACATCCGGATTTCGCAGCGTTTGATTTCAGCCACCTGCGCACCGGCATCATGGCCGGCGCACCCTGCCCGGTCGAGGTCATGCGCAAGGTCATCAGCCAGATGAATATGCGGGAAGTGACCATCTGCTATGGCATGACCGAGACCAGCCCGGTGAGCTTCCAGAGCGCCACCGACGACCCGCTGGAAAAGCGCGTTGCCACTGTCGGGCGGATCCATCCGCACGTGCAGGTCAAGATCATCGACGAACACGGCCGGGTGGTGCCGCGCGGTATCTCGGGCGAACTCTGCACCCGCGGTTACAGCGTCATGCTGGGCTACTGGGGTGACGAGGAAAAAACCAGGGAGGACATCGATGCGGCCGGCTGGATGCACACCGGCGACCTGGCGGTGATCGACGCGGACGGTTATTGCGACATCGTCGGCCGGGTCAAGGACATGATCATCCGCGGCGGCGAAAACGTCTATCCACGCGAGATCGAGGAATACCTGTTCCGCCACCCGAAGATCCAGCAGGCGGCGGTGTTTGGCGTGCCGGATGAAAAGTATGGAGAGGCCGTCGCCGCCTGGGTCAAACTGCAGGACGGCGAAACCGCGGACGCAGAAGAAATCCGCGCCTATTGCAGCGAGCAGATCGCCTACTACAAGGTGCCGAAATACATCATGATCGTGGACGAATTTCCGATGACGGTCACCGGCAAGATCCAGAAATTCATCATGCGTGACAGGACGATCGAGCAGCTTTAACGAACCTCTGATTAATTCAGAGGTTCCTGCGGCACACGGATGTTCCGCCAAATCGGCGGCGTTAAGCCGTTGATTTGTAAGGCAGTCGAAAATGACACTTTTCGACTGCCGCGCTCTGATAATGCCAGGACGGCATTAATCAGGGCTTCCTCAACGGATTGCACCTTTAATTCGGGCTTATTAGCCCCATCTGCTCGGGATGACTGAGAATATTTCCAGCGAGCGTCCCAAGGGCAGTTCGCTCAGGCCGCTGCGGTCCCTCGTTCCGTTTATCCTCGCGTACCGAGGCGTGCTGTTTTCCGCATTGGTTGCATTACTGGTGGCATCCGCTGCCCTGCTGGCGTTGCCGGTGGCCCTGCGCTACCTGATCGACAACGGCTTTGCCGCCAACGACGTGAGTACGATCAACCGCTATTTCGGCTGGTTCTTCGCCGCGGCCGCGGTCTTTGGCGGCTTCGCCGCGCTGCGTTATTACCTCGTTTCGTGGCTCGGGGAGCGGGTGGTTGCGGATATCCGCACCCAGGTTTACGACCGTGTCATCCGCATGGATCCGACCTTTTTTGAAACCACGCGCACCGGTGAGGTACTGTCACGGCTGACCACCGATACCACCCTGGTGCAAAGCGTTTCAGGTGTCAGTCTTTCCATTGCCTTGCGCACCACCGTTAACCTGCTTGGCGGCCTCGTGATGCTGGCTTTGACGAGCGTGCAATTGACCATCTATATCATGCTGGGGATACCCGTGGTGATACTGCCGATGATCATCGTCGGGCGCCGCATCCGGCAACAGTCGCGTGTCACCCAGGACCGGGTCGCGGATACCAGCGGCCTGGCGGATGAGACCCTCAACGCCATCCAGACGGTGCAGGCGTTTACGCTGGAACCCCTGCAAAGCGAGCGTTACAGCGAGGCGGTGGCGGAGAGTTTCAAGGCCGCCGTGCGGCGGGTACGCACCCGTGCATTCCTGACCGCGATCGGAATCACCATGGTTTTCGGCGCGATCACGATCATATTATGGACAGGCTCCCGGGCAGTGCTCGCCGGCACCATGAGTGGTGGTGAACTGGCGCAGTTCCTGATGTATTCGCTGTTCGTGGGTTCATCTGCTGCCGGCCTCAGCGAAGTCTGGGGCGAGGTGCAGCGTGGCGCCGGGGCGATGGAGCGCCTTGCGGAACTGCTGGTTGCGGAACCCGTCATCCGCGCGCCGCAACACCCGCAGTTATTACCCGCCCGCATCGGTGGTTCAATCGCTTTCCGGAATCTCACGTTTCATTATCCGTCGCGGCCGGATACGGCGGCGCTGACGGCATTTACACTGGCAATCAAGGCGGGTGAAACGGTGGCTTTCGTCGGTCCGTCGGGCGCCGGTAAAAGCACGAGTTTCCAGATGCTGTTGCGGTTTTACGATCCGCAGGCCGGCCACGTCGAGGTCGACGGTATCGACATAACGCGGTTGTCACCCACGGCGTTGCGGCAACAGATCGCGCTGGTGCCCCAGGAAACGGTCCTGTTCGGCGACAGCGCCCGTGAAAACATACGTTACGGCAGACCCGGCGCCAGTGATTTCGACGTCGAGCAGGCTGCCATCGCGGCAGCCGCGGATGAATTCATAATCGCCCTGCCGGAGGGTTACGACACGTTTCTCGGTGAGCGCGGCATGCGTTTGTCGGGTGGTCAGCGCCAGCGTATCGCAATCGCGCGGGCGATTCTGAAGGATCCGCCCATCCTGTTGCTGGACGAGGCGACCAGTTCGCTGGACGCCGAAAGCGAGCGACTGGTGCAGATGGCGCTCGAAGGCCTGATGCAGAACCGCACCACGCTGGTCATTGCGCACCGCCTGGCGACCGTTAAAAAAGTCGACCGCATCGTGGTGATGGACCAGGGCCGCATCGTTGCCATCGGCAACCACGATGAGCTGATGAAAACCAGCGAGTTGTATGCACGGCTGGCAAAACTGCAATTTGTTGATGTCTGAACGGTAGGCATTAACGGATCGCACAGTCACCCCCGCGAAAGCGGGGGCCCCCAGTTTCGCGGGGGTGACTGTGCTAATAATGGCCGCGCACATTGCAGTCTGAAAGTTTAATCAATCGGGTTAAACTATCCTTGTTAAAACTAATCAGCACAGGGTTTAAATAATGAACAACGTCACGTTGCGCGAAGCACCCATCACGTTTACCTCCAGGCTCGAGCAGGGTGATGAGGCGCGCAAAGCCGATACCTTGAACCTGCTGCCATACGCGGAAGCGATGCGCGATTTCATACAGCAGTGCGAGACACCGGTAAGTATCGGTATCCAGGGTGAATGGGGTATAGGACGCACCACCCTGATGAACATGTTGCGTGGCGGCGGGGATGGCCGGCAGTCCGGTTTGCTGGACGCCAGCCTGTGCAAGGCCATCAGCCTGGATAGCTGGCCCTACGCGCAATTTGGTCAGGATGAACACATGCCCGTGGCCTGTCTCTATGCCCTGACCCAGGGACTGGGGCAGGCGCTGGAGCGGGAGCCGGGTATCGATTCGGCGGAATTGAAACTTCGCCTCGAGGCCGCCAATCACAAGCTCCACATCGTCATGCAGGAGATCAGGGAACTCAGGCAAGGCCAGGCCGGCACGCAGGGGAACGGCAAACCATACATCGATATTTCCGGCCAGATGCTGACATTCAGGAGCGAATTTGAAAAGCTCGTGTCACTCTGGATGCAAAGTGGTGACGGCCGCCGCCTGGTTATTTTTATCGACGACCTGGACCGTATCCGTCCGCTCGTGGCGCTGGAACTGCTCGAGGTCATCAAGAATTTTGTCGATGTGCCGGGTTGCGTGTTTGTCATGACGCTGGATTACGAAGTGGTGCAGCGCGGTATGCTGGAAAAGCTTGGCCGTGACATGCAAAAGGCCAGCGGCAAGGCATTTTTCGACAAGATCATCCAACTGCCCTTCGTCGTGCCCACCACCTCTTACCAACTGGACGAATACATCATCGACCTGCTGGACAAGGCCGGTCTGCCCAGTGTCGACAAGGACCGCAACGACCCGGCAAGCCGGCGGTTTTTCCTCGATATCACCCGTTTCACGGTCGGACGCAACCCGCGCGGGATCAAGCGGGTGGTCAACCATATGAACCTGCTCGAGCGTATCCATAGTCACAATGCCGGGCGGGCAACCACCGATGCTGAGTGCAAGATCCTGTTTGCCCTGGTGAGCATGCAGATTGCCTGGCCGGAATTGTTTCAGTACTTTTTACGTGACCCGTCGGTTGGCTCGGTTACCAGTTTGCAGAGCTGGGATTTTCTCGAAACCCTGCCCGAGGCCAACCAGCTGTTCGAACGTTCGCCTGACAGGGAACTGGTCAAGAATGCCATTTCAGCATTTTTGGACACGCTTTTCAGCCTGTTGGACGTCAATGACGATGGCCAGATCGACAGCAGGGAATTGCAACCGGTTCTGAATGTCATGGAACTGGCAAAGATGACCAACAAGCAATCCCGCGAAAGGCCGCGTGAGTGGATCGTGCGCCGGATACAGGAAAATAACGTCGATGCCAGCCCGCTGGTCAATACCTTCCTCGAAAATGTTTTCAAGAAGTCGATCTGGTACCAGGGTACCGAGATCAGGTACCACCGCGCCGGGCCGCGTTACGTGACCCTGGTGCACAACCGGCGCCAGATCGGCACCATCGTCAGCCTCAAATCACAGCCGTTCGTGTTCCGCCTGGCCATGTCGCCGGAGCGCGTGATGAATGCACTGAAGGACTACTGGACCAGCAAACAGACCGTCAAAAAGGATGCCATCGTGCTGGTGCGCAACACCTTTGGAACCGAAGCCTCGCTGACCGGCTATGGCGATACGTTTGTGGACTTCAGCAAGATGACCTACATGGCGAGCACGGAGGCCATCAATCTCCTGAACGCCCTTTACCAGATTGTCACTGACGCTAACAATTGAGTACGCGGTCCCGCCGCAGCGCTGCCGGGGCATCAAGCAAAGCGCCAGGCGCTGACGCGTCCCCTGTCAGCGGGGTAGGTAGGATTTCTCCAGCCGCGCGGGAACGGGAACCTGGCAGACATCCAGCACTTCGGGTGGTCTGTAATGGAAAAATTTCTGGCTGCGCTCGCGACGGTCCTTGAGCATTTGCAGGAATCCCGGGCTGTTGGTGTCGGCCACGTAGATATCCAGGCGCTGCGCCTGGTCAAGCGCGGACGCCAGGCGCACCTGCTTGATCCAGGTACGTTCGAGGTCCGCTTCGATGATGCCGTTCTTGAGTGCCGGGCCACGCTTGATGCGCTGCACGACATCCATGCCCCAGACCACGCGACCGAATACCGTCAGGTTGCGGTCGAGATAACGCGGGGCCTGGCCGATGACGATATAGAAATCGGTGGCGCCGCTGTCGGGGTCATCATTGCGCGCCATCGCGACGGTGCCGGGGCAGTGGGTCAGCCAGACCTTGCCGGCCTTGTCGTCATCACGCGCGGCGGGAAAACCGTCGATAAAACCGGTGTAGGCGGCGAACAGGTCGCTGCTTTGCACCGGCGTCCATGACATCGGCGTCCAGTCTTTGGCTTTTTCTTCATCTGCCGGTTTAAGCGGCCAGTCGATTTCGAATTCGGCTTTCAGCGGCGCGGCAGCCTCGCTGCCGTCGATGTCGCTGCCGTCACCGGCCTGTGCGACAAAACCATCGATGACCCTGTAGAAACTCGTGCCCATGTAGAACTGGTCCGCGATCAGTTGCTTGAAGTGCAGGACGGTCTTCGGCGCAAACACCGGGTTCAGCTGGATCACCACGGTGCCTTCCTGCAACTCCAGGTAGACCGCGTTGTCGGCGTCCAAGGGGTTCCAGACCAGGTCATCCTGCGCGAAGCAGGCAAGCGGGATGGTCATTGCTACAGCGAACAGAAGCCGGCGCAGGCCGGTTGGTTTGTGGGTATTGAGCATAGTGTCACCGGTATCCCAGGGCATACCGGTAACATTCTAATTGAAACGCCTGCGGGCCGCACATATGGCGGCCGGGGTAAATCAGGGGATCTGTATCTTCCTGTGATCCCTGCCCGGCACCACGATGGAGGACGCCTGCTGACGCTGCATTTCCTTCAGTTCTTCCATGGTCCGTTCCACGGCCTGCTTGGCGGCCTCGCCGAAGCCGGCAACCGCGCCCGCCAACGTGTCGGTTTGGATCTCGAAAGACAGGGGCAGGGCGCCGCCCGGGGTCATGATCTGGGTGGAGCCGATGTATTGAACCGGCCGGCTGGCATCAGGTTCACCGGCAAACGTCACCGGTATCAGTTTGCGGATCGAACCAATGCGGCCATCGGTATAGACTTCTTCACGGGTAAACGAAGCGGCGTCCATTTTGATGTCTAGGCTGTTATTCATTTAACTCATCATCCTTTTTTGTGTTTGGAAAATGACCAAGTGGGGTCTGAGGTTTGAAAAGGCAACCGGCCGGATGCCTTGCCGGCACATGACCTTGTGGAACTATAATGGGTCTAGTGTCCTGTCACGCGTCCAATGACGCAAAATTTTACACGCAAGGAGCGGTATACATGACGGATGTCCACACAGAAACAGTTACCTGCACGGCAGACGGCGTTGAAATGAAGGCTCACATCGCCTGGGATGCCGCCAGGCCCGGACCGAGGCCCGGCGTACTGGTCGTGCACGAATGGTGGGGCTGCAATGAATACGCGAAACGGCGCGCCCGCATGCTCGCCGAGGACGGCTATACCGGCATGGCGCTGGACCTGTACGGATGGGGCCGCGTTGCCGCCGACCGCGAGGAGGCCGCGAGCCTGATGAACGCGCGTATCGCAGATATGGAGGGCACCCGCAAGCGGTTCCTGGCGGCGCTGGAAGTATTGAAAGCGCACGCCACGGTGGACGCCGCGCGCACCGGCGCCATCGGTTATTGTTTTGGCGGAGGCGTGGTCACCCACATGGCCAGGATGGGGGCACCGCTCAAGCTGACCGGTTCGTTCCATGGCGCCGTTGGCCTGGCCGCGGTCGATGGCCCGGCGCGCTTCGATTGCCGGATCATGGTGTACAACGGCGAGGCGGACACCCTCGTCAGTCAGGAACAGATAAACGGCTTTAAATCGGTCATGCAAAAAACCGGCGGCGATTATGACTTCATCCAGTTACCCGGAGCCCTGCATGGATTCAGCAATCCGCAGGCGACCGCCAACGGCGAAAAATATGGATTGCCGCTGGCCTATAACCCGCTTGCGGATGAAAGCTCATGGGCGCATTTCCGGCTGACGATGGAACACGTGTTTGCCCAATGAGGTTCGCAGGTCTGACGATGCTGTATGATTCGGTGTATACACAAGGTGGTTGGATCAGGAGCGACAACACATGACCAATGATGCGAAAGGCAGGGCTCTCGGTGTTGGCGGCGTGTTTTTCCGTTCACCCGATCCGGGCCGGCTGGCCGGCTGGTATCGCGATACGCTCGGTCTCGAGATTGAAAACTGGGGCGCGACACACGGCACCAGTTTTGCGCCGGAAAACATGCCGGTCAACGCCTTCACGGTGTGGAGCATATTCGCCTCGGACACCAAGTACTTCGGTGACCCCCGCCAGTCGTTCATGATCAACCTGGTGGTCGATGACCTGGATGCCGCGCTGGCCAGGGTCCAGGCCGCCGGTGGCAAGGTCGTTCCGGAGAAGGAAGAACACGACTTCGGCCGGTTTGGCTGGATCGTGGACCCGGACGGCAACCGTGTCGAGTTATGGGAGCCGCCCGAAAGCATGCCGGAAGAAAATGAGTGAGCCAGACGCTTGAGACCCTCGCCAGTCGTATCGATGAGCTGGAAAGCCAGCTGACTTTTCAGGATGAACTGATCGGGAGCCTGAATGCCACGGTCGCCCGGCAGGATTTTGAGATCCTCGAATTAAAGCAACAGGTCAGCCGGGTTGCCGAACGTTTGAAGGAAATCGGCGAGACCGCTCCCGGCGCTGTGCCGCAGGACGAAACGCCACCGCATTACTGAAGTGCTGCAGCGTGCGTTTTCTCCGTGACACGCAGCGCACCCGCTAACCGGAGGGGAACCCATGAAGAAGTCAGGACATTCACGATCACTCGCGCTTTTGCCATGTTTGCTGGTCCTCGCCAGCGCCTGCGACATGCCGAAGAAATCCCGGTTTGACGAGGTCGCGGGCGTTGATGTATGCGGGCTCATCAGCACCGTGGAGGCGGAACATATCCTCGGCCCGATCAAAAGCGCTACCCGCGGGGTTGCTTCCGGGCAGGGCATCGCCGGCGACTGCACCTGGACCTTCGAGGCATTGGCAACCAGCGGCCAGGGCACTCTGTACGCCATGATGAGCACGCGGGCCTCGTCACCGCACGGCCCATCCCTCGACCAGTTCTTCGAGATCAGCCAGCCCGAAATCGAGGCCAGCCTGGGCGCCACGCCCTGGGCAATGGAAGATTTGGGCGACAAAGCCTTCCTCTACCAGACGCGGCAGCCGGATCATTCGGAACTGTGGCTGTTGCAGTCGGAAACCCTCTTCATGCTGCGCATGATGGGTGGCAGCGCCGCGCAACTCGAGGAATTCGCGCGCGCCCTTGCGCGCGAGTTGGAGCCCAGGGAGTAATAGCCATCGATTGTGCTACTCACGGCATTGCGGACTGTAATCTTCTCCCGGCCAGTAGCCGCCTGAATCGTAGGTGTCAGGTCCATCATCGATCTGGTCGTCCAACAGCAACTGGGCTTCAGGATCGCCCACTATCATCGGATTACCGTACGGGTCGTTGACGTGTTTATGATATTTCGGGTCTTCGGGGGTGTCTGCAGGCGTAAACCCATAAGGATATTCATGCCTCGAGACGTCCAGCCTGCGCTGAATGATCTTCTCCTTGGTGACATTGAACACCATGAAATCTGCGGCGAAGGTGTACACATTGCGTGGAATGCAGTAGGCATCCAGGCTCTGGCGCGCACACTCGATCGTATCATCCGTGGCTTGAAAGTGGGTCGCGACCGTCAACCGCGGACGGGGCTCGATCTGGCTGAGCAGGTAACCAAACGCTCCCTGGGTCGTGTGGGAGCTGTTTTGGACATCTGCGAAATACGCAATTACATTTTCATCCAGAACGCTTGCGTCATCAGTATGCTTGAACTTCAAACTCCACCGGTCCGGTGGCATGACGATCTCGTGGACCAGGACGTCGATTCCTGAGGCTTGCTCGACCATGGTCAAGGTTGGCTTGGTATCGCCGCTGTAGATCATCGATAGGGTTTTACCGGGATGGTTCGGCGGCGTAAATTCCAGTTTGTAGCCAATGGATCCCTGCCTGCAATGGATCACCGGAAAGTGAGAGATCTTCAATCCGGTGGTCTGGTTGTCATAAGCGACGCCAACACTCTCCCAATTCAGCTCAATCGGCACCAGAGCATAGGCGTCATTGAGAGGATCTTTATAGTGCGAGTATTTTCCGGCCGGGGTCAGGTCGACCCCAGTGGGCAATCCCCAGGTCGCCCTTAAAGTGGGAAGGACTTCCGTCAGGTACTCTTTGTAGCCGTTGCTGGTAAAGCTAAAGGATTCGGTGTGCCAGCGCCAACAGGCACGGAAGTGCTCCATGGTTTCGCGCGTTCCATCTTCATGGATCTCGCCCGAAACCGGATCGGCCAGGTTGGATTTGCTCGGCCCCCAAACGTAGAGGGGTTTCTTGCGATCGCTCGACTCCCCGAAACAGTAGATCGCAGAAAGCTCGCTCATGTGATCAGCGTGCAGGTGAGCGATGAAGATCTTATCCATCCGGGCATAGGGTATGCCCGCGGCGATGTAATTGGCCAGCACACCCATGCCGCAGTCGAACATGGCGTAATCCGCAGGTTCGTTAAATACACGACCGGTCGGGTCCACGACCTGGTGAGTCGGGCCGATGTCAACATACACGCTTACACCCTGCTGGGTGAGCATCGGCGTGCACGAGGTACCCAAAAATGTGATCCGCATCTCGTCATCCGCCAGCGACTCATTGATGCCGCAGGTCGCCAGGTGCTCGAACAGGCTGTTCTGCTGGTCAGGGGCGTTCTTTTTGACATACGGCTTTTTTGATGAAGATGCGTTAGAGGCCACCGCTCGCTCAGCGATGCCGGGCAAAGCCAGCCCACCGAGGGCGGCGGCCTGCAGTTTGGTAAATTCTCGCCGGGAAAGTTTCATGGTTTTCATGTCATTCTCCTAACAAATAATCAATGGAGGGTTTTGGGATGATAAGCAACTTACATAATGGGTCTCTGTTTAAGAATTTCTGTTTTAATTTTACTCCTTTCCAACCGCACTAACCGCACGAAAATAGCAAAAAAACGGGACCGGGTCACAATGTCCCGCCGGACAAAAAACGACTGTCTCCTGGCACTGAGAGACTGTCCCTAAAGACAGTGTGAGCTGCCTGATGAATTAGTGGATAAGCTGGGCACTGCATCGGCTGGATCGGCCGCCTTGCCGGGGCTACCTGCAAGAGAACGGGGTCTGATTGCTGCGTTGCCAGCATGGTTGAACCGGCCCGCTGTCGGTGCGGCTATTTTTTTGGTTGCGCAAGTGCCGTGGTCAAAGCGTCCGCGGCATCAGTCTCAATAGCGGGCTTGATCCCGTTACCCTCGATCCGGCCGTTGGCTACCGAGTAGTAATCCGCGACCGGCAGGCTCAGTTGAAAGCCGCCGGGTATATCGAAAATCTTTTGTGAAAGCATTTCCCCGGCGGTGGTTTCACCGATGACCAGCGCGCGTCCTGAGCCGCTCAATGCATCGGTTGCAAGTTCAGCCGCGCTTGCGGTGCGTTTGCTGGTCAGGACGTAAACCGGTCCGGTGTAAACGGGTTCGGCCGGGGTAAAAGTGATGCCGGTCAGGGCATTTTCCTGGACGTCCTTCCAGAAAGCGGTTAGCGACCAGCCCTCCCAGGCCTCGGCAGTCTGGATCTCTGCCGGGCCCGGCGGGCGCTGATGCAAGGAGTTCCAGCGTTGCGAAACGAAGACGCCTGCCGCCAGCGGCGCCGTCAGTAAATGCGCCACCAACGGCCGCACGGCGAAAGCGCCGC
>Ga0105090_10001415_pt1 | contig 12912 bp, 13 predicted proteins | sample PPLLak3March2015_FD_79110 | JGI IMG/M metagenome (GOLD analysis project Ga0105090, IMG submission 79110) | Freshwater sediment microbial communities from Prairie Pothole Lake near Jamestown, North Dakota, USA - PPLs Lake P7 Core (1) Depth... | ecosystem: Environmental > Aquatic > Freshwater >... | reverse complement strand
TCGCCCTGGATCACCTCGAGCGAGTCGCCGCCGCCGAGGATGCCGACCGGCAGCATGCCCGCGGCGTGGATCAGCTCGCACGGCACGTAGACCGGCATGTAGCCGATCGCCCTGCGGCCGGGCACCGCAGCCTTCCACGCCTTCACGGCCGTGAAGTCCAGGTCCTCGAATAGCGCCTCGCAGCGCTGCACGATCGCGATTGCGGCAGGGACGGTGGCGGTCATCTAGCGATGCTCCCAGAGCGGTGGACGCTTGGCGAGGAAGGCATCGAGCCCCTCGTTCGCGTCGTGCGTCACCATGAGGCCGTCGAGGTAGAGCCGCTCGACGTCGGCCAGGCGCTCCTTGGCGCGCTTCACGCGGGCGCCGCGCGCCGCCTTGAGCGCGTGGCGCAGACTCGCCGCGCTGCGAGGTGCCAGATGCTCCGCGAAATACGCCAGCGCGGTGGCAGCAGGATCGTCGGCGACATGCTGCACCAGTCCGATCGCGCGCGCCTCCTCCGCTCCGATCGTGCGGCCCGAGAACAGCAGGTCCTCCGCGGCCGGCTGGTTCACTCGCCACGGCAGCAGGACGGACGCCGCCGGCGCGAACACGCCGAGTTTCATCTCCGGCTGGCCGAACTTCGCGTCCGGCGCGGCGAAGATCGGCCCTCCGGCGAGTGCCAGCTCCAGTCCGCCTCCGAGGCACTGCCCGCGCACGGCGACCAGGATCGGGGCAGGGTATTCCAGCATGGCCCCCAGCAGCGCGTGCAGCGAGGCGAGCATTTGCGCGCAGTGCGCGGGCAGGTGCTCCTCCACGCTGGCCCCGAAGCTGAAGTGCGGGCCGTCGTGGTCGACCAGCACGCCGCGCAGGTCCGGCGCATGGCGATGCGCTTCGAAGGCATCGAACAGCGCCGCGATCATCGCGGCGTCGATGAGGTTCGCCTTGGGACGTGCGAGCGTCAGGCGCAACAGCGCGCCATCGTGCTCGCGCGCGACGCGCAGCGGCGCGGCCTCAGCCACGGTGCTTCGCCTTCGGCTGGATGCTGTCGTGCAGCGGGCCGACCCAGCTCTCGCCGGCAGCCAGTTTCTGGCGCAGCAGCACGAAGTCGATTTCGCGGTCTTCCTTGGTTCCCTCGTTGAACGCGGTGAAACCGGCGCGCGCCTCGGTCATCATGTTGAGCGCGAGCCAGGCGCGCGAGTTCTCCTTGTTGCGGTTCCACGCGTCGAGCTTCGGCTTGCGCAACTCTTCCAGCGTCTTCGTCGTGCAGTCGGGAAACGTGAGCAGCATCTTGGCGCACAACGATTCGACCTTCGCGTCGAGCAGCGCGAGGTCCACCGAACCGCGCGCGAGCAGCGCCTTGCCCTCCTTCGCCGCGTCGCCGGTCTTCGGCTCGCCGAACACGAAGCGGCCGAATTCGTCGACCATCTTCTGCGTCTCGACCAGCGGGTTGGCGACGAAGCTGCCGTCGACCTTGAGCGCGGGCACGACGTCGGTGAGCACGCCCATCCAGTACGCCTTGTGCGCCGAGAACGGCTCGCACAGTACGCAGGCCGCCATCGAGCGCTCCGCCCCGGCGATGACGGGGAGGAAGTCGGTCGCCCCGCCGATCGGCGCCGAGCCGTGCTTGGGGCCTGCCTGGCCGAAGCGCGCGAGGTCCTGCGCCACCGAGAAGTCGCAGGCCATGCCGATCTCCTGCCCGCCGCCTATGCGCATGCCGTTCACGCGGCAGATCACCGGCTTGTCGCAGGCGAGGATCGCGCTGACCATGTCGTTGAACAGGCGCATGTACTGCCGGTACTCCTGCGGCTGGCCGGCGTAGTACTCGGCGTACTCCTTCGTGTTGCCGCCGGTGCAGAACGCCTTGTCGCCGGCGCCGGTGAAGACGACGCAGTTCACGTTGCGCGCGTTCGAGGCGGCACGGAAAGCGAGGATGACGCCCTTGACCATGTCCGTCGTGTACGAGTTGAACTGCGACGGGTTGTCGAGCGTGATCCACGCGTTGAAGAGGCCGGGAACGACGGCGCCGCCGGGACGAGTGGCAGGCCTGAGCTCGTAGCGAACGCCGGGTTTGCCGAAGTCGTCGACGAGGTCGTGCGAGTGGAAGGCGGGAGTGGCGGGCGCGTTCATCCGGCGGGCCTTTCAGTTGCGTTGTGTCAGGCGGGCACGAGCACGGCGCGCCTGCGGATTTCCTTGTGGTGCACGGCGTGGAAGACCGCGTTGATGTCGGCGAGCGGGTGCCGCTCGACGAACGGCGCGATCGCCACTTTGCCTTCGAGCACGAGGCCGAGCGCGGCCGGGTAGGACTCCGGCGGGCAGCCCCAGTTGCCGATCGCACGTGCGTCGTAGGCCATCAGGTTGGACAGGCGCACCTCGACGCGATCCATCGTGAAGCCGACGATGCACAGCGTCGCGCCGTGCACCAGCAGCGACCACGCGGTGAGCTGCCCGGCGGCCGTGCCCGAGCACTCGAACACGATCCACTCGGTAGCCTTGAGACCCTGCGCCTTCGCGAACGCCGACACCGCGCCCTTGATCGCCTTGGCGTCGTGCTCGCGCGCGTTCAGCGTCAGGGAGGCGCCGTGCCCGGCGACCGCTTCGAGCTTCGCCGGGTCGACGTCGATGGCCACGACCCTGGCGCCGAAGGCGCGCGCGACCTGGACGCAGTAGCCGCCGACGCCGCCCGCGCCGACGACGATCGCGAGGCTCCCCGGCGCTACGCCGGCGCGGCGCACGGCCTGGTAGGGCGTGGTCAGCGCATCCGCGACGATGGAGACGTCGGCGAGCGTCAATCCCACGGTCGCCAGCCGCGCCTCGTCCACCTCACACAGCCCGCGACCCGGCACAACGATGTGGCTCGCGAAGCCGCCGTGGATGTCGTTGCCGGGCATCTTCTGCGCGCGGCAGATCGGCGCGAGCCCGCGCTTGCACAGGTCGCATTCGCCGCACGGCAGCACGGCCGGGACGATCACGGCCTTGCCCGCCCAGCGCTCGGCGCCGGCGCCCGTCGCGACGACGCGCCCCGAGATCTCGTGGCCGAGCGCGAGCGGCAGCGCATGGTTCGTACGCACGCCGTCGTAGTAATAGCCGAGGTCGGTGTGGCACACGCCGCAGCCGGCGATCGCCACCACGACTTCGCCCGTCGCCGGTTCGGCGACGAATGCCTCGCGCTCGAGCGGCGCGCCCGGCGCGGTCATCAGCCAGCGATGCGCTTGCGTGCCCATCCTCCAACCCTCCTCCGGATGCGCGCGCCGTGGCGCGGCGCGGCAATTCTCGTATTACGGTACCACAATGCGTATATTGTGCCTTTAAGGTTGCTCGCAACGAATTCGCGATGCATTGATCCGCATCAAACCCCGGCGTGCACGTCGCGCGGTCTACTACGCGGAACTCAGGGTCAGACCCTCACTTCCGGGACGCGCGTCGGCGATCCTGGAAATGAGGGTCTGACCCTGGCTCCCGACCATCGAGCGGAGGACCACGTGCCTGATGCAACCCCCAAGAGCGCCGGCGCCCCCGGCGGCGTGTCCATAGCGCTGGCCGGAAGCGGCGGTAGCGGCGTCATGACCGCGGGCACGCTGCTCCTTACCGCCGCCGCGGGCGCCGGCTACTACGGGCTCATGGTGCGCACCAGCGGTCCGCAGATACGCGGCGGCGAGGCGGCCGCGCTGCTGCGCATCGCGCCGCACGCCGTCGACGGGCTCGACGATCGCTTCGACGCGCTGATCGCGCTCGACTGGGGCAACGTGCAGCGCTTCGCCGACGAGATCCCGCTCGCCGCGCACAGCGTGGTCGTCGGCGAGGAAGCCGAGGGCGAGGCGCCCGCGATCTATCGACAGAGCGGTGCGCGCTACGTCGCGGTGCCGTTCAAGAAGACCGCCAAGTCGATTGCCGGCAGCTGGGGCAACATGGTCGCGCTGGGCTTCGCCGGAGCGCTCGTGGGGCTGCCGCGCGAGGCGCTGCACGCCGCCGCGCGCGGAACGCTCAAGAAAGCCGAGACGGTCGCGGCGAACCTCGCGGCGATCGACGCCGGCATCGCCGCGGCGCAAGGTGTCGGCGGCGTGACGCCGCTGCCTCCGCCGGGTCCGCGCGGCCGTCCGCGCTGGCTCATCTCGGGCAACGAGGCCGCCGGCTTCGGCGCGCTTCGCGGCGGCGTGCGTTTCGTCGCCGCGTACCCGATCACGCCAGCCACCGAGATGCTCGAGTGGATGGCGCCCGCGCTCGCCAAGGTCGGCGGCGCACTGGTGCAGGCGGAGGACGAGCTCGCCTCGGTCAACATGATCGTCGGCGCCTCCTACGGCGGCGTGCCGTCGCTGACGGCGACCGCGGGACCGGGGCTTGCACTGATGACCGAGGGCATCGGGCTCGCCGTCGCCTCCGAGACGCCGATCGTCGTCGTGGACGTCATGCGCGGCGGGCCCTCCACCGGCATTCCCGCGAAGAGCGAGCAGGGCGACCTCGCGATCGCGACCAGCGGGCTGCACGGCGACGCCCCGCGCCTGGTGCTCGCGCCGACCTCGATCGCCGACTGCGTGGCCACCACCCAGTGGGCCGTGTCGCTCGCCGAAACGCTGCAGGCACCGGCGATCGTGCTCTCCGACCAGTTTCTCGGCCAGTCCCGCGCCGTCGTCGATCGGCCGGACGAGTCTGCGCTCGGCGGCAAGCGCCTCGTCGCTGAGCCCAACGCTCCGGGGTACCAGCGCTATCGCGACACGCCAAGCGGCGTCTCGCCGATGGCCATCCCCGGCAACCCGGGCACCGTGTACACCGCCGACGGGCTCGAGCACAGCGAGGGCGGCATCCCGTCGGGCAGCGTGCGCGACCACCAGCTGCAGCTCGACAAGCGCGCGCGCAAGCTCGAGCAGCACGACTACGGCGACCGCTGGGCCGACATCGCCGGCGAAGGCGACGCCGCGGTCATCACGTTCGGCTCCGCGTCCATCGCCGTGCGCGAGGCGGTCGCGCGACTGGCAGCACAGCGCGTGCGCGTGAAGCTGATCGTGCTGCGCCTCATCGCTCCGCTGCGCACCGAGGCGCTCGCGCAGGCGCTCGCCGGCGTGTCGCGCGTGCTCATCGTCGAGCAGAATCACTCGGCGCAGTTCCACCGCTACTTGCGCTCCGTCGCCGATCTGCCGGCGCGGCAGCAGAGCTTCCATCGCCCGGGACCGCTGCCGCTGCGCCCGGGCGAGCTCGCCGAAACGATTGCGGCGTGGAGGAACGCCTGATGGACATCGCCGAAGCCCCCGCGCGCGCGCCGCGCACCGCCGCCGCCTACAAGTCGTCGTACAAGCCGATCTGGTGCCCCGGCTGTGGCGACTTCTCCGTCCTCTCGTCGGTCACCAAGGCGCTGGCGCAGCTCGACCTCGCGCCCGAGAACGTCGCCGTGGTCTCCGGCATCGGCTGCAGCTCGCGCATCCCGGCGTACACGACCTGCTACGGCTTCCACGGCGTGCACGGCCGCGCGCTCGCCGCCGCGACGGGCCTCAAGGTCGCGCGGCCCGACCTCACGGTGCTCGTCACCGGCGGCGACGGCGACGGCTATTCGATCGGCGGCAACCACTTCCTGCACGCGTGCCGCCGCAACGTCGACCTCACGTACGTGGTGATGGACAACCATGTCTACGGCATGACCAAGGGCCAGCCGTCGCCGACCACCGAGCCCGACTGGGACAGCAAGCTCTCGCCCGGCGGCACCGGCGTGCGCGCGTTCCACCCGCTGGTGATCGCGCTGGCGTCGGGGGCCAACTTCGTCGCGCGCGCGTTCTCCGGCGATCCGAACGGCACGGCCGACATCATCGCGCAGGCGATTCGCCACCCCGGCTTCTCCTTCATCGAGATCCTCTCGCCGTGCGTGACGTTCCGCCCCGAGCAGCGCGACTGGAAGGACGCCGTGCATCCGGCCCCGGTCGAAGCGACCGACGACCCCGCCCGCGCCGCGCGGCGCATCATGACCGACGACGGCTTCAACCTCGGCGTGCTCTACATGGGCAACCGCGCGCCGTACAAGGGCTACCCGGCCCCGGCCCGCGCGGGAATCGCCGACCTCGAAACGGAGTTCGCGCTATGAGTACGGATGCCACAGTGTCGCTGGACGCGTTCTTCGCGGCCGCGATCGCGATGGAGGAGGAGGCAGCGCAACGCTACGAGGAGTTCGCCGACGCGATGGACAGCCACAATAACGCGGAGGTGGCGTCGATGTTCCGCCGGCTCGCTGCGGTCGAAGCGCGCCACGCCGACGAGCTCATGGCGCAGCGGGGCTGGACCGCGCTGCCGCTGCTGCCGCGCATCGCCTTCGAGGGCTTCGAGGGCGCCGAGACCGCGCAAGCGGACGCCGTTCACTACCTGATGACACCGTGGCACGTGCTCTCGCTGGCACTGGTCAACGAGGAGCGCGCCGTGCGCTTCTTCGACCAGCTGGCCAAGTCCACGACGGACGAGGCCGTCCGCCGGGCCGCGCTCGAGTTCAAGGCCGAGGAAGAGGAGCACGTCGCGCTGGTGCGCGAGTGGATGGGCCGCGTGGAGAAGCCGCCGGTCGACTGGGCGGTCGATCTCGACCCGCCGCGCTACACGGACTGAAGCGGTCGGCGCGATGCGGACGCTGCTGCCGGAAGGCTGGGCAAAGCCTGTCGGCTACTCGAACGCTATCGTCGTCGACGGCGGGCGGCTCGTGTTCGTCGCAGGCCAGGTCGGCTGGGACGCGCAGCAGCGCTTCGCGAGCGAGGACATCGTGTCCCAGTTCGATCAGGCGCTCGCCAACATCGTCGCGATCCTCGCGGAGGCGGGCGGACGCGCCGAGCACATCGCGCGCATGACCGCGTACTGCTGCGACAAGCCGGCATACATGGCGGCGCGCCGCGAGCTGGGCGCGGTGTGGCGCAAGCGCATGGGCAGCCACTACCCTGCGATGAGCATGATCTTCGTCGTCGACCTCCTCGACAACCCGGGCAAGATCGAGCTCGAGGCCACCGCGGTGATTCCGCAGGGGAGCGAGTGAACATGCAGATGCGCGACCGCGTGGCGGTCGTCACCGGGGCGGGCCAGGGCATCGGCGCGGCTGTCGCCCGGGCGTTCGCGCGGGAGGGCGCGAAGGTGGCGGTCGTCGACCTTGCCGCCGAACGCGCCCGCGAGGTCGCAGCGGGCATCGCCGCGCAAGGCGGCGACGCCGCAGCGTTTGCCTGCAACGTCGCCTCGCGGGCCGAGGTCAACGCGATGGTGGCCGAGGTCGACGCACGCTTCGGCCGCGTCGACGTCCTGGTCAACAATGCCGGGATCGTGCGCGCGGCGATGCTGGAGAAGATGGCGCAGGCGCAGTGGGACGAGGTCCTGGCCGTGCACTTGACCGGCAGCTTCCACTGCCTTCAGGCGGTCGTGCCCGGCATGATCGCGCGCCGCTACGGGCGCATCGTCAACGTGACCTCGGCCGCAGGCGTGCTTGGCACGATCGGCCAGATCAACTACAGCGCCGCCAAGGCCGGCGTCCTCGGCCTCACGAAGTCCGCTGCACGCGAACTCGCGCCCCACGGCATCACGGTGAACGCGATCGCGCCCGGCGCGGCCACGCCGATGACCGAGAGGATCCGCACCGACCCGCGCTTCAAGGACCGCTACCTCGAGCGCATCCCGATGGGGCGGTGGGCCGAACCCGACGAGATCGCACCGGTGTTCGTCTTCTTCGCCTGCGACGCGAGCGCTTTCGTCACCGGGCAGGTGCTCGCCGCCGACGGCGGAATGACCATTTCGTAGGAGCGGGACATGGCGCGGCTGCGTGCCTCGCTCGCACGACGCTCGTTGTTGCGTGCCAGTGCCGGCGGGCGGCGACGGGCCGCCCCTAGCCGCCCGCCCTGATTCCATACCGACGCAAAAGGCGCAACGCCGACGCCTCGCGCCACCGCGGTGCCCCCGGACGCCTTTTGCGTCGGCCAGCTAGATGACGCGGGAGTAGCGCTTCTCTTCCGCGGCTTCGCGGAGGTGCCGGTCGAACAGCATCGCCACCGGCCGCACCAGCAACCGGCCCTTCGGCGTGACGCGGATCGCGTCGGGCGTCAACTCGACCAGGCCGTCGGCGGCGAGCGGCGCGAGCGCGGCAACCTCGAGGTCGAAATACTCGGCGAAACGGATGCCGTGCCGCGCCTCGATCTCGGCGGGCCGCAGCACGAAGTCGCACATCAGCCGCGCGATCGCATCGCGCCGCACGAGGTCGTCGTCAGTGAGCTGGTAGCCGCGCTTGACCGGCAGCACACCGCGGTCGAGGATCGCGTAGTACTCGTCGAGCGTCTTCACGTTCGCCGCGTACGCGCGGCCGACCTTGCCGATCGCCGAGATGCCGAAGGCCAGCAGGTCGCACTCGGGGCGCGTGGTGTAGCCCTGGAAGTTGCGGTGCAGCCGGCCCGCGGCCTGCGCTCGCGCCAGTTCGTCGCCGGGCTTGGCGAAGTGGTCCATGCCGATGTAGACGTAGCCGGCCTCGCCCAGCTTGCCGATCGCCAGCGCGAGGATCGCGAGCTTCTCGGCCGGCGACGGCACGTCGGCAACTTCGATGCGCCGCTGCGGCTTGAACAGGTGCGGCAGGTGCGCGTAGCTGTAGAGCGCGATGCGGTCCGGCGAAGCGGCGATCACCTTGTCCAGCGTCACCGAGAAGCGCGCCACGTTCTGCTTCGGCAGCCCGTAGATCAGGTCGGCGTTCACCGACACGAAGCCGTTCGCGCGCGCGGCATCGATCACCGCGAGCGTCTCGGCCTCGCTCTGCACGCGGTTGACCGCCTTCTGCACGTCGGGGTCGAAGTCCTGGATGCCCACCGAGATGCGGTTGAAGCCCAGGCGCGCGAGGAACGCGATTGTGGCGGGATCGACCTTGCGCGGGTCGACCTCGATCGACACCTCGGCGTCCGGCGCCACGCGAAACGCACGGGTGAGATGGCCCATGAGGTCGGCCATCTCCTCGCGCGCGAGGAAGGTCGGCGTGCCGCCGCCCCAGTGCAGCTGGACGACGGGTGCGCGCGTCTCGAGAATCGAAGACACGATGCCGATCTCGCGCGCGACATAGCGGATGTACTTCGCGCTGCGCCCGTGGTCCTTGGTGATGACCTTGTTGCAGCCGCAGTAGAAGCAGATCGTGTTGCAGAACGGCACGTGCACGTACAGCGACAGCGGCTCGTCGGGCCGCTGCTGCGCGCGCGTGACCAGCGCGTTCACGTAGTCGGCCGGACCGAAGCGGTCGTGGAACCGGTCGGCTGTGGGGTACGACGTGTAGCGCGGCCCCGACTGGTCGTACTTGGCGATGAGGTCGGCGTCGAAGGCGAGGGAGGCGGCGGGCAGAGTCATTGCAACGGGTCCGTAAAGGCGTCCATTTGCCGAATTTTCAGGTGGCGCGCAGCCGGGTGCCTTGACGGGGGTCAACGCGCTGCCGGACAGGCGGCCTGCGGGAACCCCGTCACCGGCCGGTAGCATCTCGCGAACCAACCTCGAGCATTCCCCACGAGTGAGCCTGCTGCTGAACCGCCCGCATCCGCCGCCGATCCTGCGTGGATTCGCGACCGTCCACGGCCGGCGCCTCGAGACCGCCCTCATCGTACCGGACGAGACGCGCGCGCGCGCGCCGCACCTCGTGCTTCTGCACGGTGCTTTCGGCTCGCTGGCAACCTGGGACCGCTTCCCCCGCGAGGTCGCGCGCGCGTCGGGCTGCCCGGTGCTCGTTTACTCGCGCGCCGGGCACGGCCGCTCCGACCCCCCCGGAGGCCCCCCCGGCCCCAACTACCTGCAGGTCGAAGCGCAGACGGTGCTGCCGGCGCTGCTCGATTCGCAGGGTATCGAGCGTCCGGTGCTCGTCGGGCACGAGGACGGCGCGGCGATCGCGCTGATCCACGCCGGCAGCGGGTTCGACGTCGCCGGCGTGGTCGGGCTTGCACCGCGCAACTCGATCGGCGAGCCGGCCGCCACTGCCGTGCGCGCGGCGCACGCACGCTTCTCCGCAGGCGAGGCGATGCAGGAGTACGCGCGGCAGCACCGCGACCCGGCCGCGCTGCTCGCGCGTTGGGCGCTGCTTTGGGCATCGCCCCAAGTTCGCGCGCGCACGCTCGAGCCGTTCCTGCGGCGCGTCGCGGCACCCGTTGTGCTGGTGCAGGGTGAGGACGACGAACACGGGAGCCTCGCCGACCTCGCCTCCCTCGCGCGCGGCCTGCACGGCTACGCGCAGTCGATCCAGCTCGAGGCCGTCGGCCACGAGCCGTGGCTGGACGCCCCGCGCGCGGTCGCCGTGGCCATCACCGCGCTCGTCGATCGCGCAGGAAATCGGGGTCAGACCCTACTTTCCCATGACGACCCTATGCACCGCGATCGGCTGCCCGGAAAGTAGGGTCTGACCCCAATTTCCTACTTTCCGTGCTTGCCCTTGAGCACGAGCGCGAGTTCGTAGAGCCTGTCGCGTGGCACGCCGGTAGCCGCGGCCGCAACGCGCGCGGCGGCGGACGGCGGCAGCTCGGCGAGCAGCGCGGCCAACCAGCGCTCGAGGCCGCCATCGATGACAGGAAGCACGTCGGCGCGCTCCGCAGCATCGACGACGAGGACGAACTCGCCGCGCTCGCGGTTCGCATCCGCCGCGAACCAGGCGTCGGCCGTGCCGAGGCCGAGCCGCGCAACCTCCTCGAACAGCTTGGTGAGCTCGCGGCCCACCACCAGCGTGCGTGCGTCACCCAGCGCTTCGCGAAGTGCGGCAACCGTGGCGCGCACGCGGTGCGGCGCCTCGTAAAAGACCAGTGCGAAAGGCAGCGCGGCGACGCTGGCGAGGAGCTCGCGGCGCGCCTTCGGTTGCGCCGGCAGGAAGCCGAGGAACGCGAAGCGCTCGGCGACGAGGCCCGCCACACTGACCGCGGCAGCCAGGGCCGATGCGCCCGGCACGGGCACGACGCGGTGACCGGCCGCGTGCGCTGCGCGCACGAGGCGTGCCCCCGGGTCGCTGATGCCGGGCGTGCCCGCGTCGCTCGCCAGCGCGACGCGCTCGCCCGCGGCAAGCCATCCGAGCACCTCGCCGATGCGGCGCTGCTCGTTGTGCTCGTGCAACGGGCTCGCCCGCGTTGCGATGCCGCAGTGGCGCAACAGCGTGCCGGTCACCCGCGTGTCCTCGGCGAGGATCCGGTCGGCCGCGGCGAGCGTCGCGCGCGCCCGATCGGTCAGATCGGCGAGATTACCGAGCGGCGTGGCGACCACATATAATGCCCCGCGCGGCGCGTCGTGGCCGTGCCCGCTCGCATCCTCCGCCGCGACCTTGCCCTTCGCCACCGCGCTCTCCATGTCCGCCGTCGTCCGCTCGCTAGCGGCATTTGCCCTCGCGCTCGCGTGCGGATTGTCCGCGGCGCAAGGGCCACCGGCAGCACCCCTCGTGCCCACGGTGCCCAACCCTTCGCTCGCCGACGAGGCGTCGCAGCCCGTACCGCCGCCAACGGAACCCGTCAAGCCGCCGCAACCCGCGAAGGCATCGGCGCCACCGGCTGCGGATGCGCCCGCGCAGAGCGTCGCCGACATTGCGCTCGTGCTTCCGTTGGCCTCGCCCGATTATGCGCGTGCCGCCGAAGCCGTGCGCGACGGCTTCCTCGCGGCGGCGAAGGCGGCCGGCCTCGCCCATCGCGCCAGGGTCATCGGCCACCAGGACGGCGGCGTGCGCGGCGCCTTCGATGCCGCGGAGAAGCTGGGCGTGCGCGTGGTCGTCGGGCCGCTGGTGCGCGACGACCTGCGCGCGCTCGCCGCGTCCGACAAGCCGCTGCCACTCACGCTCGCGCTGAACCAGTTCGACGATGGGACGCCGCTGCCGCCGTCGACCTATGCGCTGACGCTGTCGATCGAGGCGGACGCGCGGTTGCTCGCCAATCGGATGCGCGACGACCAGGTCGTGTCGGTCGCGTTGATCGGTGGCGCAAGCCCGCTCGAGAAGCGCTTCGCAACGGCGTTCATCGACGCGTGGCTGGTGGCCGGCGGTGGGCCGCCCGAGGTCTACGCCTTCGAGGGGGCGTCCGACGCACTCGGCGCGTTGCGCCGCGACCTCGCCAAGTCGAATGCGCAGGCCGCTGTAGTCACGCTCTCCGGCGCGCAGGCGGCGCTTGCGCGCAGCTTCGCGCCGCGCCTGCCGGCATTTGCGAGCTCGCTGATCAACGAACCGATGGAGCGCGCCGCGCTCGCCGACCTCGAGGGCGTGGTGTTCGTCGACGTGCCTTGGCTGGTGCATCCCGCCGCGGCCGAGTTCGCGGGCGTGCCCCGCCCCGACCTCAGCGCCAACGCGCTGCAACGGCTCTACGCGCTCGGCCTCGACGCCTTTGCCGTGGCGCGGATGTTCGTCAAGGGCGTGCCCGAGCGGCTCGACGTGCCGGGCGCGACCGGGCGCCTGACGCTCGGCGACGGTCGCCTGATCGCCCGCGCCGGCACGTTCGCAACGTTACGCCGCGGGCAGGTCGTGCCCGCCGATGGGCCGCGCTGATCCCGCACGCAGCGCCGACGGCGCGCGCGCCGAGGCGCTCGCCGCGCGCCACCTGGAGCGGCACGGCTTGGCCATCGTCGCGCGCAACGTGCGCAACCGCTTCGGCGAGATCGACATCGTCGCGCGCGACGGCGGCGTGCTGGTGTTCGTCGAGGTGCGGCTGCGGCGCTCGCAATCGTACGGCGGCGCCGCCGCGTCGATCACCGCGGCGAAGCGTGCACGCCTCGTCAAGGCGGCGGAGGGCTACCTCGCCGCGCTCGCCAGCGTCCCGGCCTGCCGCTTCGACGCCATCCTGCTCGACAGTCTCGACGGCACGCGCCTCGAATGGCTGAGGGACGTGCTGTCCGTCTGAAGTAGAATCCGCGCATGGATCACGAGGCCCGTATCCGCGCCCACTTCGCCGCCAGCGCGCAGCTCAAGATCGACTCGGGGCCGGAGCTCGCCCCGGCGATCGCGCGCGCCGCCGAGGTGATGAC
>Ga0105090_10001413_pt1 | contig 12927 bp, 14 predicted proteins | sample PPLLak3March2015_FD_79110 | JGI IMG/M metagenome (GOLD analysis project Ga0105090, IMG submission 79110) | Freshwater sediment microbial communities from Prairie Pothole Lake near Jamestown, North Dakota, USA - PPLs Lake P7 Core (1) Depth... | ecosystem: Environmental > Aquatic > Freshwater >... | reverse complement strand
GAAAGCTGCGACAATATGCGCGAGATGCTGATCAGTGCAATGCAAATTAATCTCGCCATGGTGTCGATAGGACAGAATGACGTTGTGAAGCGACTGGCAGGATGGGGCGCGATTCTTGCTTTGCCCACTGTGGTATTCAGCCTCTATGGTATGAACTTCGAATTCATGCCGGAACTCAGTTGGCAATACAGTTATTTTGTCGTGCTTGGCTCGACCGTGGGGGCGTGCATTTGCTTATATATGAAGCTGAAAAACTCGAATTGGTTGTAGATCAGAACAGATTATGAGGGTCTTACCCTTTTTGTAAACTGAGTCGGTAATACCAGTTTGTACTTTTTGCAGGGGCTGGGGCACACATGGCAGGAAACGACCGTAATCATATCCGCATTAAGATGAACACCAGGGTTTTCATTGAGGCAATAGCCTCCACCGATCCATCTGAAGGTCTGCTACTAAAGTGCGAGGTGGTGGAAGTCTCATACGGTGGTTTCAGTGTCAATATTGAACGAGAACTGATTGTAGGCGCGATCTTGTCAGTCTGTGCAGAACTGCCTGCAGTGAAAGAACCATTTTACATGGCCGCAGAAGTAAAATGGTGCAAACCAAACGAGCACGGTAGGAAAGGCTGGCTCGCCGGCTTTAAACTCCTCAAATCAAGCGACACAGATATTGAGTCCTGGCGCCAGCTTTTGGAGCATGTTTAGTATGGCTTTTTCAAGAAGGAACTGGCACTCGGTAGCGCTGTGAAGAAATCTGACTAAACACGCAAAGAATCTATAGCGACCTGACTCCATCTACGAAATCTAACGGCGTTGGAGCACAAAGTTCTCGCTAACATATGCTAGTATGCGGGCGTTTCTTGCAACGACTGGAAATTCTGCGCTTGTGAATGTACTGAACCGAAGATTGCCTGCAGAGTGGGAGTCACAGGATGCCATTCTTCTGGTGTGGCCGCATGAGCACACCGATTGGAGTCCCATGCTCGCAGAGGTCCGCCATACAGTGCAGGCTATCATTGAAGCGATTGAGCGTTTTGAACCGGTCATCCTGATTCGATCCGATAAATGGGATCTGCCGACCAACGATACATGGGCGCGTGATTTCGGGCCTATCACCATCGAAGAGAACGGATTACCTGTACTTCTCGATTTTACCTTCACCGGTTGGGGCGGGAAATTCGCCGCCGAGAAAGATAACGCGGTCAACCGTAAGCTACGCACCGCCGGGGCGTTTGGAACCACCGTGCTTCGAACAGTTGAACTGATTCTCGAAGGCGGAAGTATTGAGAGCGACGGACAGGGAACTCTGCTTACAACCACCGAATGTCTGCTTAATCCTAATCGTAATCCGCATCTTTCCAGGGAGCAGATTGAGGAGCGTTTGAAGTCTGAACTAGGCGTTACAAATATTCTGTGGCTGCAACACGGCCATCTGGTTGGCGATGATACCGATGCCCATATCGACACGCTTGCCCGGCTTTGTCCGGACAAGACCATTGTCTATGTTGCGTGCGACGACCCGTCCGATGAGCACTTTGCATCTCTCAAGGCAATGCGACAGGAGTTGGAGCAGTTTTCGGGTTACCGTCTTCTGCCCTTGCCCTGGCCCGCTGCAAAATATGATTCCCAAGGCCATCGCCTGCCAGCTACCTATGCCAACTACCTTGTGATCAACGGCGCAGTGCTCGTTCCGACATACAATGATCCGGCGGATGCCCTGGCACTGGAGGTGATTGGAAGGGCATTTGCTGACCGCGAGATCATCGGTATAGATTGCAGTACATTAATTCTTCAGCATGGCTCCCTGCATTGCATCACCATGCAGATTCCGAAAGGAGTGATATGAGCAGATTAATTGCAGGCCTGGTGCAGCAGTCATGTACTGAAGACCGCTCGGCCAATATTGAGAAAAGTATCGCAGCCATCCGTCGCTGCGCAAATCGCGGTGCCAGGCTCGTTGTGCTTCAGGAGCTGCATACCGGTTTGTATTTCTGCGATCAGGAAGACCCCTCGCGTTTTGAGCTCGCCGAATCGATTCCTGGTCCCTCCACCGAAACGTTCGGTGCGCTGGCCCGCGAGCTTTCAATTGTGATTGTGACGTCCCTCTTTGAAAGACGGGCACCGGGGGTTTACCACAACACCGCAGTGGTGCTGGAAGTCGATGGAAAAATAGCCGGAAAGTACCGCAAGATGCACATTCCTGATGATCCTGGATATTACGAAAAATTCTACTTTACTCCTGGTGATCTGGGTTTTCTGCCTATCTCTACCTCGCTTGGAAAACTGGGCGTGCTGGTCTGTTGGGATCAGTGGTATCCGGAGGCGGCGCGCCTGATGGCGATGTCCGGGGCAGATCTGTTGATTTACCCTACTGCGATCGGTTGGGATCCCGCCGACATGCCAGAGGAGCAGGCACGCCAGCGTGATGCATGGATCACCATCCAGCGTTCGCATGCTATCGCCAACGGAGTGCCGGTTCTCAGCGTCAATCGGGTCGGCACCGAACCAGGTGGAGCTGTGTTTTGGGGTTCAAGCTTTGCAGCCGGGTGTCAGGGCGAAATACTCGCCCAGGCTGATCCCAGCAACGAAACCGAATTAGTAGTTGAGATTGATTCCGTGCGCAACGAAACTGTCCGGCGCATGTGGCCGTTCCTGCGCGACCGGCGTATAGACGCTTACGGTGGCCTTACACAGCGTTTACTCGACTGAAACCATGCCTATCAGTAGTCAGGAAGCTCAAACCCAATTTTTCTCACTGCTGGAGCGCAATCAGGAAAATGGCCTATGGGTTAAGCTTGTCCTGAGCAAGTATCGCGGTACGGAAAAAGATTTACAGCGGGTAACCATACGTCCGATCGAATTACGCAATGAAGCAGCTATGTCTTTTGTGTATAGCTATAAGACACGCGATATCACGAAAAATATTAGTCCCGTCGAAGGCTTGCAAAAAGTTAAAAGTTTGCTGTTGAGTGGGTTTAAAAACGCACATTTATTCTGTGACGGCGAGGAAGTCCAATTAGAGTTGAGTAAAAAGGGTAGTGCCGTATTGCACACGCATCGGCCGTCAAATGCAGCTACCACATCCACTTCAGTTGAGCACGACCGTACGAAAAAACGCTTTGTTGATATCACACATCCTTTTTTGACGGCTCTGGGCATTACCGATAAAAATCACAGATTAATTCCGTCAATGGCAGGGAAATGGAAACAGATAAACAAATTTATCGAGATTTTCAGCCAGGCGATAGTCAGCTCCACCCTTTCGTTGGATAAGCAGGTTACAGTGGTCGACTTTGGTTCCGGAAAGGGCTACTTGACCTTTGCCCTGCATAATTACTTACATACGGTATTGCGCAACGAAGCAAAAGTAACCGGCGTGGAACTGCGTGAGCCGCTGGTTGATCTATGCACCGCAACGGCGGTCGATTTGGGATGTGAAGGTTTAAATTTTTCGTGTGGCGACGTGAAGTCCCATGCGCCAGAATCCTGTGATGTGATGATCGCCTTGCATGCTTGTGACACAGCCACAGATTATGCCATTCATTATGGCATACGGTCGCAGGCATCAATCATTATGTGTTCACCGTGTTGCCACAAACAAATACGTCCCCAAATGCATAGCCCAGATATTCTCAAACCGGTGCTGCAATACGGCGTGCATCTGGGACAAGAGGCCGAAATGGTTACCGATACATTGCGAGCACTATTATTGGAAGCCAATGATTACAGTACAAAAGTATTTGAATTTGTCAGCACAGAACACACGGACAAGAATAAAATGATTTTGGCGATTAAACGTCGAACAGCTGATAAAAACATCGCTTTGAGGCAGGAGGCGTTGAAACAAATAATTGCGTTAAAGAAATTCTATTCAATAAGCCAGCATTGCCTGGAAGGTTTGTTACAACAAAACTAACATGCCATTGGCTTTGAATGAATCAGAAGTATCGCTGTAAAGCGCAGTCATAATATTGGCTGTCAGGTAATTCGTAAATGCTGTCGGCCACGATTCGACAATCCAATCCGAAATCGGTGCTGTCCAAAATTCTTTTCTTTACGGAAAACTCGCTATCATTACCTGTGCGGTCTGGATTTTCGATGGTTTTCATGTAAGCGCGAAATGAGTCGATGTTTTTAAAAGCTTCCTCTGTGTCTATTTGATTCATGCTTTCATCTGTAAGAAATGTTCCAAACAGCGAATCGTGCTCTTCTGTTTTAGCATCAAAAATAAAACTTTTCTGTCTTGAATAGTCTATTTTATCATCACTTATCCCGTCAGTAGAGTTGCAAACATTGAGGCCATAGTACGCGCTGCAGTCGCGGTCCTCCTCATTGCCAGCATGAGCAAAAAACGGGATCAAAAGAATGGTAATAGGGAGAATTCTCACAAGATAATGCACCAACAATTTAGATAAATTGTCATTTATCGTTTTGATTTCGTCTGAACGATAACGCAGGACGAACCTATACTCCATAAGGACAGCCACTAGTTTTGAGAAATACGGTGCTTTTTGAGTGCCTGCTGAATTCTGATCATTTCCATAATATTCGCGAGATTCAATAGTCCGACGACTTGGCCGCCATCAGTTACACAAATAGTTTGTCGAGGATTTCCCTGCATACTGTTCAGCAGCTTCCCCAGTGGCTCATCAATATCTACACTGTGAATATCTTCCAATGACAGTTCAGAAAGAAGGGCGTGCTCCCCGCGTTCCTGTAGACCCTTTACCAGATCGCCATAATGCAGGACTTTGTAGAGATTACTCTGATCCCCCACCGGAAAATCTTTCTGGCTGCCGGCGAGGGTTAATTCCACTGCCCTCGCCAGATTATCGTTTGGGGAGAGTGTATGGAACTCCCTGAGCATGGCATGCCGTACTTTTGCATGACCCAGAATTGATTTAAATTGTTCCGCGTCACTTTCGATGGAGGCGCCAAACCAGATAAATATTGCGATAAACAAAAGAAATGGATTGTACATAACGCCGAGCAGACCCATGCCCACTGCGAGAAATTGGCCAATGCTAGCCGCTTTCTGTGTAGCTTTGGCGTGACCTATGCGCAACGCCAGAACTGCGCGTAAAACGCGGCCGCCATCCATCGGAAAGGCAGGCAGTAGATTGAAGGCACCCAGAAAAATGTTGACTATCATCAGGCGATAGAGAAGGGATCCTTCAGTCATCGCTGATTGCTCGGTCGTGACCTGAACATTACTAATATAGAGATAGAGATACAGGATGATAGCGATAGCAAAATTTACGGCCGGTCCTGCTATAGCCACATTAATTTCCTGGCGAGGGTCGTCAGGCATCTTTTCCAGAGTAGCGATTCCGCCAATGGGTAGTAGGGTAATGTTTTGAGTTCGAATTCCGTAGCGTCTGGCTGTAAGGGAGTGACCGAATTCGTGCAGGACTACACAGAAAAAAAGCGCAAGAATGTAGGCTACCCCGGAAATTGCCGCGAGCAAAGTTCCTTGTTGCTTCCAGTAACTGATGCCGACGAAATAGATGAGTAAAAGAAATGTGGCATGAATATAGATATCAATGCCTGAGATACGTGCAATTTTCCATGACCATTTCATTCATCAGCTCTGTTGGTTGTTGGTCTATTATCGCAGGCGTCCTCTTATCCATACTTTCAATGGAAAGCTAAAGAGAACCGATGCTTTGTCTAATTTCAGTTTATCACTCAATGCAGAACAGTATGCGGTTAGCCGAAAGGAAGTTGCAACTCAATTATTATTGTCCAGGCTGGAAGACCAAGAGTAGGCTTTACGGGCGGGGCATAGGGAATAAACGTAATATAGACAGAGCCGATGGAACAGTAGCAGAAGCAACGCGAGTCGTTACACAGCCGGGTCAATTGTTACTTGCGAGATAAACCGATGGCATATGCCATCGAAGAGTCAGAGGAGTCGATGATCCAAGCCATTTATGAGCAGTTACAGATAGCGGAGAAGGATCTAAAGACTATTCAGGATCTGGCAGGTCGCCTATAGTGGGAGCTCGCGAAAGCGAAATGCGCGCGTGAGATAGCGCTCGACTCCCCAAGTGTGTACAACTACTCACATCTTCCTCATCGACGCCATCTTGCCGATAAGTTCGGCGGTGCGCTTCTCCAACTCTTCAGAAGGATGCTCAAATTTCAGGCCTACACGGTAAGCTACCATTGATCGAAATTTTAGCGGTTCCTGGCGAACCACGCGCGCGCGTAACTTCAGGAAGCAACTTTCATCGAGGGCACTAATCACAATCTGCAACGACTGCCCTATCTGAACAGGGTCAGGTACCGTTATTCCCAAACCCCCGGCTGATATATCATCCAGGGTTGAAAGGAGTTCCTGGTCATTGTCGAACTGAATGTCGAGGCGCTGGGTCAGTCTTGCATGGCTACGTTGGCCTCCTTCGTCCGCTGATTGTGCTAGATGTTCAAGGATATCCTCGAGTTTAGCTTCATCCCGTGTGCCGAGTTTGGAAAAGCGGACCGCGATTATGTGACCAATTCCATCGGGATCTCGATTGGCCCGGAGAATTTTTGCCTCAATTGATATTGAACCGCCCTGGCGTCTGGGCAGAATAATCTGCAATGTGTCCGCCGAATCGAGCTTTGCTTCGTCAACGTAAATTGATGCGCCGCCCCAGGAGATATCGATCAGCTTTGCGTCAACTGGCTTTGAGTCCTGTGGCCACAGTACTTTGATCGGCATACTGATTCTAATTCGGTACTGCGTTCTGTTATCGGAGGAAGTAGCCTCAGGTTCGGCTAGGGAATCTTTTGTCGACGCCGACTCGGCAGCGAGCACTCTCACCATCTCTAGCGCTTCTTCCAGAACCTCCTTGCTCTGCATGAACAGACTGGTTGCCTCCGTTTGGTCCTCTGTGGAGCGAAGCTGTTCCGTGGAATAACTCAAAGTCACGAATGCACATTTCGCCCGGTGCTGGACCACGCTAATGGCCAGGAGTTCGATGCAAGACAGAAGTTCCTCGGGTGTTGCCTCGCCAAGGAGTTCGTGGGTGCTCCTATTCATTACGCCCTTCCCTATGACATGTAACACATCGTGCGCGTGCGTTAGTACGCTAACTTATCTAGCGGCTAGCTTGGACCAAGGCGCAAGTGCCTGCAAGTTGCTCATGGATAATATTCGCTGGAGGTGAATTTTTGCCAATCTCGCGCTTTTGTACCTCAAAATTATCGTCTGTGCCTGAATTTGCTATATTCTTGGCGAATATAGGGACATAAATGATCGCCATGAACTCGAACTTTTATCTGGTTGGTAGCGCAAGGATTCGATTTTTCACCGGCATGATGATGTATTTCGCCCAGGGCATTCCTGACGGATTACTGGCTATTGCTATGCCGGCCTGGTTAGCGGCGCAGGGCGCAGATGCCGGAGACATTGGTTCTTACCTGGCCGTCATTTATTTGCCATGGGCTTTCAAACTGATAGTGGGACCACTCATGGACCGTTATCAGTTTCCTGCAATGGGCAGGCGTCGGGCCTGGGTTCTCGCTGCACAACTTGGACTGACATTCAGTCTGCTCACCCTGATTACGATAGACCATCCGATGAACCAGTTTGGCTTGCTGATGGTCTGCGGAGTGCTCGTTAACATATTCGCAGCGACACAGGATGTCGCGGTCGACAGTATGGCTATCGAACTGGTGCCGGCAGCCGAGCAAGGCCGACTCAATGCATCGATGAGTTTCGGTAAAGCCATTGGTTGGGCAGCCAGCTCCGCAGCATCCGGTATCATACTCGTGACTTGGGGATTGGGTGTTGCGGCGGCGGTGGCAGCATGTTGTTCAGCGCTAATATTTCTCGGTTGTCTTCGGATCCGCGAGAGCGAGGGAGACAGGCTACTGCCATGGAGTGAGGGAGGACCCGGTAGCTTGCCCGCCATCGACAACTCATACAGCCGTCTTTTTGGTGGCCTTCGAGCTCTACTCTGGTCGCGAATCAGTCTGGTTGTCATAGCCATCATGTTTTTGGATGGACTTGTCGGTGGTTACGGGAGTGCCCTGACGCCTTTGGCAGCAATCAACCTGTTCGGCTTTAGCACTCCGGAGTGGTCGAATCTGGTCGCGACCATGGGCTTGCTAGGCGCCGTCGTCGCTCTCGGATTGGGACCGCTCATTGATCGTTTTGGTGCCAAGAGCATGCAATCATTTATCATCCTGGTAGTGGCTGCACATACATTCCTTCTGGCAGGCACACAACATTACTGGCAGGACACCCTCTACGTGCGAGTGATGATGTCCATTTGGGTCCTGCTAGGCCCAATCAGCATGGTATGCATAATTGCTCTGGCTATGGCGATCTGTTCGCCGCAGGTCTCTGCCACTCAGTTTACTATCTATATGTCGATCGGCAACCTGGGTGCATCGCTGGGTTCCGAAGCCTACGGCCGTGTTGCAGACAAGACATCGTTCGTGCAGAACTTTACTTTGATGGGCTTTATGGGGCTGGTGACGCTGATCGTCGTATTATTCTATCGCCGGCATGAATACCCGAGTGGAGATGTGGTAGTACCGGAGCCGAACTGAACTTGCTGGTTATGCTACGGACATTATCCGCAGATAGGAAAATTCAGAGTTGAGCAAGGCCGTTGTATGAGTTCGATTGCAGGGTTTCTTCGAGCTGGAAGTGTGAACTAACCATTGCCACCAGGCGGGGTGCTTGACAAAGTGTGTACCACCTTGAACCACTTCCTCATATTCTCCAGGTTGGAATCACGCAGTTCGAGGCCTACCCAAAAACCCTCGCCTGTCTCAAGTGGTTTCACCCATACGGCCTCGCCAACCAACTCAAGATTTTCCTTCCAGTCTTCCATTGGCACGGCGATATTGAGAGTACTACCTTTAGCTATAGCTTGTGTTACGTAGATTCGCAAACCACTCACAGATACATCGACAGTTTCGCATCTGATAATCGCATTGTCGGATTCGCCTCGACCTCTTCGGCTCACCACTTCAATATAAATGGCCTTTACTACCTCGATCCGTTGATGCTTGCGTCTGTCTGTATAATCCAGCGTCACGAAGTTACTCCTAACGAATCAGCGTCAATTCAAGAGTATAGACACCACCTGCTTACGCAAGCAGTATTTGCGCTTTTCTCAACTAATAACAGTACTTAAGAACGCGGCACCAAGATTCTACCTGCCCCTGTCGAATCAGCCGCCGGGCAGGATCAAGGTAGCCATTGTTGAGTCGGCCGAATCGATTTCATCAAAAGATTCTTCGTCGGCCCTGCTGTTTTCCTCAGTGATCGCGAGGAAATGTTTGAGCTTTCTGCGCGCTTCCGCCGGGGTCAGATCGTTTAGATCACACTTGTCAGCACTCATGCCCTTATCAATATCGATACTCATAACGCAGACTCTGAATGGTCAGCCAATAGTATACAACCGACGCTTGGGGAAGTTCACTTGCTGCGCAGCACGCGATGCGCAACCTGTTGCAGTATGAAACTTGTGACGCGGGGTGAAAGCCGGTTCGAATAATACGTTATCCACGACTCCGGGGCGACGGGACGCAGTGGTGTATTGAATCGCACAGCACTGAATACTGCTTCGGCAACTTTCTCTGGCCCAAATGAACTCTTTTCGTGTTGCTGGTGAATTCGGTCGGAGATTCCTGCCTCATAGTCCCCGTGTGAGCGCATGTCCGCAGTCAGTGATGTGCGAACAACTCCGGGACAGACGACACTCACGCCAATTTTATGATGGCTGAGTTCCTGGCGCAGTGCGTCGGAATAGCCTACCACCGCGAATTTGGTGGTGGAGTAGGCACCGAATCCCTCCATGGCGGCAAAGCCTTCCATGGACGCTATGTTGACAACATGACCACCACTGTTTCGCTTGATCATTGCGGGACAGAAAGCGTCACAGAAATGTACAACCCCCATCAGGTTTACACCCAGAATAAACTCCCAGTCCTTAGCCGTGGTGTCGAGGATGTCCGCAGCGATGACAACGCCTGCATTATTGACGAGAATATCTACGGCGTCTGCTTTCTTATGTACCAGCGCCGCAAACTTTTTTACCTGAGTGCGTTTGGTGACATCCACGGGGGACGCGATGACATCGACCCCATAGTCGCCCAACAGCGCGCGTGTTTCCTTTAGTCGTGCAGCATCAATATCGCAGATCGCTACATTGCCACCGCGGCGTGCTGCTTCCAGCGCAATGGCGCGCCCGATTCCGGCACCGGCTCCGGTCACAACCACCCAACGCCCCTTTAACTTAGCAACTCGCATTGCGTTCCGCTCGCAATTCCGCGGGGTTCCAGTAGGCCCGCATACTGGTGATCTTACCTTCCTCGTTGAAGCAGAAAATGTCGGTCGCGTCGAGGTATTGCGTCGTGTCTCCCATGGTGAGTTGGGCCAGTAGCGGGAATGCGCACTGATTGCCCGCGACACAGATGGGCCCCTGCAGTTCGACGTGTAGAGCAGGCGCTAGCATTGCATAGAAGTTGCGCACCGCATCGACACCCTGCACAAGATTACCTCCCACCGGGTCTTCTGCAGTTGCATCGTTAGCGTATAACGCCATGATGCCGTCGATGTCGCTCCGGCACATCATGTCGATATAGGAGTGGACAGTGGATCGAATGTCTTTGGGCGTGGGCATGGCTTGCATCCATTACTTTATACGTTGTGTAGACTAATCAACACGATCTCGTTAGATCGTCCCTGGCCGGGGTGAACTGAAGCATTGTTATCAATGCTCTCGGCACAAGAAATGATTTGCCGTCGCGCGAGATCTTCAGCGCCATATCGTAACAGGGTCAGGGATAAATAAAAACAGTCTTGACTGTTTTATTGATTTTGGAAATAAAGCGCAGACTGAGAATGGCCACGAGGTCGCCCATGAGTTAGCCAAGGCCAGCGCATTTTCCTGAAACTCGTGGGTGTGTTATCTGTGGGCTGTCGTTTTCTTTCTCGTTTGATTTTTCATGATGCACCGCTGTAGCGTCGTTCAATCGCATAACGGGGTGTCCATCCTGCTGACCAGGATCAGCGGGTTTGCTTACGAAGTTGAGCGACTTATCAGCAAGGCTGATCTGAATCATTATCGGTCACTAGCTTTAGCTTAAGAATACAAACAAGCGTTCAACGGTTCGGGATGTACTTCATGGGCAGAGTGCTGGCCATTGGTGGTTACCGTCTTTCGGTATTGTTATTCGGCTGCGCTGACGGCTCCGAGAACAGCGACGTTTCTTGCTCGCTTGTTGCCGACGAGGCGAGCCGCGTGCAGATCGGCGCCCATGCTCTGGACGCCACGGATGCGCGGGCTGTTGAGGCCTTGCTGCAGGCCACGGTAGATCGCTAAATAGAAGAGGGCGTCTCCCCCAAGCGATGCCGCAGCCGCCCATTGTCTGGCGGCTGCGTTAGTTCTGGCCGGGCAAGAAAGCGTCGCAGATTCGTCCCCCCAGCGCCGTAACTACATCGTCATCGCCGGCTCAGGGCTTCCGTGTTGCGATGAATATGGACGCGCTGTCCGCCGTGCCGAAGTTGGTCAGGTCGACCTCGACGTTGACCTTCCAGGTAATGATGTCGGGGTAGGACACGTCGAGGTCCTGGGCGGTATAGGGCGCTTGCGAGCCCGGTATGATATTGCTGCACATCAGGGCGGGCCCCGCGCACTCGATGACCGTCTGCGTGCCTTCCCCTGTCGTCAGGTCGAAGGTGCCCGTGGTGTAGATGTGGGAGACTCCCAGCACGTTGACCACCTGCTGGTCGATAAGGAAGGTCAGCTGATTGCCCTCGACCTCAGCTTCGCCGGTATAGATGTACGCGGAGTCCGCGAAGTGATTGTCCCTCCCGACCAGCGTTCCACTGCCACCGATGTTATGGGTAGGATTCTCCAGCCCGCCGACCGGAACGACGTCGACCTCCACCTTCAGATTGTGCCACCGCTTGACGGCGTACAGCTGGGCGTTGTCCCGGTAGAAGACAATGGCCGGCGTCGCACTGACGAACGCGCTCCACGGTGTGGTGAACTCATTCACCGTAACATCGACCGCGCGCTGGACGGGTGTATCCAGCGTCTCGGCGTCGTAGTAGAACTTGTCGCAGATGCCGTTGCTGTAGCAGACATTGTCGCCCGACTCGACCCAGTTCATCGTGAGCGCTTCGTCTTCCGCGCCAGCCGTCTGGAACGAGGCGTCGAAGGTGATCGCAGCAGAGGATAGCCGAGTGCTCAGCACGCCATCCGCTAGGCTATGACGCACCTCGCTCGGCAGGTTGAAGATGCTGACCGGATTGATGCCCACGTCTGCGGTCATCAGGTCGAGAACCCTCTGGTGCGGGCGCCCGGTTCCGTCGTCGACGTAGACGCTCCACTGCGCCCTCATCCCCTCGCTGGCGTCTTCGAACGCATAGACCGACAGGGTCAGGTAGTAGCTTTCCGCCCCGCCTTCGAAGATCGTGGTCGGAACGAGGCTATAGCCGGCCGGGAGATCGAGCGCTGCAGCCAACCCATCAGGATCGGTGATCTCGAAGTTGTAGTAGGTCGACGGCGTCTCGTTTACGACGCGAATACCCACGTAGGCGTCATCCCTGCCGAGGAACATCTCCTCCACATCCCTGTGCATGATGCCCCGCTGGTGCCCGTTGTCCTTGAAGGCGAGCAGGTCCTCCCGCTCCTCGTCAGTGACGTCGAGGAACTCGGAGTCGAGGTTCGCCAGCGGCGAGGCGACGTACTCCAAAGTGTTCACGTAGTAAGTCGCATCCTTCAGTGTGGGCTTCAGGTACTTCGCCCAACGTGTGTTGTCGGCGATCGTGGTCTGCGCGGTATCCACGAAATAGCCTTCCCAATTGTACGTCGTTGCGTTGTACACGAGGCGGTCGTAGACCCCATTGGTCCAGTGCATGTAGTCGTTGCCGATGGCCATCTCCCCGGTCCAGCGCATGACCACGGACTGGTTG
>Ga0105090_10001412_pt1 | contig 12927 bp, 10 predicted proteins | sample PPLLak3March2015_FD_79110 | JGI IMG/M metagenome (GOLD analysis project Ga0105090, IMG submission 79110) | Freshwater sediment microbial communities from Prairie Pothole Lake near Jamestown, North Dakota, USA - PPLs Lake P7 Core (1) Depth... | ecosystem: Environmental > Aquatic > Freshwater >... | reverse complement strand
GGCCGAGGAAGTCGATGATGCGTCGAGCCTGACCCTCCGGGTCGGCGATGAGCGCCTCGTAGTCGACGTCCAGAAAGGCGCCGGGCAGCGTTTTCCGCCAGTGCGTCATCAGGCCGTGATAGGCGATGTAGTAGCGTCCCGTTTCCTGCAGGGTATAAGAGAACGGGTAGCCCGCGCGGAACAAGGTCTTGTAGATGGCGTAGCAGCTGTCCAGCGGATGGCGCCGCAGGTGGATCACGCGGGCGCCGGGCAGGGACAGGCGGATCAGGCCAAGGTAGAGAAAATTGAGCGGCGTCTTGTCGATCAGCCGCGGCGCGGGATTGCCGAAGCCGTCGATGGCCCGGCAATACTGCCTGCCCAACTCGGCGAAGTCGATGCGCGCGGAACGTTCGATCAGTTCGACCTTGCCGGCGGCCGGCACTGCTGCGCCCTCGGTCGCGTGACCGGCCAGGCGCTGCACGGCCAGTGCCAGGCTGCTGTGCTCGCCCAGGCTGTCGACGCTGCTGTGGGCAGAGACGATACGGTCGACCAGCGTGGTGCCGCTGCGCGGCAGCCCGAGAATAAAGAGGGGACGATCCGAGGCAAAACCGGAGCCCGCGCGGTCAAACAGGTTGTCGTCGAACACGCGCGCGATCATCGCCAGGGCGGCCTCGTCCTCGGCCACGTCGTAGCGCATGCCGGCCCGGCGCAGCTGCGCGCCCCGCTGCAGGTAGCCGAAGCTTTCCTCGTAGCGCCCGAGATCTTCCAGTTCGCGAGACAGGGCGAAGCACGGCTGGATGCGCGCGGGGTCGTCCGCCGCCAGCTCTCGCAGCAGCGCCTGCAACGCGGAGACGTGGTTGTCCTCCGGGCTGCGGCGGCGCAGGATCGACCGGTTCAGCCAGGCGCCGTAGTCGCGAGGATTGAGCTCGATCGCGCGCGTGAACAGCCGCTCGGCCTCGTCGAGTTGGCCAAAGGCCGTTCTCGAGGTCGCCAGGTTGTACAGGAAGTCCGGATTGGACGGCTGCAATTCGACGGCGCGCGCGTGACAGCGGGCGGCGCCGGCGTGCTGGCCGCACTGCAGGTAGGTTCCGGCCACCTCCTGCAACTTCAGCCCGTCGTCCTGCGTGGCGGCCTCGAGCGCTTCGAGGGTCCGGATCGCGCCGGCGACTTCTCCGTCCATGAGTTGCCGCCGGGCGCGATCGAGATCGTTTTCAGCCGAATGTGTCAGGAACCAGGGGCCTCAGAAATTCCAGGTTACGGCGACGCCGACCGTGCGCGGCCGGGCGATGATGTTCTTGCCGCCGTTGCCATAGTACTTCTGATCGGGCGCGGTGCCCATGTATTCCTGCGTGAACACGCCGACCACGCCTTCCTCGTTGAAGATGTTCTTCGCGAACAGCCCGACGGTCCAGTTCCCCAGTATGAAATTGCTGTTCAGGCCCCACAGGCTGAACGAGTCCATGGTGGTCGAGAAAAAGGCGCTGGTGTCGCTGATCGAGTTCTTGGTCTCGTCCTGGTAATAGCCGGTGACCCGGTTGACCCACTGGATGCCGCCGCTGAATTCGAAAGCATATTCCAGCATCATGTTGGCCGTGTGCTCAGCCAGGCCGGGCAGCTTGGCGCCCTCCTGCGCCACCACGTAAACGTCGTCGGCCGACCACATCACAGCGTCCAGTTCGCCGTCGGTGTAGGCATAGCCCAGGTTCAGGCGCCAACCGTCGCCAAATGCCACGTCGTACTCGAGCTCGATGCCCTGGGTGGTCGCGCTGCTGCCGTTCTGCGCGGCATAGAACGCCCAGTTGGTGGTCGCGGTGTTGAGCTGGATGTCCTCCCAGTCGACATAGAACAGCGAGACGTTGTAGAAGCTGTTGTTCCAGTTGCCCTTGACGCCGAGTTCATAGTTGGTCGTCGTATCCGGTCCGTAATTCAGCCAGGCCGGGCTCTCGGCGAAGGTGCCCGACAGCGGCACGGCATTGGTGCCGCCGCGGCGGAAACCTTCGGAAATCGTGCCGTAGACCATGGCGTTGTCGTTAAGGTCCCATGACGCGTTGACCTTGAACAGCGTGTCCGAGTCGCTGCCGCTCAACTGCACCTGTTCATCGACGTGGAAGGCCTCGAACAAACCGACGCCCATGAAGGTGTCGTTGTCGTAGTCGAGATCGAAGTAGCGGAAGCCGCCGGTCAGCCGGAAGTCCTCGCTGATGTTCCAGGTCAGCTCGCCGAACACGGCGCTGTCCTTGAAGTTCTCCTGGCGGTCATAACGGAAGTCGTCGTCGCCGAGCACGCAGCAGCCCCAGGCGGTCCAGGCCCAGTTGTAGTAATTGCGCAGGTAGTTGACCTGCTGCGAGCGCGTGTCCTGGTCGCGGTAGAAGACGCCGGCGATCCAGTCGAAGGCCCCCTCGGTGGTCGACACCAGGCGCAGTTCCTGGATGAAGGCCTCGTCGGAGTATGCGCGCTCGGCGGAATGCATCGGGCGCGGGGCGTTGTAATAGTACTGGCTCAGCCAGCCCTGCTGGGCCGAGAAACCGGTGTTTTCGCTGATGCTGTCGCCGGTGTGGTCGTAGGCCGAAGTGCTGCTGGTCAGCGTGGCGAAGCCGAAGTCGTAGCTCATCTCCAGGGCATACACGTCGACCTCGCGCGAAGAGGGCTCGCGCTGTACCGAACCGTTCTCGTAGCGTCCGTACGGGTCGCCCCAGCCATCCGGGCCCTCGGTAGGCATCATGCGGCCGCCGATGTCGTCCTCCTGGTGCGACCAGGTGAACAGGGCTTCGAACTGCTCGTTCGGCTCCCACAAAAGAGAAGCACGGGCATAGTCGATGTCCACCGTGTCGGCGTCGTCGATACGGACGTAGATTGCCGTGTCATCGAGAATTCCGAGGGGGGCGACCGGGAAGCCCTGGTCATCCAGCAGGTAGGCGTTGGGCAGGTCGAAAATGCCCGCGTAATCGATCTTGCCGGCTACCAGGCGGCCGGCGAACGTCTCACCCATCGGGATGTTCAGCGTGACGTCGGCGTCCCAGTTCTTGCCGTCGGAGCCGCTGGTCTGGCTGAACGACGCCTCCGCGCGGCCCTCGAACTCACCCAGCACGGGGCGCCGGGTGATGTAGCGCACGGTGCCGCCCAGCGAACCCGAGCCGTAAAGCGTGCCTTGCGGGCCGCGCAGGACTTCGACGCGCTCGATGTCCTTGAGCACCATGTTGGCGAACACCGGCGTCTCGTTGATGTAAGTCGAGACCGGCGGCACCGCGGACAGCGCGACGTCCATGTTGATGCTGCTGTCGATGGCCAGGCCGCGGATGCGGATGGCGTTCACGTTGCCCGAGTTGCGCGCGCCCCAGTCGATCACGTTGGCGCCGGGCACGCCCTGCAGCAGCTCGCCGGTGGAGAGAATCTTGTTGCTGTCGATGAAGTCGCCACTGACCGCGGAAATGTTGTAGGGAATTTCGACAACGGTGGATTCGCGACGCGTCGCCGTGACGACGATTTCCTCCATCGCCGTCGCCTCCTCGGCCTCTCCGGCCTGCTCCTGGGCGAGCAATGCGGATTGCCCGGCGGCGAGCAGGGCGGCGGTGATGGTCGCGGACAGGGCCTTGCGCTTCAATCGTGTGCTGGTGATCAGTCTGCTGCTTTGCATGATGTGCTCCTCGAGTCCTTTATAGTGATAATTTCTCTTTGCATTTCCCCACTGCTTATTCGCGGGACGATACTGCAATCCCGTCAGCCGGAAATAGAGCCAGTTCCCGCCCGGCTTGTAGTCCAGCCATCCGCTGCCGCCTCCGCCAAAGGCTCGCGTTCGGGCACCGCCAGCGGGCCCAGCTGCGCGAAGGCGCCGGGGTCGGCCTGTGCGTTCAGGTAAGGCGGAAACTCGACACGGTGGTCGCGGAAACTTTTCAGCGTCTGGCAGAGGCCCTGCAGGCCGCGCTCGCGCACGCGCCGGACGTGGTCGAAGTCCATCTCCACGGTGATCACTTCGCGGCCGGTGCCTGCCCGGTGTATGACCTGGCCGTCCGGGCCGACGAAAATGCTTTGGCCCACGGCCAGCCGCCCGGCCGAATTCACGTTGAGGAAATAGACCTGGTTGGTCGCCGCGTTGCTGCGCGCGATCGCCAGCTCCACCTCCCGGTCGATGGTATTGGTCAGGCTGGGGCAGATGACCGCCTCGGCGCCCATCCACGCGAGTGTCCGTACCGTCTCCGGGAACCACATGTCGTAACAGATGATCAGCCCGATGCGGCCGGCTCCCGGGATGTCGAACACGACGAAGCGGTCACCGGCGCTCACCCCTTTCTCGTAGGGCAGAAAAGGATATTGTTTGCGGTAGCGCGCGACCACTTCACCCTTTGGGTTGATCACCGGGGCGGTATTGAAGATTTCCTGCCCGCGACGTTCGAAAATGCTGCCGGGGATCAGCCACAGCTCGTTGTCCCGCGCCGCTTCGCGAAAACAGCTTTCGACTTCGCCGGGCAGGGTCACGGCCAGATCGGTGCCGGGACCGAAAGTGCACAGCTCGGGCAGCACCACCATCTGGATCCACGGAAACCGTTTCCTGACCAGGGCGATCTCTTTCTCGAGCAGGGACAGGTTGTCCTCGACGCAGAGTTCGAGCTGCAACGCGGCCAACGACAGGTAAGCCATGGGTGCCTCCTCCAGGCGTTCCGCGGGACGCGCCCGCAGCCTAAGGTCAAGAGATTAGCGGCGCCGCGCGCCGTCACATAGGACCAGATGTCCGCGGCTGATGGAGCCAGTCAATCGCTGGGTGTCTGCAGTATGGCTGAATCGGCCAGCCGCTTGCCGGTGTTGTAGAGGCGCAGTTGCTGGCCCTGCAGCGTGATGTAGTAACGCGCCGGCTCGCCGTAGGCCCATTGCTTCCACTGCCGGCACCACAGGTCGCCCTCGACCCACCAGCGGCCCTCGTCCCATTCCTCGTTGGCGTGCCCGGCGAGGCCGCTGAGACGGCCGTCGGGGTGCAGCTCGAACGTCGCAGGGTCGCCGTAGACCGTCTTGTAACTCCAGGTGGAGCCGCGCATGGTTCGCTCGAGCGCGGCGCCGCGCAACCGCGCAGGGTCGTTCTCATCCAGGAACTCGGCCGCGCCACCGGTCAGCTCCCACATCAATTCGTGCAGCAGCCGGACGCCCTCGCGGATGCGATCGGCCGGTATGCTGGTGACGCCGAGCCGGAAGCAGTTGCGGGAGGAGCGGCTGCCTGCGTAGTAATGCGTGTCCGGCTCGATCAGGATGCCCCGCTTGGCGGCTTCCCGCGCCAGCGTTTCGACGTCGACGTGGTCCGGGCAAAGCACCCAGAACACCGAGCCGCCCTGGTTGGGCATGGTCACGAAATTGGCCCGGTAGTGGTTGAGCGCGTCCCGCAGGGCGAGCCAGCGGCGGCTCATTTCCTGGTGCATCCTGGCCATGAAGGCATCGTAATGCCCGAGCGACAGGAACAGCGCCGCCGTTCGCTGGTTCAGCAGGGACGGGCGGCCGATCACCAGCTGACGCAGGCGGCGCGCCTCGCGAATCAGCTCGGGCGCCGCGACGATGAAGCCGATGCGCAGGCCCGGCGCCAGCACCTTGGGCAGCGCGGAGAGGTAAATGACCCGGTTGTCGGTGTCCATGCTGCGTAGCGCGGGGTGGGGCTGGCCGAGAAAATTGCTTTCGTGTTCGAAGTCGTCCTCGATGACCAGCTGATCGAGTTCGCGGGCCTTTTTCAGCAGGGCTCTGCGGCGCTGCGTGGCCATGGTGCAGGCGGTGGGCACCTGGTGGCTGGGCGTCACGTAAATCAGTTGGGCCGCGTCCAGGCGGCTGCTGATAACCATGCCGTTTTCGTCCACCGGCTGGTGGATGACCGGCGCCTTGCGCAGCGCCAGCAGTTGACGCATGCGCGGGTTGCCGGGCTCCTCCATCACCACGCGCACGGCTTCGTCGGTGAGCAGTTGCGTCAGCAGGAACAGCGCGTTCTGTTCGCCCAGGGTGATCAGGATCTGTTCCGGCGTCGCGATGATGCCCCGGCGGGGCAGCATCTTGCTGCGGATTTCCTCGACCAGAGCCGGATCGTCGGCATCCCCTTCGGTAACCGTGCCGTCGGAGACGATGCGCGCGCCAAGCGCCATGCGGCTGGCCTCGCGCCACTGCGCCGTCGGGTACAGCGAGGCGTCGAAGTGACCGTCGATGAACGGGTAGGGGTGGCGCTGCCAGTCTCCGGGCCACTGAAAACGCGGCCGCTGGCCGATTTCGGTGCGAATCCGGCCTCGCCACCTCGCGTCCAGCTCCCCGGAAGCCGCCGGGCTGCCGTGGAAACCCACGCGGCCGTCGAAGATGCCGGGCTTGACAAAAACCCCGCTGCGTTCGCGGCTTTCCAGCAGGCCTTCCTCGATCAGCTGCTCGTAGGCCAGTACCACGGTGTTGCGGGCCACGTTCAATTGTCCGGCCAGGCGGCGCGACGACGGCAGGCGGGAGTCGGGCGGGAAGGCGCCGGACATGATGCCGTCCACCAGTTTCTGCCGAATCTGGCTTTGCAGGCTGAGCCCGCTGTCGGGATCGAGGTAAAAGAGCGTTTCGGACAAGCGATGACCTGGCCTAACCGCGCTTCATGATGCGGCCTTTCTGCCGCTCCCAGTCGCGGTCCTTCTCCGTTCTGCGCTTGTCGTGCTCGCGTTTGCCCTTGGCCAGGCCGATCTCGACCTTGGCCCTGCCGCGCGACCAGTACATGGCCGTTGGCACCACCGTGTAGCCCTTGCGGTCGACGGCGCCGACCAGGTGGTCGATCTCGCGGCGGTTGAGCAGCAGCTTGCGCGTGCGCGTGGGGTCGGGCTTGACGTGAGTGGACGCCGTCGGCAGTGGATTGACCTGGCAGCCGAACAGGAAGGCCTCGTTGTCCTTGAGCAGCACGTAACTGTCGGCGAACTGCACGCGCCCCTCGCGCAGGGCTTTCACCTCCCAGCCTTCGAGCGCGATGCCGGCTTCCAGGCGTTCCTCGATCTCGTATTCGAAGCGCGCCCGCTTGTTGACCGCGATGGTTTTCCTGCTTGTGGTTTTCTGGTCATTCATCGCGGTCATTCAGTCAGGGGTGGTTGCCGGCGGAAATTCCTTCACGCCGCCGTCGCGGCTATTCTACGTGCACGGCCGCCGCTCATGCTATTCTTGCGGCGCCCGGTGCCAGAGCCCATACCCGGGCCGACCACGCTCCCGCGGCGAGATTCCGCGACGGCAATTCGACGACACGCATTCACGGCATGGAAATCAGGAGATCGGCCCTCGTTTTGCATCCCGCCATGGACATGTACCGGCTGGTGCAGGATGTGCCCGCGTATCCGCAATTCCTGAGCTGGTGCCTCGAAACACGGGTGCACGAGCAAAGCGCCGAGCATCAACTGGCCACCCTGGTGGTGCGCATCAGCGGCATGACCCAGGCCTTCACCACGCACAACCGTTTCGTTCCCGGTGAACGGTTGACGCTTTCGCTGGTCGACGGCCCGTTCCGGCAACTGGCGGGCGAGTGGTTGTTCGAGCCGCTCGGTCCCGAGGGCAGCAAGGTGACCCTGGTGCTGAATTTCGAGTTTTCCAACAAAGTTCTGTCCGCGGCGTTCCGCCGCGGGTTCACGCACATCGCGGACCGCCTGGTCGGCGAATTCAGCAGACGGGCGGACGAGGTGTATGCCAGCCAAAGCCAAAACCGGGCCTGAAGGCGCGGTGCAACCGGGGCCCGAGGGTGAGGCCGGGGCCGGGCCGCGCACGATCGTCGTGGAAGTCGCCTGCGCGACGGCGAAAAAGCAAGTCGTGTTGCGTGTCGAGTTGCCCGCTGGAGGCACCGTGGCCGAGGCCATCGAACGATCCGGCATACGGGCCCAATTTCCCGGCCTGGTCGTGGATCCCGCGGCCGTTGGGATTTTCAGCCGCAAGGCGGACATGGAACAAGCGCTGCGCGCGGGCGACCGGGTCGAGATCTACCGCCCGCTGATCGCCGATCCGAAGGAAGAGCGGCGTCAACGCGCCGCACTCGCCCAGCCGCGCAAGGACGGTTCCCGCAAGCGAATTCGCTGAATCGTAGTCGGGGCGGAGCGGGCCTCAGCCGTCGATGTCCGGTCCCATCGGGCCGTCTTTGGGCGTCTGGTCCAGCGGGTCGGCTTCGCGCTTGTAATCGCGGTCCTCGGCGCTGGGCTCGGGCACGGTGCCGATGTCGGGATCGGTGCCCAGGACTTCTTCCCGGGCCTCCTCGATCGAGGCGTCCTGGGGGTTTTCCTGGGGGGTCTGCTCGGGCTTCTTCACGAAAGACGCCATCTCGCCCGGGGTGCCGGCGGCGCCCGACGTGGTGGTGGTGAAGGGGTCCTGCTGCCCGACGATTTCGGCCAGCGCGCCGTCCTCGAATCTCAGCGTCACGGTCCGCTGCACCGGCTCTCCGCCGCGGCGGCTGAAGGTCTGGACATAGTCCCAGCGGTCCGGGCGGAACGGGTCCTTGATCGAAGGCGTGCCCAGCACGAACAGCACCTGGCGCTCGTTCATGCCGATGTACAGTTCGTCCAGTTCTTCCTGCTCGAGCGCGTTACCCTGCTGGATGTTCTGCTTGTAGATGAGTCCGCAACCCGAAGCGACAAGCAGCGTCAGGAACAGGCCTGAGAGCGAGCGCAGGGTCGGACCAACGAACGTGCTGATGATCGGGGATAGGGTCATGAGGTTTACCGGGCCGGAGCTTGTGCGTGGGACTTCGCTGTTGAATGATACAATAAAGCCGCTTTGGCCAGTAGTGCGGCCGCGGTCGTCGACCCGGCGGCCGCAATGAAATCACGGGGTGGAAATGGCAGTGGAACCCAGACACCTGAAAAAAGCGGGGCTCAAGGTCACCCATCCGCGCAAGCGGATCATGGAGATTCTGGAAACCAAGCGCAGCAAGCACATGACGGCCGACGACATCTACCGCGGCCTGGTGGAGGCCGGCGAGGAAATCGGGCTGGCGACCGTCTACCGGGTGCTTAACCAGTTCGAAGCGGCCGGCCTCGTGGTCAAGCACAATTTCGAGAGCGGCCAGGCCTACTACGAGCTGGATTCAGGCGTGCACCACGATCACATGGTCTGCGTAGAGTCCGGCAAGGTCATCGAGTTCGTCAGCGAGGAAATCGAGGCCGCACAGCGAAAAATCGCCGAGGCCCACGGTTACGACATCGAGGACCACAGCCTGGTCATTTACGTCCGCCCCAAGCGCAAGACCTGATCGATTCTCAATGCGACGTTGAAGCCGTCGCGAGCAACTCGGAGGCGTGCGCGCGGCTCTGTGCGGACAGCCGTCCCCCGAGCATGCGGGCGATTTCGTCGACGCGCGCATAGTCTTCGAGCAGGCTGGTTTTGACCCGCGTGGTCTCGCCCTCGGCGCTCTTCAGCACCTGGATCTGCTGATCGGCGAACACGGCCACCTGCGCCAAATGGGTCACGCACAGGGCCTGGCCGTTGGCCGCCAGGCCGCGGAGCAACGCGCCGACCGCGTGCGCGGTCTCGCCGCCGATGCCGGCGTCGACTTCGTCGAAGACCTGGGTGGCGGCGGCCGCGGCGCGCGAAGCCACCTTTATGGCGAGGCTGATGCGCGAGAGTTCGCCGCCCGAGGCGACTTTGCGCAGGCTGCCCGGCGGCAGGCCCGGATTGGCGCTGACCAGGAGTTCGAGCCGATCGCTGCCGCGAGCGGCCGGCGCGTGTTCGGCCTCGTGCTGCACCTCGATAAGGAACCGGCCGCCCTGCATGCCGAGGTGTTGCAAGCGCTCCGTGACCGCCGCGGACAGCGCCGCCGCCCGTCCGGTCCTGCGCTCGTGCAAAGCCTGAGCGGCCTCCCGGTACGCGACCAGGGCGCGCCCGAGCTCACGGTCGATCTCCGCCAGCCGCGTTTCCAGCGAACCCGACCGCTCCAGCCGGGTCCGCAGCTGCTCGAGCACCCGCGGCAAGGCCTCGGGTTCGACCCGGTGCTTGCGCGCCAGATCGTGCTGGCCGGACAAAGCTTGCGCGACCCGCTGCAACCTTGCCGGGCTCAGGTCGAGCCGGGACAGCGCCGCCTGCACGCTGTTGCGCGCTTCGTCGCAGTTGATCGCTGCCTCGCGCAGGAGGTCCGCGGCTGCGGCGATCTCCGGGTCGAGCGCGGCGTGGCGGTCCAGTCGCTCGGCCGCGCGGTACAGGGACGGACCTGCGCCGGCCGACTCGGCTTCCAGCACCTCGGCCGCATTTTCCAGTGCGCCCAGGACCTCGCTGCCGCGCGCGAGCATGCGGTGCTCGGCCTCCAGCGCGGCGAACGCGTCGGCCGGCAGCAGCTCGCTTTCCAGTTCCCGGACCTGGTACTCGAGCAGGTCGCGCTCAGCCGCCTCCAGGGGTTTTTCCTCCAGCAGGGACAGCCGCTCGGCCTCCAGCCCGGACCAGGCTGCGAAACGCTCGCGAACCTCGGCCAGTTCGCGATCGTAACCGCCGCCGCCGTCCAGCAGGCGAAACTGCTCCTCGCTGCGAACCAGGCGAATGTGTTCGTTCTGGCCGTGGATTTCGACCAGCAGCTCGCCCAGCTCGGCGAGTTGCTGCAGGGTCACGGCGGTCCCGTTGATCCAGGCGCGCGAACGGCCGCTGTCGCTGATCATGCGGCGCAGCAGGCAGCTCCGGCCGTCGTCGAGCGCGGCGTCCTGCAGCCACAGCAGGGCCGGGCTGTCGGGCGGCAGGTCGAACCCGGCGCTGAGTTCAGCCTTGGCTGCTCCGCAGCGGATCGCGGCGGTATCCGCGCGCTCGCCGCACAGCAGGCCGAGCGCGCCGACCAGGATGGACTTGCCGGCGCCGGTTTCACCTGTGATGCAAGTGAAACCACCGCGGAAATCGAGGTCCAGCGAGTCGACGATGGCGTAGTCGCGGATTTGCAGAAAACGAAGCATTCGCGCAGCCCGGCGGATCGGGGCTTCACGCTAGCATGCCGCGCCGGCGCCGGCAATCGGCGGCCTGTAGGAGCTTTGCTTGAATCGTCCGCCCCCAGCCCCATATTTGGCCGTGACTCTCAAGGAATGGACAAGTCGGCGGCGCCTGGTCGTACGCCGCATCGAGGAGACCCATATCGTGATCCACGGAACAGAACCCCGACCCCGCGGCGAACCGCCTGAAGTCGAAACCAAGCCAGACGAGGCCAGGCAAACCGAAGAGTTGTCGGCCGAGGCAAACGCGGACGCAAGACAGGAAGCGCCGCCGCAGCCTGCGGACACTGCCGCGTCCGCCGCGACTGGGCCGACCGGCGCGAGCGAGGAAAGCTCCCCGGAAGTCGCGCTGGCCGCGGCGGACCAGGACTTGGCGAAACACCGGGACGCGTTGCTGCGGATGCAGGCCGAGATGGAGAACCTGCGCAAGCGGCTGCAACGGGAGGTCGAGAAGTCCCGCAAGTTCGCGTTGGAACGCATCATGAAGGACCTGCTGCAGGTGCGCGACAGCATGGACCGCGGGCTGGCGGCGGCCGACGAGTCGGCCACGATCGAGTCCCTGCGCGAGGGCCAGCAGCTGACGCAGAAAATGCTCGCCAAGGTGATGCAGGACCACGGCCTCGAAGTGATCGATCCGCTGGGTCAGGCGTTCGACCCCGAGTTGCACGAGGCGATGACCGTGATGCCGTCGGCCGAGGCGGCGGAAAACACCGTGCTCGAGGTGTTGCAGAGGGGCTTTCGGCTGCATGACCGCCTGCTGCGCCCGGCCATGGTCGTGGTTTCGCGGCGGCCCTAGGCGGTTTCTTCTCCTGCCGGTTGCCCGGCGTTTGGCTGAATGCGTTGAAAAACGACGGGAAATCCCCATCTAGGCAGCATCGAATACTGAACATCTTCTGGAGCGAGACACATGGGCAAGATCATAGGAATTGACCTGGGCACCACCAACTCCTGCGTCGCGGTGATGGAAGGAGGTCAGCCCAAGGTGATCGAAAACGCCGAAGGTGACCGTACCACGCCCTCGATCGTCGCTTTCACCAAGGATGACGAGGTGCTGGTCGGCCAGCCGGCCAAGCGCCAGGCGGTGACCAATCCGACCAATACGCTGTTTGCCGTCAAGCGGCTGATCGGGCGCAAGTACAGCGAGGACGTGGTGCAGAAGGACCGCGACCTGGTGCCGTACAAGATCGTCCAGGCTAACAACGGCGACGCCTGGGTCGAGGCCGGCGGCAAAAAGATGGCGCCGCCGGAGGTGTCCGCGCGCGTGCTGATGAAAATGAAAAAGACCGCCGAGGACTATCTGGGCGAGGAAGTCACCGAGGCGGTCATCACCGTGCCGGCATACTTCAACGACTCGCAGCGCCAGGCCACCAAGGACGCCGGCAGGATCGCGGGCCTGACCGTCAAGCGCATCATCAACGAACCGACCGCGGCCGCGCTCGCCTACGGCATGGACAAGAAGGGCGGCGACCGCAAAATCGCGGTCTATGACCTGGGCGGCGGCACCTTCGACATCTCGATCATCGAGATCGCCAACGTCGACGGCGAGCACCAGTTCGAGGTGCTGGCCACCAACGGCGACACCTTCCTCGGCGGCGAGGACTTCGACAAGCGCGTGATCGACTACCTGGTCGAAGTGTTCAAGAAAGAGCAGGGCTTCGACCTGCGCAACGACCCGCTCGCGCTGCAGCGGCTGAAAGAAGCCGCGGAGCGCGCCAAGATCGAGCTTTCCAGCGGCCAGCAGACCGAGGTCAACCTGCCGTACATCACGGCCGACGCCAGCGGGCCCAAGCACCTGAACATCAAGCTGACGCGCGCCAAGCTGGAGTCGCTGGTCGAGGACCTGGTGGCCAAGACCATGGGACCCTGCCGCACCGCACTGGACGACGCCGGACTCAAGGTCAGCGACGTAAACGAGGTCATCCTGGTCGGCGGTCAGACGCGCATGCCCAAGGTGCAGGAAGCGGTGGCCGGCTTCTTCGGCCGCGAGCCGCGCAAGGACGTCAACCCGGACGAGGCGGTCGCCGTCGGCGCCGCG
>Ga0105090_10001411_pt1 | contig 12931 bp, 10 predicted proteins | sample PPLLak3March2015_FD_79110 | JGI IMG/M metagenome (GOLD analysis project Ga0105090, IMG submission 79110) | Freshwater sediment microbial communities from Prairie Pothole Lake near Jamestown, North Dakota, USA - PPLs Lake P7 Core (1) Depth... | ecosystem: Environmental > Aquatic > Freshwater >... | reverse complement strand
GCAGACCTTGCCTGGCCCCACGCCCACCTTGGTGGCGTCGGCGCCCCAGTTCTCGAGGTCGATCACCGCTTCCGGCGTGGCCACATTGCCGGCGATGACGAAGGCCTGCGGCAGCTTCTTCTTGATGTGATCGATGGCACGGCGCACGCTGTCGGCGTGGCCGTGGGCAACGTCGATGGTGATGTAGTCGGCGCCCACGCCCTCGGCGGCGAGGCGGTCGATCGCGTCAACATCGGCCGGCTTGACGCCCGAACTGAGCGAGACGAACAGTCCCTTGTCGCGCATGCGCCGGGCGTAGGCTACGGTGTCGAGGTCGAAGCGGTGCATGACGTAGAAGTGGCCGCTGGCGGCCAACATCTCGCTGATCGGCTCGTCGATCACCGTCTTCATGTTCGCCGGCACCACCGGCAGCGCGAAGCGGCGGCCGCCGAATTCCACTGTCGGGTCGCACTCGCTGCGGCTGTCCACGCGGCACCGGCGGGGCAGCAGCAGGATGTTGTCGTAGTCGAAGATTTCCATAAAGAACGCAGCCCCCAAGCTCCCATTGGTCGCTACCCCCCGAGGGGGCTCAAGCAGCGGACCGGCAAAGCCGGATCCGCGCATGGGCTTGCCTGGCGGGATGCGACTCCCGGAGGTGCGCACCGCATGCGACTAGCGGAGGAGTTTAAGGCGGCGCGCTCTCTAGAATGCCCGCGATGGACCATCTGCCGGCAGGGCGACTGCTCGAGGGACTGAACGACGAACAGCTCGCCGCGGTGACGCTGCCGGCGGTGCCGGCGCTGATCCTGGCCGGCGCCGGCTCGGGCAAGACGCGCGTGCTCACGACGCGCATCGCCTGGCTGATGCAGACCGGCCAGGTCTCGCCCGGTGGCGTGCTGGCCGTGACCTTCACCAACAAGGCGGCCAAGGAAATGCTCACGCGGCTGGCGGCGATGCTGCCGGTGGCCGTGCGCGGCATGTGGATCGGCACCTTCCACGGCCTGTGCAACCGCTTCCTGCGCGCGCACTGGAAGCTCGCCGGGCTGGCGCAGGGGTTCCAGATCCTGGACAGCGCCGACCAGCTCAGCGCCGTCAAGCGCGTCATCAAGGGCATGAACCTGGACGAGGAGCGCTTCGTTCCCAAACAGGTGACCTGGTTCATCGCCGGCAGCAAGGAGGAAGGCCGACGGCCGCGCGACGTCGAGATCCGCGACGAGCAGACGCGCAAGCTGGTCGAGATCTACCAGGCCTACGAAGAGCAGTGCCAGCGCGAGGGCGTGGTCGACTTTGCCGAGCTGCTGCTGCGCACCTACGAGCTGCTGCGCGACAACGACCCGCTGCGCGAGCACTACCAGCGCCGCTTCCGTCACGTGCTGGTCGACGAGTTCCAGGACACCAACCGGCTGCAGTACGCGTGGCTGAAGATGTTCGCACCACCGCCCGGCCGGGAGGCAACTCCAGGCGAAGGACAGGGGGTGTTCGCCGTCGGCGACGACGACCAGAGCATCTACGCCTTCCGCGGCGCGCGCGTCGGCAACATGGCCGACTTCGAGCGCGAATACCGTGTCCGGCGCGTCGTCAAGCTGGAGCAGAACTACCGCAGTTTCGGCCATATCCTGGACGCGGCCAACGACCTCATCAGCCACAACGCGCAGCGCCTGGGCAAGAACCTGCGCACCGACGCCGGCGCCGGCGAGCCGGTGCGCGTGTTCGAGTCGACGAGCGATTTCGCCGAGGCGCAGTGGCTGCTGGAAGAGGCGCAGCAGCTGCACCGCGGTGGCCTGCCGCGCAGCGAGATCGCCGTGCTCTACCGCAGCAACGCGCAGAGCCGCGTCATCGAGAGCGCGCTCTTCAACGCCGGCGTGCCGTACCGCGTCTACGGCGGGCTGCGCTTCTTCGAGCGCGCCGAGGTCAAGCATGCGCTGGCCTACCTGAGGCTGCTCGAGAACCCCAACGACGACACCAGCTTCCTGCGCGTGGTGAATTTCCCCACCCGCGGCATCGGTGCGCGCACGCTCGAGCAGCTGCAGGACGCGGCGCGGCCCAGCGGCCGCAGCCTGGCACAGAGCGTGGGCGCGGTGGCTGGCAAGGCGGGCGCCAACCTGCAGGCCTTCGTCGCGCTCGTCGACGCCATGCGCGCGGCCACGCAGGGCCTGACGCTGCGCGAGATCATCGATCACGTGCTGCAGCACTCGGGCCTGCTCGACTTCTACCGCACCGACCGGGAGGGCCAGGACCGCATCGAGAACCTGGAGGAACTGGTCAACGCCGCCGAGAGTTTCGTCACCCAGGAAGGCTTCGGCAAGGACGCGGTGGCGCTGCCCGTGGACGAGCAGGGCGCCACGGCAGCCGGCACGCCGCCGGCGCCCGACGCCGAGACCGGGGAAATCATGAGTCCGCTGGCCGCTTTCCTCACGCACGCCAGCCTGGAAGCCGGGGACAACCAGGCGCAGGCGGGTGCCGACGCGATCCAGCTCATGACCGTGCACTCGGCCAAGGGGCTGGAATTCGACGCCGTCTTCATCACCGGCATCGAGGAAGGCCTGTTCCCGCACGAGCAGAGCCTGGCCGATGCCGACGGCGTGGAAGAGGAGCGGCGCCTGATGTATGTGGCCATCACGCGCGCGCGCCGGCGCCTGTACCTGAGCTTCAGCCAGACGCGCATGCTGCACGGCCAGACGCGCTACAACGTCAAGAGCCGCTTCTTCGACGAACTGCCCGACGCGTCGCTGAAGTGGATCACGCCGAAGCAGCAGGGTTTCGGTTCGGGCTACGCGCGCGAATACCAGCAGGCCTGGCAGCGCGGCAGCGGCCTCACGGGCATCGTCGGTGCCGGGCGCATCGAGCCGCCGGTGCGGGCACCGGCGCCGGCCTGGGAATCTGGCGCGTCGGCCCGAGGCCCGCAGGGCCTGCGGGTGGGCCAGACCGTGTTCCACACCAAGTTCGGCGAAGGCGTCGTGACGACACTGGAGGGCCGCGGCGCCGACGCCCGCGCCCAGGTGCAGTTCGGCCGCCACGGCAGCAAGTGGCTGGCGCTGGCGATCGCCAAGCTGACCCCCGTCGATTGAACGCGGCGCACCCGCCGCGCTCAGGCCAGCGAGGCGGGTGTGGTGTCGGCAGGCTCGATGCTGCCGAAGCTGTCGGTGAAGGTGAACAGCAGCGAGATATAGAACACGGTCGAAAAGGTCAGCCCCGCCGGCACACCCAGCACGTTGGCCAGTTGCGGCGCGCCGAGCAGGCCGAACAGCACCGCCGCCAACAACCCGAACAGCGCGATCACGGCCGCCCAGGTCAGCGAATAGCTGAAGAAGGCGCCCTTGCAGCGCCAGACCGCCAGCGTGCTGGAGAAGAGCGACTGGGCCACCCCCTGGCCGCCCCAGTGCACCAGCGCTGGCGCGTGCCAGAACAGCACCGACAGCGCCGTGCCCAGCACCCCGGCCAGCAGAGCGCCGGTGGCGACGCCGGGCTCGGACAGCAGCGCGTCGATCTCGTCCTGTGCCGGCTCGCCCTTCATCATCAGCGCCTGCAGGCGGCCCCAGGCGTTGTCGGACACGGCGTCGGCCAGCAGCAGGATGGCGAGCGCGGCGACGCCGTAGATCGCGCACAGGACCAGCAGCGAACGCCGCCGGGCCGGGTCGCCGCGCAGCGGTTCGATGAACTGCGCCGGGTGCACCGGGCCGTCGTGCAGCGCCGACTGGCTGGCGATCATGAAACCCAGCGACAGCAGCGGCAGCGATGCCATCTGCACCAGCCCGCCGAGCAGCGGCACCAGGCTCACCATCAAGGCCGCGAAAAGGAAGACGGCGAACATCATCGTGAACAGCAGCGGCTTGCGCCCAAACAGGCGGAAGGCCGATGCGATCCAGCGCGGGCCGCGGGATGCAGGAACGGATTTCAGTTGCAGCGTCATCGAGGACTCAGCGGGGCGGGTGCCAGGGGGTGGCGATGCGGCTGCGCAGGATGCGCTCGAAGGGCGCCGGGTCCTTGGCCTGCAGCAGTGCGGCCTCGCGCGGCAGGTGCCAGTCCCACAGGCGCGAGATCCAGAAACGCAGCGCCGCCGCTCGCAGCATCGCCGGCATGGCGCGTGCCTCGCCGGCGGTGAACGCGCGCACGTGGCCGTAGGCCGCGGTGAAGGCGGCGGCGCGCGACTCGACGAGTTCGCCGCTGGCGGTGTCGGTGCACCAGTCGTTCAGGCACACCGCGACATCGAACAGCAGCACGTCGTTGCCGGCGAAATAGAAGTCGAAGAAGCCGCACAAGCGATCGGTGCCGGCGGTGTCGTCGAACATCACGTTGTCCCGGAACAGGTCGGCATGGATCGGCCCGCGCGGCAGCGCCTGGCCAGCGGGTGATGCCGCCACGTGGCACTGGAAGTCCAGCTCCTCGCGCAGCAGCGTCGCCGGGCCGGCGGCCAGGTGCGGCAGCACCAGCGGCGCCGTCTCCAGCCACCAGTCCAGGCCGCGCAGGTGCGGCTGTTGAAGCGTGAAACCGGCGCCGGCCAGGTGCATGCGGGCGAGCATCGCGCCGACCTGCATGCAGTGCGCGACGTCGGGCGCCAGGCGGTGGCTGCCGGGCAGGCGCGTGACCACGGCCGCCGGCTTGCCTGCCACCCGGTGCACGAGGCTGCCCTGGGCGTCGGGCTGAGGCGCCGGCACCGGGATGCCCTGCAGCGCCAGGTGTTCCATCAGCCGCAGGTAGTAGGGCAGCTGCCCGGCCGCGAGCCGCTCGAACAGCGTCAGCACCCACTGGCCGCGCGCGGTGGTGGCGAAATAGTTGGTGTTCTCGATGCCCGAGCGGATGCCCTGCAGGTCGGTCAGCGCACCCAGGCCGAGGCGCCGGAAGAGCGCGTCGGCCTCGTCGAAGCGGACCTCGGTGTAGACCGCCATGGCGCGGTCTAGAAGTCGAACAGCGACCAGGCGCTCTGGCCGACGGCGCCGCGGTCCTTCGACGGGTCGCGCCCGCCGGGGCCGACGATGATCTCGTAGGGCCTGACGTCACCGACCTTGCTCTGCACGACGATGCGCTTGGCCTCTCCGCGCAGCCGGGTCTCCTCGATGCGCACGCCGTCGTCCTCGATCACCGTGAGCATCGTCGCGCCGGCATCGATGGCGGCCGCCGACGCGGCGGCAGCCGGCGGCGCCGGTGTCGCTGCCTGCGCCCAGGCCAGCGCCGCCATCCCCCAGAGGGTCAGGCCGGCAAGCAGTCGGGGCAGCGAAGTCATGCTGCCGATTCTACGCAGCCCGTCGCCGCGGCGAGCCCGCGCCACAATGGCCGCATGAGCGAGAAGACGATGCTGCTGGTGGACGGCTCCAGCTACCTGTACCGCGCCTACCACGCGATGCCCGACCTGCGCGCCGCCGACGGTTTCCCCACCGGCGCCGTGCACGGCGTGGCGGCGATGATGAAGTGGCTGCGCGAGCGCTACCCGGCCGAGCATGCGGCCTGCGTCTTCGACGCCAAGGGCCCGACCTTCCGCGAGGACTGGTACCCGCAGTACAAGGCCCAGCGCACGCCGATGCCCGAGCCGCTCGTGCAGCAGATCGAGCCCATCCACGAGATCGTGCGCCTGCTCGGCTGGCCGGTGCTGGTGGTGCCCGGCATCGAGGCCGATGACGTCATCGGCACGCTGGCGCGCGAGGCCGTGGCCAGCGGGCACCAGGTCATCATCTCCACCGGCGACAAGGACCTCGCGCAGCTCGTCAACGGCAGCGTGACCCTGGTCAACACGATGGCCCGGCCGCCCGAGAGGCTCGACGTCGAAGGCGTGCGGGCCAAGTTCGGCGTTCCGCCGGAGCGCTTCGTCGACTACCTCGCGCTGGTGGGCGACGCGGTGGACAACGTGCCCGGCGTCGACAAGGTGGGCCCGAAGACGGCCGCGAAGTGGATCGCCGAGCACGGCTCGCTGGATGGCGTGATGGCCGCCGCGGGCCGGATCACGGGTGCGGTCGGCGAGAACCTGCGCCAGGCGCTGGACTGGCTGCCGACCGGCCGCAAGCTCGTCACCGTGCGGACCGACTGCGATCTCAGCGGCCACGTGCCCGGCTGGCCGACGCTGGATGCGCTGGCGCTGCGCGACGTCGACCGCGGCGCCTTGCTCGATTTCTACAAGCGCTACGACTTCCGCAGCTGGCGGCGCGAGCTGGAGCAGGCGCTTGGCGTGGCCGGCGCGGTGCGCACGACCGCCGCTCCGGCGGCGACGGCCAGCGGCGATGCGCCCGGCGCGGACCCGCCGCTGACGCCGGACACCCTGCCGCGCGAATACGAGACGGTCACGACCTGGGCGCGCTTCGAGCACTGGATGTCGCGGCTGCGCGCGGCCGAACTGGTGGCGCTGGACACCGAGACCGATTCGCTGGACCCGATGCGGGCGCGCATCGTCGGCATCTCGTTCGCCGTCGAGCCCGGCCGCGCCGCTTACGTGCCGCTGGCGCACAGCTACCCGGGCGTGCCCGATCAGCTGCCCCTGGACGACGTGCTGGCCAGGCTGCGGCCCTGGCTGGAGGACCCGGCGTGCGCCAAGCTCGGTCAGAACGTCAAGTACGACAGCCATGTGCTGGCCAACGCCGGCATCGACGTGCGCGGCTATGTCCACGACACGCTGCTGCAGAGCTACGTGCTCGAGGCCCATCGCTCGCACGGCCTGGAGGCGCTGGCCGAGCGCCACCTGGGCCGCAAGGGGCTGAGCTACGAGGACCTGTGCGGCAAGGGTGCGAGCCAGATCCCGTTCGCGCAGGTCGAGCTGGCGCGCGCCACGGAGTATTCGGGCGAAGACAGCGAGATGACGCTGCACGTGCACCGGCAGCTGTGGCCGCGCATCGAGGCCGATGCGAAGCTGCGCTTCGTCTACGAACGCATCGAGATGCCGGTGTCGGCGATCCTGCTGCGCATCGAGCGCCACGGCGTGCTGATCGACGCGGCTGTGCTGGCGCGCCAGAGCCGGGACCTGGCCGAGCGCATGGTGGCGCTGGAGCAGGAGGCCTATGCCATTGCCGGACAGCCCTTCAATCTGAGCAGCCCCAAGCAGATCGGCGAAATCCTGTTCGGCAAGCTGGGTCTGCCCGCAAAGAAGAAGACCGCCAGCGGCGCGCCATCGACGAACGAGGAAGTGCTGCAGGAACTGGCCGCCGACTACCCGCTGCCGGCGCGCATCCTCGACCACCGCGGCCTGGCCAAGCTCAAGGGCACCTACACCGACAAGCTGCCGTTGATGGTCAACCCGGCCAGCGGTCGCGTGCACACCAATTACGCGCAGGCGGTGGCGGTGACCGGGCGGCTGGCGAGCAATGACCCCAACCTGCAGAACATCCCCATCCGCACCCCCGAGGGCCGGCGCGTGCGCGAGGCCTTCGTCGCGCCGCCGGGACACCAGCTGATGAGCGCCGACTATTCGCAGATCGAGCTGCGCATCATGGCCCACATCAGCGAGGATCCGGCGCTGCTACGCGCCTTCGCCGAGGGCCTCGACGTTCACCGCGCCACCGCCAGCGAGGTTTTCGGTGTACCGGTGGCCGAGGTCTCCAGCGAGCAGCGCCGCTACGCCAAGGTCATCAATTTCGGTCTCATCTACGGCATGGGCGCGTTCGGGCTGGCGAGCAGCCTGGGCATCGAGCAAAAGGCGGCGAAGGACTACATCGACCGCTACTTCGCACGCTTCGCGGGCGTGCGGCGTTATATGGATGAAACGCGCGTGAAGGCGCGCGCGCAGGGCTACGTGGAGACGGTGTTCGGCCGCCGGCTCTGGCTTCCCGAGATCAATGCCGGCAGCGGCCCGCTGCGCGCCGGCGCGGAGCGCCAGGCCATCAACGCGCCGATGCAGGGCACGGCGGCCGACCTCATCAAGCTGGCGATGATCGCGGTGCAGGACGCGCTGGACGCGCAGGGTCGCGCCACGCGCATGGTGATGCAGGTGCACGACGAACTCGTGCTGGAGGTGCCCGAGGCCGAACTGGCCTGGGCCCGGGAGGCGATCCCGCGCCTGATGGCGGGGGTGGCCGAACTGAGGGTGCCGCTGCTGGCGGAGGTGGGCGTGGGGCCGAACTGGGACCGGGCGCACTGATCGACACCGGCGCGGCGTGCAGAATCGAATGCTTTGGACAGCGAGGTGGCCGCCGTGGACCTGAAAGTACCGATCACGATTTCCGACGAACTGAGCGACGAGGTCATCGTGTCCACCGGTTCGCTCAACCTGGCCAGCGGCGAGATCACGCGCGTCGACTACCGGGACTACGACGCCGACGTTCGCGGCCTGCCCTGGGAAAGAGAGGACTACGAGTTCACCAGCGGCATGTTGTCCAACGACGGCAAGGACGTCGAATTCCGCATCGACGTCAACCGCACCACCGGCCAGTATTCGGTGAGCGCGAGCGAACTGCTGGAAATCAAGGTGCGTGCCGCAGCCCTGTTCGCCGGTGTCAGCGGCAAGGACCTGCTGGCCAGTGCCGAAGGCCGGGTGGCAGCGCCGGCGACGGTCAAGCGCGTCCCGGGCAGCAGCGGCCGCCTGCACTGACGGCGCGGGCCGGCCCTCAGCTCGGGGTGTAGGCCAGCCGCACGTAGATCGGCGCGAAGGCCTCTGCCTGCGTGACCTCGACCAGATGTTCGCGCGAAAGCTCGAGCATGGCGATGAAGGTCACCACCAGCACGGGCACGCTGCGCGTGGTGTCGAAGAGCTCGTGGAACTCCACGAAGCGCCGCCCCTGCAGCCGGCGCAGCACGAGGCTCATGTGTTCACGCACCGAGAGCTGCTCGCGCGTGATGGTGTGGTGCTGGTTGAGACGGGCGCGCTGCAGGATCTCGCGCCAGGCCTGGCGCAGGTCCTCGGCATCGACGTCCGGCCAGCGCGGCTGCAGGCTCTGCTCGATGTGCACCTGAGCGCGGAGGAAGTCGCGGCCGACCAGCGGCAACTCGTCCAGGCGTGCCGCGGCGTGCTTGATCTGCTCGTACTCGACGAGGCGGCGCACGAGCTCGGCGCGCGGGTCCTCGGCTTCCCCGCCGTCGACGGTCTTCCTCGGCGGCAGCAGCATGCGCGACTTGATCTCGATCAGCATCGCCGCCATCAGCAGGTATTCGCTCGCCAGTTCCAGGTTGTGGCGGCGGATCTGCTCGACGTACTCCAGGTACTGTCGCGTCACGCTGGCCAGCGGTATGTCGAGGATGTTGAAGTTCTGCCTGCGGATCAGGTACAGCAGCAGGTCCAGCGGGCCCTCGAAGGCTTCGAGGAAGATCTCCAGCGCATCGGGCGGGATGTACAGGTCGTGCGGCAGCCGGAACAGCGGCTCGCCGTACAGCCTGGCGACAGCGACCTGGTCGACCACCTTGGGCAGGCCGGCGCCGCTGTCGGCCGCGAGTTCGAGGGCGTCCAAGGTGGCGCGCTCAGGCGGTCGGCTTGCTCTGGTAGACGTAGGGCTGCTGCGGCACCTTGGCGTCCTCCCACTCGGCCAGTGCGTCGCGGTCCAGTGCGCGGTCCCACAGCAAGGCACGGCCGGCGCGCTGCTCGTCCTCGAGCCCGGGCCTCTTCGCCTTCAATTCCTCGATGAAGGTCGTCACGTCCGACTTGTACGGTTTCCAGAAGAGAGGCATGGCGGCGGCCGGGGCGGCACAGGGCAGAATGGGGAGGTTCGATTTTAGCCGGGGGCGGACATGGGACTGACACGATCGGGGCGCTGGCGGCTGGGCGCCGTGCCGTCGTTGGCGACGTCGGCCATCGGCGGCGATCGGCGCGGGATCGCCAACCGCCGCAAATAGCGCGCAGGCTTTGGAGACCGAGCTCAAGTTCCAGGTCCTGCCAGCGCACGCCGCGGCGCTGCGACGTGCCGTGGCCACGGCCTCGGCGCGCACGGTGCGACTGCAGGCCGTCTACGCCGATACTCCCGACCAGCGCCTGGCCGCCGCTGGACTGGCGCTGCGCCTGCGCAAGGAGGGCCGGACCTGGGTGCAGACGCTGAAGGGCCGCGGCGACGGCCTGATGCGGCGGCTGGAGCACGAGGTACGCCTGCCGCCGCAGACCGGCGAACCGACGCTCGATCCACGGCGCCACGCCAGCACCGAGATGGGCGAACGGCTGCTGCAGGCGCTCGGCGGCGATGCTGCGCTGTGTACGCTCTATCGCACCGATGTCCGCCGCCTGCAGCGCCGCGTGCGCCACGGTGGTGCGGTGATCGAGATCGCCTACGACCATGGCCGCATCGTCGCCGACGGTCGCGCCGTGGCGGTCGATGAGATCGAGTTCGAACTCGTCAGCGGCCCGGCCACCGCGCTGCCATCGCTGGCCGCGCGCTGGGCGGCGCGCTTCGGCCTGTGGTGGGACGTGCGCACCAAGTCCGAGCGCGGTGCCCGGCTGGCGCTGGGGCGTGACCAGGTGCCGGCGGTCAAGGCCGTGGCCGCCGGGCTGTCGCCCGGTGCGGGGCCGGGCGAGGCCTGGTCGACGGTGTTGCATTCGGCGCTGGCGCAGGCGCTGCCCAACGCGGCCGAGATCGCCGCCGGCACCGACGCGCCCGAACATCTGCACCAACTGCGGGTCGCGATCCGGCGGCTGCGCTCGGCGTTGCGTTGGTTTGCCGACTGGGGCGGTGACGCAGCGGCCGCGCATGCGCTCGACGCCGACTGGCGTGGCCCCTTCGGCCGCCTCGGAGCGGCGCGCGACACCGACGTGCTGGCGATCGGCCTGCAGCCGGCACTGACCGTCGCCGGCGCACCGCCTTTCGACTGGCCGCCGGCTGCCACCGACGCCGGCCCGGGCGAGATCGTGCGTGGCACCGAATTCACGTCCCTGCTGCTGCGTGCGCTGGCCTTGTCGATGACACCGGCCGCTGCCGGCGACGGCGGCCCCGCCGCGCTGCGTTCACTCGCGGCGCGCCGGCTGCGCCGCAGCTGGCGGCGCGTGCTGCGCGACGCCCGCGGCTTCGGCACCGCCAGCGCCGACGAGCGGCACCGCACGCGCAAGCGTCTCAAGCGCTTCCGTTACGGCCTGGAGTACCTGATGCCGCTGCTGTCGCGCAAGCCGGCGCTGCGCCTGCACCGTGCCGTCTGCCGGGCGCTCGACGCCCTGGGCGAGCTCAACGACCTGCACACCGCCGAGCTGCAATTGCGCGACTGCGCCGCGGCCGACCCGCGCGCCTGGTTCGCGGTCGGCTGGGTGGCGGGGCGTCTGCCCCTGGCACAGGAGGCCGCCGCCACCGCTCTGTGGCGGCTGACGCGGCTGGACCGCGAGGCCACGCCCTGGCGGCGCCTGGGGCGCGCCGCACCGGGTGATGCCAAGTAGTCGACGAAGCCGGCCGCGGCAGGCGCGACCAGGGCACGCGGCGCGCTGCGATACTCGGGCAGGGTCCTGCCGTCGACCGTGTCAGGGATAGTCGGCAGGCCGGTGAATCGCCGTGCTCGATCACGAGGCGGCCCGGAGGACAAGGCATGACGAACACGACGACGTGGCTGAAGGTGGGTCTGGGCGCCCTGGCGCTGAGTGCGCTGAGCCTGCCGGTGGCGGGGGCGGATTTCGAGCTCAAGGACGCGCAGGGGCGGCGCATCCTGCTCAAGGACGACGGCACCTGGCGCTACGTGGAGGCGCCGGCCCCGGGCGACGCGGCGTCGGCGCCGGCGCAGGAGCAGCCGCAGGCCGAACTGCATCTGGTGCGTCGCCAGGACCTGCCGGGCGGCTGCCGCTTCGAGTTCAGCCTCGTCAATGCACTGACCTACGACATCGGCAGCCTGGTGCCGCAGTTCACCGTCTACCGCGGCAACGACGTCGCCTACAACACGCAGTCGCTGAGCTTCGGGCCGGTGCGGCCCGGCGACCGCATCAGCCGCCACTTGCAGTTCCGCGGCATCGGCTGCGAAGACATCGTCAAGCTGCAGGTGCACGGCGGCGACCGTTGCGACATGGGCGATCTGAACAAATTCTCGGACGCCAACGGGCAATGCCTGGCACGCATCCGCGTCGTGGCCAGCGACCTGATGCCCTTCGAAAAGCGCAAATAGCGGCGCCGCGCTATCTGACGCGCAGCCCGGGCACCGCGCCCGGCCACGGTTCCAGCACGTACAGGCCGGGGTGGGCCGTCGCGTCGGCGTGGCTGGCGGCCAGCACCATGCCTTCGGAGACGCCGAATTTCATCTGCCGCGGCGCCAGGTTGGCCACCCACACCGTGAGCTTGCCGGCCAGCTGCTCCGGCGCGTAGGCACCGGCGATACCGCTGAAGACGTTGCGCGTGCGACCTTCGCCGGCGTCCAGCGTCAGCCGCAGCAGCTTGCTGCTGCCCTCGACGCGCTCGGCGGCGACGATGCGCGCGATGCGCAGGTCGACCTTGGCGAAGTCGGCGATGCCGATCTCGGCGGCCAGCGGCTCGCCGCCGGGTATCCTGGCTTCGGGGTCGGGCGAGGCGACCGCCGCTTCGGCCGCTTCGAGCGCGGGCTCGAACAAGGCCTCGACCCGGCTCGCGTCGACGCGCTGCATCAGGTGGCGGTATTCGCCGATGCCGTGGTGGCCCAGCGCACGCGCGTTGTCGGCCCACACCAGTGGCGGCACCTTGAGGAAGGCCTCGACCTGCGCCGCCAGTGCCGGCAGCACGGGCTTGAGATAGATCGTGAGCACGCGGAAGGCCTCGATGCACACCGTGCAGGCGTCTTGCAGCGCGGCGTCCATGCCCGGCTGCCGGGCCAGCTCCCAGGGCTTGATGCGGTCGACGAATTCGTTCACACGGTCGGCCAACGCCATCACGTCGCGCAGCGCCTTGCCGAATTCGCGCTCCTCGAACAGATCCTTGATCGCATCGGCCTGGGCACGCAGCCCGTCGAGCAGCACGCGGCCCTCGACGCCGACGTCGGCCGACAGCCGGCCGCCGAAGCGCTTGTTGAGGAAACCCGCGGCGCGGCTGGCGATGTTGATGTACTTGCCCACGAGGTCGGCATTGACGCGGGCGACGAAGTCGTCGGGGTTGAAGTCGAGGTCCTCGACGCGGCCGTT
>Ga0105090_10001410_pt1 | contig 12933 bp, 14 predicted proteins | sample PPLLak3March2015_FD_79110 | JGI IMG/M metagenome (GOLD analysis project Ga0105090, IMG submission 79110) | Freshwater sediment microbial communities from Prairie Pothole Lake near Jamestown, North Dakota, USA - PPLs Lake P7 Core (1) Depth... | ecosystem: Environmental > Aquatic > Freshwater >... | reverse complement strand
CTCCTTTTTCGTCTGCGCGGAGATCAGCGGGTGGTTTGCCAAGGCACGGGAGACCGTCGAACGGGAAAACCCCGTGAGCTTGGCGATTTGATTCTGGGAAACTGCCATGGGGTTGCTGAAATCAAGATTCGAAATAAACTCCTTGGTTTCAAGCGCAATCAAGATCACCGCTCCACAAAACATCAATAAAATCAGTTATTTTGACGCGGTCCGACTGCTGCTTGCCTGAAGCGGTCCCGCAAAACGGAGCCAGTGTGCAAGCTATGAGCTGAGGGTTGCAGGGGGTGGTAAAACCACCACCGAACCAATGAAACGAAAGAGAAGAACACACAGTGCCGATTTCAAGGCCCGCGTGGCCCTGGAAGCCCTCAAGGGCGTCAAGGCCATCAATCAGATCGCCCAGGAAGAGGGCGTGCTGCCCGTGCGGGCCAGCACCTGGAAAAAGGAGCTTCAGGGCAAGCTTCCCGCCCTGTTCGAGTCCGGCGCCAAGCAGCGCCACGACGAGGTAAAAGCCGAGCGCGACCTCGCGCGAATGGGCGACTACAACCATGAGCGCATCCACCAGGCACTCGACCATGCCATCCCCTGGCAACTCTACCGGCCCAACTCCGGTCTTGCCCAAGCGGCCCGACAAAGATGAAAACCAGCTCCGGAATGCGCCCACAAGAACCCGCGGCTCCAACGAGCTTCCGGCGGGCCCATTCTCGCCCGGGAACCTTGTGGACAACTTTCCTCCAAGGGCGGAACCACACCAAACCAAACACCACAAACACCGCCTCCCCGTCCCTCAAGCACCATAGCTAAAATCCGCCCGCCCCTGACTCCGCCCAAGGGACCGCCTCAAACCGCCAGTTCCTACGGGCGATGGGCATGCCGCAGCGCGCCTACCGGAAGCTGCGCAATCCAGGTTAGATTTGCATGGGCAAGCCGCGGATTTCCTGATTTTTCTCTGACGAATCCACCATGAAACGCCGCAATTTCCTCACCACCACGTCGGCCGCTTTGGCAGCCACCGCCCTCCCGGGATGCACCGGAAGCAAGCAAACCACCCTCCGCGTTTATTCGTGGGCGGATTACCTCGATCCGGAACTCGCCGAGCGTTTCGAGAAAGAAAACTCGTGCAAGCTCCAGATTGACACCTTCGATTCCAATGAGGCGATGTATGCCAAGCTCGCCGCCGGCGCCACCGGCTATGACGTGCTGGTGCCATCCTCCTACATGGTCAAGACCCTCATCCGGGAAAACCGACTCCAACCGCTGGATCACGCGAAGCTGCCGAACCTCAAACACGTGGATGCCGCCTATCTGAAACGCGCGCTGGATCCCGCCATGGCGCACTCCGTGCCCTACATGATGGCACCCACCTGCCTTGCCTGGCTTGGCAGCAAGGTCTCCGATCCGGTGGCTTCCTACCGCATGTTTGATCGCACGGATCTGAAAGGCCGCATCACCCTTCTCGATGACATGCGCGAGGTGCTCGGCGCAGCCCTGCGCTCGCTCGGATTCACACTCAACTCGAAGGATCCCGCACAACTCGCCCAGGCCCGCGACGTGGCCGTGCGCTGGAAGAAGAACATCGCGAAGTTTGACAACGAGCAATACAAGAGCGGCATCGCCTCCGGCGAGTTCCACCTCGTGCAGGGCTACGCCGGCGACCTCTTCCAAGTGGCGGAGGAAAACGAAGACATCGTCATCAAGATCGCCGAAGAAGGCACCGCATTCTCCTGCGATGATCTCTGCATTCCCGGCGACGCCGCGCAAGCGGAGCTGGCCCACCGCTTCATCGACTTCCTCACCACGCCGGATGTCGCCGCGCAAAACATGGAGTTCATCGCCTACCGCGCGCCCAACCAAGGTGCCTATCCACTACTCAGCGAGGACTTCCGCGGCAATGAGGTGCTCTTCCCGACGGACGAGGTTTTCGCCAAGTGCGAACCCATCGACGACCTTGGCGACGCCCTCGCGCTATGGTCGAAAACCTGGGACGAAGTAAAGGCTTCCTGAGCGGAACTACGGCCGCTCCAGCAAGACGTCACCACCGAGAACCACCAGTTCCACGCTGCCCTTGAGCGTCTTGCCGAGGAACGGCGTGTTCTGGGACTTCGATTTCATGAAGTCCTTGGTAAAGGTGGTTTCCTTGTCGGGATCAAACAGGATCAGATCCACCGGCTGGCCTTCGGAGATGGAAACCGCGGGCAGCCCCATCAGGCGGCGTGGTTCGGCGGAGAAACGTTTCACTAACAGATCCCAGCCGAATTTCCCGGTGGCGATGAAGTGGTGGTGCAGCGAGACCAGCGCGGTGTCGAGGCCCGTGATTCCGTTAGGTGCGCTGACGAAATCCTGCGATTTCTCAAACGGCGTGTGCGGTGCGTGGTCGGTGGCAATGAGGTCGAAGGTGCCGTCGAGCAGGCCTTCTGACAGCGCCTCGTTGTCCGCCCTGGTGCGCAGCGGCGGGTTCATCTTGTAGTGGGTGTCGAAGTCGCCAATGTCCTCGTCGGTGAAAAGCAGGTGGTGCGGCGCGACTTCGGCGGTGACCTTGACGTCGCCGCGTTGTTTCCACCAGCGGATGGTTTCCATGCCGAGCTTGCTCGAAACATGCTGGATGTGAATGTGCGCGCCGGTGGCATGGGCCAGGCGGATATCGCGGTCGATGATGATTTCCTCGGCGCAGGCGGGGCTGCCCTTGATGCCGAGGCGGTAACTCATCGCACCGCAGTTGAGCGCACGCGGACCGGCCAGCTCGGGCACCTCGCAGTGACTGGCGAAGAACATGCCAAACTCGGTGGCGTATTGCATCGCACGGTAAAGCACCGCCGGATCAGCAGTGGTGTCGCCATCGTCGGTGAGCATTCTCACACCCTGCGCCCTCATGCCGTCGATGCCGGCGAGCTCCTTGCCGTGGCGACCCTTGGTGACGCAGCCGGAAGTGTAAACCGGGATGCGGGCGGTGCGTTTGGCGATGTCAAGCACCTGCGCGACGACGGTTCCGGAGTCGATGGCCGGGCTGGTGTTGGGCATCATCACCACGCCGGTGATGCCGCCGTTGATGGCCGCTTCCGCGCCGGTGGCGATGGTTTCCTTGGCCTCGAATCCCGGTTCGCGGAAATGCACGTGGGCATCGAACATGCCGGGCATCAGGATCCGGCCGGCCGCATCGATCACGCGGGCACCATCAGGCGCGGCCAGGCCTTTGCCGATCTGTTGGATTTTGCCATCGGCTAACAAGACATCCGCCTCATTGAGAGCCGACGAATTTTCGGAAGCGATGCGGGCGTTGGTGATGAGGAGATTCATGGTTAAAAAAGATTAGACCGCCAAAGAACGCGGGAGATCTTGGCGGGCGGCAGCGGAATTACAAGGAGATGGTAAGGCCGGAGCGGTGACCACCACTAGGGACGCGGCAAGCGGTGTTGCCGTTCCACGATGGCGGCGTTGCCTGAGGAAATGCCGTATTCGAGGGCGTGCCGGTTCCAGTTGGCAACACTGTCCACGACTTGAGCGATGATCTCCGCCGGATTTCTCACGTCATGTTCCTGTCCAAGTCGGATGAGATCCTTGGCGTGAATTTCCGAAGCCTTGCCGTTCACGCGGGCCGCGCGGAAGCCGGAGGAGAGCGGATAAGTGGCGAGCGTGAGATCAAAGGCCGGAGCGAGCGTCCAAACGCCGGAGGCATCCATCAGAAACGCGTGGTTTTTGCCGTGATCGTCATCGTTGGCGGCGACGATATTGAAGACCGCCCGGCGGAAAATTTCTTCCACGCTGCGATGGTCGCGGGTCAGGGTGCGGGCGAGTTCCATCAGATCGGCATATTCAAGACCATCGCGCAGCGGCGTGTGGGTCAGACCCGAATAGGAATGCAGGTGCAGGCGTTCACCATTTCCCGCCCGGTCGAAACGCCGGCTGAGAAAATGGCAGGCACCGGCGGCTTCGAGCAGGCGAGTCTCGGACACGGCGATTCCCGCGGCGCGGGCCATCGCGGCATAGGCGGCCTCGATGCGGCCTTCCTGCAAAACAGGCTCGATGTCGAACTTGCACAACCATGCGCCGAATCCAGCACGCGGAGGGTCGTCGAGCCGGATTTCGGAAAAATCATCGGAAACCGCAAGCAGCGCCTTGGGTTGCGCCCCGCCCGGCGACATGCCGCTGCCGATCAAGGCCGCCAGCACTTCACCCGTGCCGCCGCGCAAGGTTTCGCGCGCCGCATCGACCAATGCGCCGAGTTCCGCCACCATGCCGTCGTTGAAATCCTCGTCGTCCATGGCCGGCAGGAATGCCAGCGCGCCCATTTTCCGGGTACCCTGGCAGGCGAGTTTGCGCAAGGCCGTGACCCGGTTCCATGGGATGCCATGGGATTCAAAATGGCGCTGCATGAGACGCTCGCCCCACCAGTCCGGAAGCGCATCTTGGAACAAACCGTGGAGTTCCCCGAAGCCGGGCGTGGGCGTGCAGACCGCACCTTGTGTCGAATTCGGCAGATAGATCGGCGACAGCTCGCGGTCGCCCGCGCGCCATGCGGCATCATATTCAAAAAAGACCGCCCCCCGGTCATTCTGATAGAGACGGCCGACGCGTTGCCCGTTGGGCCCGGCCCAGTGGACTTCAATTTCCATCAGCGGCTCCTTTCCGTTGGCGGCGGGGTGCGCGCTGGCGTTCGGCGCGCTTCACCGCCTCGATGGAATCCGCGGAGGAGGACGCTCCGAAGAGGTCGCGCAACTCTCCATCCACGCCGAGAGCGATGGCGATGCGGATCAGCCTTTGAAAGGACCCCTGCCCTTTCGCCTCGATGAGTTTCAGCGTGGAAACCGCCAAACCGGAGCGCTCGGCCAGTTCCTCCTGCGTCCAGCCCTTGGCGAGACGAAAAGCCCGCAATCGGTGGCCGATCTGGCGCGCCATGACCACAGGATTTCGCTGATTAAAGGCCGATATTTTGTCCATCTGAGCCAATTTAATCCTTAACGGCCAAAATATCAATGATTGAATTCAAGCACCTTAGATTGAAGCACCCGGCTTGAGCCAGTAGAGCACGGCCATGCGGACGGCGATGCCGTTTTCGACCTGGTCGTTGATGAGTGATCGTTCGTAGTCCATCACGGCGTCGCAGAGTTCGACGCCGCGGTTCACGGGACCGGGATGCATGATGTAGAGGCCGCGTTTGCGGATTTCCTCGAGGCGGACTTCAGTGACGCCGTAGAGCTTGTGATATTCGCGGATGCTGGGGAAAAACTGCACGTCCTGACGCTCCATCTGGACGCGCAGCAGATAGACGATGTCCGGTGCCCAGGCCATGGCCTCGTTGTAATCGGTGAAGCGGCGGATGTTTTCAGGCCCGGTTTTCGGCACCAGCGATCCGGGGCCGAGGTAGGCGACTTCCAAGCCGATTTTCTTGAGGATCGTGCTGGTGGAGCGGGCGACGCGGGAGTGCAGGATATCACCGGTGATGAGGACTTTTTTTCCGGCGGGATCGGGAAATTTCTCCTTGATGGTGAAGGCATCGAGCAATGCCTGGGTGGGATGGGCGTGGGCTCCATCGCCGGCGTTGATGACCGAGGCGCGGGTGAGCCGGGCGATCGTGCCGGGCAGGCCGGAGGCCTTGTGGCGGACGATCACGTAGTCGGTGCGCATCGCCTGCAGGGTCTCGATGGTTTCCCTGACAGACTCGCCCTTGGTGATGGAGGACTGGGCGACGTCGAAGTTGGTGACATCCGCCGAGAGGCGCTTGGCGGCGACCTCGAAGGACGAGTGGGTGCGGGTGGACGGTTCGTAAAAAAGCATCAGCACGGACTTGCCCTTGAGTGCGGGGACTTTTTTCACCGAGCGGGTGAAGAGCTCCTTGAAGGGCACGGATTGATCGAGCAGATGGTCGATTTCCGCGCGGTCGAGGGATGCGATGTCGAGCAGGTCTTTACGTGGCATGCCGGAGGTGTGGGAAGTAGTGGAGTGCGCCGAAAACGAGGACAAACAGGGCCATCACGGCGATGAAGGCCGCATGGTGGCGGGAGATTGGTTTGCGGATGCCGATGATGGTGGCAACCACCAGAGAGACGGTCGCGAAGGCCAAGGTGGCGGCGATGGGAAACTGATAGAAATAGAAGCCGACCGCCCCGGCGATGGCGGAGAGGTAGCCGGGGATGATCAATGCGGGATGTGCGGGGAAAAGTTTCGGATTCGGTCTCGCGTTCATCAGCGCGAGCGCCTCGCGGCGGCGGATTTCCGCGATTTCCCGGTCGCTATGCCGCAGGTGCGGCAGGTTGGAGTCCGGTGGCGACTCGGGATGCGATGCGGCGGGAAGTTGCTCGGACTTGCGCAGGGAGCGGACGGGCTTTGCCTCGCGCGCTGGCGGCAAAACGGGAGCGGGATCCATGGTTTCCGGCACGTTGCCCCGCTCCGAGCGCTTCAGAGAATGCACCGGTTGCGCAGCGGGCTTGGGCAGTGCGGCGGCTTCGGCCGTATGCACCACGGTGGCCTCGTGGTTGGCGGGGACAATGGTATCCACCGGCGGCACGCCCTGCTCATCGATTTCCATCACCTGCGGAGCGCTGCCGGGAATGCCGAGGGTTTCGCGGAGCCTGGCGATCTCCTCGGGCGATTTCTTGCGCTGTGGCAGCGGACTCATGGGTTTTCTTGCTCGACGATCCGGACCTCGTCCGTGCCGTCCGTCCCTTCAAGCGAGACCAATACATGATCGAGACGGCGGGTGTCCAGAGTGATGCCGACATAATCCGGCTGGATCGGCATTTCGCGGTGGCCGCGGTCGATCAGCACGGCGAGCTCGATCTTGCCGGGGCGACCGTAGTCGGAAAGGGCGTCGAGCGCCGCGCGGATGGTGCGGCCGGTGAAAAGGACGTCGTCCACCAGGATGATGTGCGCGCCCTCCACCTCGAAGGGGATGTCGCTTTCCTTGAGCGCCGGATTTTCATGGAGGTGCTCGAAATCGTCGCGATAGAGCGAGATGTCGAGCACACCGAAGGACAGCTCGCGGTCCTCGGTGGAAAGATGGTTGAGCACACGCTCCGCCACCTCGTCGCCACGGCTGCGGATGCCTACGAGCGCAAGCGGCTTGCCATCGGTCTTGGCGCGGATGGCGGCGGCGAGGCGTTCCACTCCGGCGGCGATTTCTTCAGCGTTGAGGGTGCGGTCTTGCATGAGTGGTTTCAGTCGAAATTGAGGATGCCGATGTCGCGCCTGCGTTGCAAGCCGGGGAAACCAATCAAATCCGCAGCGGCGTGCGCCTTGGTGACCGCCTCTTGTCGGGTGGCTCCACCGGAAACCACGGCGAGCACGCGGCCACCGTTGGTTTCCCAGAGGCCATCGGTGTTTTTGAGAGTGCCGGCATGATAGACGCGGAAGCCACCGGTGTTTTCCAAGCCGCTGATCGCATCGCCCGAGCGCGAGCTTTCCGGATAACCCGCGGAGGCGAGGATCACGCAGACGCTCCAGCCATCGTCGAAGGAGATCAAATCACTGCGCAGTTCTCCCTGTGCCCCGGCGAGGCAGAAGCCCGCGAGATCACCGTTTACCAGCGGCATGACGGCCTGGCACTCGGGATCGCCGAAGCGGCAGTTGTATTCGATCACCTGCGGGCCATCCGGCGTGAGCATCAGCCCGAAGTAGAGAAAACCGCGATAGGGCAGGCCTTCGCGGTTGAGCCCGGACACGGTGGGCACGACGATTTCCTCCTCGATGCGTTCGAGCATTTCGCTGGAAACGAGTTGGCGGCTGGCCACCGCGCCCATGCCGCCGGTGTTCGGACCGAGGTCGCCGTCGAGAGCGCGCTTGTAGTCGCGCGCCGGGGTGAAGATGAGGTAGCGGTCGTCCACGATGGCGGCGAAAATCGAAACCTCCGGTCCTGTTAGACAATCCTCCGCCAGCACGCGCCCCGGGCCAAATCGCCGTTGGGTGAAAACCTCGTCAAGAAAGGCCAGCGCGGAAGTTTCATCCGGGCAAACCGCCACGCCCTTGCCGGCAGCGAGACCGTCGAACTTGAGCACCGTGGGATATTTTCCACCGATGGCGGCGAGCGCCTCGTCCAGCGATTCGGTGGCCGTGGCGCGCGCGGTGGGGATGCCGTTTCTAACGAGAAATTGTTTCGCGAACTCCTTGCTGGCCTCCAGTTGCGCGGACTCCTTCGGCGGCCCCCAGCACGGGATGCCGTGCTTCACGCAGAGATTGGCGAGCCCCTCCCCTTTCACCAGGTAGCTCTCCTCACCCGCCACGCAGAGGTCGATCGCGTGGGTCTTCATCCACTCGATGAGCGACTCCAAACCATCGGCCGCCACCGGTTTTGCGAGCTCGAAAATCGCATCACTGCCCGGAAAGCAGAACAACTCGGGTTTGCCCGGCGATTCCGCCAATGCCCTCACCAGCGCGTGTTCGCGCCCGCCTTTGCCAACAACCAGAATTTTCATCCGCGGCGGTTCTCGCGGAATCCGGGCGCGGACTCAATGCAATTTCCGGATGGATGGATGATCCGATCCTTCCTTCACGTTGGGCGTAGCCGGCATCCCTTGAAATGGCGCCGCAGGCCGGAAAGCCCAAGCAACGACCCACCGAGAAGGATGATGGTGGTGCCACCATCCGGCACCGCATGCGCAACTATGCTGGAGGACCAGGTGAATTTACCTTCCGCAGCCACCCCCTGAGTCGTGAACCACCACGTCGCCGGCGTGTCGTTGAAGCCATTGCCCGTGAGAAAGCCGGTTCCGCGGATCGCCAGAAAGTGTTTGCTCCGGTAAACCGTGGAGGACGAAGTCATGTCGAATGAGAAGGCCTCAGGACCGGCAATCGTCCACAGCGGCGTCATGGTCGTTGAGGAATCGAAGATCCAGGGTTGCAGGAAACGCACCACAGAGCCATCGGCCACGCTGCCGAATGAGCCGGAACCTGTTTCCACTTCCGCCATCGTCCACGATTTGATCCCTGCCGCAGCGGCAAGGCTCGTGGTGGCGTTTTCACCCGAGTCCTGGAGGATGATCCCTCCGTCCGGAGAGGAGGAAAAATTAATCGAGCCTGAAATGAACGCCGCTTGGATCGCCGATGTCAGGGCGATCAAGGCAATCAGGCACATCACGGGGGGAGATGTCGTTTTCATGATTGTGGTTATGGGGGGATGGAAGAGCCGGATTCCGGCGTCGGAGAAGGCATGCACCCAGCAGGGTCGTGCTGAACAGCGCCGTCGCTCCGAACTCGGGAATCGCCGTAGTCGTTGAGGACCAGCTGAACCTGCCATTCGCGGCCACGCCTTGGGTCGTGAATTCCCATTCTGCCGGGGTGGCATCGAAACCGGTGCCGCTGAGCGTCCCGATGCCCTTAATCAGCAGAAAACCGGCTTGTTGAAACTCAATGGTGGCGGAGGCAAGGTGGAACGCGAAATTGTCCGTACCGGGGATCGTCCAAAGCGGGCTCAAGGGAGTTGAGGGATTGAAAATCCAAGTGGACGGCATGGAGACCGGATCGCCGTTGGTGACGCTGATGAACGACCCGTCCCGCAAGTCCACTTGCGGAAACAGCCATGATTGAATGGCGACCGCTTGAGCAATATCGGTCGTGGCCATGCCACCGGCATTCTGAAGTATGACTCCACCGCCGGCGCCGGATGAGAAGCTGATCGTACCGATCACGGCCGCAGCCCGGGCCGCAGAACCCAGTGCAATGGCCAACAGCGCGACCCAGATGGTGGATTTTTGATTCATGGCGAGTATTTTGCGGATGCGATGGCGAAACCTGTCGTAGTGATTTCCGTATAGAAAGTTACCCTTCATTGAAAATTCAGCAAAGTCATTTTTACTTACGCGATCACGTACCATGCAATTCCGGGATGTCTGAATGATATCCCTGCCCACAAGAATCAGACTTTCCTTCGGAAAAATCTGATTCGCATCTCCGCATTTTTTCTGCAAGCTTCAAGGGCCTGATATTGCTTGGTGAGCCCGCATTTGGAAGCGGTGTTGACCACCAACACCACCTTGCCGTTGTAAGCCGCAAGCGAGGTCGCCTCGCCGGTGATGGGGTTTAAGGGGATGGCGGAAAACTCGACCGCATGGCTGCAAACCATGGTGGCCTGCGGCGGCAAGCGGATCACCGGCAACTTCATCGAGTATTACAACACCACGCGGCTCCACTCGGCCATCGGCTTCATCGCCCCCAAGGACCGGCTCGAAGGCCGCCAGGATGCGATCCACAAAGCCCGTGACAAATAGAACGCCGTAAGATCGCCCGTCAGAAACTCACCCTGAACACCAACCGCAACCAATACCTAACCACTCCGGCTGTAACCTAACTCAAAGCCATCTTTCGGACATTCACGCTGAACCGGGACATTTTTGCTGTCGGCCATAATACAAGGCGCCTGCCCCGATCAGGAAAAAGCAGAGGGCGATGACAATCCAGTCGGTAGTTTGCATATGCAATGCTGTGGGTGGGTTTGCGGGAGTTTTTTCAGGCGGACTGGCCGTAATACGCGCCGGAGCCGTGCTTGCGGAAGAAATGCTTGTTGAGCAGGTGATCCGGCGCGGGAGCCGAGGCGGGATGAAGGGAAAGCGTCTTGATGGCCATGTCAGCGACGATTTCCAAGGCTTGGGCGGTTTCCACAGCCTTGGCGGCGGACGGCCCCCAGGCGAAAGGTCCGTGGTTTCTAACCAGCACCGCCGGAACATCGAGCGGGTTGATGCCGGCGAAGCGCTCGACGATCACCTTGCCAGTCTCCCACTCGTAGTCACCGCCGACTTCCGCCGGAGTCATTTCCCGCGTCACCGGCACCGAGCCGTGGAAGTAGTCGCAATGCGTCGTGCCGAGACACGGCAGGTCCATGCCGGCCTGGGCGAAGGCCACGGCATTGCGCGAGTGGGTGTGTACCACCGCGCGGATGCCGGGGAAGTTCAGATAGAGATGGCGGTGGGTGGGCGTGTCCGACGACGGCCGGAGCGCGCCCTCGATCACGTTGCCGTCATAATCGAGCACCACCATATCATCCACCGTGAGCTTGTCGTAATCCACGCCGCTGGGCTTGATTGCGAAAACCCGCCGCTCGGGATCCGCCACGGAGACGTTCCCGAAGGTGAGGTCCACCAAACCGGTTTTAGGCAAGGCAAGGTTTGCGGCGAGGCATTCCCCGCGGATGGCTTGGTAGGCGGATGACATGCGGTTTTTTTCGTTAGATAAACTCGTTGACGAGGTTCTCGAGCATTTCCTGGCGGCCGGAGGCGATGACGGGCTCCGGCGAGGCGATGACCTGCGCGCTGATTTCCTCAAGCGAGACGGCCCTGCCCTCGATCTTCGCGCCGATGCCTTCATTCCAACTGGCGTAGCGTTTCGCGACGAATTCGGTGAGGCGGCCGTCGGCACGGATTGCGGCGGCGGCCTTGAGTCCGCGGGCGAAGGCATCCATGCCGCCGATGTGGGCGTGGAAGAGATCCTCCGGCTCGTGCGACTCACGGCGGCGCTTGGCGTCGAAGTTGAGCCCACCGGTGGTTAAGCCGCCCGTTTCGAGCACCTTGAGCATGATCGAGGTGGTCAGATAGATATCTGTCGGGAACTGGTCGGTGTCCCAGCCGATTAGCTCGTCACCCTGGTTCGCATCCACCGAGCCGAGCGCGCCGGCATCGATGGCGACGGTCATTTCGTGCAGCATCGTGTGACCTGCTAGAGTCGCGTGGTTGGTTTCCAGGTTGAGCTTGAAGTGATCCATCAGCCCGTATTGGCGGAGGAAATTGAGGCAGGCCGCCGCGTCCGAGTCATACTGGTGGGTGGAGGGTTCGCGGGGTTTCGGCTCGATGTAGAACTGGCCGGTGAAGCCGATTTTTTTCGCGTAATCCACGGCCAGCCAGAGCATGGCGGCGAGGTGGTCGAGCTCGCGCTTCATGTCGGTGTTAAGCAGCGTGGCGTAGCCTTCACGGCCGCCCCAGAAGGTGTAACCCTCGCCGCCGAGCTTGTGGGTGGCATCCATGGCCGCCTTCACCTGGGCCGCAGCGTAGGCGAAGACATCAGCGCTCGGCGAGGTGCCCGCGCCCTGCGAATAGCGTGGATGCGAGAACAGGCAGGCGGTGCCCCAGAGCAGCTTCTTGTTGTGCGCCTTTTGCAGGCCGAGCAGGTGGTCGGTGACCTTTTCCAACGCCGCATTGGACTGGGCGAGGTTGTTGAGCTCCGGCGCGATGTCGCGGTCGTGGAAGCAGTAGTAATCGATGTCGATCTTGTCGAGGAACTCGAAGAAGACATCGGCGCGCTTGAGGGCGTTGTCGATGCTGTTGGACTGGTCGTCCCACGGCATGAGCGCGGTGGGACCGCCGAAAGGATCGGACAGGCCGTTGCGCATGACGTGCCAGTAAGCGGCGGCAAAACGCATGTGTTGGCGCATGGACTTGCCCGCGACGACTTCATCCGGGTTGTAGTGTTTGAAGGCGAGCGGGTTCTTCGAGGACGGGCCTTCATACCGGATTTTCGGGATGTTGGACAGGTGTGACATGAGTTTGGATGTTGGTGGTTTGGAGATGGTCAGCCCTGGATGCCTTGGGCGAGGTGGAAGTAGAGGTCTGACAAGCGCAGCTCGTTTTTGTAGGAACGAAGCCTGGTTTCCTTATCGATCACGCTGAGTTCGATCTTCGCCATTTCCGCGAGGTCTTCGAGGTGCTCGCTTGTTAGAGCGTAGGAAAGCACGGTGTGGTGCGCGCCACCGGCGTGGATCCATGCGGCGGTGGCGGTCTTCAGATCGGGCAGCGGTTTCCACAACACGCGGGCCACCGGGAGCTTGGGCAGTTTGTTTTTCGGAGCGACGCATTCCACTTCGTTGACGAGGAAACGATGGCGGCTGCCGAGATCGATGATCGAGCCGTTGACGGCTTTGCCAGCGCCGCAATCGAAGACCATGCGGCAGGGATCTTCCTTGCCGCCGATGCCGAGCGGGTGGATTTCGATCTTCGGAACTTCCGAGGCGATCGACGG
>Ga0105090_10001409_pt1 | contig 12935 bp, 10 predicted proteins | sample PPLLak3March2015_FD_79110 | JGI IMG/M metagenome (GOLD analysis project Ga0105090, IMG submission 79110) | Freshwater sediment microbial communities from Prairie Pothole Lake near Jamestown, North Dakota, USA - PPLs Lake P7 Core (1) Depth... | ecosystem: Environmental > Aquatic > Freshwater >... | reverse complement strand
CGCCGACGCGTCCCCCGGCAAGCACAGCTTTGCCGTCCGCGCAATGTGAATCCTCAGCTTGACCCGGATGAGGCGCCGGGCGACAAAGCGCCCGTCATGAAACGACTCGCAACGCAACGATCGACGACTTCCGTCGCGGCGCTGCGCCTGGCGCGCAGCGCCTGGCGGCTGCAGTACCGCGACTCCGCCCGCTCGGTCGCCGTGGCGGAAAAGGCGCTGGTCCGCGCCGTGGCCGTGGGCGACACCGCGGCCGAGGCCTGGGCGCGGCTGGCGCGCGGCTTTCACTGGCTGCGCTACACGGCGCCGGCCGAATCCGCGCGCGAGCTGGCGCAGGCGCAGCGCTGCTTCGACATCTGCGGCGAACGCGGCGGCCACATCCTGGCAGCGGTAGGCATCGCCCGCAGCGACTGGAAGCAGGGCAACTACCGCGAATCGCTGCACCGGCTGCTGCCGCTGCGCGACGAAGGCCTGCGCGTGCTGCGCCACGAAGCGCGCGGCATGCTGTTGAACGGCATCGCCGGCTGCTATTCGGCGCAGGGCGACTCGGCGCAGGCCTTCGCCTACATGTACGAGGCGCTGCGCGAGACGCAGCCGGCGCGCGGTCACGGCTTCGACGTCGTGCTCTACGGCAACCTCGCGCACGAGCTGTATCAACTCGGCGAGTACAACGAGGCGCTCGCCTACCTGCACGAAGGCATCGAGCGCGGCCGCGCGCTCGCCAATCCGCGCATCGACGGCGTGCTGCGCGTCAACCGCATCGTCTGCCTGACCGACCTCGGCCGGCCGCGCGAGGCGCTGCCCGACGTCGAGGCATTGCTCGCCGTGCTGCCCGAGGGGAGCAGCGACGAAGGCGCGTCGTTCGGCACGATGGCGATCGCGGCGCTGCGCGCCGGCGAAGGCGAGCTGGGCGCGACGCTGGTCGAACGGGCGCGGGCGCTCGGCTCGGCGGCCACTGAACCGGACGAACGGGTCGAGGTGGCGGTGGCCGAGGCCGAACTGCTGGCGCTGCGGGGCGACGCCCGCGGCGCGGCGCAGCGGCTGCAGGCGGCGCTGCCGCTGCCGGCCGAGGGTCTGAACCTGCGCGCCCACTGCCTGTATCGCCTCGCCCATGCCGACGCGCTCGAACGTGCAGGCGACAAACCCGGCGCGCTGCGCGAGCTGCGCTGCTGGCAGCAGTTGCAGGTCGAGCGCATGCGCCGCGCCGAGCAGTCCCGGCGGCAGGCGGCGCAACTGAAGACCGAGCTGCTGCGGATGCAGCGCGAGCGCGACCTGATCGACCAGCGGCGCCTCGCCAGCGAGCGGGCGCAGGAGCAGCTAGCGTCGATGAACCGGCAGCTGTCGCAGAAGGTCGAGGAAGTCGAGTCGCTGCGCGCGGCCCTGCAGCAACAGGCGACGCGCGACTTCCTCACCGGCCTGTTCAACCGCCGCCACCTGAACGACGTGCTGCCGATGATGTGGGCGCTGGCCCGGCGCGAAGAGCAGCCGCTGGCGGTGGCGGTGATCGATCTCGACCACTTCAAGACCGTCAACGATCGCCACGGCCACCTTGCCGGCGACCGGCTGCTGGCCGAGTTCGGCCGCCTGCTGGCGCAGCGACTGCGCCGGAGCGATGTCGCCTGCCGCTATGGCGGCGAGGAGTTCTGCCTGCTGATGCCGCGCAGCGACGCCCGCGCGGCGCGGCGCAAGCTGGCTGCATTGCTGCGGCTGTGGCGGGCCCAGAGTTTCGCCTTCGACAACGTGGTGCTGGGCGGCGCCAGCTTCTCCGCCGGCGTCGCCGATTCGCAGCGGGTGCCGCAGTCCCCCGACGACCTGCTGCGGGCCGCCGATCAGTGCGTGCTGGAGGCCAAGCGGCTGGGCCGCAGCCGCATCGTCGTCTACGAGCCGTCGCCGGAGCATTGGCGGCGCACGGCGGCCCGCAGCAGCAGCATGTAGGTGACCGGTGTGGTGACGGTCACGAAGACGGCGATGGCGATCTCGTGCAGCACCGGCCGCGACGCCAGCACCGAGAACAGCAGCATCGAAGCGGCGAGGATCAGGAACGTGCCGAGTGTGGTGCCCAGCGTCGGCGCGTGCACGCGCTCGTAGAAGGTCGGCATCCGCAACAGGCCCAGCGCGCCGAGCAGCGTCAGCGCCGCGATCGCGACGAAGGCGACCACGCCGGTCGCCACGCCGGTGGCCTTGAACGGCGACGCCTTGAAGGTGGCGTGGTTCATGGTGTGGAAGATCGCCGCGCTGGCGCCGAGCCAGGCCACCGCATTGCGCGCGTGCACCGGCATGAACATCGCCACCGCGCTGCCGGCCAGCGGCAGAATGAGCATCCAGAGCAGCAGCGGCTCTCCGTGCATGCCGGCAGGTTCTCAGGTGCGCGCCGGGCGCGCGATGGGCCGTCAGGCGCCCTGCGACTTCGCCAGCAGCGTGTAGTGCTCGACCTGCGGCGGCGTGGCGAAAAACGGGCCGACGATCGCCCGCCACTCGGCAAACTGCGGCGAGCCGCGGAAGTCGACGGTGTGGTTCTCCAGCGTCTCCCAGAAGATCATCAGCAGGTAGCGCTCGGGCGACTCGATGCCCTTGTTGACCTTGTAGCCGCGAAAGCCCTTCGCCCGGCTGATCACGGTGTCGAGTCCGCGGCGGATCGCCTCGTCGAAGGCGGCCTGCTGACCGGCGTGGATGCGGATGTCGGCGAGTTCGAGAATCATCATGGGCTCCGGTCGGTGGCGACGGCCCGCATCGTAACGAGTGATCAGCTTTCCCTCCGCGCTGCGCGCTGCGGGGCGAGCGTTTGGGACGGCCCGGCGCGCTCGTCCGCTCGGCCTCCGCACTCATGCTTGCGTCATTGGCCGGCAACCTCGGCGCGCCTAGCATTCGGCTCCCGTCGCAGAGCGTCGGCCAAAACGAGGAGACCGGCATGGATGCCTACAAGACCCACGGGGCTTTTTCCTGGAACGAGCTGATGACCTCCGATCCCGACAAGGCGGTCGCCTTCTACACCGCGCTGCTTGGGTGGACGGTGCAGGTGATGAAGATGCCGGGCATGGACTATCACGTAGTCAAGGCCGGCGAGACCTCCGTCGGCGGCATCATGGCGATGCCGCCGGAGGCCGCCGCCGGCGGCATGCCGCCCAACTGGGGCAGCTATGTCACGGTCGACGACGTCGACGCCACTGCGAAGAAGGCGGCCGAACTCGGCGGCAAGGTGGTGCACGGCCCGGCCGACATTCCCAACGTCGGCCGCTTCGCGGTGATCATCGACCCGCAGGGCGCGGCGATCCACGTCATCGCCTATTCGACGCCAGCCTCGTAAGCACCCCCGCGGCCGGATTGCGCTCCGCCCGCCCCCGGCAGGCGGGGGTTAGGAAACCTGGCGCGGCCCGGCGTTTCCTCGAGGCCGCACCGACGGCGCGCGAAGGAGCGGCGCGCGCCGCCTACACTGCGCCGCTTTTGCGCGCCCCCGTGTCCACCTTCCTTCAGCAGCTCGAGGTTTCGGCGCCGCTGTTCGTGCTGATCCTCGCGGGCTATCTGCTCGCCGCCTCCGGCCGCTGGCCAAAGAGTGTGAGCGACGCGCTGGCGAAGTTCGTCTTCGCCGTGGCGATCCCGGCGCTGCTGTTCCGGCTGATGAGCGACCTGTCGCGGTTGCCGCCGGTCGACTCCCGCCTGCTGATCGCTTTCTTCGGAGGCTGCCTGATCGTGTTCGTCCTCGGCCGGCTGCTGGGACGGTGGCTCTTCGGCCTCGACGGCGTGCAGCAGTCGGTGTTCGCGCTTGGCGGCATCTTCGCCAACAACGTGCTGCTCGGGGTGCCGATCGCCCGCGCCGCGCTCGGCGAGGCGGCGATGCCGTCGGTGGCGCTGGTGCTGGTGTTCAACTCGCTGACGCTGTGGACGCTGGTCACGGTGTCGGTGGAGTGGGCGCGGCATGGCGAGCTGTCCGTGCGCGGCTTCGGCCAGACGCTGAAGAACGTGTTGACCAATCCGGTGGTCGCCTCGGTGCTGATCGGCGCCGCGTTCGGCATGACCGGGCTCTCGCTGCCGATGGTCATCGACCGGCCGCTCGATCTGCTCGGCAGCTCGGCGGTTCCGCTGTCGCTGATCGTGCTCGGCATGGGGCTGGCGGAATACGGGGTCCGCAGCGGCTGGCGAGAGGCGACGGCGATCACCGCCGTCAAGCTGGTGGCGCAGCCGCTGGTGGTCTGGGGCCTGGCGCTGGCGCTGGGACTGCCGGCGGTCGAGACCCAGGCCGTGGTGCTGCTCTCCGCGCTGGCGGTCGGCGTCAACGTCTACCTGATGGCGCGCGAGTTCGACAGCATGCAGGCACCGGTGGCCACCGCCATGGTGCTGTCGACGGCGGCCTCGTCGCTGACGGTGCCGCTGGTGCTGGCGCTGCTGGCGCGCTGAGCGGACCAACAACGAGCGGAACGAGCCATGGCCTTGCGCGCCACCGTGTATCGCTGCGAACTGTCGCTGTCGGACATCGATCGCGGCGTCTATGGCGAATTCGCGCCGACGCTGGCGAGGCATCCGTCGGAAACCGAAGAGCGGATGATGGTGCGGCTGCTGGCCTTCGTGCTGCATGCCGATGCGGCACTGGCCTTCGGCCGCGGCCTGTCCACCGAGGGCGAGCCGGATCTGTGGCGGCACGACCCGACCGGCGTCATCGCGCAGTGGATCGATGTCGGCCTGCCCGACGAGCGCGACCTTCGCAAGGCCTGCGGCCGCGCCCGCGAGGTCGTCGTGCTCGCCTACGGCCGCAGGGCGCCGCTGTGGCGGGAAGAGAACCGTGCGGCGCTGGCGCGGTTGTCGAACCTGCGGGTGCTGGCGCTGACCGAATCCGACCTCGCGGCCCTGCTGACGCTCGCCGCGCGGTCGATGCGGCTGACGGCGACGCTGCAGGAAGGGCACGTCTGGCTTGCGGATGCATCGACGACCGTCGAAATCGTCCCGCAGCAATGGCTGCCGGCCGCCGGCTGAACCCGAACCGGCCTGCCCGCCGCGCCGGGCGCGGCAGCGGCTACTGCCCGAACAGCGCCCGGCACAGCGGCGCGTGCGCGGCGAGCCGCATCGCGTAATCGCGCTCGCTTGCCGCCGCCTTGGCGCCGACGAGTCCTCGCAGCGCGAGCCGCTGCGGCCTCGGCCAGCGTGCGGCGCCGGCGAGAAGAACCAGCGGCGCCCAGTTGGCAAAGGCGGCGCGCTCGCTCGCCGTCATCGACGCCGGCCTGGCGTCGAGCAGGGCAGCGGCATCGCCCTCGATTCGAGCGGGCGCTGAGTCGCCCCGGCCGGCGAGCAGCCGCGCGACACGCAGCCCGATGTCCGCGAGCGGCGGCAGCGGCGTGTGCCGGCTCGGATCGAGATCGAAGAACAGCGGGTGGGCCGCCAGCCGACGCAGGGTCGCCGCGGAGGAGCGGTGCGACGGCTTGCGATCGATCAGCGCGAGCTCGGCGGCCGTGAGCCGGCGCGCGGCGGCGGCCCGCGGGCGAAAGCCGAGCTTGAAGTAGAACCACCAGGCGCCGGAGGCGATGCCTTCGTCGTTGCCGAGCCCTAGCTGGTAGGGCTCGATGCTGAAGGCGTCGACACCGGCGAAATGCCGCAGCGCCGCCAGCAGCCGCGCGAAGTCGTGCGCGGCTTCGCCGCCGCGGAAGGTCTCGAAGGTGTTGAACGACAGCGCCGCGCTGCGGCCGACGACGTCGGCCTGCAGATAGCCCACCGGAACGCCATTGGCGAGCGTCAGCCCGCCGTAGATTGAGGCGATCGGCGGTCGCCGCTCCAGCAGCACGCCGTTCAGCGCGAAGGCACGGCCGCCGCCGTCGTCGATCAGCCAGGCATCGTCGGCGTTGCCATAGGCGAAGGCATCGAGGTCGCGATTGCGGGTGACCATGACGCCGCGGGCAAGGTCGATCAGTTGCCTGCCTTCGTCGCGGCCCAGGCGCCGCAGCGACAACGGCGGCCGCGCCATTTCCTGGCGCAGCTTCGGCCGTCCGCGATCGAGCGGTGCGTCGCGAAACACGACCGGCGCCGGGCCGAACTTCTCGCGGCAGCGGGCGGGCGTGTCTGGACCGGCCCGCAGTTCGCAACTCGGATTGATGGCGTCGTAGAAGCCCTCGCGGGTGGCCTCGTCGCCCGGCATGGCAGCGACCAGCCGCACCAGGCAGGCGGCGTCAGTCTCGCCGCGACGGCGCAGCCGGTCGATGGCGGCGAACCCGGCGTGCTTTCGCTCGCGCAGCGCGGCGGCCACCAGGGGCGGTGCCAGCAGCGGCGCAGCCCGGGCCAGCGAAAGGTCGGCCTCGAAGTCGCTGCGGTCGAAGCGCAGCCGGCCCGGCCAGCGCGACGCCAGCCAGCGCGCGGTCGGCCAGAAGAAGGGATACCGCCCCGCGGTGCCGGCGATGCCGTCGCTCGCCAGCGCCTCGCGATGCGCGGCGAGATCGGCGCGGCGGTCGAAACGCGCCAGCAGGCGCTCCACGGCCGCCAGGACCCGCGCATCGCCCGGATGCGCGCGCAGGAAACACAGCGTCTCGTGCAGCCGCCGCACCTGGCCGGCGGAAGCCAGGCGCGTTCGCGCCAGCACGGTCAGGGCCAGGAGCTTGCGCCCGGCGGCGGCATCGCCGCCGGCCAGGCGCTCGCGCTGCAGTTGCCGCAGCGCCGTCGCCGCGGCCCTGCCGTCCGGCGCAGGACTCAAGCGCCGTGGCAGCGGCACGCCGCAATCCGGACGGCGACCAGCGCCGGTCCTGGGCGCACTGGACCGGTCATGGACAGATTGCTCAGCCGCGGACCACCATCACCGAACACGCCGCATGCCGGACGACATGCGCGGAGTTGGCGCTCAGTACGTAGTCGGCAATGCCGGGCGTGTGCGACGCCATGACGATGAGATCGGCGTCGATCTTCTCGGCGGCGGCGAGGATCTCGCGGTGCACGCTGCCCTGGCCGACGATCTGGTGCACGTCGATGCCGGCCGGCACATGGGCGACGATCCAGGCGTGCAGGTCGGCGACCATCTGCTGCTGCAGTTTCTGGTTGGCGTCGGCGGGAAAGAACGACGCCACCTGCACGTTGACTTCACTGGCCACCGTCACCACGTGCAGCGCGCCCCCCGACAGCCGGCACAGGTCGAGCGCCGCCGGCAGCGCATGGATCCAGCTCGTGGTTTCCTGCAGATCTACGGCCAACAGCAGTTTCCTGAACATGACTCTCCTCCCTGCGACCATGCGGCGGGCATCGACGCCTGCCGCGAAATCACGAGCGCACCGCCTATGCAGTACGAAGCGCCGCGGACGACCCTTCAGCCTCCGCCGCGCGGACGCCGCCATCCCTGCAGCAGCCAGATCAGCGCCGCCAGCAGCAGCCCCGGCAGATAGAACCAGTGCGCGTTGAGGCGATCGGTTGGAACTTCGACGCCGACGATGTCGTAGCCCTGCTCGATCCGCGCCTTGGCGGCGCGGCTGCCGAAGCGCACGTTGGCCACCTGCAGCATCTCGCCCATGCCGGTGACGGCAAGCCCTGCATCGGCCAGGCGCTTGCGCGCGTCGGCGACCGGATTGGAACCGTCGCCCGTCTTCGGGCCGAGTTGCACCGCCACTGTCTTACCCCTGTCCTCGCCTTCGAGCGTCTGGCCCTGGATCCGGAACACAAGCCGGTCTCCTTCGTCGAGCCTGGCCGCGAGTTCGTAGAACCTCGACACCGGCGCCTCGGTGTACTCGGGCGCGACCTGATCGGCGAACCAGTCGGGCCGGAACAGGCAGAAGGTGGCGACCAGCAGCAGCAGCACCTCCCACCAGCGGCACTTGACACGAAAGTACGCCATCGTCGCAGCGGCGAACAGCAGCGATGCCAGCGTCGAGGCCGCCGCCACCAGCAGCGCCTCTCCCCAGCCGTGCACGTCGATCAGCAGCAGTGCCGGGTTGAAGATCCAGATGAACGGCAGCACGACGGTGCGGAACGCATACACCGACCCCTGCAGGCCGACGGCGATCGGGTCCTCCTTGGCGATCGCCGCGCCGGCAAAGCTCGCCAGCCCCACGGGCGGGGTGATGTCGCCCATGATCCCGTAGTAGAAGACGAACAGGTGCACCGCGATCAGCGGGATCACCAGCCCGGATTGCGCGCCGAGCTCGACGATCACCGGCGCCATCAGCGTGGCGACCAGGATGTAGTTGGCGGTGGTCGGCACGCCCATGCCGAGCACCAGGCAGACGAAGGCGGTGAACAGCAGCATGACGAGGATGTTGCCCTGCGAGACGAACTCGACGAACTCGGTCATCCGCAGGCCGAGGCCGGTCAGGGTGATGCTGCCGACGATGATGCCGGCGCAGGCGGTGGCCACGGCGATGCCGATCATGTTGCGCGCGCCGTCGTTGCAACCGTCTATGACTTCCTTCATGCCGACACTGAACTGGCCGCCGAGGTCAGCCTTCCGGCGGAACCAGGCCAGCAGCGGCCGCTGCGAGACCATCAGCAGCACCTGCGCCGCGACGCCCCAGAAGGCCGACAGGCCAGGCGACAACTCCTCGACCATCAAGCACCAGATCAGCACGCCGATCGGGATCAGGAAGTGCAGCCCGGCCTTGACCGTCGGCCAGGTCGGCGGCAGCACGGGATTCTTGACGTCGATCTCCGTGGGCAGGTCGGGCTGTCTGGCGGCGACCCGGACGCTGCCGACGTAGGCGATCGCCAGCAGCACGCCGAGCAGCACGGGCGCCGCCTCGCCGAACATCGCCTTTGCGCCGAGAGCGATCGCGTAGACGAGCCCCATCGCGGCGATCGTGCCCGACAGCCCGAGGCCCCAGGAGACGAAGCGGTTGCGCATCGTGCGGTCGCGTTCGCGCGCCGCCGGCATGATGCCCAGCTTCAGCGCCTCGAGGTGCACGATATAGAAGAGCGCGATGTAGCTGATCACCGCCGGGATGAAGGCGTGCTTGACGATGTCCGAGTACGGGATGCCGACATACTCGACCATCAGGAACGCCGCCGCGCCCATCACCGGCGGCATGATCTGGCCGTTGACCGAGGACGAAGTCTCGATCGCCGCCGCCTTCACGCCACCGTAGCCGGCGCGCTTCATCAGCGGGATCGTGAAGATGCCGCCGGAGACGACATTGCTGACCGACGAGCCGGAAATCAGCCCGTTCAGCGCCGACGACACGACCGCGACCTTCGCCGGGCCGCCGCGCAGGTGGCCGAGCAGCGCGAAGCTGACCTGCATCATGTAGTTGCCGCCGCCGGCGCGGTCGAGCAGCGTGCCGAACAGCACGAAGACGAAGATGAAGCTCACCGAAACACCGAGCGCAATGCCGAACACGCCCTCGGTCACCATCCACTGATGCGAGACGAGACGCGGGATCGACGCCCCCTTGTGCGCGATGACGTCGGGCAGGTGCGGCCCGGCGATCGAGTAGGCGAGGAACAGCACCGCCAGCACCGTCATCGGCAGGCCGACCGCGCGCCGCGTCGCCTCCAGAAGCACCAGCACGCCGGCGATGCCTACGGCGATGTCCAGCCCGGTCGGATTGCCGGGCCGCAGCGCCAGCTCACGATAGAACACGATCAGGTACATCGCGCTGGCGGCGCCTATTGCCGCCAGCAGCAAGTCGAGCGCCGGCACCCGGTCGCGCGGGGAGTGCCGCGTCGCCGGAAATGCGAGGAAGGCCAGGAACATGCCGAAGGCAAGATGGATCGACCGCGCCTCGGTGTCGTTGAAGACGCCGAAACGCAGCGCAAACGGCAGCGGCGACGCGTACCAGAGCTGGAACAGCGCCCACGACAGGCCGAGCACCAGCATCAGCAGGCCGACCGGGCCGTCGGTGGAGCGGCCGCCGAAGTCCGTGTCCTTGGCGAGCCGCTGCACCTCGGAGTCGCCGAGTTGCATCTCGGCGGTCGGCGCCAGCTCTTCCTCGATCTTGTTCTTGTCCACGATCCCTCTTGAAACCGCAACGGGCGGCCGCAGCCGCCCGTCGGACTCTAGGGCCGGACCACAACCGCCTACTTGATCCAGCCCTTTTCCCGGTAGAAGCGCGCGGCGCCCTCGTGCAGCGGCGCCGACAGGCCGTTCTTGACCATGTCCTCCGGCTTCAGGTGGGCCAGCGCCGGATGCAGCTTCTTGAACTCCTCGAGGTTGTCGAACACCGTCTTCACCACCGTGTAGATGACGTCGGCCGGCACCTTGGCCGCGCTGACGACAGTGGCCTGCACGCCGAAGGTCGTGGTCGGCTGCGGGTTGTTCGGGTACATGCCCCCCGGAATGGTGGCGACGGCGTAGTACGGCCGCTCCTTGACCAGCCGGTCGACCGCAGGGCCGGTCAGCGACACCAGCTTGGCGCCGCAGATCGTGGTCGGGTCCTGGATGTTCGCGGACGGGTGGCCGACGGCATAGAAGAAACCATCGATCTTGCCGTCGCACAGCGCCGCGCCGTGCTCGTCGGGGCGCAGTTCGGAGGCCAGGCCGAAGTCGCCCATCTTCCAGCCCATCGTCGCCAGCAGTTCGTTCATCGACGCCAGCGTGCCGGAGCCCGGATTGCCGACGTTGAAGCGCTTGCCCTTGAAGTCCTCGAACCTGGTGATGTTGGCTTCCTTGCGCGCCACCACGGTGAAGGGCTCGGGGTGCAGTGCGAACACTGCGCGCAGGTCACCGAAGGCGCCGTCCTTCTGGAACTGCCCTGCGCCGTTGGTGGCGTTGTACTGCACGTCGGACTGCGCGACACCGAACTCGATCTCGCCCGCCTTGAGCAGGTTGACGTTGGCCACCGAACCTCCCGTCGATTCAACCGAACAGCGCAGCCCATGCTTGGCGCGGTCGCGATTGACCAGGCGGCAGATCGCGCCCCCGGCCGGGTAGTAGACGCCGGTGACGCCGCCGGTGCCAATGGTGATGAACCGCTGCTGTGCCGCGGCCGGCGCCGGCACGGCGGCTGCAGCGGCGATGGCGATGGCGGCGGCGCAAAGGGTGACAGTCAGACGCATGCGGATCTCCTCGATATGTCGGAACACGGCCGCGTCCGCCGCGGCCACGATTGCGGAACGGTTCCGGGCCGCCGTCCCCCGACAGCGGCCCGCGACACTCCTTCCCAAAGCGAACGCTACTCCAGCCTAGGGCGCAGCGCGAGTTGCTGCATCGATGGCGCGGCCGAGCCGATCGACCAGCAAATCCAGTTCGTCGTCGGCGACGATGAACGGTGGCGCCAGCAGGACGTGGTCGCCGAGATGGCCGTCCAGGGTGCCCGACATCGGGTAGCACAGCAGGCCGGCGGCCATCGCCTCGGCGCGGACCCGCGCGGCGATCTTCCGCGACGGATCGAACGGCGCCTTGCTGTCGCGATCGGCCACCAGTTCCAGCGCCCGGAACAGGCCGCGGCCGCGGATGTCGCCGACATGCGGATGCGCGGCGAAGGCCGCATCCAGCCGCGCCGCCAGCGCCTCGCCCTGGACCAGGCAGCGCTCGACCAGCCGGTCGCGCGCCAGCACGCGCTGCACCGCCAGCGCGGCGGCGCAGGCCATCGGATGGCCGATGTAGGTGTGGCCGTGCTGGAAGAAGCCGCTGCCGCCGGCGATGGCATCGATCAGCTGCCTACTCGCCAGCACCGCGCCGATGGGCTGGTAGCCGCCACCAAGCCCCTTGGCGATCGCCATCAGGTCGGGCGCGATGCCTTCCTGCTCGCAGGCGTGCAGGGTGCCGGTGCGGCCCATGCCGCACATCACCTCGTCGAGGATCAGCAGCGCCCCGTGGCGGTCGCAGAGCTCGCGCAGCTTGCGGTAGTAGCCGGCAGGTGCGGTCAGGCAGCCGCTGGTTGCGCCGCCGACGGTTTCGGCGACGAAGGCGATCACGCGATCGCCGTCGACGCGGTCGAAGGCATCTTCCACCTCGGCGATCAGGCGGGCGCAGTAGGCGGCATCGGACTCGCCCACGCGCTGGTCGCGATAGGCATAGGTGGGCGCGACATGCTCGACGTCGATCAGCAGCGGCGCGAACTGCCGCCGCCGCCAGGCATTGCCGCCGACCGCCAGCGCACCGAGCGTGTTGCCGTGGTAGCTGTTGCGGCGGGCGATGAAGCGGGTCCGCTGCGGCTGGCCGCTCTCGACGTGGTACTGCCGCGCCAGCTTCAGCGCCGCCTCCATCGCTTCCGACCCGCCGGAGACGAGATAGACGTGCGAGATCCCTGCCGGCGCGGACGCCACCAGCGTGTCGGCCAGTTGCTCGGCGACCTCGGTCGAGAAGAAGCTGGTGTGGGCGTAGGCGATCCGGTCGAGCTGCGCGTGCATCGCCGCCAGCACGTCGGGATGACCATGGCCGAGGCAGGACACTGCGGCGCCGCCGGACGCATCCAGGTAGCGGCGCCCGGTGGCGTCCTCGATGAAGCAGCCGCTGGCCGAAACCGCCAGCGGATAGTTGCCGCGCAGTTGCCGGTGCAGGACGTGCGTTTCGCGGTGCATCGAGGACCTCCGGCGGCAAGGCAGCTTGTTGTGGCCGGATTCTAGGCAGCCGTCGCCTAGGACCTCGCCTGGCCGCAAAGCTACCGTAATCACGCTATCTTTCGCCACCGATCGACTTCGACCGCACGATAGTCGCTGCGGCCCGGCCACCGTGTTCGATGAGCGTTTCATCCCTGCGGACTTCGCCCTCCACTCGAAGACATATTCATAATGCAAGTGGATTTCCGCGACAGCAGGCGCTCACATTAAGACCTGCGTAACGGACGCATCCGCACTGAAAATCGAATGCGGATCGAGGGCGTGCCAGGGCGGACAAACGGCAATCCCGATTCTCGCAGATACCATTTTCGCGGGATACGATGCGCAAGAGTGTCGGCGGAGTCGTCGTTGACGTGAGGCACCCGCCCGGGTGCATCGAGGTCGATCGGCGAGCGCGCAGGCCCTAATACGAAACCGAGTCCATCGCCAAGAGCAAGCTGACGAAACCGGCCCAGGTGACATGCCCGATTCGCTCGCGCAAACGTCGG
>Ga0105090_10001408_pt1 | contig 12935 bp, 8 predicted proteins | sample PPLLak3March2015_FD_79110 | JGI IMG/M metagenome (GOLD analysis project Ga0105090, IMG submission 79110) | Freshwater sediment microbial communities from Prairie Pothole Lake near Jamestown, North Dakota, USA - PPLs Lake P7 Core (1) Depth... | ecosystem: Environmental > Aquatic > Freshwater >... | reverse complement strand
TCGCGGCGCGGCCGCTGGGGTTGGTGGCATCGCAATCGGATTGAGTATAGGAAGTTTCGCGCCAACGGACTCGTGCCAGACGGGCCGATCGTCGCGAAGTTGTGTCCGCATCAGGCTCGCCAGCCCCCGAGGGGACATCGGGTTCATTCGCACCCTGTCGGTCGTCGTCTTGTCATTCGTGCCGGTTACCGCGATGGCGGGTACGCCACGAGCCCGCACGCGACGTCGCACGCCGGCCGCCGCCACACAGGCCCAGCCGCGTTCGAGAAGGCCCCAGATGGGCCGCCGCAGGTCATCGCATCGATTCGTCCACCATCCGTGTTCCGCACCATGAGCGATTCCTCCATCATGGCGATGATGTTCGCGGAAGCGCGCCGCCGCAGCTAGGCGGCGTAACAAACCGGCGCGCGAGCCGAATCCAATAGGGCGACTGCCGCAGGTTTTCGCACGTCGATGATCGGCCTCGAGCGTCTACTTTTTTCGCTCATTCGCAGCGAGCGGCGCTGCCGGTGCGCGCGGTGCTTGAAAATCCACTCATTTCGGCCAGCGTAGTCCGTCGACCCTGACTCTCGCCGGCTCATTTTTGCTCACAATACCGCCAATTTCTCTTAGCACAGCGCGCACTCACCCGCCGCCAATCTCCCCATTTTGCCTCGTCGCAGTTTCAGCGGCGGTACCGCCTCAAAAGAGGCCCGTCCCCGGGACAGGCCTTACTCTCTTACTCTCCACGTTCTTCCGCGAAACATCCGACAGCAGCCCTCTCACGAAGAGCAGCAGCAGGGATTTAGCCGGCTACGCCAGCACAAAGTGGCGCTGTCCAGCGAGGGAGTCATTTCGCTGGCGTTTTGTCGGGAATGACGCCGATGCGGATAGCGGCAGAGCGAGCGCTGTTGACGAACGCGTCGGAGACGGACGTAAGTGGGTGCCACTGGGCGACCAGATCGGCGAACGCAATGCGGCGGTGGTGTGCGACGAGGAATTCGACGGCGGCCAACAGATGGCGCGGGGCGTAGTTGTGGATCCCTTGGATCGTCAAGTGTCGACGCACAATCTGCTCCAATGCCACCGGTATTGGCGCACTGGGGAAGACGGAACCGACGAGCACGAGAATTCCCCCTATTCGAAGCAGCGGCCAGGCGGCATGAAAGGCGGCGGGGTTACCAGAGAATTCCAGCACGATATCGAAACCCAAGGTGCCGACGGCAGCGCGGGCAGCGTCTGTGATTTCTTCTGGCGACAGGACGTGCGTCGCTCCGAAACATCGGGCGAGAGCGCGTCGTGAGGCGACCGGATCGACACAGACCACGGTCGCCGCGCCGAACGAACTCGCCATGGCGCACGCGGTGAGCCCTAGCATGCCGGCGCCAAAGAGACACACGTTTCGGCCGCGTATTTCGCCGGCAGCCTCCATGGCTGCGGAGACGGTGGCGGTCGCACAACTGGCCGGACAAGCGACCGCGAGCGGCAGGTCCTCCGGCAATCGCACGATCGATGTCCCGGCCACCAGCAGGCAATGTGTGGCAAGCCCACCCAGCAGCTCCCGGCCCGGGCGAAGTGGTTCGTGACCGTACTTCAGCGCGTGCAGGCATTTCTGAGGCAAGCCGCGTTGACACATCGCGCAGTCGCCGCAATGAGCGACGATCGCCCAAGTGACTCGATCACCTCGACGCAGTTCCCGACCGGCCAGATCCCTGGGGACTACCGCCTCCCCCAACTCGACAATTTCGCCAACGAATTCATGTCCCAGCACCGTCGGAACGGGGACCGAGCGGCGGCCTTCCAAAGTATGCACGTCGCTGCCGCAGATCGTACAACCCAGGACGCGTACCAGCAACTCCGCACCGCGCGGCTGTGGTACGGGAAGTTCACGCAAGACGAACTTTCCGGCGTGCCCCTCGAAGACTGCCGCCAGCGAATGTGTCATGGGTTGGCCTCGGCGAGCGCGGCGGCTGACGAGCCGGTCGGCTGTGGCGACTTGATCCGCGCGAAGTAGCGACAACTGATGACCAGACAAAGCGCGGAGAGTCCAATCGTCGACCAGCAGGCGATCGTCAGCAGCCCCAACACATCTCCGGTGGCGGGCCAGAAGTTGCGACCGACCATGACGATCACGTAACCCAGATAGCCAAACGAATCGGCGACGTACATCAGAAATCCGATATTGCCCTGTTCGCGCGTCATCCCGAGCAACCGCTCAAATACCGTCGTGTGCATCGCGACGTAGGGCAGATAGAGCCCCAACCCGATCAGGACCATGAACGTGAACCCGTCCGTCCGTCCACCGCCGCGAGCCAGCAGTGCCACGGCCAATAGGACGAGGCCTAGACCGCAGGTCGCCAGGGACGCGAAGAGCGCGCGACGGTTGTCTCGAATCAGGACGGCGCCGCCATTCACCGCCAGCACTCCAAACGCCACCAGCATCTCCGAATGCGAAAACGTGCTGGGAACGGCGGTGATTCCCAAACCGCGCCAAATCTCCGGCGCAAAATCGGCGCGGATGCTGCGAACGATCGTCACGAAGAGATACATCAGCACCAGCGGAATCAAACCGAACGCGTTGCGTCCTAGAAAGTCCCACCGTTCCGAACGGTTCATCGTCACACGCGCGCTGCGCGCGGCAATGTCCCGCGACGTCGGCGGTGAAATCCGCGCCAGCATCGCGACGCAAACGGCGAGCGGCAGCAGGAACAGGCCGCCTGCCACGCCCGGCATCCAGTCCTCACCGATGCCCTGTTTCAACAGCCAAGCCCCCACCGATTTCGTAACCCCGTCGGCGAGGATGAAGCTCGCGCACAGTCCGGCCGTCAGCAGTTCGGTCAACCGTCGTCCCTCGAGGAATCCCTGCACCAGCCCGAACACCATTCCCAGCGGCAGGCCGTTCAAGAACAGGCACGCCGCGTTCCACGGACGAGGCAGCAGTCCGAAGAGGATTAAGGCCGCCTCCGCAGACAGGATCAGCCACAGCATCGTCGCGGCCCGCCGATGCGGCCGCATTTCCGCGATGACCTTGACGCCGATGAACTTCGACAGCATATAGCCCACCACCTGCGCCGTCACGAGCACCGTCTTGAAGCCGATGCCCCACACCACCGTGTCGCTGTAACTTCCCGCAGTGAAAGGCTTACGAACGCCGTACATGCAGAAGTAGCTGCCGAAAGCCGCTATCACCACCCAGGTTGCCCAAAGCAGTTCGTTCCGCTCGCGGTCAATTGAGTCGGGATTTGTCGATGTGATTGACCCCATGAAACTACTCGGAGGAAGACAATCCCGGGGTGGACTTTCTCGAAGCTCGCCGCTGAGCTTCCTCAACACAGGATGGAGTATACTGGCACCCCGAATTATCGCTGCAACCCTGACCATGAAGGTTCCATGAGGATTCCGCTGATGGGGACCGCCGCTGACGATCGTCCCGCCGCGACAGCCGAAATCTTGCGGCTCTTTCGGGACCGCGGTCATTCGCAATACGGCCGCGAATTGGTCTCCCAGTTGGAGCACGCTTTGCAGGCGGCTTGGTCCGCCGAACGGGCGAAAGCGGGAGCCGCGTTGATTGTCGCCGCACTGCTGCACGACGTCGGTCACTTGCTGCACACTCTGTCGGAAGACGCGCCCGAGCATGGCGTCGACGACCAACATGAAACGCGCGCCGCATTTTGGCTCGAACAGTGGTTTGGTCCGCAGGTCGTCGAACCGGTGCGGCTGCATGTTGCGGCCAAACGGTACTTGTGCACCACCGACCCGGACTATCTCCGGCAACTCAGCCCGCCGTCGATCCTGAGCCTCGCGCTTCAGGGGGGGCAGATGTCGGTTGACGAATCATCGGCGTTTCGCTCAAACCCGTTTAGCCATGCCGCCGTCGCGCTGCGTCGCTGGGACGATACCGCCAAGGTGCCGAAGCTCGCAACGCCTCCCCTCGAGCACTTCGCGACCTATCTCGACAAGGCTTGGGAGGTCGGCAATCGGGAGGATCGGCAGTGACATCATTGAATGTGGCCGTCATCGGGGCCGGAATTGTCGGTCTCGCTCATGCCTGGTCGGCCGCTGAGCGTGGTCATCGCGTGACCGTGTTCGAACGATCAGCGCGAGCCAGCGGCGCCTCCGTCCGGAACTTCGGCATGATCTGGCCGATCGGACAGCCAGCGGGCGAATTGTATGCCGTCGCTCTGCGTAGTCGCGAGCGCTGGTGGCAATTTGCCGCCGCCGCACAGGTCTGGGCTGCGCCATGTGGTTCGATTCATCTGGCGCATCGCGCCGACGAGTGGGCCGTCCTGCAGGAGTTTCACTCGCTCGCGCCGCAACTTGGTGTTGACTGTTCCTTGCTCGACGCCGAACAATTGCAGGCTCGTTCGCCGGCGGCAAATCCCGCGCATCTACTCGGCGGACTCTTCAGCCCGACGGAGATGTGCGTCAATCCGGTGGCGGCGATCCGGACCATCCCGCTGTGGTTAACCTCCATGTTTCACGTCCGCTTCGAATTCTCCACGACGATCATGGACGTCGATTCCAACGGAGCCCGCGCCGCCGATGGACGACGGTGGAAATTCGATCGCGTCATCGTGTGCGGAGGTGCGGACTTCGCGACGCTGTTTCCCGCCGAGCTCGCTCGATCCGGACTGAAATGTTGCAAGCTGCAAATGCTGAAGACTCGAACGCAGCCGGAGGGCTGGCGGATCGGGCCGCATCTCGCCAGCGGACTGACGCTGCGCCACTACCGCAACTTCGAAGTCTGCCCGAGCCTGCCCGCGCTGAAACAGCGGGTGGCCGCGGAAACGCCGGAACTCGATCGGTTCGGGATTCACGTGATGGCGTCGCAGAACGACGCCGGCAGTGTGATTCTCGGCGATTCACACGAGTACGACGCCGACATCGAGCCGTTCGACAAATCGCTCATCGACGAACTCATGCTGCGCGAATTGCGGTCGGTGATCGCGCTGCCTGACTGGACTATCGCCGAACGGTGGCACGGCGTCTACGCGAAGCACCCGATGGCGCCGATCTTCGCCTCCGAGCCGTTGTCTAACGTTTTTGTGCGCACGGGAACCGGAGGTGCGGGAATGACGATGTCGTTCGGGCTGGCCGAACAGGACTGGGAGCGATGGACATGACGGTGTGCAAGCAACCGCCGCGTGCCGTCCTGCTGGATTGGGCCGGTACGACCGTCGATTACGGGAGCCGCGCGCCGACACAGGTCTTTGTCGAGATCTTCCGTCGCCGAGGAATCGACATCACGGTGTCCGAAGCGCGCGAACCGATGGGGCGAGCCAAACGCGAACACATCGCGGCCATCGCCGGCTTTCCGCGGATCTCGGCACTCTGGCGTCAGCGTCGGGGTCACGAGCCTACCGTCCCAGAGATCGACGCCATGTACCACGAATTCCTGCCGTTGCAACAAGAGACGCTGGCTCGATTGGGGGCCGACGTACTGCCGGGAATTCCGCAGGCGATCGCCGACTTGCGCGCGTGTGGCCTCCAGATCGGCTCGACCACCGGCTACACGCGCGAACTCATGAATGTCGTCGCGTCACTCGCGGCCCGCCAGGGCTATTCGCCAGACGTCATCGTCTGCTCCGACGACGTTCCGGCCGGCCGGCCGGCGCCCTGGATGAACTTCCTTGCCGCCCAGCAACTGGGGGTCTATCCGATGGAAGCCATTCTGGTTGTCGACGACACAACCGTCGGCATCGAGGCGGGCCTGAACGCGGGTGCGATCACCGTCGCCGTGACCCAAACTGGCAACGCTCTCGGCCTTTCCGCGACCGAAGTTGCTGGCATCCCCGCCGCGGAACTCCAATTGCGCCTTGCGGAAATCGACCGCGAGTTCCGCTCCCGCGGCGCCCACTTTGTGATCCCGAGCGTCGCCGAGCTGCCAGCGCTTGTGCGACGACTTGTGATTCGATGACGCATTATTTTCACAGCAGTTTGCTGGCAAGTTCGGCCAGCTCGCTGCGTTCCCCCTTTTCCAGGGTAACGTGGGAGAACGTGGGCTGTCCCACCATTCGATCGATGAGGTAGCTCAAGCCGTTTGAAAGTGTATCGAGATACGGATGGTCGATCTGCTCGATATCGCCCGTCAGGACCATTTTCGTCCCTTCTCCGGCACGGGTGATGATCGTCTTGATTTCGTGGGGCGTGAGGTTTTGAGACTCGTCCACGATGAAATAGACCCGTTGCAGACTGCGTCCGCGAATGTACGCCAGCGGAGTGACTTCCAGTTGGTTGTCCGCGACCAAGTCCTGGACCTTGTGACGTCCGACCGACTCATCGAGTTGTTGACGCATCACCGCCAGATTGTCGTAGAGGGGCTGCATGTAGGGGCCCAGTTTCGCGCCAATGTCACCGGGCAGAAAGCCAAGGTCGCGATTGCTGAGTGGAATGGCCGGGCGCGCCATGAGGATTTGTCGATACCTTTCGCGACATTCAATCGCCGCGGCCAATGCCAACAGCGTCTTGCCAGAGCCAGCCTTTCCCGTAATCGTGACGAGTTTAACATTGTCGTCGAGAAGGGCGCGCAGCGCAAACGACTGCTCGGCATTCCTGGGGAGAATTCCCGCTGCCGAGAGCTTTTCGATACGCACAAACTGGCGTTCGATCGCGTCATACGTCGCGAGAACGGACTTGGTTCCATTGCGGAGGACAAAATTCTCATTGGCCCTGGGTTGCGATACGCATTCCAGCGTATCCACGGAGACTCGTCCGCCGTTCTTGGAGAATTGGCTGATGGAGTCCGTGGACAGGCCCTCGACCAACCGCTTGCCGGTGTAGAGCTTGTCAATACTCTCGACTTTGTCCGTGTTGTAGTCTTGTGATGTGAGCCCCAATGACTTCGCCTTCATCCGCAGATTCGTATCCTTGGTGACCATCACAACCTGGCGGGGATGCTCATGTTCCTGCAACGTCAGGGCGACGTTCAATATCCGGCGATCCGGAGAATCGGCAAGAAACGCGTGCTTCAATCTTGGCTTGAGATCGGCCTCGAGCACGATCCGAATCGAGCCCAGCCCTGGCCCAAGCCTGGCGCCATGAGGTGATAGCACGTCTCCCGTCAACTCATCGACGCGCCGCAAGAAGGATCGTGCCTGGAGATTGACGTCCTCATTCCCCTTCTTGAACCGGTCCAGTTCCTCGAGGACGGTGATCGGTACGGCAATATCGTTTTCCTGAAAGTTCTGCAAGCAGCCGGCGTCGTGGAGGATTACGTTGGTATCAAGGACGAATAGTTTGGCGTCAGTGCGTGAGGCGACGTCCGTCATGAAAGTCTCCGTAAAGAGTCACCCCGTTTCATTGGCATTACAACCGGCGAGTGTGAAGTTGGCGTTAATATACGGTGTGGCAGAGGGGCGGTCCGAAAGACGCTCATTGAATGACCGGAGTTCGCTTTCTAAGATATGATCGCGCGGACATAGAGGCGTCCCACGAGAAATGTCGCCTCCAAATTCCAGGAAGGGCCGTGGTTAAGGACAACCGAGCAATGGCGAAGACTCAGATCGTCAGCCAAATTGGGGAACAGGAACTGCTTTTGCCCGCGCGGGTCGCCGAGGCGCTGGTTGCCAATGACCGCGCAAAATACGTGATGTCGCTCCTGCAGGCAGCCCGCGAGCACGCCGATCAACCGGATGCGGCGTTTACCGACCTCAGGCAGGAACGGTTGGCCTGCGGCGTGGCCGACACGCAACTTGATTCGGTCGTCGAGAATTGCCGCAAGGGCCGTGCCGGTGAGTACTACATCCCAAGCGCAGCGAACATTCACGACCGCCTCATTGGTGACATCCGGGGGATGATGGTCCCTTTGGTACCGGCACCCCTGTCGGGGCCGCCATTGCAGGAACGGTATGAGCAGCGTCTGACAACGCTGCTGGCCGATGCTCCCGCCGCACTGACTGAAGATCGCGTCTCCGGAGCCTACATCGATCGGATCACTTCCGGCCAGCGGGACAAGGGCGACAGCCTCCACCTGTTGGTGATGGACTTGCACAAGGGGCTGAACCGGCTCCAGCGGCAGTTGGCGACCGAGATGATTGACGGGGCCTGCGTCTACGGGGTGCGCGACGACGACCGACCGCTCATCGCGGCTTTTATGGCCGGCGTCAACCAGACCCGCGAACTGAAGTTCGACCATCCTGGCTTGGGCACGACAGCGACTCGCAGCGGCGATCGGCTGATGATTCAGAATGACATCGGCATGACGGACGCCCATGTTCTGGTGGTCCACGTGGAAGGCGAACGCGTCACGCTGACCTACACCGATGTCCACATTGAACGCCTCGTATTCTTCCAGAACCTTTTCGAGCGTTTCGCCTTGAGCTGGAACGATACGCTGTCCCGGCGAGGCGAGGGACTGCGTGAGGACCTGTATCACCTTTGCCTGGGAACCTTTGTAGCGCAGGACCGGACGGACTTGCTGGGCTACCTGTCCTTCCTGGGATCGCGATTGGTGTTCCTTATCGACTGGAATCGAGCGCGTAAACGGCTGCGCAAGTTCGCGCCCCGCCGGGTCTGCCTGGAAGTGTTGCGCTGGGCCGCCGACCACAATTACGGACACCGGGGCTTCTTGACCCTCGGGGGCGAACAACTCGTCTTCGACGCCCTGCAAAACGTAGGCAAGATCCCCCTGCCGCCTGGTGTCCAGCTCTCCGATTTTCTCGGGCCTGAACGGACGGCCGAGTTCCTCAAGTTCACCTTGCAGAAGTCGAGTGAAGGGTTGCGGGCCGGGCGATCGGAGTTTCTCATCCGCGACGAGATCAGCGCTGAGCTTCGACGCTGTATCGACACCGCCCATCAGGGACTTCTGGGGGTGGCCGCCGAACACGCGTCGTGTATCGTGGAGTTGGCGATTGCCGCCCGCGATACCTTGCTGATTCTCGGCCCCGGCTTTGACCGCGAATCGCTCCAGCGTACGGTGAAGCGGGCCCGAAAGTGGGAGCACGCTGCCGACGAGTTGGTCAAGCGTAGCCGGGAGGCGCGCGGCCGCGGCGATGAATCGGGACCCATCCTGGATCTGCTGGTGACGGCGGATGACAGCGCCGACGGACTCGAGGAAGCGATCTATTGGATGAGCCTGCTGGTCGACGAAGTCCATGCGGACTCGGGAGCCCCGTTGCAGTCCTTGGCCGGTCTCCTGGCGCAGGCGGCGCAGGAATACCTCAAGGCAGTGGAAAACGCCCGCTGCCTGCACCGCGGCAGTTCGCGCGAGCAAGTCGCCGATTTCCTGGAAGCGGTGGACCGCATCATCACGCTGGAACACCAAAGCGATGACGCCCATCGGTCGGTTCAAGCGGGCGTCCTGACCTTCGCGGGCAATTTCAAGCAATGGCACGTGGTCACGGGGCTCACCGACCGTCTTGAGGAGTCGACCGATGCGCTCATGCGCTCGGTGCTCTTATTGCGCGACTACATCTTCAGCGAAGTGCTCCGGCGGTAGGGAGGTTGCACAGATGTGCGCTGAGGAACAATCATTGAAGCTGCATCTGTTCGGCGGACAGGCCCCAATCCTGGCGAACGCGACGGCGGAACTCGTCGGTAACAAAGCGGCCAACTTGCTGCGCATGGCCGAAGCTGGCCTGCCAGTGCCGGCTGGATTCGTTCTGCCGACGACTCTGTGCCGCGCTTACTTTCAGGAGGGATGCCGGCTCCCGGCGGTCGCCAGCCAACTCCTTCGTCAAGGAATCCACGCGGTCGAGAGCGCCACCGGACTGAGCTTTGGGAGCGATCGTCGGCCTCTGATGATTTCCGTGCGTTCCGGCGCCACGGTATCGATGCCGGGCATGTTGGACACAATCCTCAACATCGGTCTGTGCGATCAAACGCTGCCCTCCCTGATCCGCATGACCGGCAACCCCCGGCATGCCTGGGATTGCTACCGTCGCTTGATTCAGACGTACGCCGAGGTTGTGCGGGGGCTGCCAGCCGAACCCTTCGAGCTCATTTTGCAGGAGCAAATGCGGTGCGATGACGTCCCCGTGGTCGGTGAATTGGACGTCGTGGCGCTACGAAAGGTTACGGCAGCGTATCTCAGCCATTTCAAGACCGTGAGCGGAGAGCTGTTCCCCCAGGATCCAATGGCACAGCTCACCGGCGCCGTCGAGGCCGTATTCCGGTCATGGGAGAGCCCGCGGGCGATCGAGTACCGGCGATTGTACCGGCTCGACAACCTCGCTGGCACGGCTGTCACCGTGCAAGCGATGGTGTTTGGAAACCTGGGAGGGACCTCAGGGTCTGGAGTTGGGTTCACGCGCGATCCGGCCACAGGAGTAAACACTTTGTACCTGGATTTCGTCGTGAACGCCCAAGGCGAAGACGTTGTTTCCGGCCGCTGTCCGGTCCAGAACGCAGGGGCGCTTCAGGACACGATACCCGCGTTGACTCCGCAACTGCGCGACATCGGCCGCCGGTTGGAATTTCTCTTCCGCGATGCACAGGACTTCGAGTTTACTATCCAAGAGGGCCAGTTGTTCCTATTGCAGACGCGGCACGCCAAGCGAACGGCCTGGGCAGCCCTTCGCATCGCTTGCGATCTCGTCGCCGAGGGGCTGATCGACGAAGCGACGGCGCTGGAACGCCTCGCTGACTATCAGCTCGATTCCATCCGTACCGTGCGCCTGGCCGCAGCGGACGGATGTCGTCCGATTGGCAGCGGCGTCAGCGCCAGCCCGGGCGTGGCGGTGGGGGAAGCCGTCTTTCAACCCGAGGCCGCAGTCGCCCTTGGTTCGTCGGGCCGTTCGCCGATCCTGGTGCGGCAGGACATCTCCACCTCGGATATCGCGGCCCTGGCAGCCTCCGCGGGCGTGTTGACGGCACGCGGTGGACGAACCTCGCACGCCGCCGTCGTGGCCCGGCAACTGAACAAAGTTTGCATCGTCGGCTGCCGTGAACTGACGATCCTGGACAATGAAAAAAGCTGCCGGATCGGGGACCTGATTCTCCGGGAGGGGGACTCACTCTCCCTGGATGGAAATTCCGGCCGAATCTACGCAGGCCAAGTCGCGCTCCAGGTAGAGACGCCGACAACTTACTTGCGCGAAGTCGAACGCTGGAAAGCTAATTTGCAAGGACCATTGCCTGCGGCGACAACGGCGACTTCCTAACGAAAAGCCGCCGATGCGGCTCTCCCGGCCTAAATGCCCGTCGTCACTTCTCCCTTCTTGATGCCGCTGAGCTTGTCTTTCCTCTTGCCAGACAAACGCGCGAAATACCAATCCAGATCCGAACCGCCCTGCAGATGGTCATCGCCGTCGCCGCCAAACAGCCAAGCTTCAGTCGACGTCTTGTCGTCCACTTGGATGTGGTCGTCGCCGCCCTGGCCATAGATCACGATGCGGCTGAATGGGCCGGTGTAAGTCTGATCGAAACGCACGCCGCAGCCGTCGATTTCGACCTCGAACTCGCCTCGGCTGGCGCTCTCGATTTCTATGTGATCGCCGTGGCTGGTGCCAAAGACGAACAACGCCGATTGTCCCGGATGCAACGGATCGTTGCCGACAAACACCACGGGCTGGTCGTTGGCGGAGATCACGTTGATCGAGACAAGAGGCGAGTTCGATCGTGAAGTCGACGGCGCCGGTTGCGCCTCCGGTACGTTCAACCGTGAAGCTGAACGCGGTCGCGCCGACATCCCCTTCCGCGTGGGCGATGGCGAGCGAGCCGGCGGCGAATCGCACCTGCTGGCTCTCGAGCGACAGGCCGAGGAGCACCGGATCGTGGTCCGACTCCCGCGCCGCGACGCCGGCGACGAAGATCGTCGAGCTGCGGTCGAAATCGAGGTTGTAGTCGAGCGCGTCGGCCTCGTCGGCGTTGATGTGCCACTCGGTGACGCCGGTGACCTGGACGTTCAGGCTATTGCTGGCGAAGGCGTGATCGAGCGCGCCGAATTTGGCGTCGAACACGTACGAGTACGAGTCGGCCAGCCGGTCCTCGGCCAGATTGCGGAAGCCGGCCGCCTTGATGATGTCGAGCGGGTCTTCCTTCAGGTAGGCGTTGAAGTCGCCGAGCAGGAGGTAATCGCTGTCACCCGAGTCGGTCGGGTCGGTCGCGACCCACTCGGACAAAGCCAACGTCATCGAGTCGACTAGTTGCCCGGTCTTCGTGACTTGCACCACCGAAGTGCCGCCGTCGCCGACCACAAACAGGGTGTCGGTATCCCAGTCATACGTCACCCCGGATGCTTCCTGGGCCAACAGGCTGCGGCCGTCGGGCGGAGTGGTCGTCGTCGGCTCGGGCAGAGCGAACCGGCCAACTCGGACATAGCTGGACAGGTCGATCGTGGCGGGTGCATCATTGTCGGCGAGGTTCACGGTCGCAGTGGTTGTGGCGCCCAGATCGTAACTGGCCGTATCGACCAGTGTGAGCAAAACGGTTTCATTTCCTTCGACGATGGCATCGTCAACGGGAGTGATGGTGAGATCCACAAAGGATTGTCCGGCAGCAATCGTTGCCGTGCCGTTCAAAGTCTCCGAGTAATCGGCGCTCGTGGCTCGTCCAGCACCCGTGGCAATCGTGTAAGTCACCGATAGAGCATTCGCGGTAGGTCCGGTGCGGGATATGCGAAAGACACCGGGATCTTGTCCCGCCTCCGCGGCGTTCGCATCCGTCGCGGCGGCGAGTGTCTTGGCGCGACGGCGTCCCATCCAGGCGAGAATCTTGGCGGTCGTGTCGTCGTTCATCACCAGTTCGCCCTGCGCCGCTTGCCGCAGCAACTCTTCGTACGCCGGCTGATAGCTCTCGGCGGCCAGCGCCACGAGGTCCCATTGCGTCGACGCGGCCAACGGCACATCCAGATGGTCCTGCATGTGGGCGAGCCGATGGAACGGAAAGCCGTGACCGTATTTCAGGAGGCCAATCAAGCTGCCGACCGTCTCGTCATACTTTCGCGCGCCGGCTTCCGCCGGTGGTTCGGCCGTGAACAACTGACCGCAGAGTTGGCAACGCAGCTTCTGCAGTTCGTA
>Ga0105090_10001407_pt1 | contig 12937 bp, 13 predicted proteins | sample PPLLak3March2015_FD_79110 | JGI IMG/M metagenome (GOLD analysis project Ga0105090, IMG submission 79110) | Freshwater sediment microbial communities from Prairie Pothole Lake near Jamestown, North Dakota, USA - PPLs Lake P7 Core (1) Depth... | ecosystem: Environmental > Aquatic > Freshwater >... | reverse complement strand
CTGGCCGATACCCGCTCGCGCGCCATCGTCGAGGTCATGAAGGAAGACGAGCGCCGCCACGCCGACCACGCGCTGGCCGCCGGCGGCATGGAACTGCCGGCGCCGGTGCGTTGGATGATGCGCGGCGCCGCGAAGGTCATGACCGTCACCGCGCATAGGATCTGATCACCCCCGTAGCGCCTGCGGCGCCGGATCCGCGGCGTCTGCTGGGCTGCCTCCTCAGGATCAGGCTTCCAGGAGTTCGAAGCTGGTCGTCATCTCGGCCGTCTTCGCCAGCATGGCGCTGGCCGAGCAGTACCGTTCGTGCGACAGCGCGATGGCGCGCTCGACCGCAGCCGGCGGCAAGGCGCGACCGCTGACGATGAAATGCATCGCGATGCGCGTGAATACCTTGGGATCCTGCGTCGCGCGTTCGGCATGCACGCGCACCTGGCAGCCGCGCACGTCGTGGCGGCCGCGCTTGAGGATCAGCACGACATCGTAGGCCGTGCATGCGCCGCTGCCCGCGAGCACGGTTTCCATCGGCCGCGGTGCCAGGTTGCGGCCGCCGCCCTCCGGCGCACCGTCCATCGGGATGAGGTGCCCGCTGCCGGTCTCGGCGACGAAGCCCATGCCGGTGCCTGGCAGCCAGTTGATGGTGCATTCCATGATCGATCTGCCCCGTTCAGGCGCATGCCCTGGATGCGCGTGGTTTTTTGGAGTCGTCCCACCAGAATTGGCGTGCATGGAGGATATTGCACCGCAGCATTCAGGTGATAGACTGGCTTCGTGGGTGGTCGATGCAGGTTCTGGATCGCACCACCCGGCGATTGTCTCCTCCACCTCCTTCAATGGTGGATTTGGCCCGGGGCCCTCCAAGGCTCCGGGCCCTTTTCTTTGGGGTTGCATGACCGGGGGTGAGGCGCCGACTTATCATCCGCCGCCCCATCCGCCTGCCCCACAGTGCCCAAGTTGCCCCCGATCCCCGCAGGCGCCACCCCCACGACCCGGGAGCCACCGGCCGCTCCTGCCGGTGCCCCCGCGGCCGCCGCAGTTCCCGGCCCGCAGGCGCGGCGCATCGCCGCCGCCTACCTCCAGCGCATCCTCACTGCCCGTGTCTACGACGTGGCGCGCGAGACCGCGCTCGAACCGGCGCGCACGCTGTCGCGCCGGCTGGGCAACCAGGTGCTGCTCAAGCGTGAAGACCAGCAGCCGGTATTCAGCTTCAAGCTGCGCGGCGCCTACAACAAGATGGTGAACCTGAGCGCCGAGGCCCTGGCGCGCGGCGTCATCTGCGCCTCGGCCGGCAACCACGCCCAGGGCGTGGCGCTGTCGGCGCGCAAGCTGGGCTGCCGCGCCGTGATCGTGATGCCGGTGACGACACCGCGGCTGAAGGTCGATGCCGTGCACGCGCTCGGCGGCGAGGTGGTGCTGCACGGCGACAGCTACAGCGACGCCCACACCCACGCTGCGGCGCTGCAGCAGGAGCAGGGCCTGAGCTTCGTGCACCCCTTCGACGACGCCGACGTCATCGCCGGCCAGGGCACGGTGGCGATGGAGATCCTGCGCCAGCACCAGGGGCCGATCGACGCCGTCTTCGTCGCCATCGGCGGCGGCGGGCTGGTCTCGGGCGTGGCCGCCTACATCAAGGCGGTGCGGCCCGGCATCCGCGTCATCGGCGTGCAGACCGAGGACTCCGACGCCATGGTGCGGTCGGTGCGCAAGGGGCGGCGCGTGCAGCTGGCCGATGTCGGGCTGTTCTCCGATGGCACCGCGGTCAAGCTCGTCGGTGCCGAGACCTTCCGCATCACGCGCGCGCTCGTCGACGACTACGTGATCGTCGACACCGATGCCGTCTGCGCCGCCATCAAGGACGTCTTCCAGGATACGCGCAGCATCCTCGAGCCCGCCGGCGCGCTCGGCGTGGCGGCGATCAAGCAGTATGTCGAGGCGCACCGCATCAAGGGGCAGACGCTGGTGGCCATCACCTGCGGCGCCAACATGAACTTCGACCGCCTGCGCTTCGTCGCCGAACGGGCCGAATTCGGCGAGCAGCGCGAGGCCCTGTTCGCGGTCACGATCCCCGAGGAGCGCGGCTCCTTCAGGCGTTTCTGCCAGCTCATCGGCCCGCGCGCGGTGACCGAATTCAACTACCGCATCTCCGACCAGCATGTCGCGCATGTCTTCGTCGGGCTGGCGATCAGCCGCCGCGACGAGGCCGGCCGCATCGGCCGCCAGTTCTCGAAACATGGTTTTGCCAACGTCGACCTCACCGACGACGAACTGGCCAAGGAACATGTGCGCCACATGGTCGGCGGCCGCAGCGAACTGGCGCGCGACGAGCGCCTGTTCCGCTTCGAATTCCCGGAGCGGCCCGGTGCGCTGATGCGTTTCCTCGACGCCATGCACCCGGGCTGGAATATCAGCCTCTTCCACTACCGCAACCAGGGTGCCGACTACGGGCGCATCCTGGTCGGCATCCAGGTGCCGCGCGGCGAGGAGCGCGACTTCGACGACTTCCTGCGCACCCTGGCCTACCCCTGCGTGGAAGAGACCCACAACCCGGTGTACGGGCTCTTCCTGCGTTAGGCCGACGCCCCCTCGGGGGGCGGCGGCATCGCCGGCGCCAGGGGGCGTTGGCTACACTCCGGCGCCATGGCCACCCCCCGCTCGCTGGTCGCACCGACCACCCAGCCGCTGCTCGAGAAGGCGCTGCGCGAGAAGCTGCAGCGTCGCAACGAGGTCGGCGGCAGCCTGGGCGAGCTGGAGCCGCTGGCGATCCGGCTCGGGCTGATGCAGAACACGCTCAAGCCGCGCTTTCGCGACCCGCAGCTGCTGGTCTTCGCCGCCGACCACGGACTGGCCGTCGACGGCATCGACGGCCCCAAGGGCCGCGCCACGCACGAGACGGTGCGCCAGCTGCTCACCCACCAGCTGCCGCTGGCGGTGTTCGCGCGCTCGCAGCACCTCGCGGTGACGGTGGTCGACTGCGGCATGGCCGAGAATGTGGCGCCGCACGACCGCCTGCTGATACGCAAGATCGCGCACGCCACGCGCAATGCCCGTGTCACCGCGGCGATGAGCCTGGAGCAGGCGCACGCCGCGATGCGCGCCGGCATGGAGATCGCCGACAAGCTGCGCGGCAACGTCACCGTCGTCGCCGGCGTCGGCGTCGGCGCGCAGGAGAGTGCGGCGCTGGTGCTGTCGCGCCTGACCGACAGCCCGGTGCGCGACCTCGTCGTCGCCGGCCCGCACATGGACGGCAGCCTGCTGGCGCACCTGCTGACCGTCATGCAGGCCGCCCAGGCGCGCCACCGCGAGGTGGTCGAGCCGGTCGAGGTGCTGGCGGCCTTCGGCGGCTTCGAGGTCGCGGTGATGGCGGGCGTGATCCTGATGGCCGCGAGCAAGCGTCACCTGCTGATGATCGACGGCCTGCCGGCGTGCGCCGCCCTCATGCTGGCGGCGCGCATCGCGCAGCCGGTCACCGACTATTGCGTGTTCTGCCGCAGCCACGCCCACCGCGGTCTCGACCAGGCGCTGAGCCTGTTCCGCGCCACGGCCCTGCTCGAGGTGGGCATGGACAGCACCGACGGCACCGGCGCCACGCTGGCCTGGCCGCTGGTGAAATGCGCCGCCGCGCTGCTCACCGAGGTCGCCGATGGCGAGGACCCCGGCCCTTCGCACCCGGGCGCCCTGGCCGCCGGTGCCCCGGCGGCGCAGGCCGCAGATGCACCCGTCAAGTAGCGCGTGGGCCGGCCGCCGCCTGGGGGGCTCTCAGCGCAGGGTGGCGCGGTTGTTGTTGACGGCCGGCTGCACGTTGTCGGCCTCGCTCGTGTCGGCCGCATCCGGCACCTCCTGCGGCTCGGCAGTGGGGACCACGCCTGTCGGCGACCCGAATTGAGGCAGGTTGAGGCCGCTGCGGCCGGGCAGCGCCGGCAGCGTCGCGACACCGGGTGGCCGCGGCGGCGGCACGGCGCCGCTGCGCGGCATCGCCGGAGGCAGCACGCCGGTGGCGGCCGGTATAGGCGGCGGCAGTTTGAGCGCCACCGCAGGTTCGCCGTCGCGCGGCCCCAGGGTGGCGCCGCGTACTTCCACGCCCTGCAGCACATGCGACCCGTCGACGACGGCGCCGACACGGTAGGCACGTGGCGGCTTGCCGTCGACGGCGATCAGCGCCAGGCCCTCGCGGGCCGCCTGCGGCGAGCGCGGGCTGACGACGCCGACGAGCTGGAAGCGGGCGTCGGCCACCGGCTCGGGCGCCGCCGTCGCCGCCACTGGCGCGGCATCGGCGCCGAGCAGCCGCGTCAGGTCGCCCCGCGCCGGGCCGGTGGCACCGACCACCAGGGCCTGAGGCGGTGCTGGCGGTGGCTGCACGAACAGCTTCAGTCCCCACGCCAGCGCGCTGGCGGCCGCCAGGGCCCAGACGATGAAGGTCCACCAGCGTGCCGACATGCGGCGATTATCATGCAAGCCCCTGCTTGAAGTCGCCGCTGACGCGGTTACGCCACCGCCTGCCGCACCCGCCATGACAACCCAGCCCCGCCCGCACCGCCACCGCGGTTTCACGCTCATCGAACTGATGGTGGTGCTGGTCATCATCGGGGTGCTCGGCGCCCTCATCGTGCCCAACCTGATCGACCGCGCCGACGATGCGCGTGTCACCGCGGCGCGCACCGATGTCAACAACCTGGTGCAGGCGCTCAAGCTCTACCGGCTCGACAACCAGCGCTATCCCGGCGCCGAGCAGGGCCTGGAGGCGCTGGTGAAGCGGCCCACCGAAGGCAACATCCCGCCCAACTGGAAGCCCTACGTGGACAAGCTTCCGGGCGACCCCTGGGGCCGCCCCTACCAGTACCTGAACCCGGGCGTGAAGGGCGACATCGACGTCTTCAGCTTCGGCGCCGACGGCCAGCCGGGGGGCGAAGGCAACAATGCCGACATCGGCTCCTGGCAATAGTCCCATCCGTCCCGCCCGTCCCACGCCCGGCGGGCCCCGCGCGCGACGCGGCTTCACGCTCATCGAACTGCTGGTGGTGATCGCGATCGTCGCGCTGTCGGCCGGCGTCGTCAGCCTGGCGCTGCGTGATGCCGATGCGGCGCGGCTGGAAGAGGAGGGCGAGCGCCTGACCGCGCTGCTCGAGACGGCGCGTGCCGACGCCCGCGTGCTCGGCGTGGCGGTGAGCTTCGTTCCCGCCGGCGAAGGCCAGTCGCAGGACGCCGACGCGGCGCAGTTCCGCTTTGTCGGCCTGCCGGCGCTGCGCAAGATGCCGACGCGTTGGCTCGACCCGCGCATCAGTGCCCAGGTCGTGGGCGGCACCACGCTGCTGCTCGGGCCCGAGGCCATCCTGCCGGCGCAGCGCATCGTGCTGCGGCTGGCCGACCGCCGGCTCGAACTGGCCACCGACGGCCTGGGGCCGTTCGCCGTTACCGCCCCCGACACACCATGATGCCAGGCCGCGGTCGTGGTTTCACCCTGCTCGAGGTCCTGGTGGCGCTGGCGGTGGTGGCGATCGCCCTCGGCGCCGGCCTGCGCGCCGCCGGCGCGCTGACCGACAACGCCGACCGCCTCGCCGACGTCATCGCGGCGCAATGGTGCGCCGACAACCAGCTCACGGCGCTGCGCCTGTCGCGTGCCTTCCCCGGCGTGGGCGACGCCGATTTCAGCTGCGAGCAGCTCGGCCGCAGCTACAGCGGCACGCTGCAGACGCGGCCGACGCCGAATCCGAACTTCCGCCGCGTCGACGCGGTGGTGTCGGGCGAGGCCGGCCACACGCTGGTGACGCTGTCCACGGTGTTGTCGCAGCAGTGAGCGCGAGTTCAGCACAGGCCGCGTGCAGGCGCCGGCGCCAGGCCGGTTTCACGCTCGTCGAGGTGCTGGTGGCCTTGCTGGCGATGGCGGTGCTGGCCTCGCTCGCCTGGCAGGGCCTGGACGGCATGCTGCGTGCGCGCGACGGCACACGTGCCGCGATCGACCGCACGACCCGGCTGGCGACCGTCGTCACGCAATGGGAGCAGGATCTTCGGGCCGTGCACGATGCCGAGGTGGTGCCGGCGCTGGCCTTCGACGGCCAGACCCTGCGTCTGACCCGACGCACCGGTGCCGGCGTCGCGCTGGTCACCTGGTCGGTGCGCGGCGGCGTCTGGCAGCGCTGGGTGGGGCCGGCCCAGCTGCGCAGCAACGAGCTGCAGCAGACCTGGCTGAGCAGCTTCCAGTTCCTGGGCAACGAGCCCGAGCAGCTGACGCTGGCCGACCAGGCCAGCGAGTGGCAGGTCTATTTCCACCGCGGTGGCGCCTGGACCAACGCCCAGTCCACCGGCGATATCGTGCCCTCGCCCGCCGCCGTGGCGCCGGCGGCCAGCGCGGCGAGCGCACCGGCCGCCCCGGCCGCCCCGGCCGTCGTGCGCGAAGCCCTGCCCGATGCCGTGCGCCTGGTCATCACGCTCGATGGCCGCACGCTCACGCGCGACATCGCCCTCGGACCCGCCGGCTCATGACACCGATGCCGCCGCCGCGTCGGTTCCGGCGGCGCCGCCAGCGCGGCGCCGCGCTGCTGCTGGCGATGATCATCCTCAGCACGGTCGCCACCGTGGCCGCCGGCATGGTGTGGCAGCAGACGCGCGCGGTCGAGATCGAGTCGGCGGAGCGTGCGCGTGTCCAGGCGGCGTGGATCCTGGCCGGAGCGCTCGACTGGGCGCGCCTGATCCTGCGCGAGGACCAGCGCAGCAGCCGGCGCGGGCGCAATGTCGACTCTCTCGACGAACCCTGGGCCACGCCGCTGGCCGAGGCGCGGCTGTCGACCTTCCTCGCCGCGGACAAGGACAACACCGTCGACAGCGGCCCCGAAGCCTTCATTTCGGGCAGCATCGTCGATGCCCAGGCGCGCTTCAACCTGCGCGGCCTGATCGACCGCGAGGGCAAGCCGGTGCCGGCGCAGACGGCGGCGCTGCAGCGCCTGTGCCAGCTGATCGGCCTCCCGGGTGGTACCGCCGAACTCATCAGCAGCGGCTTGGCCGCGGCCCTTGCGCCCCCGGACGGCGACACCGATACGCCGCTGCGACCGGCGCAGCTGGCCGACCTGGCCTGGATCGGCATCGACGCCGCGACCATCGAGCGCCTGGCGCCCTGGGCCGACCTGCTGCCGGCGCCGACGCCGGTGAATGTGAATACGGCGCCGCGCGAGGTGCTCGTGGCGGCCATCGACGGCCTCGACCTCGGCAGCGCCGAGCGGCTGCTGCAAATGCGCTCGCGCCAGCCCTTCGCGACGCTCGAGGCGGTGAAGGCCGAGCTGCCCGAGGGCAGCGCGGTCGAGGCGGCGCGCGTCAGCGTCGGCTCGAACTATTTCGTCGTTGCCGGCCGGCTGCGGCTCGAGGAACGGGTGCTCGAGGAGGTCTCGCTGCTCGAGCGCCGGCCGGGCGGCGGCGGCGGCGGCGACGTCGTCGTGCGCCGCCGCGAAAGGCGCAGCCTGATGGTCGCGCCGCTCTGACGGCCACAATACGCCCCGCCCGTCCAGACTCCGAAGGTTCCACCGCCGCATGTCCGTACTCGTGATCCAGCTCCCGCCGCGTGATCGCCTGCGTGCCCGGTCGGCCGCCGACACCGCGGCAGCCTGGCGTCTGCCGCAGGAGTGGAGCTTCGTGCTCAGCAGCGATGGCCGCACGGTGGCCCAGGCCGGCCAGGCACCCCTCGCGCTGATGCCGCGCGCCGACAGCGTGGTGCTGCTGCTGGCCGAGGCCGATGTCGGCTGGCACCGCGTGCCGATCCCGCGTGCACCGGCGGCACGGCTGCGTGCGGCGCTCGCCGGCGTGATGGAGGAATCGCTGCTCGACGACGACGAGGCGCTGCACCTGGCGCTCGGCCCCGGCGCCGCCGCCGGCCGCGAAGGCTGGGTCGCGGTGACGCACCGGCCCTGGCTGCAGGCGGCGCTGGCGGCACTGGAAGGCGCCGGCCGCACGGTAGAGAGGGTGCTGCCCGCCGGCGTGCCGACAGCCGCCGCGGCCGACCCGGCGCGCGGCCACTTCTTCGTCGCCGACGCCGGCGACGAGGCCGTGCCCTGGCTGACGCTGGCGCGCGCCGACGGTGTCGTCTGCCTGCGCCTGGCCGGCGGCCTGGCGCGCTCGCTGCTTCCGGCCGCCGACGAAGCGGTGCACTGGACCGCCACGCCGGCCGCCGCCGCCGCCGCCGAGCAGTGGCTGGGTGCGGCGGTGCCGCTGATGAGCGATGCCGAACGCGCGCTCGAGGCCGCACGCGGCGCCACCAACCTGCGCCAGTTCGAACTGGCGCCGCGACACCGCGGATCGCGTGTCGTCCGCGCCGGCGCGCGGCGTTTCCTCAGCGCCGAGTGGCGGCCGGTGCGGGTCGGTCTGGGCGTGCTCGCGGCGTTGCACCTGCTGGGCCTCAACGCCTACGCCTGGCAGCAGCGAGCGGCCCTGGCCGACAAGCGCCAGGCGATGAGCGAGCTGCTGCGCGCCACCCATCCCGGGGTGCGCACCGTGCTCGATGCCCCGCTGCAGATGCAGCGCGAGACCGAGCGCCTGCGCGCCGCCGCCGGCCGCGCCGGCGACAACGACCTGGAGGTGCTGCTGGCGGTGGCGGCATCGGCCTGGCCCGACGGGCAGGGCCCGGTGCAGGCGCTGCGTTTCGAGACCGGCCAGTTGACGCTGACCGCCCCCGCCTGGGCGGAGGCACAGCAGGCGCAGTTTCGCGAACGCCTGCGTGGCGCCGGCTTCGCCGCCGAGTTCAGCGAGGGCCGGCTCACCGTCACGCGGGCCGCCGGATGAGCGCGCACGGCCGTCCCGAAGCGCTCATCCCGGAGCGCGCAGCGCGGAGGGTGGTCCAATGAGCGCGCACGGCCGTCCCGAAGCGCTCATCCCGGAGCGCGCAGCGCGGGGGGCGGTCCAATGACCGCCGTGAACGGGTCCGGGCCCGCGGCCGGCACACCGGGCGGCGGTGTCGTCGCCGGTCTGGCTGTCGCCGTGCGCGCCTGGTGGTCGACCCTGGCCGCGCGCGAGCGCCGTCTGGTGCTGGTCGCCGCGGCCGTGCTCGGCCTGTACCTGGTGTGGGCGCTGGCGGTGCAGCCGGCGCGGCGAACGATCGAACGCGCGGCCGTCGAACGCGAGGCGCTGGACGCGCAGTGGCAGCTCATGCTGCGCCTGGCCGACGAGGCGCAGCAGTTGCGCGCCGCGCCGCCGGTGAGCCGCGACGAGGCGGTGGATACGCTCGAGGCGGCCACGGAGCGGCTCGGCGCGGCCGGCCGGCTGACGGTGCAGGGCAACCGTGCCGTGCTCACGCTCAACGGCGTCGGCACTGGCGCGCTGCGCGAGTGGCTGGCCGAGGTGCGTTCGGGCGCGCGGGCGCGGCCGGTCGACGCCACGCTGTCGCGCGGCGCGCAGGGCTACAACGGCACGCTGGTGGTGGCGATCGGGGGTGACTCGTGATCCGCTGGGCGTTGGCCGGCGCGACCCTCGGCTCGATGCTGGCGCTGGTGGCCCTGGCCCCGGCGGCCTGGGTCGCGGGTGCGGTGGCCGGCGCCAGCGAGCAGCGGCTGTTGCTGGCCGATGCGCGCGGCACGGTCTGGTCCGGCAGCGCGGTGCCGGTGCTGACCGGCGGCATCGGCAGCCATGACGCCAGTGCCTTGCCGGGTCGCCTGCGCTGGCGGCTGGGTTTCGACGGCATGGCGCTGGCGCTGCGCGCCAGCCACGCCTGCTGCCTCAACGGCGAGCTGCTGCTGCGGGTGCTGCCGGGCTGGGGGCGCGCGCGCTTCGAACTGCAGCCGGCCGCCGGCGCGGGCGGGCAGCCGCTGCCCATCGGCCAGTGGCCGGCGGCCTGGCTGGTCGGCCTGGGCACGCCGTTCAACACCTTGATGCCTACGGGCCTGATCCGGCTCGTGAGCCCGGGCCTGGCGGTCGAGACGGTGCAGGGCCGCTGGCTGTTCAGCGGCCGCGCCGAGGTCGAGGTCGAAAACCTGGCGTCGCGCATCTCCACGCTCGACGAACTGGGCAGCTACCGCCTGGTGCTGGAAGGGGGCGGCGCCGGCGGCGAGGCGACGACGCTGCAGCTCAGCACGCAGCGCGGCGCGCTGCTGCTGTCGGGCAGCGGTGCCTGGGCGGCGTCGCAGCTGCGCTTCCAGGGCCAGGCCCGCGCCGCCGCGGGCTTCGAGGCGGCGCTGGACAATCTGCTGAATATCATCGGCCGGCGCCAGGGCGCGCTGTCCGTCATCTCGATCGGATGAACATGAACCGACCACCGCACATGACCGGCTGGCGCGGCGCCGCACTGGGGTTGCTGGCCGCGCTGGCGTGCACGCTGGCGCAGGCACCGGGCTGGGCGCAGAACGTCGCAACACGATCGCGCGCACCGGTGACGGTGAATTTCGTCAACGCCGACATCGAGGCCGTGACGCGCGCCTTCTCGGCCATGATCGAGCGCCCGATCCTGGTCGACCCGCGCGTGCGCGGCACCATCACCGTCTACAGCGAGCAGCCGCAGAGCGTGCGCGACGCCTACCTGAGCTACCTGGCGGCGCTGCGCGGGCTGGGCTTCGCGGTCGTCGAGAGCGGCGGCCTGCTCAAGCTGGTGCCCGAGGCCGACGCCAAGCTGCAGACCGGCACCGTGTCGATCGGCGACGCGGCAGCGGAGAAGGGCATCCGCGGCGACCAGATCATCACGCAGATCTTCTCGCTGCGCTACGAGAACGCGAACAATCTGGTGGCCGTGCTGCGGCCGCTGATCAGCGCCAACAATACGATCAACGCCAACGTCGCCAGCAATGCGCTGGTCATCACCGACTACGCCGAGAACCTGGAGCGCATCGCCAAGATCATCGCGGCGCTCGACCAACCCAACAACACCGGACTCGAGATCGTGCCGCTGCAGCACGCGGTGGCCGCCGATCTGGCACCGCTGGTGCAACGCATCGGCGACGGCGGCCCGGCCGCGGCCCGGCCCGGCGTGCCGGGTGCCGCCGCTGGCGGCGGGGACACCGTGGTCGCCGACTCGCGCAGCAATTCGCTGCTCATCCGGGCCTCGAATCCGTCGCGGCTGGCGGCACTGCGCGCCACCATCGCCCAGCTCGACCGCCCGAGCCCTTCCGTCGGTCCCGGCGGCAACATGTGGGTGGTGCACCTGCGCAATGCCGACGCCACGCGGCTGGCCACCGTGGTGCGCGCCGCCTTCGGCGCCCTCGGTGGTGGCGGCGGCGGTGCCGGCAGCAGCCCCGCACCCAGCGCAGCGGGTCCGGCGACCACGCCCACGGGCACGTCCGGTCTGGGCGGCGGCCTGGCCGCGGCGGCCGCGGCCAGCGTGACGAGCGCGGCGCAGCCGAACACCGGCGGTTTCATCCAGGCCGACCCGGCGACCAATTCGCTCATCATCACCGCGCCCGAGCCGCTGTACAAGCAGGTGCGCGCGCTCATCGATCAGCTCGATTCGCGCCGCGCGCAGGTCTACATCGAAAGCCTGATCGTCGAACTCGCCGGCAGCGACGCGGCCGAGGCCGGCTTCCAGTGGCAAAGCCTGTTCGGCGAGAGCGGCGACAAGTACGGCCTCGTCACCGGCACCAATTTCAGCAGTCCGGCGGGCCCCAGCATCATCGACATCAACGTCGGCGCGGCGCAAGGGCAGATCAACCTGGGCTCGGGGCTGAATATCGGCCTGCTCAAGGCCTACAACGGCATCGTGTCGCTGGCCGCCATCGCGCGCTTCCTGCAGACGCAGGCCAACGTCAATATCGTCAGCACGCCGAACCTGATCACGCTGGACAACGAAGAGGCCAAGATCGTGGTCGGCGAGAACGTGCCCTTCATCACCGGCCAGTTCACCAACACCGGCACCGCCGGCGCCGCCATCAACCCCTTCCAGACCATCGAGCGCCAGGACGTGGGCGTGACGCTGCGCATCCGGCCGCAGATCGGCGAGGGCGGCGCTGTGCGCATGACCGTGTTCCAGGAGCAGAGCAGTGTGAAGTCCGACACCGCGGCCGGCACCACCAACGCCGGCCCGTCCACCAGCAAACGTTCCATCGAGGGCACGGTGGTGGTGGACGACGGCCAGATCCTGGTGCTGGGCGGTCTCATCGAGGACCGTTACATCAACACCCGCAGCAAGGTGCCGCTGCTGGGCGACCTGCCGGTGCTGGGCGCGCTGTTCCGCAGCGAAAGCCGCGAGCGCCGGCGCACCAACCTGATCGTCTTCCTGCGCCCGATCGTGATGCGCGACGCCGAGTCGGCCAACCGCTTCTCGGTCGACCGCTACGAGCAGATCCGCGGCCGCCAGGAGGGTGCGCAGCCGCCGCCGAGCTCGCTGATTCCGATCAACGAATCGGTGGTGCTGCAGCCGACACCCCGCGGCGTCATTCCCACGTTGCCGACCGACACCTCGGCGGTGCCGCGGCCGCAGCCGGCGGCGCAGGGCACGGCGCCGCCGCCGCTGGAGGGAACACCCGGCCAGCCCACGGCACCCTGAACCGGCCGGAGCGTTGCCATGGCCATCCGCCACCCGCTGCACTACGCCTTCGCCAAGGCCAACCACCTGCTGCTGGAGGACGATGGTGAGCGCCTCGTGCTGTGGGCCGGCGAGACGACGCCGGCCAGCGCGCTGAGCGAGGTGACGCGGCGGTTCGACGTCGCGCGCTTCGAGCGCGAGGCGGTGGCCACGCTCGGCCAGCGCATCGCCGCCGCCTACGCCGGCGGCGAGAGCAGCGCCGCCGCGGTGATCGGCGAGGTGGAGAGCGGCGTCGACCTCTCGCGCATGATGCAGGACCTGCCGGCGGTGGAAGACCTGCTCGAGGCCGCGGACGATGCGCCCATCATCCGCATGCTCAACGCGCTGCTCACGCAGGCAGCCAAGGACGGCGCCAGCGACATCCACATCGAACCCTACGAACGCAGCTCGTCGGTGCGTTTCCGCGTCGACGGCACGCTGCGCGAGGTGGTGCAGCCGAACAAGGCGTTGCACGCGGCG
>Ga0105090_10001406_pt1 | contig 12951 bp, 13 predicted proteins | sample PPLLak3March2015_FD_79110 | JGI IMG/M metagenome (GOLD analysis project Ga0105090, IMG submission 79110) | Freshwater sediment microbial communities from Prairie Pothole Lake near Jamestown, North Dakota, USA - PPLs Lake P7 Core (1) Depth... | ecosystem: Environmental > Aquatic > Freshwater >... | reverse complement strand
CTGATCGGGGGATCAATCGGCATCATCGCCAACGCGGGCTATGTCCTGCGGGCCATGCGAGTGTCGACAGGGGATGACCCGCTCAGGCTGTATCGGGCGCAGTCGGCCGGGGAGGGATTGAAGTTCGCCCTGACCTTCGCCGGATTTGCGCTGGTGTTCTGGGGGTACAAGGAGGTGGCGGCCTTGCCGCTCTTTCTTGGCTACGCATCAACCTTTGCCATCTTCTGGGTGGCACTCTTGAAGCAACGCTAGGCTGAACGGAGAAATCATGAGCGCTGAAGGCGGCCTGACCACAACCGGCTATATCCAACACCACCTGACCAACCTGGCGGTCTGTTCCGACGCTGCCAGGGATGCGGCGGGTCATTGCCAGGGTTTTTGGACTTTCCACCTCGACACCCTGCTGGTTTCCGGCATCCTCGGCCTGATTGTCTTCGGCCTGATGGCCAAGGTCGCAAGCAAGGCGTCCGCTGGTATTCCGGGTAGTCTGCAGAACTTCATCGAAATGGTCGTCGGCATGGTCGACCAGCAGGTCAAGGACACCTTCCATGGCAAGAGCAAACTGGTGACCCCGCTTGCCATCACGATTTTCGTCTGGGTGTTCGTCATGAATGCCATGGACCTCATTCCTGTCGATTTCCTGCCCCTGGCTGCCCAGAAGCTGACCGGCAACGAACACCTGCCCTTCAAGTTCGTGCCGACCACCGACCCCAACCTGACCTTCGCGATGTCCATCTCGGTGTTCCTGATCAGCATTTTCATGGGCCTGAAGGTCAAGGGCTTCGGCCACTTCATGCACGAAGTCTTCGCGGTCCCGTTCGGGATGAAGCTCGCCCCGGTGAACCTCCTGTTCCGTATCGTCGAAGAAATCGCCAGGCCGATCTCGCTGTCCCTGCGTCTTTTCGGCAACATGTATGCCGGCGAAATGGTCTTCATCCTGATCGCCCTGCTCGGCATCTGGCAGCTTCCGCTGGCCCTGCCCTGGGCGCTGTTCCACATCCTGATCATCACCCTGCAAGCCTTCGTGTTCATGATGCTGACCATCGTGTACATGTCGATGGCTTCCGAGTCGCACTAGGTTTCAGCAGTATCCCTTCGTTCTCAACCTTAACCGCAACAACCTACCTTACTGAGGAGTAAACATGGAACTCGCAACCGTCCTCTCCAACACCGCCATCGCCGTTGCCATCCTGATCGGCGCCGGTGCTCTGGGCACCGCCATCGGCTTCGGCATCCTCGGCGGCCGTTTCCTGGAAGGCGCTGCCCGTCAGCCGGAGATGATCCCGACGCTGCAGGTCAAGATGTTCATCGTCGCCGGCCTGCTTGATGCGGTGACCATGATCGGTGTCGGTATCGCGCTGTTCATGCTCTTCGCCAATCCGTTCATCGCACTGGTCAAGTAGTCATCCGCGCCCCTGAAACCCTTATCACCAGGAGGTTAGCGTGAGCATTAACGCTACACTGATTGGCCAGGCCATCTGGTTTGCGATCTTCATCTGGATCACGATGAAGTATGTCTGGCCGCCGCTGCAAAAGGCGATGGCTGACCGTCAAGCCCAGATCGCCGATGGCCTGGCTGCGGCCGAGCGCGGCAAGCACGAGCAGGAGCTCGCGGCCAAGCGTTCCGCCGACGCGATGCGCGTAGCCAAGGAGAAATCTGCGGAACTCGTGGCACAAGCCGAAAAGCGTGCGCAGCATATCATCGAGGAAGCCAAGGGCAACGCCAAGGTCGAGGCCGAGAAGGTTGTCGCCGGCGCCAAGGCGGAAATCGATCAGGAAGTCGAACGGGCCAAGCAGCATCTGCGCGAGCGCGTCGCCGAACTGGCCGTTGCCGGTGCCGAGAAGATCCTGCGCAAGGAAATCAACGCGTCCGTGCATGCCGACATGCTGGGCGCGCTGAAAAAGGATCTGTAGGCAATGGCTGAATCCGTCACTATCGCCCGCCCCTACGCCGAAGCCCTATTTCAGGCAGCGAAGGAGAGTGGCAATCTGGCCAAATGGGCCGGGCAAGTCGCTCTGCTCGGCCAGGTGGCCGCCAATCCCGAGGTCCGCGAGGCCATCGGCGATCCCAATGTGGCTGCCCCGCAACTGGTCGACCTGTTCCGGTCCGCCTGCGGTACGGCGGTAGATGCGGAGCTGTCGAACTTCATCCAGCTGCTGTCCGCGAATGATCGCCTGGCGCTCTGGCCCGAAATCGGCACCTTGTTCGAAAGCTACAAGCAGGCCGAAGAGGGTGTCAAGCAGGCCACGATCGTCTCAGCCTTCCCGATTGACGCCTCTCAGGCCAACGCCCTTGTTCCACTACTCGAGACCGTGTTCAAGTCCAAGCTCGAGGCTTCCGTTGCGGTCGACCCGGAACTGATCGGTGGTATCAAGGTGATCGTTGGCGACCAGATGCTGGATGCGTCTGTCCGTGGCAAGCTAGACGCCATGGCTACGGCGCTGAATAACTAGGAGAATTTCATGCAGCTGAATCCTTCCGAAATTTCTGAACTGATCAAGAGCAAGATCCAGAACCTGCAGGGCGCATCGGAAGTGCGCACGCAGGGCACGGTAGTCTCGGTTACCGACGGTATCTGCCGCATTCACGGCCTGCAGGATGCCATGCAGGGCGAAATGCTGGAATTCCCCGGCAATACCTTCGGCATGGCGCTCAACCTCGAGCGTGATTCCGTCGGTGCCATCGTTCTTGGTGACTACGAGCGCATCTCCGAAGGCGATGTCGTCAAGACGACGGGTCGCATTCTGGAAGTCCCTGTGGGCCCCGAGTTGCTTGGCCGCGTGGTCAACTCCCTGGGTCAGCCGATCGACGGCAAGGGGCCGATCAACGCCAAGCTGACCGACAAGATCGAAAAGGTCGCGCCGGGCGTCGTCTGGCGCAAGTCGGTTTCCCAGCCGGTGCAGTCCGGGTTGAAGTGTGTGGATGCCATGGTGCCGGTTGGTCGTGGCCAGCGCGAACTGATCATCGGTGACCGCCAGACCGGCAAGACCGCCGTTGCTGTCGATACGATCATCAACCAGAAGGGCAAGAACCTTTTCTGTGTGTATGTCGCTATCGGCCAGAAGGCGTCCACCATTGCCAACGTCGTGAACAAGCTCGAAGCGCATGGCGCGATGGAATACACGATCATCGTTGCTTCCCCCGCATCCGAATCAGCGGCGCTGCAGTACATTGCACCGTACTCGGGCTGCACGATGGGCGAATACTTCCGCGACCGTGGCCAGGATGCGCTGATAATTTATGACGACTTGACCAAGCAGGCCTGGGCTTACCGTCAGGTCTCCCTGCTGCTGCGCCGTCCTCCCGGCCGCGAAGCCTACCCGGGTGACGTCTTCTATCTCCACTCCCGTCTGCTGGAACGTGCCGCTCGCGTTTCGGACGCCTGGGTCGAGGAGTTCACCAAGGGCGAAATCAAGGGCAAGACTGGTTCGCTGACCGCGCTGCCGATTATCGAAACGCAGGCTGGTGACGTATCCGCCTTCATTCCGACCAACGTGATCTCGATTACCGACGGCCAGATCTTCCTGGATACCGACCTCTTCAACGCGGGTATCCGCCCTGCGATCAACGCGGGCATCTCGGTGTCCCGCGTTGGTGGCGCCGCACAGACCAAGTTGATCAAGAAACTCGGCGGCGGTGTCCGTCTCGCACTGGCCCAGTATCGCGAACTGGCGGCCTTTTCGCAGTTTGCTTCCGACCTCGACGAAGCGACGCGCAAACAGCTTGAGCGTGGCCGTCTGGTGACCGAACTGATGAAGCAGGCCCAGTATTCGCCGATGAGCATCTCCGAGATGGCCGTATCACTTTACGGCGTCGACAAGGGCTACTTTGACGATGTCGAAATCAAGCGCGCCCTGGATTGCGAAAAGGCCATGATTGCTCACCTGAAGGCCCACAACGCTGACCTGATGAGCAAGATGGAGTCCACTGCGGAGCTGGACAGCGAATCGGAGAAGCAACTCGTTGCCGGTATCACGGCCTTCAAGAGCAGCTGGGTCTGATCTAGGAGAACGTCATGTCCAGCAGCAAGGAGATTCGCACCAAGATCAAGAGCGTCGAAAGCACGCGCAAGATCACCAAGGCCATGGAGATGGTGTCCGTATCCAAGATGCGCAAGGCGCAGGAACGGATGCGGGCTGCCCGTCCCTATGGCGAGAAGATCCGGCGCATTGCGGCCAATCTGTCCCATGCCTTGTCCGAATACAGGCACCCCTTCCTCGTCAATCGGGATCCGGTGAAGGCGGTCGGCTTCATTTTGATCACTTCCGACAAAGGGCTGTGTGGCGGCTTGAACTCCAATATCCTTCGTCTGGTGGTCGTTCGCATGAAGGAACTGGAGAGTCAAGGCAAGAAGCTTCAGGTCACCTGCATCGGCAACAAGGGTTTGGGCTTCATGCAGCGCGCCGGTGCCAGGGTCGTATCCCAGGTCACAGGCCTTGGCGATACCCCGCACCTCGAAAAGCTGATCGGGGCGGTCAAGGTTCAGCTGGATGCCTACATGAAGGGCGAAATCGATGCTGTTTACATTGGCTACACCCGTTTCATCAATAACATGAAACAGGAGCCGGTGTTCGAGAAGCTTATCCCGCTGTCGGGGGACGCCGTCGGTTCCGCCAAGACCAAGTGGGATTATGTTTACGAGCCGGACGCCAGGCCAGTGATCGACGATCTGCTGATCCGTTATGTTGAAGCTTTGATTTACCAGGCTGTGGCTGAAAACCAGGCCTCCGAGCAATCCGCCCGGATGGTCGCCATGAAGTCTGCTTCCGACAGCGCCAACGACCTTATCGGCGAATTGACCTTGGTCTATAACAAGACCCGTCAAGCAGCGATTACCGCCGAAATTTCGGAAATCTGTGCCGGCGCCGCCGCCGTCTGACGCCAACGCAAAGCTTTTAATTTTTGGGGATTTGAATATGAATCAAGGAAACATTGTTCAGTGCATTGGCGCCGTGGTGGACATCCAGTTCGCGCGCGATGCGATGCCCGGAATCTATGAGGCGCTTCTGCTCGACGCGAGCGAAGAGCACGCTGGTTGCGAAGCTGGTCTTACGTTTGAAGTTCAGCAGCAGCTCGGCGATGGCGTTGTACGCACGATTGCGATGGGCTCCTCCGACGGCTTGCGTCGAGGCATGAAGGTCAACAGTACCGGTGCTCCGATATCGGTTCCGGTGGGTGATGCGACCGTTGGTCGCATCATGAACGTGCTCGGTCGTCCGATCGACGAAGCGGGGCCGATTGCCACCGACGAGCGTCGCTCGATTCACCAACCACCACCCAAATTTGACGAACTGTCCTCCGCGGTTGACCTGCTCGAAACCGGCATCAAGGTTATCGACCTGGTCTGCCCGTTCGCCAAGGGCGGCAAGGTCGGTCTGTTCGGTGGCGCCGGTGTCGGCAAGACCGTCAACATGATGGAATTGATCAACAATATCGCCAAGCAACACGCGGGCCTGTCCGTGTTTGCTGGCGTCGGTGAGCGTACCCGTGAAGGGAACGACTTCTACCACGAGATGAAGGACTCCAACGTTCTCGACAAGGTCGCGATGGTGTTCGGTCAGATGAACGAGCCGCCGGGCAACCGTCTGCGCGTCGCGTTGACCGGCCTGACCATGGCCGAGCGTTTCCGCGACGACGGTCGTGACATCCTGCTGTTCATCGACAATATCTACCGTTTTACGCTCGCCGGTTGCGAAGTATCCGCGTTGCTCGGCCGCATGCCTTCCGCCGTGGGTTATCAGCCGACGCTGGCTGAAGAAATGGGCAAGTTTCAGGAACGTATTGCGTCGACCAAGGTGGGTTCGATCACCTCCATCCAGGCCGTTTATGTGCCTGCCGATGACTTGACCGACCCGTCGCCTGCCACCACCTTCCAGCATCTGGACTCCACGATCGTCCTGTCGCGTGACATCGCCTCGCTGGGTATCTACCCTGCTGTCGATCCGCTCGATTCCTCCTCCCGCCAGCTTGATCCGCATGTTGTCGGTGAAGAGCACTACTCAGTTGCTCGCGATGTGCAGATGACGCTGCAGAAATACAAGGAACTGCGTGACATCATCGCGATTCTGGGTATGGACGAACTGTCTCCGGAAGACAAGCTGGCTGTGTCCCGCGCGCGCAAGATCCAGCGCTTCATGTCGCAACCGTTTCATGTGGCTGAAGTCTTCACCAATTCTCCCGGCAAGTACGTTCCCCTCAAGGAAACGATCAAGGGCTTCAAGGGCATTTGTGCCGGTGAATACGATCAGCTGCCGGAACAGGCGTTCTACATGGTCGGTGGCATCGAAGAAGTTATCGAAAAGGCCAAGACGCTGTAACCAGCGTCTCCAGCATAGGAGCCAGTCATGGCAATTTCCGTTCAATGTGACGTCGTCAGCGCCGAAGAGTCGATTTACTCCGGCTTGGTCGAATTTGCCGTCTTCCCGGGTGAAGCCGGAGAGCTCGGCATTTTGCCGCACCATACACCGTTGCTTACCCGCATCAGGCCCGGCACCGTTCGACTCAAACTGCAGGGTCAGACCGAGTTTGAATTGGTCTATGTGTCTGGCGGCATGCTTGAAGTCCAGCCGGGCATGATCACGGTCCTGGCGGATACCGCTGTTCGCGCCCACGATCTCGACGAAGCGAAGTCCATGGAAGCCAAGAAGCGTGCCGAAGAAGCTCTGGCCAATCGCCAGACCGGGATGAACTACGCTGCGGCGGAATCGGAATTGGCCCAGGCCATCGCGCAGATCCAGGCCATCAAGCGCCTGCGCAAGTCGACTCACTGAGTTCGCACAGCGGCAACGGTGAGGGCAGCTTCGGCTGCCCTTTTTCGTTGGTGCGAACGGATCCGGACTACGACAGCCGCGCGATGCGCTTCTCGAGCCGCGCGAGGTCGTCGCGCATCAGGTCGACCGCGTTGGCGAATTCGGCCAGTTCGCGGGCAGGGACGACCAGTCGGGATTCCTCGGTGGCGAATTCGGCGACGTTGGCACCCAGCCGCATGATCGCCGCGCGATGCCAGGCAAGCCCGGCCGCTGCGGCCCGGGCGATGCGGCGGGCCGGAATGTCGCCGACAATGTCGGCGAGATCGGCCTCGACATCCCAGTGCAGGTTCCTGAAGACGAAGGCCAGCGTTTCCGCGAAGGTGGCCGAACCGGTCAGGTGCGCCGCCGCGAAGATGTCGCCGTGTTCCGACAGTAGCCTGAATGGTGCGTCCGAAGAAAACTCGACGGTCACGGCAGCGGTTTCTCCGTCGGCGGCGGCGCAGAACATGCCACCGTCGCCGACGGTAAGCGACACCGCGAACGGTCCTCCCTCGATGCGGACCGTCTGTCCAGCGTGGATCCCAAGCCGCTGCCGGGCCCAGTCCTCGTTTTCGAGAACGTGATTCAAAGCCCGAACGAAGAGTTCCGCCGGTGCTGCCATCATGATGGCCGGCGGCAAACGGCGCAGACGGGTGCCCCCCAACCGGTCATGCCTTCTCCCCGGGATCAGAACTTGAAGCCGCGATGCAGCGCGACGACGCCCAGCGCCATGTTGAAATACTCGACCTGCTCGAGTCCGGCCCGCTCCATCATCGCTTTGAGCCCTTCCTGGTCGGGATGCATGCGAATCGACTCCGAGAGATAACGGTAGCTTTCGGCGTCATCGGTGACCAGCTTGCCGATGCGTGGGATGACCTGAAACGAGTAGAAATCGTAGGCCGGCGCCAGCGGCTTCCAGACCTGCGAGAACTCGAGGACGAGCAGTCGTCCGCCCGGCCGCAGCACCCGCCGCATCTCGGCCAGTGCCGATTCCTTGTGCGTCATGTTGCGCAGGCCGAAGGCGACGGTGACACAATCGAACCAGTCATCGGGGAAGGGCAGCTTCTCGGCGTCGCACTGCACCGCCGGTACCATGTAGCCCTTGTCAGTCAAACGATCGCGCCCGCGCGCCAGCATGGCGTTGTTGATGTCGGTCAGCCAGACTTGCCCATTGGTGCCGACCTTCCTGGCGAAGGCGAGCGCAAGATCCCCGGTCCCTCCCGCGACGTCGAGCACGCGGGCTCCTTCGCGTACCCCGCTGCGCTGGATCGTGAACGCCTTCCACAAACGGTGCATGCCGCCGGACATCAGGTCGTTCATCAGGTCGTAGCGGCTGGCGACCGAGTCGAAGACATCGGCGACGCGCTGCGCCTTGAGGCCTTCCTCGACTGTCTCGTAGCCGAAATGGGTGGTTCCGCTTTTCATGGTTTCAATGACGTTGACCGCAACTGCCGCCAGTTGGCCGTGAGGTGGTGTCGCTGTCGCGCGAAAGCCCCTGCGCTTCGATCTGGCCCAGGTATTCCTGCCACAACGTGTCGCGGTGCCTGCCGAGGTTGTAAAGGAGATCCCAGGAATAGAGCCCGCTGTCGTGGCCATCCGAGAAGACGAAACGCAGCGCATAGGTGCCGACCGGCTCGATGCGTTCTATCGTCACGTCACGTTTTCCGGTCTGCAGCGTTTCCTGGCCGGGGCCATGGCCGCGGGCCTCGGCGGAAGGCGTGAAGACACGCAGGAACTCGCAGCCGAGTTCGTGGCGTTCGCCATCCGCGTAGGTCAGTTCGACGACGCGCGACTTCTGATGCAACCTGATTTCGGTCGGAATGGGGGTGTCGGGCTCGATGCCAGCCATGGTTCCTCCAGGGTGAGGGCGCTAGTTTAGCGCACTCGCAGCCCCCGGGGACCGAGATGCGTCAGATTGCCTCGTAGGTGATCCGGTCGAAGTCGACGCCCCGTTGCTTGACGTGGTTCATGCGGACCACAAACGGCTTGCCGCCGTCAATCAGTTCGAGTGTTCCGCTGGCTTGGTAGAGGCCTTTGGGCATGACGATCGAGGCTTCCTGATGAATCGCCGGTACTCCCGGTAGCAGGAAGGCGCGTTGGTAACGATCGCCCTGGGCGCCCTTGGCCGGTGCGCGGCGGGCACGCACCGCCTCCGGCATACCGGGCTGAATCGCCAGCCCGGCAACCAGGCCGCCATCAGCCTCCTGCATCAACCAGCTGACTTGGGCGAGCAGGAAACGCTCGCCGTCGTGTGGGCAGATGGCCAGCAACTGGCTGTAGGCTACCCGCTGACCCGCAAGGCCGCGGGCCAGCCGGAAGCCGTTGGCCGAGTGGTCGATGACATGCCATTGATCAGTCGTGAAATTGACCTCCGGCCGGTGGCCTAGGGATTGACCCGGGGTGGCGCGGTCGCGGAAGGCAAACAACTCGTCGAATTCTCCCCGGGAATAGGTGCGGTCGGTGTCGGCCTGGAAAAACTCGATGCCGCCGAGGAAGAAATAGATAGCCTCGAAACCCGCAGCGACGCGGGCCGTGCCCTTCGAAGCGAAGCGCTGGAACTTGCGGCGAGAAGCCGTCTGCGTCCAGGGACGCGAGAGGTGTTCGAGCAGAACGATCATGTGCCCAGCAGTTTCCTCGCCGAGCCCCAGTTGCGACGGGCTCATGCGCTGGTGAAGTTGCGAAAGCATGTGGCTCACCTGCAAGCCGAGACGGCTGGTGTCCAGACGGCGGGCATCGGGGCCGAGGTAATCGGTGCTACTGGTGGGGTGAATCGGCACGTCCTTCTTCAGTTCGACGACATAAGGCGGCACTTCGTACTCGTCATCGACGGGGTGCAATGAAACCAGCGGCGCCCACATCCCGGCCCAGCGGCGGATCAGGTTGAGGTTGCGAACGCTTTTGCTGTAGGGATTGGCGACTTCGATCAGCAGCACCGTGACGTACGCCGCGGCACAGTGAGTCGCCTGCAGGGGGGTCTCAAGAGAGTCATTGACCGGCGTGAAGGTAACACTCAGCTGCTCGGCGGTCTCGTAATAGCTGTTCAGGTCGTGCCATACGCTGGCCGGCACTTCGCGCCGGGCGCGAAAGTGCTCCAGGACGACCATCCCGGTGTAGTAGAGGCAACGGTGCAGGATGGTCGCTAACTTCGCCGCAAACTGCGGACTCGCGCTGGACGGTGCCAGCAGCCGCGCGCACAGCGCATATGCCGTGCTCATGCGCTCCCAGGCAGCAAGGACCTGGCGGAAGCAGTTTTCCTCCTCGTCCGAGAGTACCAGCGGCTTGTTGTGATAGCGCTTGGCCATCTCCTCCTCGATGAAGGCCAGCGGTACGCGCGCCTCCTCGAGCAGCGTCAACAACGTGTCCGGTTCGGGTGGGCTGGCAGTCAGCGCATTCAGGAATAAGGCCATCTGCTCTTCCGCAAGCATCGGATTGCCTAGCGACAACTCGCAGAGATAATCGCTTCCGGCCCGCAGATTGGGGATCGTCAGGGTTTGCGACACCATGTTCATTGTCCTCTGTCTTGTCCTTCGTCCGGGTTCAGTCGCTCGCCGAGTTTCCGGCGCAGCGTTTCGTCGTCGATGGTAGCGCGGGGCGGTAGCGCCTCGCGCTGGCTGACGCCCCAGATGGGCCCGGGGAAATGACGATCGTCGCGCCAGCGCGGGATGACATGCCAGTGCACATGCGGCGTCATGTTGCCGAGACTCGCCAGGTTGATCTTGTCCGGAGCGAAAAGCGAGCGGATCGTCTCCTCCATCGCGAACACCACCCTCATCAGGGCGTCTCGGTCGGCCGGCTCGAGGTCGCTCATCTCGCGGACATGCGCATTCCAGATAACGCGGCAATAGCCAGGGTAGTCGGCGTCATCGACGCGGACAACGCGACAGAGCGGTGACTCCCAGAGTACCGTCTCGCCGGCCGTGGCGCACAGGTCGCAGACATCGACTTCCATTTCCGCGTTCCGAAAACCGCAATTCCACAAGCATTGCACCAGCACGGAAATACTGCAAGTGCTTCCTGCGCAGCCTCCCGGTCGACCGCGAGGGGCCTGCGAAAATCAGAGCAATACGCGCTCGATGCCGCCGTTGTTGGCACGGTCGACGTACCGGGAGGCCCAGTTTTCGCCGAGCAGGTGTTTCGCCATTTCCACGACAATGTAGTCGGCTCGGGTTCCCGCATCGTCGTTGTACCGCGACAGCCCCTGCAGGCAAGCGGGGCAGGAGGTGAGTATCGTCACCTCGCCCGCGAAACCGTCGGCGCGCAGCTTGGCGGCGCCCGTCTCGATTTCCTCCTGCTTGCGGAACTTGACCTGGGTCGCAACATCGGGGCGCGAATAGGCGAACGAGCCGGCGTCGCCGCAGCAGCGGTCGGTCAGCGGCACGTCCTGGCCCATCAGGGTGCTGGTGACCTGCAGCGGTGCGTAGGCCTTCATCGGCGTGTGGCAGGGGTCGTGATACAGGTAACGCGTCCCTTCGACGCCTTCCAGCTTGACGCCCTTTTCCATCAGGTATTCGTGGATGTCGAGCAGACGGCAGCCCGGGAATATCTTTTCGAACTGGTACTTCTGCAACTGATCCATGCAGGTGCCGCAGGAAACGATCACCGTCCTGATGTCGAGATAGTTCAGCGTGTTGGCGACGCGGTGGAAGAGCACGCGGTTGTCGGTGGTGATCTTCTGGCCCTTGTCCTCCTCGCCTGCCGAGGTCTGCGGATAGCCGCAGCACAGGTAGCCCGGTGGCAGCACCGTAGTGGCGCCGACTTCGTAGAGCATCGCCTGCGTCGCCAGCCCGACCTGCGAGAACAGGCGCTCGGAACCGCAACCCGGGAAGTAGAAGACGGCATCCGATTCTTCGTTCGTCTTGTTCGGGTTGCGGATCACCGGAATGACCTTGTCGTCCTCGATGTCGAGTAGCGCCCGCGAGGTGCGCTTGGGCAGGTTGCCCGGCATCGGCCGGTTCAGGAAATGGATGACCTGGGTCTTGATGGTGGGCGCGCCGACGGTGGCCGCCGGGTGAGCGCGGCTATCCTGAACCAGCCCGAGCGCCTTCGCCGCCTTGTGCGCAAGGCGCTGGGCCTTGAAACCGAACTCCATCATCCCGGCGCGCATCAGCTTGATCGTCGCCGGGTCCTTGATCGTCAGGAAGGCCATTGCCGTCGCCGTGCCGGGGCTGAAGCGCTTCTTGTCCTGCTTGCGCAGGAAGTTGCGCATGGCCACGGAAACATCGCCGAAATCGATGTCGACCGGACACGGCTTGAGGCAGCGGTGACAGACCGTGCAGTGGTCGGCGACGTCGTTGAACTCGTCGAAGTGCTTGAGCGAGATGCCGCGGCGGGTCTGCTCTTCATACAGGAAGGCTTCCACCAGCAACGAGGTGGCGAGAATCTTGTTGCGCGGCGAGTAAAGCAGGTTGGCGCGCGGCACATGGGTCGAGCATACCGGTTTGCATTTGCCGCAGCGCAGACAGTCCTTGACCATGTCCGAAATCTTGCCGATCTCCGACTGCTCCATGATCAGCGACTCGGTGCCGAGCAGGCTGAACGACGGCGTGTAGGCGTTGCCCATGTCGCCGCCGGGCATCAGCTTGCCCTTGTTGAAGCGTCCTTCCGGATCGACCTTCTGCTTGTAGGCGCGGAAGGGACCGATTTCCTCGTCGGTCAGGAATTCCAGCTTGGTGATGCCGATGCCGTGTTCGCCGGAGATCACCCCGTCCAGCCTGCGGGCAAGGCGCATGATGCGCGCAACCGCCTTGTTGGCCGTGTGCAGCATCTCGTAATTGTCTGAGTTGACCGGGATGTTGGTATGCACGTTGCCGTCGCCGGCGTGCATGTGCAGCGCGACGAAGATGCGGCCGCGCAGCACTTCCGTGTGGATGGCGTCGATGCGCTCGACGATGGGGCGATAGACGCCGCCATCGAAGATCTTGTCCAGCCGCGCCTTCAACTCCTGCTTCCACGACGTGCGCACGGAATAATCCTGCAGGCGGTGGAAGAGGCGCGGATCACCTGCCTTGTTGGTGAGTTCACCGGCCTGGATGCCGAAATCGGCGAACTGCGCCTCGGCCTCGGCCAGTGGCAGGTCGAGGCTGTCGAGCAGCCATTCCCAGCGCAGGCGGATAGCGGCGACGTAATCGAGCGCCGCCTGCCGGCGGTCGCCGATCAGCACGT
>Ga0105090_10001405_pt1 | contig 12961 bp, 8 predicted proteins | sample PPLLak3March2015_FD_79110 | JGI IMG/M metagenome (GOLD analysis project Ga0105090, IMG submission 79110) | Freshwater sediment microbial communities from Prairie Pothole Lake near Jamestown, North Dakota, USA - PPLs Lake P7 Core (1) Depth... | ecosystem: Environmental > Aquatic > Freshwater >... | reverse complement strand
GAATTCCGAGACATACATCTGACCCCGCACGACGTTCTGCACGAGCGTGTAGCCGGGGTGCTTCGGGTCGGCGAGGAAGAACAGGTAATCATCCGCCGGATCCGCCGACGGTCCCTCCGGGCGCTGCACGCGACCAAACACCGCCACGCGCGCGGCGCAGTTGCCGTTGCCGATGTAGTACTTCTCGCCGCTGGCCCGCCAGCCGGCCCCGTCCGGGGTGAGTACCATGTCGGTGGAGTAGATGTCGGCCCCGTGCTCGCGCTCCGAGAGACCGAACGCGAACACGCCCCCCTGCGCAAGCAGCTGGCCGACCAGGCGCTTGGCTTCCTCGTTTCCGCTCGTCCAGACCGGCCCCAGGCCCAGTACCGTGACCTGCCACGCGTACCAGTGCTCGAGCGAGTACCAAGCGAGCAGCTGGCCCAGATCGTTGTTGCGTGCGGTGTCCCAGCGGGCGGTCGTGGCCTCCGCTCCGCCGGTCAGCTTTCCCACGGCCGCCGGCGTGCCGAACAGGGCGAACACGCCCTCGCGGGCGATCATCGCGAGGAAGTCGTCATACCAGGTCGCGTCGTGACTCTCGGTCTTCAGGGCGGCGGGACCCTTGGCCTCGAAAAAGCGGCGTACCGCCAGCAGCGCGCGGCGAGTCGGCTCGTCGAAATGAGCGGCATCGTAGGTGGTCGGGTTGAATAGCAGCATGACTCGGTGACTCCCGGCGGCCGCAGGGCCGGCTGTGCCTGTTCTGATCCGCCGAGTCTACGCCGCCTGGATGAGGTGCTCCTTGTGCCGACTCAGGAAGTGGGTCGTCTCACCCACGGAGTGGATGAACCGGCGCGCCCGGCAGAGGATCAGATCAGTCCGTAGCGGCGCAGCTTGCGATAGAGCGTGCGCTCGCCGATCCCGAGCCGGCGAGCGAGTTCGCGGCGGCTCCCGTCGTGCACTTCGAGCGCCTGTTGCAGCGCCTCGCGTTCCGCATTCCGCAGGGGCGGCTCCTCGTGGCGCGCGGCGGGCGCCGCCGGCCCGAGTGCGACCTCCGGCGGCAGGTGGCGCGTGTGGATCACGTGCTGGTCGGCCAGCAGGCTGGCCCGCTCGAGGATGTTGCGCAGCTCGCGCACGTTGCCCGGGAAGTCGTAGGCCGCGAGCCTGCGCAGGGCGCGGTCGCTGATGGACAGGTGACGGCCGGGCCGCAGACGCTCGAGCAGCGACCGGGCGAGCACCGGGACGTCCGTGCGCCGATCCCGCAGCGCCGGCAGCGGGATGGGAAACGCGCTGATGCGATAGTACAGGTCACTGCGGAACGACTCTTCGCGTACGAGGCGCGCGAGGTCGCGGTGCGTCGCGGCCACGAGCCGGAAGTCGGCCCGCAGCGCCTCGATTCCGCCGACCCGGCGGTAGGTGCCCGTCTCGAGCAGGCGCAGCAGCTTGACCTGCAGGCCGAGGGGGATGTCGCCGATCTCGTCGAGGAACAGCGTGCCGCCCGAGGCCGACTCGACGAGGCCGGTCTTGCGGCCGAGCGCACCCGTGAACGCGCCCTTCTCGTGACCGAAGAGCTCGGTCTCGAACAGCGTCTCGGTGAGGCCGGAGCAGTCGACGGCGACGAACGGGGCGTCCCGGCGCGGACTCGAGGCGTGGACCGCCCGCGCCACCATCTCCTTGCCCGTGCCGGTCTCGCCGAGCAGCAGCACCGACGTCTCGCTCGGTGCGACGCGCGCGACCAGGTCGAGCATGCGCTGGAACGCGGGCGCGCGGCCGACCAGGCCGGCCCCCGACGCCCCGGCGTGCGCGATGGGCAGGGATTCCATGCGCTCGACGAAATGACGGATCTGGCCTTCGGAATCGCGCATCGGCACGAGTTCCACCTGGACGTGATCCTCGCCGCGGGACGTGTGATGCACGTGCAACACGCGTGCCGTCTCCCCCGACTCGAGGGCCGACTTGAGCGGGCAGGGCTCGCCCTCCTGGTCGCAGGGACGGGAATAGCCGTGCGAGATCTCGTGGCAACGCCTCCCGACGGCGGACGTGCCGTGCGCGTACGCCTCGCGATAGGGCGGGTTGTCCGCGACGATCCGGTAGTCGCGGTCGATGACGATGCGCGGCTCCGGCAGCCCCTCGATCAGGGAGGCGACCTCGGGCGGCAGGCTCCGCGGGCGTTGCGGCACGTCAGCAGCAGACGAAAGTGGCACTCACTGACACAGCATATGCCAGATCCGGCAGTCGCGGGCGCCGTTCGAGCCCGCGCGTCGCGCGGGTCGGCCGTAGATTCCCTCCGGGCGCCGTGGCTTGGCGAGCAGGCTCCGCGGAGCTACCGCTGGCACGCCAGTTGCATTCCAACCGATGCAGAGCATTAGAAATCCCTAATGCAATAGAAGGCGACCCGGGAGCAGACAGATGAGAAGTCTCGCGAAGATGGTGCACAGACTGGTACCGCTGGTCCTGGCGACCGTACTCGGCGTCGGGCTGGCTGGATGCGAGGGCGACGACGGCAGGAACGGCAGCGACGGCGCGGCCGGCTCGGACGGGACGCCCGGCCTCAACTGCTGGGACCTCAACGGCAATGGGGTTGCCGACCTCGCGACCGAGGACACCAACAAGGACGGCGTCGTGGACGTCAACGACTGCCGCAGCTCCGGCGTCGCCGACGCGGCCACGTTCCACGAGCAGTACTTCACCGCCAACTCGTACAGCGGCACGGGGCAGTGTCTCAACTGCCACAGCTGGCTCGCGGGCGAGGTGATGAGCACCGGCCACTGGAAGTGGAAAGGCACGGTGGCCAACATCGTCGGTCCCGTGGACCTGCGCGGCCGGACGCACGGCAAGCTGGACCTGATCAACAACTTCTGCCAGGCCGTGCCGGCGAACGAAGGCCGCTGCTCGCAGTGCCACATCGGTTACGGCTGGGCGGACAAGAGCTTCGACTTCGGCAACCCTCGCAACATCGACTGCCTGGCCTGCCACGACCAGACCGGCACGTACGAGAAGGTGCAGGCCCCGTCGCCCGAGCAGCCGCTGGCGGGCGGCCCGAAGCCGGGCCTGGATCTCGACGCCATTGCGCGCAGCGTAGGCATGAACGAAGGCAAGCCGCCGCGTTCCACGTGCGTGTTCTGCCACAGCAGGGCGGGCGGGGACGACAACGTGAAGCACGGTGACATCTCCAGCCGGTTCGCCAAGACCGCGCCCGACGACCCGAACGACCCGAACGACGACCCGTTCGACAAGACCGAGGACGTCCACATGGGCGTCGATGGCCAGAACATGCTCTGCGTCGACTGCCACCAGGTCGACAAGGACGCGTCGGGCAACGTGCTGTCGCACGGTATCGGCGGCTTCGCCTACCACTCGGTCGACGAAGGCACGATGAAGGACTGCACGGACTGCCACGAAGATCGCGCGGCGATCCATTTCGGGACATCCGCCGAACTCGTCGTCCGGCTGAGCGGCCACGACCGGCTCGCCTGCCAGGTCTGCCACATTCCGGCGATCGCGCGGAAGGTGTCCACGTACACCGACTGGCGCTGGTCCGACGCCGGCCTGCAGGCCCGTCCGGCGAATTGCGCGGCCGAGCCCGTGGGTACGGGCAATCGCGGTACCTGGAGCCAGTTGAAGGGCTGCTTCACGTGGGGCAACGCCGTACGGCCCGTGCTGCGCTACCACAACGGCACCTGGAACCGTCGCGTGATGGGCATCAGTGACACTTTTGCGCTCGGCGAGGGAACGCCCGATGCGCCGGTCGACCTCGGTTCGCCGGCCGCGACCTACCGCGACGCGAACGCGATGATCTACCCGTTCAAGAAGATGACGGGCAACCAGCCGGCCGACGCGACGAACAACACCATCCTCGTCCCGCACCTGTGGGGCAAGGTGACGGGCCCGAACCCGTTCTGGCGCGCCGCGACCGACACCACGCCCGCCAACGTCCGCTGGGATCTCTCGCTCATCGATGGCGCGGCCTACTCGGGCGCGTACAACTTCGGCAACTACGAGCCCTTCAAGCCGGCGGGAACCCCGTTGCAGACCTACAGCGGCAGCTTCACCTTCGTGGACACCGTGATGTTGCTCAAGGTCGACCACGAGATCCCGCCCGCCGAACAGGCGCTCGGCATGGACAACGACTGCAACGACTGCCACGGTGGCAACCAGGTCGAGTGGACGGCGCTCGGTTACAGCGGCGACCCGCTCGCGGGTGGAACCCGTCCGGAGTGACCGGCTCCCTGGCGCTCGCCCGGACGCGCAGTGCCCGCACCGCAAGGTGCGGGCACTTTTTGCGCTCGGGAGACGCGCGTTCCGGAGGCACGACTGCCCGGTCGACGGATCAGTCGCGCTTCGGAGCGCCGACGCGCGCCTCGAGTTCCAACCACCGGTCGTAGGCCGACGGAAGCTCGGCCTCGATCGCAGCGAGTCGCTCCCGGTCCACACGCAACTGCGCCGCATCCTGCCGGTGATACGCAGCGTCGCTCATACGCGCGACGAGTCCGGCCTGCTCGGCCTCGAGCGCCTCGATGCGCGCGGGCAGCGATTCCAGCTCGCGCGACTCCTTGTAGGACAGCCTGGCAGGCCGGGCCGCGGGGGGGCGTGACGCCGGGGGGCGCCGCAGCGGCTCCGGGGTCGCATGCGCCTGTGTCGCCTTCGCGCTGCCGGACCGCTCCGTGAACGCGGCGTCGGGCTTCCGGGCCGGTCTCTGCGCGAGCCAGTCGCTGTAGCCGCCGACGTACTCCTTCCACCGGCCTTCGCCCTCGGCGGCAATCGTCTGCGTGACCACTTCGTCGAGGAACCGGCGGTCGTGGCTCACGAGCAGCACGGTGCCGGCGTACTGCTGCAGCGTCGCTTCGAGCAGCTCGAGCGACTCGACGTCGAGGTCGTTCGTGGGCTCGTCGAGCACCAGCACGTTCGCGGGCCGCGCGAACAGGCGCGCGAGCAGCAGACGATTGCGCTCGCCGCCCGACAGCATGCGCACCGGCGATTCGACCCGCTGCGGCGGGAAGAGGAAGTCACCGAGATAGCTGATCACGTGCCGGCGCTCGCCGCCCATCTCGACCCAGTCGGAGTTCGGGCTCACCGTGGCCGCGACGCTGGCGTCCGGGTCCAGCTGGGCGCGCATCTGGTCGAAGTAGGCGACCTGCAGGCTGGTCCCGAGTCGCACGGTGCCGGAGTCCGGAGGGATGCGGCCCAGAATCAATCCGAGCAGCGTCGTCTTGCCGGCGCCGTTCGCGCCCAGGATGCCGAGCCGGTCGCCGCGCATCACGCGCATCGACAGACCGGCGACGATCGGGCGCCCGCCGTACGCCTTCGACACGGACTCGAGCTCCGCCACGAGGCGGCCGGAACGCTCGCCCGGATCGAGCACGAGCTTGACGTTCCCCAGGCGTTCCTGCCGTGCCGCACGCTCGGTGCGCAGCGCCTCGAGCCGCGCGACACGCCCCGCGTTGCGCGTGCGGCGTGCCTCGACGCCCTTGCGTATCCACACTTCCTCCTGCGCCCAGAACTTGTCGAAGCGCCGGTGCGCGACCGCCTCCGCGGCGAGCTGCTCGCCCTTGCGGCGCTCGTATGCGGAGTAGTTGCCCGGGTACGAGCGCAGGATGCCCCGGTCCAGTTCGACGATGCGGGTCGCGACGGCATCGAGGAACGCCCGGTCGTGCGTCACGAATATCGTCGTCGGACCGCGCAGCAGCAGTTCCTCCAGCGTCCGGATGCCGTCGAGATCGAGATGGTTGGTCGGCTCGTCCAGCAGCAGCAGCTGCGGCTCGAGTGCCAGGGCGAGCGCGAGCGCCGCGCGTTTCGTCTCGCCGCCCGACGCGGCCGCGGGCGCGAGCGATCCATCAAGGGCGAGGCGGTGCATGAACTCGTCGAGCCGCGCCTCCGTGCGCCAGCGCTCGCGCTCGTCCGCGATCGACTCGAGGCGTCCCCGCAGCGCAAGGCTCTGCCGGACGGTGGGCGCGTCGGGCAACGCGGGCTCCTGCTCGACGAACGCGATCCGGAGCCCGTCGGACCGGCGGACCTCGCCTTCGTCGAGCGCGATCTCGCCCGCGATCGCGCGCAGCAGCGTGGACTTGCCCGTGCCGTTGCGGCCGAGGAGACCGATCCGCTCGCCGCTCTCGACGCCGAGCGATGCGCCGTCGAGCAGCGGGTGCAGGCCGTAGGCGAGGGATGCGTCGAGGAGGGTGAGCATGGGGAAGGGGCTGAGCGAAGGGGCGGGAGCAGTGGGTAGTGAATAGTGAATGGGAAGAAGCGAGACAGGGGACAGAGAACCAATGGTAAAGAAAAGGCGCCCGACCGCGGTGCGATCGGACGCCTCTTGCTTGCGGGATGCGACGGTGGGCCGGTGTGCGTTCCGACGACCCCCTGTTCGCTACCCCCTATTCACTAGTCACGGCTCACTGATCGCCGCCGTGGTCGCCTCGGCGGGAGCCTCGGCAGGCGGTTCCGCCGGTGCCGGCGGCGGTTCCTGGATGCCGAGTTCCTGGAGGATCGCCGAATCGCTTTCCTCGTCGGCCAGGACGTTGTGGCACGTGCTGCACTTCTTGCCGACCTTCTCGCCGGTGTCGGTCTTGTGCTTGTTGTCGTGGCAGCGGAAGCAGCCCGGCGACTGCTGGTGGCCGATGTGGTTCGGGTAGGTGTCCCACACGACCTTCATGTGCGGGAAGTTGTTCCAGGCATACGCGTCGCCGAGCGCCTTGCCGGCCTGCTCGACCGCGGGCGTATCCGCGAGGTCGGGATAGTTCTCGGCGTAGAAAGCCTTGACCTCGGCGGCGATGCTCGCGCGGGCCTCGTCGTGCGAGGCGTACTCCTTTGCCGTGACGATGCGCACGCCCTCGCGCTTGATGTACGGCAGCGTCCGGTCGATGCGGCCCTCTTCGAGCGCGAGGTCCACCTCGTTCGCGGGCATGCGGAAGATGTGCGACGGCCGGTTGTGGCAGTCGATGCAGTCCATCGTGCGCCACTCGGCGTCGGCCGGTGCTGCTTCCTCGGTCTTGAAGAGCTTCTTCGAGCCTTTGCTGTTGTCGGTCAGCTCGATCTCGTAGATCTTTTCGCGGGTCGGATCCGACCGGTAGCGCAGCGTGTGATCCGGGTCTACGTGCCAGTGGATGCCGTGCGACGCACCGCCGACGCGGCCGCCGACCTTCACCATCAGCGCCGTCTTGAGCTCGGTGTTCTGCTCGTCCTCGGCGTAGTGCGTGCGGACCTTGAGGCGCTCGCCCACGAACTTCGTCGGGGTGTGGCACTGCTCGCACGTGCCGGTCGCCGGGCGCAGCGAGTGCACCGGCGTCGGGATCGGGCGCGGGTAGAGGTCGAACGCGACGGCAATCAGCTGCCACGAGCCCGAGATCTTGGCCTTGACGAACCACTCGGCGCCCGGACCGATGTGGCAGCCCGCGCAGCCGACCATGACGTGCGGCGAGCGCTTGAAGGCGGTGTACTCCGGCTCCATGACCTTGTGGCAGGCCTCGCCGCAGAACTCCGTCGAATCCATGTAGTGCACGGCCTTGAAGGTGAGGCCGGCGGCCAGGGCGAGCGTCGGGATCGCGAGCACGAGGAACGTGAGCAGCACGCCGCGCGTGCTCTCCTTGTTGAGATCGATGATCGGCAGCTGCCCGCTACGCTTGCCCTCGGCCGCGAGCTTCGCGTCCTTGCGCTTGCGCCACCACAGGCCGAAAGGGATCAGCGCGAGCCCGAGCAGGAACAGCATCGGGAAGAGCACGAAAGTCAGGATGCCGCTGTAGGCGCCGCCCTCGAATCCCATCGAGAGCAGCACCATGAGGCCCACGATGAGCAGCAGGCTCCCGACGACGAGGAGGGTGCCGACCAGGCTCACGATGTTGCCTGTGATCGCCGCGAAGAAATGCTTGATCATCGATGGACCCCGAGACTCAATATTGAATTGTTCGTGACGCCGGGCGCCGGCGGCGCCCGCCGCCGGCCGAAGCATATCGCCCGTGCCGCGCGATCACCACCCGGAATGGGCACGGCCGGCCGGCGGATCGCTCCGCCGGCCGGCCGCGTTCGGTTACGGCATCGCTAGAAGAGGTGCAGCGCACCGCTCGCGATCGCCCGGAAAATCAGCCACGCGAGCCAGATGCCGGCCGCGACCGCGGCGAATCCGAACACGTGCGCCACCTGCACCCGTGCTTCGGACGGCGGCGGCACGAAGTGCTGCTCGAGCGTCCCGTCCTCGACCATCCGCGCGTACTCGAGCGGCCGTTCGTCCTTGAAGCGGTGCAGCGGCATGCTGCCCGTGAAGATCACCGGATCCATCGGGAAGCTCTCGGGACGCAGGTGCGTGTGGAAGAAGTGGAACAGGAAGATGAAGCCGGTCGCGAGCAGCGCTTCGTCGCTGTGGATGATGTAGGCGGCGTTGAGCGCCCAGCCCGGCAGGATCGTCGTGAAGAAGTCCGGGAACCACAGGATCAGTCCCGAGACGCCGATCATGCCCACGCCCCAGAACACCGCGAGGTAGTCGAACTTCTCCCAGTACGCCCAGCGGTCGAGCTGCGGCCGCGGGCCGAGGTACAGGAAGTACTTCAGGTTCGCGATCAGGTCCTGGAGATCCTTGAGCTGCGGCGTCATCGAGCGCCAGCCCCAGAAGTAGCCCTTCCTCTTCTGGAGGAATACGTCGCGGATCAGCATCCCGAGGTGCACCGCGAAGTAGCCGAAGGTGACGATCGCCGCGAACCGGTGCAGCCACGCTGCAACCTCGGGCCCGCCGAGGTAGCGCATGAGGCCGGGCGCCCACGGCGCGGCGGCGAACTTGAGCGGCAGGCCGGTCACCGAGAGCAGCAGGAAGCTCAGGATGATGGTCACGTGCAGCCACATCTGCGTGGTCGTGAACCGGCGTACGTACGGGCCGGGCCCGCCGTGCTGGACCTTGAACTCGCCGCGCAGGCGGCCGACCAGCGTTCGCTGCAGCCACAGGAGCGCGTGGAGGCCGAAGAAGCCGAAGACGCCGAGCAGCAGCAGCGTCATGAACAGGTAGATGTAGTGCACCCAAGGGTTCTGGTCCCGGTTCATCGGGTCGCTGTGGGGCATGAAGCTCAGGAACGACGCGTTGATGTTGTCGTTCGCGTGGCAGCCGCTCGCTCCGCACGTCGCGGCGAGATTGTCGGGATGCGTCGTCGCGCGCGGATCGGTGGACGCAAAGTTCTGGTGCGGGGTGTGGCAGTCGGAGCAGGTCGCCGCGGCCTTGCGGCCGACGGCCGTCGACTTGCCGTGGAAGCTGTCGTGGAAGGTCTTGACCGTGTCGTCGTGGCAGCTGCCGCACTCGTTCGGCATCTGCGTGCGAGCCGCGATCGTCGTCGGATCCTGCACGGCGTGTGCCTGGTGGCAGGTCGAGCAGAGCGGCCCTTCCTTGCCTTCCTTCCAGAGCTGGCCGTGCACGCTGTCCGTCCAGACCTTCAGGATGCCCTCGTGGCAGCTGCCACAGGTCTCGGGACTCTTCTGGTGCGAGGAGCGCGACGCGGGGTCGATGTGCCGCTTGATGTCGTGGCTGCCGTGGCAGTCGCTGCACGCCGGCGCGCTGTTCAGGCCCGACACGAGCAGCGCGTGCGCGTGCTCGCTCGAGAGGTAGCCCTCCATCATCTCCTTGTGGCACTGGCCGCAGTTCTGGAGCTGGTTGACCGCGGACATCGGGGCGTTCGGGTCGCGGCTGCGCGGCGTCGTGTGCAGCTCGCCGTGGCAGCCCTGGCAGGAAACAGGCTTGTCGCCCTTGACGCGCGCGTGGACGCTGTCGTGGAACGCGCCGATCTCGTCCTCGTGGCACTCCATGCACGGCTCGAAGCCCACGGGCCCGAGGTTGTTGCGGGGATGCTTGATCGTGAGTGCGTCGACGTGGCAGGTGACGCAGTCGAGCCGCTTGTGCGCCCCCGCGCCGAACTGCGCGGACAGCACGGCGATGGAATTGCCGTTGTCGCCCTCGGCCTCCGGGTCGTCGTGGCACTTGAAGCACTTCTCGTTCGGTATCTTCTCGACGGGAGCCGCGGCCGCCGCCGGCGCGGCGGCGGATTCCGCCGCGTCCTGCGCCGCGGACGGGCCGCTCCAGCCGAGGATCAGCGCGGTCAGGCCGACCAGTGAGAGGAACAGTGACGGGCGACGGTCCGGATTCATGATGGAGCTCCCGATGTCTCGCCGCGCGTCCTGCGCAGGAGATCCCCCGGACCGCGCGGCTGACGGGGCGAATTTGACCTCAGGAGCCCCGCCGGGGCTGCACGCATTTACCGCAATGAAGGGAACGCGAGCGAGATGGGCATGCGCGGCGCGTCACGAATCGGGCGCGACGGGCTCCGGCCGGGCACGCGATTCAGTGTCGGCGCTCGTCCTTGCGGGCGACCTGCGCGGAGCCGCAGTCGTCGCAGGCGCCCGCGGCCCGGCGGGCGCGGTCCTCGACGGATGCCGCGATGCGCGCGAGCCGGCCGTCAGGGCGCCGGGCGCGAGCTCGTTCGGCAAGAGCCCGGGCCAGCCGGAGACGCACCGCCGCCGGCATCAGCACCCAGGCCGAATACGCGACGGCGGCGGTCACGATCAGCGCGACGAGCAGCATTTCCCACATCGCGGGGCCCTCAGCCGGCGAGCGCGCTCGCGACGCGGAACGTCACGAACGCGGCGAGGTATGCGAGCAGGAACAGGTAGCCCGCCATGAGCAGCGGATAGCGCCACGAGTTGGTCTCGCGCTTGACGACGACGAGCGTCGAGAGGCACTGCGGCGCGAAGACGTACCACGCGAGCAGCGCGAGCGCGGTCGCGAGGCTCCACGTCTGGGCGATCATCGGCACGAGCGTCGCCGCCGTGTCGTCGCTGGCTGCCGAGAGCGAATACACCGTGCCGAGCGCGCCGACGGCCACTTCGCGGGCGGCGAGTCCCGGCACCAGTGCGAGCGAGATCTGCCAGTTGAAGCCGATCGGCGCGAACACGTGCTCGAGCAGCCGCCCGATCGCGCCCGCGAAGCTGTACTGGATCGCAGGGCCGGTGGCGCCCTCGGGCGGCGCAGGATAGCTGCTCAGGAACCACAGCACGATCATGAGAGCGAGGATGATCGTGCCGACGCGCTGCAGGAACACCTTCGTGCGCTCCCACAGCCCGAGTGCGAGGTTGCGCAGGTCGGGCCAGCGGTACTCCGGCAGCTCCAGCAGGAGGGGGTGGTAGGCCGCGCGCATCACGGTGCGCTTGAGTGCGTAGGCCACGGCCATCGCGGCCGCGATGCCGGCGACGTATAGCGAGAAGAGCACGAGGCCCTGCAGGTTGAACGCGCCGACGGAGCGGTTCGGGATGAATGCCGCGATCACGAGCGCGTAGACGGGCAGCCGCGCCGAGCACGTCATGAGCGGCGCGATCATGATCGTCGCGACGCGGTCGCGCACGTTCGGGATCGTGCGGGTCGCCATGATCCCCGGGACGGCGCACGCAAAGCTCGACAGCAGCGGGATGAAGGCGCGGCCCGAGAGGCCGACGCTGCCCATCATGCGATCGAGCAGGTAGGCCGCGCGCGGCAGGTAGCCGCTGTCCTCGAGCAGGAGGATGAAGAAGAACAGGATCAGGATCTGTGGCAGGAACACCAGCACGCTGCCCGCGCCCGCGACGATGCCGTCGACGACGAGGCTGCGCAGCGGGCCGGCCGGCAGCACGGCGTGCAGCCACTCGCCGAACCGCGTGACGCCGGCGTCGATCGCCTCCATCGGGAGGGCGGCCCAGCTGAAAACCGCCTGGAAGATGAAGAAGAGCAGCACTGCGAGGATCGCGGGTCCCGCGACCGGGTGCATCACGACCGCGTCGAGAGACTCGAGCATGCGCCTGCGGACCGGCTCGGTGTAGCCCGCGGCGTCGAGGATCCGTCTGGCTTCGCGCTGGGTCTGCTGGATCTGCTCGAAGGTCGGGTCGCGCCACTCGGTCGACGCGAGGGGCGGGGGCGGGGGCAGTCGCTCGAGTCGATCGAGCAGCTGCCGCTCGCCGCCGTCGCGGATCGCGACCGTTTCGACGACCGGTACGCCGAGTTCCTGCTCGAGCCGCGCGCGGTCGAGGCGGTAGCCGCGGTCCCGCGCCAGGTCGCTCATGTTGAGCGCCACGATCATCGGTACGCCGAGGTCCCTGAGTTCGAGCACGAGGCGCAGGTTGAGCCTGAGATTCGTCGAGTCGACGACGCAGATCACGCGTTCGGGCGGTGCCTCGCCCGCGAGCCGGCCGAGCAGGCAGTCGCGGGTGATCGCTTCGTCGAGCGTCGTGGGCGTCAGGCTGTAGGCGCCCGGCAGGTCGAGCAGGCGGTAGCGCGTGCCGTTCGCGGGCCCGACGAACGAGCCTTCCTTGCGCTCGACGGTGACGCCCGCGTAGTTCGCGACTTTCTGCCGGCTGCCGGTCAGCCGGTTGAAGAGGGCGGTCTTGCCGCAGTTCGGGACGCCGACCAGGGCCAGTCGGGTGGCGTCGAGCGCGGTCGCGAGCGCGGCCATGCCCGGGTCAGCCGCCCTCGACGCTGACCAGGACGGCACCCGCCTCGCGGCGCCGCAACGCAAAGAGCGTGCGTCCGAGGCGCACCGCCATCGGGTCGCCACCCGGCCAGATCTCGGCAATCACCTCGATCGGCTCGCCCGGGATGAATCCGAGTTCGAGCAGGCGCCGGCTCACGGTGGACTGTGACTCGTCCCCGAGCGACTGGGCGTCGTCGCGTACGTCCATGACGGTACCGCGGGCGCCTTTGCGCAGCGTGGCGAGACTGACCGGGGGCATCGCGTTCGACCTGGCTCGGGTTCGAGAGCCGCAGTCTCCTTGTAATGAGAATCGTCCGCAACAAGGGAAACCCGCAATCGGAGGGTCCGGAATCGCTGCCATAGACAGGTTCTATGGGCTGTACAGGAGAAACCTGTACAAAACCTTAATATGGTTCGTATACTCGGGTCCTGCGTTGGTCGATCGTCTTTACTGAAACCAGCGTTCGCTTCCGGCGAACAGAGGTGAGAGCGATGAAGGAGTCGGTCCTTGCCCGGGTGGCCCGGGG
>Ga0105090_10001404_pt1 | contig 12962 bp, 11 predicted proteins | sample PPLLak3March2015_FD_79110 | JGI IMG/M metagenome (GOLD analysis project Ga0105090, IMG submission 79110) | Freshwater sediment microbial communities from Prairie Pothole Lake near Jamestown, North Dakota, USA - PPLs Lake P7 Core (1) Depth... | ecosystem: Environmental > Aquatic > Freshwater >... | reverse complement strand
TCGCCGGGCCGATCATGTCGGCGGCGCCGGCGGTGATCAGGCGCACCGTCTCCTTCTCGCCCATCCTGGCAACGAACCCCACCAGCACCGCGGCCAGGACGAACAGCATCGACAGTTCCGGGAACCACCAGTTCAGCTCGAACCAGAACGGCTCGACGCCGACGACCTCATGGGTGCCGTAGTAGTCGGCGGGCGCAGCCCGCCCGCCGATGACGGCCGACCACGGGATCACCGAGAAGATCATCAGGCCGAAGGCCGCCGCGGTGATCACCAGCACCCGCTTCTGCAAGGCCGTCAGGCGTGCCTGCGCCGTGGCACCGGCCGCCGCTCCATGGTCGACGCCGCCCGTGCCTTCGTCGCCGGCATCCACTCCGACCAGCGACGCTGCCGGGTTGCGGCGCACCCGCGCTGCATAGCGCAGCACCCAGGCCACCGCCATCGCCGTCAGCACCACCCACAGCAGCAGTCGCAGCCCGATCCCGTCGCCGATCGACGCGCCGGCCTCGTTGGCGGCGACGCCGATCGAGAACGGGTTCACGGTCGCCGCCATCAGGCCGACCAGATCGCCGAGGATGATCATGGCGGCGGTGACCAGGCGGTCGTAGCCCAGCGCCTTCATCAGCGGCAGGAACAGCGCGTAGAAGCCCAGCGTCTCGATCGACAGGCCCATCGTCGAGCCCAGGGCCGAGAGCAGCACCATCACGGCAGCGATCAGCTGCCAGCTCCGGTCGCGCAGCCGGTGCGCCAGCGCGGCTACTGCGACTTCCAGGGCGCGGGTGGCGAAGCTCACCGAGATGAAGGCGCCGATCGCCATGATGAACACGATGATGCCGATCTGGCCGAACAGACGGCCCACCGTCTCGGTGTCGATCGTTCCGGTTTCGAGGTTGCGCAGCCCATAGACGCCGTTGACCGGCGCCACGATCAGCTGCTGCACCCGCTCGCCCGGCGTCAGCGGCGGCGCGATCTGCGTGTAGGTGCCCGGGATCGGCGAGCCGTCCCGGTCGACCTGGTAGACGCCGGGCGGGATGAACAACGCCGCAATCCAGACCAGCACGGTGACGATGGCCAGCGTGGCCACCGCACCCGGAAAGCGTGACCCGCTGCCTGGCGGCCTCGCCTCGCCCTCGGTGTCACTCGATCCCATTTTCTCGCTTCCCCCGCGCAACGTGAGTCAGTCCCGGTCGTCCGTCCCGCTGTCGCAGCCGCCGCCGTCGCAGGTCGGATCGAGGCTGTCGTGCAGCACCTGCGCCAGCCGCGTGCCCAGGTCGATCGGCCGGGCGCGCGGCCGTCTCGGTCGGTCAGGACGGACGATCGCACGAAAAGATCTTAGGGAACGCATGCACCGGCGCGTGAGGCGCCGTCCCTCCGCAGGCCCGGGGCGCTTCATGCCGCGCCGTCGGCCGATGCGCCGCGGCGGGGGGACGGCCCGCCGACAGCCCATCGACGACTGCATCAAGGGCGTCGCCGGCCGCTCGCCGCCGGCGACCGACAGTGCCGAGGCCAAGACCCTGCTCGATGCCGGCACAATCAACCCGCCGGAGCTAGAAAGGCTGAAGGCCAAGGCGCTCTGCCGAGCCGCCTCGGGACGACTGCGGCGGCGCGCGGCGCGAGCCGAAGCGACTTCCGACGGCCCGCTTCCTGAAGACTCCGACTCCAGAACATCATGCGAAATCTGATCAGAAATTTCCAGTCTTACTGGCTGGCGGATGCCAGCTTCGTCACCTTGCTGATCATGCTCATTGCCGCGGTATTCGTACTTCCGGTAGTCATGGAAATGAGCGGTCGCGGAGTACTGCTGTTCAACATACTTCTGCTCAGCGTGTTCTTCGCGGGGATATTCTCGACACGCAGCGTCGGGCTCATGTTCGTCTCCGCAATTCTGTTCGGCATTCACCTGGCACTGCGCGTCATTCGATTTGGAGAGAACCCGTATTCATTCTTTCCGGCTGCTGTTTCGCGACGAGATCGTGAACACTTACCGGATCGTCGGAGCGGTCAATGTTTACCTCCTGCTGGCGCTCATGGGGGCGCTGACTCTGGAAGTCATCCATGCCGCGACCGGCGTTTCCATCGGCGGCAATGTCGTGCTCAGCGGGAAGGACGACGACTATGTTCACTTCATCTACTTCAGCCTCGTTTCACTGACCACCGTGGGCTACGGGGACATCTACGCCGCGAGTACCGCCGCCAGGATGCTGGCTACTTTCCTGTCCACCCTGGGCGTCCTGTTTCCGGCCATCGTCATCGCCCGCCTGGTCGGACTGGCTTCCAGCCGAAGCTGATCGCCGCCCGCAGTCACGACCGTCCGGAACGTCCGGCGGCTCACGCTCAGCCGGCTTCCGCGACGGCACGCAGTCGCGCCGGATCGTTCACGGTCAGAGACTTGTAACCGAGGGTCACGAGGCGGCGGCTCGCGAACTCCTTGACGATGCGGCTGAAGGTGTTCCTGGAGACGTTGCAGAGCATCGCGAGCTCCGTCTGCGAAGCCGGGATTTCGGTCGGGAGGTCTGCCTCCGGGCCCGACGCCCAGCGAGCGCCTGCCAGGCGAAGCAGGCCGGCCGCGCACCGCGCCGAGGCGTCCTTGATCAGGAGGTCGGCGGCGCACTGCATCGCCAGATCCATCCCCCAGATTGCGTTTCGCCCGAGATCGACAATCCCTTCCGGGCGACGTCGCAGCAGTGCCTGCATCTCTTCGCCGGGCACGCGCAGGAGTTCCACGTCGGTTCTCGCGACCGTGGAGAAGAAGCGACGACTCCGCTCGGCCACCCAATCCAGGGCGCCAAACCATTCTCCGGCGCGCAGCATGTGCAGGAGCACAGCATCCGGGTGGGTGAACCTGCACTCCACGAGAACCACGCCGGACCGGATGCCGAACAGGTCGCGCCCGACATCACCCGCCCGGTAGATCACGCTGCCGGCGGGAAAGGACTTCGGGCGGGCCAGCGCAAGGAACTCGCGCCTGAACTGCGGACCGCAAGCCGCCAGCCACCCGCGGATCGGCAACCCGGCCCCAACACTCGCGTCTTCGTCGCTGCCCATGCTGCCTCATCGCCGGAAGTGACCGGGTGTCCGGGGCCTGTTCATGGCAGATGCGCGCTCCCGGCCTTGGCGGGAACAGGTACGGGCAATTGTGCCATCCTGCGCAAAATGCTCCGCCGCGCTGTGCTATCAGTAGCCCTCGATCGACCGTCAATCCAGTGACACGAGACAGCAGGCCATGGAAGTACCCGACGACACGCTGATCCGCCGACTGCCCCGCCGCCTGAAGATGAGCGAGCTGCGCGTCTTCGTCGCGGTGCTCGAGCATCGCAGCTTCCGAAAAGCAGCCGCGGAGCTGCACCTGACGCAACCCGCGGTCACCAAGGCCATTGCCGGCCTCGAGCAGATGCTCGGAGTCGCGCTCTTCGATCGCGCCAGCGACGGCGCCGTGCCGACCGCGCATGGGTCGAGCTTCGCGCCGCGCGCCGTCGCCGTCTTCGAGGAGTTGCGTCGCGCCGCGCAGGAGCTGGCAATGGTGTCGAGGGGCGAGCGGGGCGCCCTGCGCGTCGGCGTCCTGCCGATGCCGGCGATCCCGTTCCTGCCCGTCGCCATCGGGCGCATGACGGAAGCCCGCCCGGACATCTCCGTCGCCGTGTTCGAGGGACGCGAGGCGGAACTGCTCGACCGCCTGCACAAGCGCGACATCGAGGTGGCGATCCTGCGGCTGGCGTTGGTAACTCCCGCCGAGAACATGCGCGTGGAGCGGCTGTTCGACGAAAAGCTGTGCGTGATCGCCGCCAGGGAACACCCGCTGGCCGCGCACAAGAAGCCGACCTGGCCGCAATTGCTGCGGGAACGCTGGGTGATGCCGCCTGCCGACTGCTCCTTCTACGAGCACGTGCTGCGCACGCTCGACCGGGCCGGCCTGCAGGTGCCGACGCACATGGTCGAGTCGTTCTCGATCAACATCCAGTTCGGCATGGTGCTGCACGCCGGCATGCTGTCCTTCGGCATGCGCTCGCAGGTCGAGTTCGCACCGGGCAAGGCCTTGCTCGTGCGCCTGCCGATCGAGCTGCCGGCGCCGACGACGATGGTCGCTGCCGTGTCGCTGCGCTCACATGCCCCCAGCCCGCTGGCGCAACGGCTGGTCGCGCACATCCGCGACCTGGCGGGCACAGCCCTGCCGAAAGCGGTCGCGTCGACTATGCTGCCTGCCCGGCCAAGCGAGTTGTCGTCGCCGGCGCCCGCCGGCGCGCAGCCGGCGTTAGGCACTTCCGTCGCGCGCGCAAGTGCGCCACCAACAACCTGAAAGGATGTCATGAGCAATTTCTGGGACACGGTCGTGCTGATGATCTCGACCTTCTTCTTCATCGCCTACCTGATCATCATGTTCCAGATCGTCGTCGACCTGTTCCGCGACTCCGAACTCGGCGGCGGCTCGAAGGTGCTGTGGGTGATCGGCCTCATTTTCTTGCCTGTGCTTACCGCGATCATCTACATCATCGCCCGCGGCCGCGGCATGGCGACGCGCCAGCGCAGCAGCCTGCAGCGTGCCAAGGAAGATACCGACGCCTACATCAAGGGCGTGGTCGGCCGCTCGCCGGCGGCCGAGATCGCCGAGGCCAAGTCGCTGCTCGATGCCGGCGCGATCAGCCAGGCGGAGTTCGACAAGCTCAAGGCCAGGGCACTGTCCTGAGGCGCAGCCCGGCCGAGCCGCCTCACGGCGGCTGCGGCTGCCCGCGGCGCGAACCGTAGCGGTGCGAGTACACCCAGGTGAACTCGGCGCCGAACAGGAAGATCTGCGCCGAGTAGTACACCCACAGCAGCACGACGATCAGCGACGCCGCGGCGCCGAACACCGAGGTGACGCCGCTGCGGCCGATATAGAGCCCGATCAGGAACTTGCCGGCGAGGAACAGCGCCGCCGTGACCGCGGCGCCGATCCAGACGTCGCGCCAGTGGATGCTGGCGCGCGGCATCGTCTTGTAGATCAAGGCGAACACGGCCGTCAGCAGCAGCATGCCCAGTCCGTTTTCCGTGGCGCCGCTGAAGGTCACCCAGCTCCGTGACTGCGGGTCCCACCAGTTGCCCAGGGCATTCAGGGCGGCGCTGACCGCCAGCGACACGATCAGCAGGAAACCGATGCCGAGGATCATGCCGAAGGACAGCAGCCGCGCCCTGACCAGCCGCCAAAGACCGGAATGCCGCGCCCGCTGCGGCGCGCGCCAGATGCGGTCGAGCGAGTCCTGCAGCTCGGCGAACACCGAGGTCGCGGCGACGAGCAGCACGACGACGCCGAACGCCGCCGCAGGCAGGTTCTCGGCGGGCCGGCGGGCGCTTTCGAGCAGGCCCTGGACCGCCAGCGAGCCGGCCGTGCCGAGCATGCCGCGCAACTGCTCGTAGATCTCGCCTCGCGCCGCCTCCTCGCCGAAGACGGCGCCGGCCACGGCGATGACGATCAACAGTAGCGGCGCGATCGAGAAGATCGTGTAGAAGGCCAGCGCCGCGCCCATGCTCTGCGCATGATCGGCCATCCAGTTGCTTGCCGCGTCCCTGAACAGCGCGGCGGCGGCAGCGAAGGGATTGCCCACGTCCGTCGCCGCCTTACAGCCGGCCGTTCTTCGACAGCAGCACGGCGATCGGCCGCGTCCCCGGGAACTCCGAGAACACGATCGTCACGATCGCCATGATCGGCACCGCGAGGAAGGCGCCGGGCACGCCCCACAGTTCCGACCACACCGCGAGGCTCACCAGGATCGCAAACGGGCTCAGGTTCAGCGAGCTGCCCATCACGTAGGGCTCGAGGAAGTTGCCGATCGCGAACTGCACCGCCGAGAGCGTCAGCAGCATCGTCAGGACCACCCCGAGGTCCTCGAACTGAACGATCGTCATCAGCATCGGCAGGGCGACGCCGAGCACCGAGCCGACGTAGGGGATGAAGTTCAGGAAGCCTGCCAGCACCGCCCACAGCGCCGCGAACTCCAGCCCGAAGAGCCACATCACGACGTAGCTCGCCATCCCGAGCAGCAGGCACATCAGCGTCTTCAGCGCCAGGTACGAGCCGATGCGGCGGTTGATGGCGACGATCACCTGGCGGATCCGCGCCACGCGCGCCGGATCGTCGGACAGGTTGGCGAGCTTGGTCTCGAAGGTCCGCCGCTCGAGCAGCAGGAAGGTTGCGTAGAGCAGCACGACGACGAAGGTCACGGCGATCGACCCCGCCGACGCCAGCAGCGAGGCGAACAGCCGCTGCAGGTTGATCTGCCCGAAGAGGTCCTGCCGCAGCGTTGCCCAGGTCGGTTCGGTCTCGAAGCCGAAGTGGACGGCGATGCGCTGGATCGCCGCCAGCAGCGACTGCTGATACTGCGGCGCGAGCGCCAGCGCCCGTTCCTTGTTTTCCATCACCAGGTAGGCGAACAGGAAGCCGACCAGGCCGATCAAGGCGATCGAGAGCAGGTAGCGCAGTTGCAGCGGCAGCACCGGCCCGAGCACGGGCAGCCGGAGCTGCACATGCGCCAGGCCGACGACGCTGTACACGATCACCGCGCCGAGCACGGCCGGCACGAAGATCGTCTTGCCCACATACAGGACCCAACCGACGATCAGCAGCAGCAGGCAGCCGTAAACTAGGGCGCGAAGTCGTTCCATGGTCCTGAGCGAGGTGCGTCCGCGCGGCGCGGCGGCGACGCCGGAGTTTGCCTGAAGGCGGCGTCACGGCGCGCATCCGCGATGCACGCAGCGACCGGCACGTCACCGTAGTAACTTCGATGAGTCCGCAGATGAACGATCGATCGAGATTCGGGCTCGCCGCCCGGCCCTTCGCCGCGGCGCTCTGCCTCGGCGCCGCCGCGCTGGCCGCGACCGGCGACGCCGCCTCGCAGCCGGCGCAGCCGCGGCGTACGGCCGATGCGGCGGTGGTCAGCGCCCTGTGGGCGCATCACTGGACATTGCAGTCGGCCACCGACCCGGCCGGAGCGCCGAACGCGGTCCTGCTGCCGCCGGGCCATCCGATCGTGATGAGCTTCAAGGAAGGCAACGTCAGTATCCGCAGCGCCTGCAACCAGATGAACGGCCGCTGGCGCCTGAGCCCGCTCGGGCCGCTTTCGATCGGCCAGCTCGCGGCGACGATGAGGTCCTGCGAGCCGCCGCTGATGGAAGCCGACGCGCAGCTTTCCGCGGCGCTGGCGCGGCCGCTGGGCGTGGACCTGACCCGAGGCGCGACGCCGATCCTGCGGCTGACGACCGAGTCGCAGCAGACCTTGACCTTCATCGGCCAGCCGACGCCGCGCAGCCTGTACGGCGCGCCGAAGCGGCTGTTCCTCGAGGTCGGGCCGCAGTTGGTGGAGTGCAAACTGCCGTCGGGCGCCGCAGGAAGCTGCCTGCAGGTGCGCGAAGTGCGCTTCGACAAGCAGGGCCTGCGCAGCGGCACGCCGGGGCCGTGGCGGCCCCTTGCCGAGTCGATCGAGGGTTACGCGCATACCCCGGGCGTGCGCAACGTGCTGCGGGTCGACCGCTACCAGCGCAAGGCGGCGGCAGGGGAATCCGCCGCCGTGTACGTGCTCGATCTGGTGGTCGAGAGCCAGACCGTGGCCGGCAAGTGAGAGCGAACGCGCGCCCGCTTCCGCCCGCGATCGGCCGGCGCCTCGGCGCCACCCTGCTCTGTGTGCTGCTGGCCCTGGCCGGCGCGCCTCCGGCCGCCGCGCAGCCGGCGGCCTCCGGCACCGAGACCTCGACCGACCGCAGCCTCGCCATCGCGCCGGCCGACATCGCGTCGCGCGCCGATGCCGAGGAGAAGTTCGTCCAGTCCGTGCAGCGGCGGGCGCAGGCACCCGACAAGGTGCTGCAGATCGAGAAGGCGCTGTCGCAGCAGGCCGAAACCATCAACCGACTGACCGGGCTGACCGACGAAGGCGACCTGTCGCAGTTGTCGGTGCGGCGGCTCGAGAGCATCGAGCGGCACTGGCTGCTGCTCGAACGCCTGCTGGCGCAGACGCGCGCCGACCTGACCCGCGCCACCAATATCGCCTCCGAAGACCTTGCCGAGCTGGCCACGCGGCGCACGGCCTGGCTGGCTACCGGCGACGAACCCGACCTGTCGCCGGCGCTGCAGCGCCGTTCGCAGGAGATGGTGGCGCAGATCGAGCGCGTGCAGACGCTGCTGGCCGACCCGCTGGCCAGGCTGCTCGACCTCGGCCGCAAGAGCAGCGCGATGCAGGCCAGGGTGCAGCAGGGCGTCGCCGAGGTCGTCAAGTACGTGGCCGAGGGGGACCGGCAACTGGTGACGATGGACTCGCCGCCGCTGTGGCAGGCGGCACGCGAGGCCGGTCCAGTCGAGCCGCTGGCGACCGGGCTGCGGCGCAGCCTGGAGATCGAGACCAACTTCGCCCGCGACCACGATGCCGCCCGCGCGCGCCTGCTGCCGGCGCTGGGCGTGCTGACCGTGCTGCTGCTGCCGCTGATGTTCTGGCTGCGCCGGCGCGCGCGGACCCTGGTGGCGGCCCGGCAGTTGAGCGAGCACGCCCTGCAGGCCCTGTCACGGCCCTGGGCCGCATGGCTGCTGCTGGTCGCCGGCGCCGCGGTGCTGTACGAACTGCAGGGGTCCAGCCTGAGGCAGCAGCTGGTGATGCTGCTGGCCTGGATCCCGGTGCTCGGCCTGCTGCGGCGGCGAGTGCTGAGCGTGGTCGGCCCCTGGGCCTTTCTCAGCGCGGCGTTCTATTTCCTGAACGTGCTGCTGTCGATGCTCGAAAGCAGCGCGTTCCTGTACCGCGTGATGCTGCTGAGCCTGACCCTGCTGATGCTCGCCGCGCTGGTGTGGAACGTGCTGCGGGTGCGCCGCCGCGCCGGCGAGAGCCGCCTGCAGGTCGGAAGCGGGAAGCTCGTGGCCGGGGCGGCCTGCGCCGTGCTGACCGTGGCCGCCGCCGCCAATGCGCTCGGCAACGTGTCGCTGTCGGCCATGCTGGTGACGGCGACGCTCGACAGCAGCTATGCGGCGCTTGCCCTGTACGCGGCCAGCCGGGTGACGCTGGCGCTGTTCCAGGTGCTGCTGGCGGGGCCCACCGTCGCGCGACTGTCGGCAAGGTACGGGGCCTCGCTGGTGCCGGCGGCGGTCAACCTCGGGCGGGCGGTTCTGGTCGGCGCCTGGGTGCTGTTCACGCTGCAGTCGTTCCGCGTCTATCGCCCGGCGGAATCGCTCGTGATAACGGTGCTTACCCATGAGTTCAAGCTGGGCGAACTGTCGCTGACGCCCGGCAACCTGCTGTCTTTCGCCATCGCGACCTGGGCCGCTTTCTGGGTGGCCGGGCTGATCCGCCAGGTGCTGGCCGAGGACATCCTGCCCGGCCTGTCGCTGCCGCGCGGCGTCGGCAGCAGCATCTCATCGCTCAGCTACTACGTCATCCTGTTCCTTGGCCTTCTGGCGGCGCTGGCGGCGGCCGGCTTCCAGGTGGGGCAGCTGGCGCTGGTGTTCGGCGCCCTCGGCGTCGGCATCGGTTTCGGCCTGCAGGATGCCGTGCGCAATTTCGTCGCCGGCCTGATCCTGATGTTCGAGCGGCCGATCCAGCGCGGCGACACGGTCGAGGTGGCAGGCATGATCGGCATGGTGCGCGAGATCGGCCTGCGCGCGACCACCATCACCACCTTCGAGGGCGCCGAGGTGATCGTGCCCAACGGCATGCTGCTCGGCGACAAGCTGGTCAACTGGACCTTGAGCGGCACCCGCCGCCGCGTCAGTGTCGAGCTCGCTACCGCCTACAGCGCCGACCCGAAGCGCACCGTCGAGCTGCTGGTGGAGGTCGCGCGTTCGGTCGACGGCGTATCGACCTCGCCGCCGCCGCACGCCATCATGACCGGCCTGACGGCGGGCGCGCTCGAGTTCAGCGTCCGCGCCTGGACCACCGATAGCGCCGACTGGCTGATGGTGCGCAGCGAACTGGCGATGAAGGTCCGCGACGGCCTGGCCGCGGCCGGCATCGAAGTGCCGCTGCCGCAGCGCGACCTGCACCTGCGCAGCGTCTCCGGCGAAGCCGCGACCGGACTGAGCCAGGCCTCGGGGCAGACTGCGAAGCCCGGCGGGACGGACGAGCCGCCAGGCAAGGAAGCCGCGAAGCCGGCCTGAAGTTCAGCGCGCCGGCGCGCGCGACGCCCCATCGCGTCGTTGCGCCCGCTCGCCGGGATAGGCGATCGCCGGCGCCGGGCCGCGCCCGCATAGTCCGCAGCATCAAAGCGGAGGGTGCCATGACGATCGACTACGTCAGCACGGACCAGGCACCTGTCCTGACTGCGGCCGGCCGCAAGACCGGCGTGATGTTGCTGTGGGGCGATCGGGTCGACGTCGTCGCCACCCAGGGCGATCTCGCCGAAGTCCGCTCGGGACGGGTCTCGGGCAGCGGCTGGGTCAGCCGCGCGCAGCTCGGCGGCAAGTCGCTGCTCGAGTTCTACTTCATCGACGTCGGCCAGGGCGACGGCGTGCTGATCCGCACGCCGGACCACCGCCACGTGATGATCGATGGCGGCCTGCCGCGCAGCCGGCAGCAGGCCGGCAAGAACGCGGCCGACTTCGTCGACTGGAAGTTCGCCAAGGACTACCGCCGCAAGACGATCGCGCTCGACGCGGTGATCACCTCGCACAACGACCTCGACCACTACGGCGGCCTCGCCGACCTGCTCGCCAGCGACGCCAAGTCGAAGGCGGAGCTCGACGCGACCTCGGTGACGGCCGAAGCCTTCTATCACGCCGGACTGTCCTGGTGGGCCGGCCCGAAGCGGACGCTCGGAACGAAGACGGGCGCAGGCGCGAGCGCGATGTGGACGCAACTGCTCGGCGACCGCGCCGCGACGCAGGCCGCGCTCGGCGGCAGCGGGCCGCAGCTTCACGGCGAGTGGGCACAGTTCCTCGCCGCCGTGGTGGCAACGAAGACCGCGGGCGGGACGCCGGTGCCGATCCGCCGCCTGAGCCATATCGACGGCCATCTGCCGGGCTTCGGTCCGGCCGACGGCGCGGCGTCGATCCGCGTTCTGGCGCCGGTGGAGTTCACGGTCGGCGGCAAGCCGGCGCTGCGACGCTTCACCGGCGGCGACGACAAGAACACCAACGGCCAGAGCATCATGCTGCGCGTCGACTACGGCCGCGTGCGGGTGCTGCTGACCGGCGACCTGAACCGCGCCGCGCAGGGCGCGCTGCTGGCCGACTACGCCGGCTCGGTCCAGGAGTTCGCCTGCGACGTCGCCAAGGCCTGCCACCACGGCAGCGACGACGTGTCGTACCGCTTCCTGCAGTCGATGCAGCCGGCGGTCACGGTGATCTCCTCCGGCGACAACGAGGGCTACGACCATCCGCGCCCGGACATCGTCGGCGCCAGCGCCACCAGCGGCTTCCTCAGCCTCGACGGCGATGCGCTCGCCACGCCGCTCGTCTACTCGACCGAGCTGGCGCGCAGCCTGAAGCTGGCGCGGGCCACCGGCCTCACGGTCACCACGGCGGGCGCCGATCCGCTGCTGCTGACGGGAGCCGCCCTGGCCAGGGCGAAGCTCACGCTGCCCGCGAAAGCCGGCGCCAGGCGCGCGCCGACCCGCAACCTCGACCGGGCGCAGATCGTCTCCGACCTGATCTACGGCCTGGTCAACGTCCGCACCGACGGCGAGCGCATCCTCTGCGCCACCCGCAACGAAGCCGATCTCGGCTGGCAGATCAAGACGCTGCGGTCGCGCTTCTAGAAAACCAGCAAGCGAGGCGGCCGGCCGCGACTAGCGGTTGCGTGGCGTCGCGAGCGGCCGTTGCCGGTCGCGCAGCGCGCGCTCGACGTTGCGCGAGACGGCTTCCGCAAACGCGGATGCCGGAGCCACAGGAAGCGCCGATGCACGCGCCGTAGACGCCGCCGCCGTTGGCGCGAACTTCAGCGCATAGACGTCGGTCGGGTTGCCGCCGCCGTCCTGCGTCGACTGCGCGAAGAAGGCGAGGAAGGTCGTGCCGATGCTCGCCAGGCCGTGGTAGTCGCCGAGAAACAGGCCGCGCGAGTTCGGCGCCCGCATCAGGTCGAACGGACCGGCGATGCGCGTTTCGGTCCAGGTGGCGCCGCCGTCGCGAGAGCGCAGCAACCAGTGTTCGGTCGGTGTGGTCACGCCAGCGTCGCTGGTGTCGCTGCGCAGGTCGAAGTAGCTCACGCCGACCGTGCCGTCCCCTGCGACATGCACCTGCGGCGTGAAGGCCTGGGTGGCCGCCACGGTGCTCAGCCGCACCGGCGTCGTCCATGTCAGGCCGCCGTCCGCCGACTTCGACATCGCGATCGCGTCGATCTGGCCGCCCGAGAAGCGCGCGTCCTGCCACACCGCGTACAGCTCCCCGCCCGGTCCGGCCGCCATCTGCGCCAGCACCGAGCCGTCGCGGATCGCCACCTGCGTCTCCGGGATGACGGCCCCGATCGGCTGCATGTCGGCCACCTTGACCGGCGCCGACCACGTCACCCCCCTGTCGGCCGAGCGCAGCACCCACAGCGACAGGACATTGTTGCCGCCGACGCTGTCGATGCGCGTGAAACTCGTCGCCAGCGCGCCGCTCGGCAGCACGGCCACCAGGGCGCCGATCGTCTGCGACTCGACGCCCGGATCGAAGATCGCCCTGGCCGGTTCCCAGGTCGCGCCGCCGTCGGTGGTGCGCGCCAGCATCAGCGGACCGCCTCCTGACGCGGCCAGCCGATCCCAGACCGCGTAGGCATGGCCGGCAACGATCGGATCGGCGGTAAGCGCGTTCTTGTCGTTGAAGGCGTCGCCGCCGTCGCGGATCAGCGTCGCAGGCGCGCTCCAGTTGCGGCCACCGTCGGTCGAGCGCGAAACGAGCATGGCGCTCGACGACCCGGCATTGAGTGACGCGCCGCTGACGGCCAGCGCCATCGCATAGGCAGTCCCGTCCGCGCCGAAGCTGACCCAGGGGTCGGTGGCGCGTTCGTCGATGCCGCCGCCGCAACGCGAGAACGGCATGTTGATCC
>Ga0105090_10001403_pt1 | contig 12977 bp, 12 predicted proteins | sample PPLLak3March2015_FD_79110 | JGI IMG/M metagenome (GOLD analysis project Ga0105090, IMG submission 79110) | Freshwater sediment microbial communities from Prairie Pothole Lake near Jamestown, North Dakota, USA - PPLs Lake P7 Core (1) Depth... | ecosystem: Environmental > Aquatic > Freshwater >... | reverse complement strand
GACGACGGACGACGTCGGGCAGGCGCTCGAGCGCGCCGGCACCGGCGAGGGCAACAAGGGCTTCGACGCCGCCGTCACGGCGCTCGAGATGGTGGCCACGCTGCGCGAACTCGAGCGGCAGCTCGCCGCCGCGGAAGACACATGAGCAAGGCGAACGCTTTCGAGCCGCGCAAGCGCGCCCGGCGCCGGGCGCTGCAGGCGCTGTACCAGTGGCAGATCACCCATCACGAGGCCGGCGAGATACTGGCCCAGTTCCGCGCCGCGCAGGACATGGGCGGCGTGGACGAAGCGCATTTCGAGCGGCTGCTGCGCGGCGTCATTGCCGGCCAGCAGGGGCTCGACGACGCGCTCGAGCCGTTCCTCGACCGGCCGGTCGCCCAACTGGACCTGATGGAACGCGCCATCCTGCGGATCGGCGCATACGAATTGCTGAATTGCCCGGAGACGCCCTGCCGGGTCGTGCTGGACGAATGCATCGACCTGGCCCATCGCTTTGGCGCCACCGACGGGCACAGCTACGTCAACGCCGTGCTCGACAAGGCGGTCCGGCAATGGCGCGCGGGCGAGGCGGGGCCACCCCGGAAATCCTGATGCGAACTTTGACGTCATGTCCGAGTTCGACCTGATCCGCCGCTCGCAGGAGGTCATCTGCGCGCCCGGCGCGCGCTACCGGGCGCAGTGCGTGCTCGGCATCGGCGACGACGGCGCCGTGCTCGAATTGCCACCCGAGCGGCAAGTGGTCGTCTGCACGGATACCCTGGTCGAGGGCGTGCACTTCCCGCTGGACACCGGGCCGGCGGCCGTCGGCCACAAGGCGCTGGCCGTCAACCTGAGCGATCTCGCCGCGATGGGCGCCGAACCCGCGTGGTTCTTTCTCGCGCTGACCCTGCCCGCGGCGGCGCCGGCCTGGCTGGAGCCGTTTGCCCAGGGCATGGCGCGCCTGGCGTCCGCGGCCTCCATCTGGCTCGCCGGCGGCGACGTCGCCGCCGGGCCGCTGAATGTCTGCATTACCGCGCTCGGCCTGGTGGACAAGGGCCGGGCCCTGACCCGTTCGGGCGCCAGGCCCGGCGACCTGGTGGCGATTTCCGGCCGGCCCGGCGCCGCCGCGCACGCGCTCGCCCTGCTGCAGGCCGGCCGCGTGCCCGACGCGCGGGAGCTGGCCGCGCTGGAGTTTCCACAACCCAGGCTCGAGCTCGGGCTGGCCCTGCGCGGCCTGGCCACGGCCTGCATCGACCTGTCCGACGGCCTGCTGGCCGACCTCGGCCATATCCTGGAGGCCTCGGGGGCGGGCGCCGAGCTGGAACTGGGCCGGCTGCCCTGCGCCGAGAGCCTGGCCGGCCTGCCGGAGCCCGAGCGCTGGCGCCTGCAGCTGGCCGGCGGCGACGACTACGAACTCTGTTTCACGCTGCCCGCGGCGCGCGCCGGCGAACTCGACGCGCTGCAGCGCCGCTGCGGCCTCGAATTGACCGTGATCGGCAGGATCACGGCGCAAGCGGGTCTGACGCTGCGGGCGCCGGACGGCAGCCCCTACCGGGCGGAGCGCGCGGGTTTCGATCACTTCGGCGGCTACCGCGGCGAAGGGAGCCCCGCGGCATCATGAAACCGCTGTTCGAGACGGATGCCGAAACGCGGCGCGTCGCCCTGCGCACCCCGGCCGGCCTGTTCGCTTTCGGCTTCGGCTCCGGCCTCGCGCGTTGGGCGCCCGGCACCATGGGCACGCTGGCGGCGGTGCCGTTCGCCCTGCTGCTCAAGCAGCTGCCCGGTTTGGCGTACGGCGCCGCGCTGGTGGCGCTGTTCCTGGCCGGCGTCTGGTTCTGCGGCGCCGCCAGCCGCGCGCTCGGCCGTGACGATCCGGGCGGGATCGTCTGGGACGAGATGGTCGGTTACTGGCTGACCGTGGCCCTGCTGCCGCCGGACTGGGGCTGGTGGCTCGCGGCTTTCGTCCTGTTCCGCGGCTTCGACATCCTCAAGCCCTGGCCCATCCGGCAGGTGGAGCGCAGCTTCGCCGGCGGGCTCGGCATCATGCTCGACGATGTTTTCGCCGCGCTCTACGCCATGCTCGCGCTCGCGGGCTTGCAGTACCTGCTGGCGCAGGCGACCGCTTAACGAACGGGACGGCGCCCTCAGGCGGCGTCGAAGGCGTCTTTTATCCAGTTCAGTTGCGCGCCGCCGGGATCGTCGCCGGCGCCCCCGCCGATCGATACGACGTCGAAGCGGCAAGGCCGGCAGCGATGCTCGGCGTGCAGGCTCAGGTAGTGGCCGGCGGCGCTGGCCAGTTTTCTCTGCTTGGCGCGGTCCACGGTGTCGGCGCCGCTGCCGAAGCGATCGGCGTGGCGGTAGCGCACCTCCACGAAAACCAGCACCGGGCCATCCAGCATCACGAGGTCGAGTTCGCCGAAGCGGCTGGAGAAATTCCGCGCCAGTTCCTGCAGGCCGTGTTCGCGCAGCAAGGCCTCCGCCGCGCGCTCCCAGTGGCTACCGCGTTGGCGCGTGCTCGGCATTCACCGAGGGGCGAGCCCGGGTTCGGCCGGGTTCGCCAGCGGCACGGGCAGGCCGCCGCTGAACACCGCCCAGGCCGGCTCCCGGCGCAGACCGCCGCCGTCGCTGCCGCCGCGGTCGATACCCACGCGGCCGCTTCGGCCGCGGTCGATACTGTACGTGCCGGACGCTCCGGGGAAAGCGAAATCGGGATCCTTGCGCATCAGTTCCAGCCAGGGCAGCAGGTTCCAGGCGTCCTGGCCCAGGGCGAACAGGGAAGCCATCGCACCGCTTCTGAGGCTGTCCAGGTCGGGAATGCTCTTGCGCTTCGCATGCTCGAGCGCCCAGGGGGTGATGGGGAAGCGCACGCCGTCCAGATCCTGGTTGAGCGCGGGATCCGGCTCGCCGGAGTAAATCCGGCCGGTCGCGTAGACCGGCACGTCACCGGCATCGAGAAAACGCAGCTGCGGCCGGATCTGCTTGGCCTGGGTGGCGCTGGCTGCCATGAAGATGACGTCCACGTCGCCGCGCCTGACGGGTACGAATTCCAGCGGTATCTGCAAGGTGTTCTCCAGCTGCTGCCCGCGCTGCTTGCTCTCGTCGAGGCGCAAGGCGCGCTCGAGCAAGGCGCTGTGGTCATTTTCCTCCTCCGGGTAGCGGCTCGCCGCCACGACTTGCCGATCGCCCTGTAGGAATTCGTCCTCGAAGACCGCCGCCATGCGCTCGCCCCAGGCGCTCTCCGGCGCCAGCACGATGGCGCGCTGGTAGCCCGAGGCGGCGGCGTGGCGGGCCACGGCCGCGACTTCGGCCTCCTGCGACAGGGACAGGCCGTGCAGCTGACCGGCGAGGCCGGGGGGCGGAGTGAAGTCCTGCGGCAGCTCATTGAGGGCCAGCACCGGGGTCGCCAGCCCGGCCAGCGTGAGCAGGGCTTCCACCGACTCCTTGCGCAGCGGTCCGACGATGCGGTCGGCCCCGGCGTCGAGCGCATTGAAGTAGGCGGAGATCGCCGACTGGTTGTCGTCGCCGGTGGGGAAGAACAGCAGCTCGCCGCCGCCCGGCTGCGCCAGGTAGGCGCTGATCAGGCCGTCCCGGAGCGCGTCTCCGGCCGTCCTGAAGCCGCCGCTGGCGGGCAGCAGCACGGCGGTCCGGCGCGGCGCGGCGAACAGCTGGCGGTACTGCAGCCAGGCGTCCAGCGCCTGGGTTTCGTCGAGCAGGTGCTCGGGGTGCCGGGTCTTCCACTCGGCGATCGCGTCGCTGACGCCTTCGGGGCGCACCAGGTTCCGGCGGATGACCAGGGCGAGGTCGAACCAGCCGGCGAGTTGCCGCCCGGCCGCTGTATCGTCCCGTGCAGCTTCCCCTGTGTCGCCCCGTGTATCGTCCCTTGTATCGACTTGGGGCCCGGCCGCCCGCAGCGACAGCTCATGCGAGGTGACGCTCTCCAGGTCCTGCAGCAATCGCACGGCCGCCGCGGGGTCGTAGCGGTCCATGCGCGCGACGACGCCCGCCGCCTGCGCGAGGGTCCTGGAACCCGGACTGGCCATCTGGTCCCGCGCGCGCGCAACCAAGCCCCGATAGCGCTGCTCCGAAGCATCGGGCAGGGCGGCCGCGGCCTGCGCGAGCAACGCTTCCGCCTCGTCGGGCCGGTTGCCGCGCAGCGCCAGGTCCGCCAGCACCAGGTCCAGGCGCGCGCGGTCCGCCGGCGACAGTTCGTCGCGCGAGACCCAGCGCAAAACGTCCTGCGCGTCGCGCGCGCGGCCGGCCAGCAGCCAGGCGTCCGCCGCGCGCACGCGCAGGCTGGCGGCCTTCGCCGGCGCCGCGTCCAGCGCCTCGCGTTGCCACGCGGTGGCCGCCTCCGCGTAGGCCCCGCGCGCGAAGGCGGCGCCAGCGGCGGACGCGGCTGCGGGTTCCTGCCCGCTCCCGGCGGCCGGTCCCGGGGCGCTGCACGCCGCCAGCCCAGCCAGGAGCAACGTGGACAGGAACAGCAGGGCGGCGCAGCGGCGCAGGCGCCCGCTGCGGCGTGCGGCTGGGTGGGGTATGGGATCCGCGAATGGACTGCAGGCTGCCATCGGCATCGACTCCTGGTGCTCAGCGAAATGATACCGCAAGGCGTTGCCGCTTGATTCATAATATCCCGGCCATGTCCAGCAACGGGTCCACAGGGCGGCTATTCGTGGTCGCCACCCCCATCGGGAATCTCGACGACATCACGTTGCGCGCCCTGCGCGTGCTGTCCGCGGCCGACCTCATCGCGGCCGAGGACACGCGGCACAGCCGCGTGCTGCTGGCGCATCACGGCGTGGACCGCCCGCTGCTCGCCCTGCACGAACACAACGAGGAGCAGCAGTCGCAGCGCCTGCTGGAGCGGCTGCAGGCCGGCGAGTCGATCGCCCTGATCTCCGACGCGGGCACCCCGCTGCTGTCGGACCCCGGGTACCGGCTGGTGACGCTGGCGGCGGCGGCCGGGGTCGAAGTCGTGACCGTGCCCGGCCCGAGCGCGCTCACCGCCGCCCTGTCGATCAGCGGGCTGCCGACCGACCGTTTCGTGTTCGAGGGCTTCCTGCCGGCGCGCCGCGGCGCGCGCGTGAAGGCGCTGGCGGCGCTGCGCAGCGAACCCCGGACCCTGGTGTTCTTCGAGTCGAGCCACCGCATCGCCGACAGCCTCGCCGACCTGCGCGAGGCGTTCGGCGGCGAGCGCCAGGCGGCGCTCTGCCGGGAAATGACCAAGCAATTCGAAACCGTGCTGCGCGGTCCGCTGGAGAGTGTCGTGGAGCGCGTCACGGCGGACGCCAACCAGCGGCGCGGCGAGTTCGTGGTGGTGGTCGCCGGCTGCGGCGATGGCGCGGAAGAGGCGTTTCCCGAAGCCCTGCGCCTGGCGCGCGAACTGCAGCCCCTGATCGGCGCCAGCCAGGCGGCGCGCACCGCGGCGCGGCTCATGGACGTGTCCCGCCGCGCCATTTACGACGCGCTGGCAGAATGACGGGCCCTGTAGGAGCGAACGTTGTTCGCGAATTAGAGGCCCATTTCCCGAACGAGGTTCGGTCCTACCAGTCGGTCCTGTGCGATAATGCTTGCGGGAGTCGGCCAGGCAATCGCTTCCGGCCACGTGCCGGGGGAGGAAAGTCCGGGCTCCATAGGGCAGGGTGCCAGGTAACGCCTGGGGGGCGTGAGCCCACGGAAAGTGCAACAGAAAGTATACCGCCCCAAAGCGGCTTCGGCCGGCGGCGGGGTAAGGGTGAAATGGTGCGGTAAGAGCGCACCGCGCGGGTGGCAACATTCCGCGGCTAGGTAAACCCCACCTGGAGCAAGACCAAATAGGAAAGCGATGCCGTGGCCCGCGGCGCTTTCGGGTAGGTCGCTACAGGCCGTCGGTGACGGCGGCCGCAGATGAATGATTGCCACGGATTGACGTCTGGACAGAACCCGGCTTACCGGCCGACTCCCACTTTACCCCCGCTTTGCCACTCTTCCGACCCCGCAAAACCCGCCTCCGGTGCTCTAATTTCAGCCGTGCATCCGTAAGTTATTGGCATGCTTGACTTTCGATCGGGAAAAAACTATTGTGCATCTCAGTGGTAATTAGTGGTAAATAGTGAAGGATTAGTGGGAAGACTGTGTATTTCGGTGAAACCGCCATCAACCTGGACGCGAAAGGGCGTCTGGCCATACCGATGCGCTACCGGGACGCGATCCAGGCAGCCAGCGACGGGCGCATGGTGCTCACCTACAGTGCTTTCGACTCCGGGGCGCTCTACCTGTACCCCGAAAAGGAATGGCAACGGGTGCGCGACGAGGTCACCGGCTTGAGCACCTTCAACCCGGCCCATCGCAGCCTGCAAAGGAAACTGGTGGGGAGTGCCAGCACGGTTGAACCGGACACGAACGGCCGGATTCAACTCCCGCAGACGCTGCGGCAGGTGGCGGGCCTGGAGAAACGGGTCGTGCTGCTGGGAATGGGCAACCGCTTCGAGATCTGGAACGAGACGATTCTGAACCAGAAGCGGATCGAAGAAGAACGCAGTCTCGACGAAGCTGCATCGGAAGAAATGTCCCGCCTGGTGCTCTAGTGGCGCTTTGGGGCGGATGCAAGACGGCCAGGGGTGAACAACGGAGTAGATGGGCGAATACCAACACCGGCCAGTGCTACTGGAAGAAGTGGTGGAAGCGCTCGACATCCGGCCCGACGGGAAGTACCTCGACGGCACCTTTGGCAGAGGCGGACATAGCCGGGCGATCCTTGCCCGCTTGTCCGGGAAAGGCTGCCTGTTCGCCCTGGACAGGGACCCGGAGGCGGTAGCCGCCGGAGAGATGCTGAAGCAATCGGATTCGCGCTTCCGCATCGCCCAGGGAGACTACGCAGAGATGGAACGCTACGTCCATGAGTGGGGCGTGGAAGAAGGCCTGGATGGCATCTTGCTGGATCTCGGTGTTTCTTCACCTCAGCTGGACGATCCGGAACGGGGCTTCTCCTTCATGGGGGAAGGTCCACTGGATATGCGTATGAACCCATTACAGGGCGTGTCGGCCAAAGAGTGGTTGGCTGAAGCGCCGGAACGGGAATTGACCCGCGTGTTTTGGGAGTTCGGAGAGGAGCGCTTCGCGCGCAGGATTGCCAGGAGCATCGTGATGACCCGGCAAAAGCAGCGGCTGGAAACAACCGGTCAATTGGCGAGATTGATCGAAAACACCATCGGCCGCCGGGAAAAGAACAAGCATCCCGCAACACGATGCTTTCAGGCAATCCGCATATATATAAATGATGAATTGACCCAGCTGGCAAAGGGTCTGGAAGAAGCGATAAGGCTGTTGCGCCCGGGAGGGAGGCTGGTGGTGATCAGTTTCCATTCCCTCGAGGACCGCCTGGTCAAGCGGACGATGCGAGAAGCCGCACGACCAGGCAAGGTCCGACGCAACATCCCGCAGCATCCCGACTGCAAGTCCGTGCTGAAGCCGCCAGGTCATGCCATCAGGCCCTCCGCCACCGAGCTCTCCGTCAATCCCCGTGCACGCAGTGCGATCATGAGGGTTGCGGAGAAGCTCGGTTGAATGCGCGTCTGATCTTAATCCTGGTAATGCTTGCTGCCGTGATCGGCAGCGCCCTCGGCGTGGTCTACAACCGGCACGAGAGTCGCCGCCACGCAGTGGAGCTGGGCTTGCTCGAGGATCAGCGCGACGCCTACATCGCGGAATGGAGCCGCCTGCAGCTGGAGCAGGCCTGGCTGGCCGACGCCAGCCATGTCGAAAGCAGCGCCCGCGAGCACCTCGGCATGCAGCCGCCGCCGGAAACCCGGATCCTGGTGATCGAGCACCAAGAGGTCAAACCGTGAACGAGGCGCGGAACCCGACGGCCCCGCTCAGCCGGCTGTACGGCTTCCTGCTGATCTTCCTGCTGTGCGCGATCGCGCTGGTGGCGCGGGCGGTCAACCTGCAGGTCGTCGACGCCGAGTTCCTGCAGGACCAGGGCGAAGCGCGCTACCTGCGCGAGGTCGAGGTGCCGACGCGGCGCGGCAACATCCTCGATCGCAACGGCGAGCCGCTGGCGGTGAGCACGCCGGTGGACTCGGTGTGGGTCCATCCCGGCGAATTGCTGCAGACGCCCGCCGACATCGAACCGCTGGCCAGCGTGCTCGGCGTCGAGGCGGACGAAATCGAGCGCCGGCTGACCCAGCGCGCGGAGCGCGAGTTCGTCTGGCTGCGCCGGCGGCTGCACCCGGACGTCGCCGCGGAAATCGAAGCGCTTGGCCTGCACGGCGTGTTCCTGCAGAAGGAATACCGCCGCTTTTATCCGGCCGGGGAAGTCACCTCGCACGTCATCGGCTTCACCAACATCGACGACGTGGGGCAGGAGGGGCTGGAGCTGGCCTACAACGACTGGCTGTCCGGCAAGCCCGGGCTGAAGCGCGTCATCCGCGACCGCCTGGGGCGCACCGTCGAGAACGTCGAGATGGTGCGCGCGTCCGTGCCCGGCCGCGAACTCCGACTGACCATTGATCGCCGCCTGCAGTACCTCGCCTACCGGGAGCTCAAGCGCACCGTGCTGAAGCACGGCGCGCGCTCCGGTAGCGTGGTGCTGCTGGACGTGAAGTCCGGCGAGGTGCTGGCCATGGTGAACCAGCCCTCCTACAACCCGAACCACTCGGACATCGACAGCGAGGGGCTGCGCAACCGCGCCATCACCGACGTCTTCGAACCCGGTTCCGTGATGAAGCCGTTCGCGGTCGCCTCGGCGCTGGAAACCGGCCGCTGGACCCCGACCACGCCGATCGACACCACGCCCGGGCGCATCAACATCGGCGGCCACACGATCAGCGACCACCATAATTACGGCCCGATCGACGTGACCCGCCTGATCACCAAGTCGTCGAACGTGGCGGCGACCAAGATCGCCCTCGACCTCGAGCCCGAGCACATGTGGGGCACCTACGACCGCTTCGGTTTCGGCGACGTCACCGGCACCGGCTTCCCCGGCGAGTCGGCCGGCGTGCTGCGCAACCACAGCCGCTGGCGGCGCGTCGAGCAGGCCACGCTGTCCTACGGCTACGGTATCTCCGTCACCGTGCTGCAGCTGGCCGAGGCCTTCGCCGCGCTGGCGGACGAGGGGCGCCTGCGGCGGCCCAGCCTGGTGATGGGGGCGACCAACCCGCCCACTTCCGCGGTCGATCCCGAGATCGCCCGCCAGGTCGCCGCCATGCTGGAGACGGTGACCGGGCCGGAAGGCACGGGCAAGGCCGCACGCGTCAAGAATTACCGGGTTGCCGGAAAGACCGGCACCTCGCGCAAGGCCAGCGCCGCGGGTTATGCCTCGCGCTACATCGCGAGCTTCGCCGGGTTCGCGCCGGCCAGCGATCCCCGCCTGGTGGCGGTGGTGATCGTGAATGACCCGTCGGGCGGCGAATACTACGGCGGCCTGGTCGCGGCGCCGTTGTTCTCGACCGTCATGGAGGGCGCGCTGCGGCTGCTGAACGTGCCGCCCGACGACTACGAGACCCTATGGGTCCAGGCCGGGCAGGCGCAGGCGCAAGCGGAAAAGATCGAGCCCGAACTGCCGGTGTCCGCCGAGGGGGTGGACTGATGAGCTGCCCGATGAGCGTGCGGACCCTGCTGGAGGGCTGGTGCGATGAGGTTCCGGAACTCGTCATCACCGGGCTTGCGCTGGATTCGCGGCGGGTCGGCCGCGGCCAGGCCTTCGTGGCCGTGGCGGGCGCGCAGGCGCACGGCATGGCATTTGCCCGCCAGGCGGAGTCGCGCGGCGCCGCGATCGTGCTCCATGACGGCCTGGCCGAAGTACCCGTGGGTCGGTCGGCTTTGGGCATTCCCGCGCTCGCCGTGCCCGGTCTCGGCGGCCGCCTGTCCAGTCTCGGCGCGCGCTTCTACCACAATCCCTCGGAACGGCTGGTCGTGGCCGGCGTGACCGGCACCAACGGCAAGACCTCGACGGCCCATTACATCGCGCAGGCCTGGCAGCGCAGCGACGGCGCCGCCGGGCTCATCGGCACGGTCGGTTACGGCCGGCTCGGCGCGCTGAACACGGCGAACATGACCACGCCCGACCCGATCTCGCTGCAGGGCATGCTGGCCGACTGCATCGACCAGGGCGTCGAAAAAGTGGCGATGGAAGTCTCGTCCCACGCCCTCGACCAGGGCCGCTGCGACGACGTGGCCTTCGACGCCGCCGTCTTCACCAACCTTTCCCGCGACCACCTGGACTACCACGGCACCATGGAAGCCTACGCGGCGGCCAAGCGGCGCCTGTTCATCGATTGCCACCCGCGCTTCGCGATCGTCAACCAAGACGACGCGCTGGGCAAGGCCCTGATCGCCGAGACCCGCAACGGCACGGAAGTCCTGAGCTACGGCACGAACGGCAGCAGCGAGCTGCGCGGCTCGGTGCTGCAGATGGATTCGTCCGGCATGCGTCTGCGCATCGCCGGCCCCTGGGGCGACGGCGAGGTGCGCAGCGGGCTGCTCGGCGCCTTCAACCTGTCCAACCTGCTGGCGGCGGCCGGGACCCTGGCCCTGCTCGGCATGCCCTGGGGCCGCGTGCTGCAGCAGCTGGAAATCATGCACGCCGTGCCCGGGCGCATGCACTGCCTGGGCGGCGAGCGCAACCAGCCGGTGGTGGTGGTGGATTACGCCCACACGCCGGACGCTCTGCGCCAGGCCCTGGAAGCGCTGCGCTCGCACCTGCACGGCCGGCTGGTCTGCGTGTTCGGCTGCGGCGGCGATCGCGACGCCGGCAAGCGGCCGCTGATGGGCGCCGTGGCCGAAGAACTGGCCGACCGGGTGGTCCTGACCAGCGACAATCCGCGCGGCGAGGAGCCCGCGGCGATCCTGCGCGACATCCGGCGCGGCATGGCGCGGCCGGACCAGGCGCTGGTCATCGAAGACCGCGGCGCGGCCATTCGCCGGGCCATCCGCGACAGCGGCGAAGGCGACATCGTGCTGGTGGCCGGCAAGGGCCACGAGGCCTTCCAGGAAGCGAAGGGCCAGAAAGTCCCGTTCAGCGACGAGGCGGCGGTGCGCGCCGTGCTGGAGGACGCCGCATGATCCGCATCCCGCTCAGCGAGCTGGCCGCCGCGCTGGGTTGCCCGGTGACCCATCCGGGTGCCGGGCACAATGGCAAGGAAGTGGCGGTCGAGTCCATCGTCACCGACAGCCGCAAGGTCGATTTCGGGGCGCTGTTCGCCGCGCTGCCCGGCAGCCAGGTCGACGGGCACGACTTCGCGCCGGCCGCGGTGCGGCTCGGCGCGGTCGCCCTGCTGGTGCAGCGTCAACTGGACCTCGCCGGCGAGCGGCCCGAAATACGACCCGCAATACGACCCGTCCCGCAACTGGTCGTCCCCGACGTGCTGCAGGCGCTGGGCAAGCTGGCCACGCTGCTGCGCGAGCGGCTCGACCCGGTCGTGGTCGGCATCACCGGCAGCAACGGCAAGACCACGGTCAAGGAAATGGTGGCGAGCATCCTGCGGCCGGCGGGCGAGGTGTTGGCGACGCAGGGCAATTACAACAACGAACTCGGCGTGCCCCTGAGCCTGTTCGGACTGGAGCCGCGGCATCGCTTCGCCGTGTTGGAAATGGGCGCCAGCCGGGCGGGCGACATCGCCTACCTCGCCGCGATCGCCCGGCCGGACGTCGCCCTCGTCACCAACGTCGGGCCCGCCCACCTGGGCGGCTTCGGCAGCCTGGAAGGCGTGGCCCGCGCCAAGGGCGAGATCTACGCGGCGCTGCCGCCGGACGGCTGCGCCGTGATCAATGCCGACGAACCATGGACCGGCCTCTGGCGCGAGCTGAACCGGGCGCGGCGGGTCATCACCTTCGGCGTCGGCGCGGCCAGCGAGCCCGGATCAAAGTCCGGGCCAAGCCCCGGATCGATGTCCGGGCCAAGCGTACGCCTTGAAGGCGACGAACAACGGCCGCGCATCGTCACCCCGCAGGGCGCGTTCGACCTGCGCCTGGCCCTGGCGGGGCGGCACAACCTGCTCAACGCCGCGGCGGCGACCGCGGTGGCGCTGGCCCTCGACGTCGGGCTGCCGGCCATCCGCAGCGGGCTGGAAGCGGTGCAGCCGGTGCCGGGCCGCCTGAACGTGATCGAGAGCGAGGCGGGCTGGACGGTGATCGACGACACCTACAACGCGAACCCCGCTTCGCTGTACTCGGCGCTGCAGGTGCTCTCCGGCCTGCAGGGCACGGCGTGGCTGGTGCTGGGCGACATGAAGGAACTGGGCGGGGACAGCCCCAAGATGCACCGCGAAGTCGGCGAAGCGGCCCGGGACATGGGCGTCAGCCGCTTGTTCGCCACCGGCGCAATGTCCACCTACACGGTGGACGCCTTCGGCGAGGGCGCCGAGCATTTCGCTACCCGCGAAGCGCTCGCCGAAGCGGTGCGCCGCAGCCTGCGGCCCGGCGTCAATTGCCTGGTCAAGGGCTCGCGCTCGATGGGCATGGAGGCCGTGGTCGAGGCCATTACCCGGAACGACGGCGAGCGGGAGGCGGGCTGATGCTGTACTGGCTGTTCGGACAACTGGCCGCGATCAACACCTTCTTCAACGTGTTCGGCTACATCACGCTGCGCACCGTGCTGGCGGCGCTGACGGCGCTGCTGATTTCCCTGCTGCTCGGCCCCTGGTTCATCCGCCGGCTGGTGCGGCAGCAGATCGGCCAGCCGATCCGCAAGGTCGGCCCGGAGAGCCATTTCTCAAAAGCCGGCACGCCCACCATGGGCGGCGCGCTGATCCTGTTCTCGATCGTGCTGTCCACGCTGCTGTGGGCCGACCTCGGCAACCGTTACGTGTGGGTGGTCATCCTGGTGACCCTGGCCTTCGGGCTGATCGGCTGGATCGACGACTACCGCAAGCTCGTGCTGCAGGACTCGCGGGGCCTGCCCGCGCGCTGGAAGTACCTGCTCCAGTCGGTGGCCGGACTGGCGGTCGCGGCGTTCCTCTATGCGACCGCCGACGTGCCGGCGGCGACCCAGCTGATCGTGCCGTTCTTCAAGGGCGTGG
>Ga0105090_10001402_pt1 | contig 12989 bp, 10 predicted proteins | sample PPLLak3March2015_FD_79110 | JGI IMG/M metagenome (GOLD analysis project Ga0105090, IMG submission 79110) | Freshwater sediment microbial communities from Prairie Pothole Lake near Jamestown, North Dakota, USA - PPLs Lake P7 Core (1) Depth... | ecosystem: Environmental > Aquatic > Freshwater >... | reverse complement strand
GGCGCCATCGATGCGCCGTTCATGCCGCTGCCGGGTTGAGCAGGTCACTCAGGCTTGATGCCCGCCGCCCGGATCAATTCATGGCTGCGCGCGAGATCAAACTGCCGCAACGCTGCCAGGGCGGACGATTTTGCTTCGAGTTCACGGTTGATACTTTGCGCAGTCGAGGATATTTCCCAGCCTGTCAGGCTGCGGGAAAGGGTGGCGACGCAGTATGTCGTTTGCGTGTCGAGTGTCTTCAGCTCTATGTTGACCCACTGGTATTCCGTGGCGTGATCACTGATGTGACAGGAGGCGCCACGGACCTTGCGAATGGGGTTACCTGTGGCACTGGCTACGATAAACAGGAGGGTGGTGACATTCGCCGGCAACGCTTCGAGAAAAACGAAAATCCTTTCATCGTCCCATTGACTTGCTCCGGTTCGCGAGTCGCCGGTATGAACGACGCTACCGTTGGTGTTGCGCAGGTTGCCAGGATGAATTATTTCGACGATCTGGTGCTCTTGATCGAACAGGAAGCACAGGGCATCCAGATTCTCCGGATGTGAATTTAAGTTGTCTTCCAATGGGTCCCAGTGCAGGCCCATGACGACTTCCTTGAGTTCAGGCTTCTCATCCTCCTGCAGTGGCTTCCCTGCAATTACGGAATTGCTGATTCGCATGACTTCTCCTCCTGATGTATCGATCCACCTGTCGGCGGAAGGCTGGTTTTATGGCTATGCGACCGCCAGATTCCTGAAAAGTTTTCTACTTCGGTCGTAAAGATCACTGCCCATTGTCAAAAACGGACACCAATTTGCGCTTTTCGGAATCCAAGGGCGTTGATACGGGGACGGCGCCAAATTTCTTTTAAAAACAATTGCAATCAATCGAATAAGGGCTCTGGTCAGATGCCCGATAAAGTATTTGGGCGCTGCACCAACGGGAGCCTTGCAAACCAACATCCGGAAATGATCCGATGGTGCCGTATGGGGCTGGAGTGAACTGACCCTGTTTGCCTCCTCTGTTTGCCTGGGCTGTTTGCCCCCGGGGCAGTTGCCTGCTTGTTCCTCCGCGTCTATCCGCGAACCAGCCTCGCCAGTTGCGCGCCCTCCACCAGCTTCACGCCCTTCTGCCTGGCGAACGCCCGCGCCTGCTCCGTCAATGCTCCCGCCACCGCATAATGGCATTCTCGCGCACTGCGCTTTTCGCCGGCCGCCGCCAGTTCCCTTAGCGGCTCGATGCCCGTGCGCGCAGCCTTCCAGCGCCTCGCACACACCAGCGTCAGGTAGCCGAGTTTTTCAAGCTCGAAATCCACCGCGCCATCGACCCGCTGCACGGCATACCCCTCGGCTTTGTAACCCCGCTCCAGCGCCTGTGCAAAATCCTCCCAGGACATGCTACGGGTCTTCTCGAGCGTTTTCTCCACCCGTGCGCCATCGGGCCCGAAGATCTGTTTCCAGGCGACCATCAGCGCGATAACGGTGAAGGGCAAGGTGGAGAACAGTGCATAGCCCCAGGGGATGAAGTTCTGCACCACCACGAAAGTGGCGATCGCGGCCAGCGCACTCACCCACCAGCTCTGGCGCTGCAGTTTTGCGAACAGGGAGTTCTCGGGTATCTTCCACTTCATGCATTGCGCCTCGGATTCATGAATCAGGAAATCAGTGTACCTTTTAAAACAAAGTTTCACTGCCTCCATTTATCCCATGAAAATGTCCGCACTGGACCTGGAAAAAATCACCCGCGTCACGCTGCAGCATTACGACCAGAACGCTGAATCTTTCTGGCAGGGCACGCGCGGTCACGATGTCAGCCAGAATATTGCCGCACTGTTGCAGCACATCACGGGCGAATCGCCGCATCTGATCCTGGATTTTGGTTGCGGTCCGGGGCGCGATCTCAAGGTGTTCGCGGCGCTAGGCCATGCCGCGATCGGCGTGGAAGGTTCTGCACGGTTTGCCGCCATGGCACGGGCGCACAGCGGCTGTGCGGTCTGGCAGCAGGATTTTCTGCGGCTGGACCTGCCGCCGCAGCATTTCGACGGCGTATTTGCCAATGCCACGCTGTTTCATGTCCCGGTCCAGGAATTGCCGCGCGTGCTGCGTGAACTTCACGCCACGCTGAAACCCGGCGGTGTGCTGTTGAGCTCAAACCCGCGTGGCCACAATGATGCCGGCTGGAGCAGCGGGCGTTACGGCGTCTATCACGATCTTGAAACCTGGCGCAGCCATATGACCGCGGCGGGTTTTACTGAACTGAAGCACTATTACCGGCCCGAAGGCCTGCCGCGGGAACAGCAGCCCTGGCTGGCCAGCGTCTGGCGCAGCGCAAGTGCGGCAGGTTAGCCAGAAACAATCGGTGCGAAGAATCAAGGGGTTCGGTGTATTTTTAAAGATGTGAACTTGATTTTTTTATTTGGGTCGCACCATCATCTCTTGGCATTAATCAACAAACCATGTTGACGAGTCCCCGGGAAAGGCGTTAACTGGAATTGCTGTGGTGATCCGGTTCGGGGTAGGTTCTCGAACCAACGATAGCTCCGGTTGCTGCGTTGATGTTTCGCTGTTGTGCGCGCCTGCAGTCACGGGTGTACCTGAAGCGAACCAGTGGCGACCACCTCGACACTTGTGTTTGAGGGGTATCTCGGATCGGAGCGCTTGCAGCAAGGGTCGTGGCGCGAGTCGCGCTGTTTGCGGGTTGCGTTTCTTGTATCCCTGCGGGGAGATCCAGGCGCAGCATCAAGCCGAAAACGGAGGACGATCTATAGATGAAGCTGCTTACAGTGTCACCTTAAAGCCGGCCTCAAACACCGGCCATGCGTCACGGTAACGTGGCGCCACACAGCTACACCAGTGGCTGACCACTGAAGCCCTGCGCAACCATCGCGGGGCTTCGCATTGGTGAAGGCCAAAATCCAGTGACCAAGCCGCCGGCGGAGTTCAACGCTTATCTGCGCGCCGACATCGAGAAGTGGGCGCGGGTGATCCGCGAAGCGAAGATCAGCGTTCAGTAAGCAAGACAAACACACGCGGGGACCGGGCCCGCGCGTGTTCAGGCAGCGATCGGTCTGGCCGGTGTGTACCGAATCGCCAGCCAGTGCGCTCCGCCCGCCATCGCCAGCAGACACAGCAGGCCAAAGCCCCACACCATCCAGATCACCGGTACCAGCCAGCCCATCATCGTGCTCATATAGGGCATGGCATTGTGTAAAGCCTCCAGTGAGAACAAGGCCATCTGCTGCAGGGCGAGGATGGCCGCGGGATCAAACCATAGCGGCAGTCCCTCGGGCACCGGCCACTGCGTGACACCGCGACTCAGCTGTTCGAAATTCCCCGTCGCCAGCAGTTCAACGCCCCATTGCGTGAGTTTGACCGTGATGAAGGTGCCCGCCGTCCACAGCAGCGTCAGCACACTGAATATCACCCACACTGCGATTTTCATAATCCGTAATCCTCATTAACAAGCGGCATGGCCTGCATATCAAACATGGATGCAAACGCCACCGGATGCTACATCGGGGCTAGCCATTGACTGGAACGATCGAAATTCGTTCCAGCAAAGCGTGGCTGAGGAACGTTATGGAAACAACACGCAGGGTCGGAGTAACTTTTCTGAATTCGTAGTCCCCGTTTCCTGCGCGACATGCTGATCGCCCGGGGCCGGCCATTGCCGGTGGCTCTCAATTAAAGAACAACAAGGGACAGACCACGGTTTTCCCCAAAGCAGGATGCCCATGACTAGCCTCGCATTCGATTTCACCTTGCTCCCGCCCGCAGGCCTGGTACGCGCTGCGTTTAAACCCGGATCAAGTCAAGCGGTGCGTGGCGGCCCCGCAATATGCCGGCAGCATCCATCCCCCACCAGCGATCCAGCACCGTGGCATACATCGCCCGGAAATCAACCGCGTGCTGCACGTTGCCTGTGCCATCGAGTCGAGCGAGGTCAGGTGCTGCGCCGTAGAGTCCGCCGCGCACCCTGCCGCCTGTAACCATATGCACACTGGAGGTGCCATGGTCGGTGCCGCCGCTCTGGTTCTGCCGCGGCCGGCGGCCGAACTCGGCATAGGTCATCACCAGTGTTGATTCCCACAGACCCAGTTCGCTGAGTGCGCTTTTCAGTGCAACAAGCCCTTCTGCCAGATCCTTCAGCAGGCGGGCCTGGCGCGCGAGCTGGCCGACGTGGGTGTCAAAGCCGTTGAGTGACAGCTTGATCACCGGCACCCCGGCCCCGGAGGCGGCGACCTGCGCTGCGGTGCGCACCGCGTTGCCAAAGCCGCTTGCGGGAAACGCGGTGGCGAAGACACGATCCGCGCGCAGCCGGGCCGCGGCATCCGTCACCGCCTGCTCCACCCGCAGCACATGGGCCAGCGCCGGATTGACGGCCGCCGGACTGCCGGGTGCTGCAAGCCGTGACTGGCGCAGAAACTGCTCGGGGTTGAGCAGCGTCACGGCGCGGCTCGCCACACCGGCGAGTGGACCCAGTTCAGCGCCGCCCACCACCACGCCGTCGGCCGCGGTGTTGGCCGGGAGTGGGGTCGACGCAAAAGTCCGGGTGAGCCAGCCCGCGTCCAGATACTCGCTGCTGCCGGCCGCCGTATCCCAGATCTCGATCGAACGGAAATGAGAGAGATTGGGGCGGGGATAACCCACGTTCTGCACCAGCGCGAGTTCGCCCGCCTGCCACAGGTCCATCAGCGGCAGCAGTGCCGGATGGAGGCCGGTGTGCGCGTCGATCGGCAGCACCTGCTCCCGCGGGATCGCGATGCCGGGCCGCAGCCGGTAATACTCGGCGTCGGTATAGGGTATGACGGTATTGAACCCGTCGTTGCCGCCCTTCAGTTCGATCAGCACCAGCAGGCGTTCATAACCCCGCAGCGCTGCAGCAGCTGCCGGCAGCGGAAGCCATGTGGCGGCAGCCGCCGCACCCACCGCCGTCATGAACCCGCGTCTGTTCATCATCGTCTCCTGTAGCCTACTTGAGCTGGTACGCGGGATCGAGCACCAGTTCCCGCAAATGATCCATGCCGCTGCTGACATTGCCCCCTGCATGCACCGGCGCCACGGCCAGCACCGCGCGCTCCAGCGGCATGCCGTTCACGCGTGTGAGCCATGCATCACCATCAAAACGCACCCGGCCCATGGCCACACGCGCCCGCTCCCGTCGTGCGGCAGCCGGCGTTGCCGCCGCAGCCATCATCATGTCCGCGCGGACGGGACCCACGGCCAGGCGGTCCTGGAACAGGGTGTCGAGCAACTGCTTCCGGCGCAGCAGCGTGGTGGCATTGATCCAGAGCTCGCCACCGGGCCAGCCCTTGACGTTGGGGGGAGCAAACAGCACCTGTCCGAACTGCCCCATGGCAAACACAAAAGGCAGCCCGTCCGGCACTTCGAACTCGAACTGGCGCAGCGTGCCCACCACCAGATCGACCGGCGATTTCACCAGCACGCCGCGGTGTGCGGGCGCATAAAACGCATCCGAGGTGAACAACACACGCAACGCGGCGCGGATGTCGTAGCCGCTGTCACGCAATGCACTGGCGATGCGCGCCACCTCGGCCGGCGCGGGTTTGGGCGAAACGAATTCCCGCCACAGCTTGCCCGCGATGAGTGCCGCCGTCTCGGGACGGTCGAGCAGGATGTCGAGCACTTCATCGCCGCCGAAATTGCCCTGGCGGCCCAGCACCGTCTTGGGTCCGTCATCATGCTGCGCAGGGCGGAACACGAACTCGCCGGTATTCGGATTGATGCTCCAGCCGGTGAAGGCCCGCGCCACTTCCTTCACGTCCTGCTCGGTATAGATTCCCTCGCCGAGGGTGAACAGCTCCATCAGCTCGCGCGCAAAATTCTCGTTGGGCTGGCCTTTGCGGTTGAAGGCGCTGTCGAGGTATCTCACCATCGCGGGGTCGCGCGCCACGGCATGCAGCAGCTCGCGGAAATTGCCCAGCGCATGTTCGCGCAGCAGCACGTTCTGCCGGTACATCAGCTGCGGCGACAGCACTTTCTGCACGCCGGACACAAAATGGTTATGCCAGAACAGCGTCATGCGCTCGCGCAGCGGATCGGGCGTGACCAGCATCTGCCGCAGCCACCATTCGCGCAGCTCTATGCTGCGCTCGGCGCGTTCGACCTGAATGCGGGTGCGCGCCTCGGCATCCAGCGTGCGCAAGCGGCCCGGCGGGAAATAGGGTTCGTCGACCCAGTCGGGTTCGGACACCACTCCGCCCCGCACTGCAAGCAGGCGCTCGGTGGCCTGGGCGCGCGTGAGCCGGGCATAACTCTCGACCTCGGCAATGCCCGCGCCGAGTCCGGCGCGGTTGAGCAGGTGACGGGCGTCGTCATGACCCAGCGGGGCAGCCGCCGCAGGCAGGGCCACCCAGCCCGACATGAGCCACAGCGCAAGCAGCCGGCGCAGCAAAAAGCCGGCGCGCAGGTCAGTGCCGCACTTTCCGCCCATCATCACCGCGATCAGAAATTTCATTGAGCGACCCCGCCAATCCAGAAGCCACGGCCTGCCTGAAGTCATACGAGCAATGCACCGGTTTCCGGCAACCCGGCGCGGCAGTAATACTAGCCCCATCTGCCTGAAGCAGGCTGATGAAACCGGGCAATTTTGTGTAACTGTTTGTTACCCGGGGCAGGCCTGCAACCCAATGTTGCTCGCTGGACCGGAGGCGTCAAATATGTTTCACCGGCGGCAACAATGATCTGGATGCACTGCCGCTGCATGGGTTGATCGCAGCAGCTGATGCGGTGCTGCGGCGCGAGGAGCGCACGCTGTCGTTATGGCCTGAACAGCGGGCCGCAGGGTTACCGCGCGCTACGCGACTCATTCAATCCAGCAGCCGCGCACCCCCCCAACCGGCACCAGCAAAAACCAGCCCGATCAGCGCCAGCGGCACCACAGGGTGCACGTTGTTGAGCAGCCGGAACAGGTTGCACAGCAGCCCGACCACAAACTGCGGCGGGGTGCGCGGGCTTTTCGAATATTCCATTGCCGCCTTCACGACGTAGAACACCGCAGTGTTCGCGCCGAGCATGGTTCGCGCCAGCACGCCGCCACGGGCCGGCATGATCAGGTAATTGCATTTGAGCAGGATGCGCTGCCGGTCGTCCGGGTTGTAGCGCCCTTCGACCCAGTGCAATTCGCGGTGAAAATCGAGCAACCCAAACTCGTAGGTAGTGAAGGCCTTGCGCACGCCGCTGTCGCCAAACACCACGGTGTAGGTGGCGTCGGACTGCAGGTAGATCAGCGCGCGCACCACGGGGCACCACGGCAGGAAGCGCAGGTTGCCGTCGTAGTGCTTGCTGTAAAGCCCCTGATCGCCGCCGAAGTCTTTGTTGTAATGCGACAGGTAGAGTTCGTCGGTGTGCTTCATCGGATGGACCACGGTGCCGGCGGGAACATGCTGCAGGATGGCATCGCGGATGACGGTGCTGTCGCGCAGCAGGTCGATCTGCCCGACCACGGCGGCGGGCAGCTTGCTCACGTAAACGTGTTTTGACGGGCGCTGCCGCAGATCCTCGCGGTAAGTGTCCTCGACCCATTGCACCAGCGTGTCGAAGATCTTGCGATCCGCCGCACTGTCGAAGCGGCCCGTGCTCGCGGGGAAGCGCCGCGCCGTGCCGGCACCGGGTGTGCGGCCCGCATCCGACCGCGCGATTGGCATCGTAGTACTCATGACGAACCCTCCGTTTGCATGTTCTGTCCCTCGTCCGCCAAAGGGGCGGGCGCGGCATAACACCGCGCAAGTATCCAGGCGTACGCGCCGCAGCCGCCACCGATGGTTGCCGCGGCAATGATTGCCGCGACCTCGCCCGGGTATGCGGTTGCCGCGCCGAGCCCGGTACCCGCGATCACCAGCGCGCCGCCCGCCAGCGCGCCGCTGCCGGCGGCGCTGCCGCGACGTTGCAGTGCGTTGGTCTCCATCACCATCAGCCCGGCGTTGAGCACGACATGCGCACAAGCGAGGGGCCACCAGTCGGCTCGGAATCCGTCATTGAGCAGTGTGCCGCTGAACGCCACCATGTTGCCGGTCAGCATCGGGTGCGATATATGCGAATACGGAAATGCGGTGATTCGTACCCAAGGCAACCGTGCCAACTCATGGCCGTAATAAGTGCGGTCGGGCCCCAGCACCCGCGCCGCGGCGATATTGAGCAGGAAACCGGCCACGACTGTCGTGAGCGACCACAGGTCGAGCGGCGCCGTAAAATACACTGCGCCCAGCACGAGCAGCGACACCGATTTCATGACCACGGCATCGCGCTTGAATATCGCCAGCGGAACCGTGCGGTAACGCCAGGCCAGACAGTACAGTGCGTAGTGCCAGAAACTCAGCGCGCAGACCACGAGCGCGAGCGGTGCGCCCAGGTACAGCGCAGCCAGCACCAGCGTGACCAATACGCCGTATGCCCGCAGCGAATGATCACCCGCAGCCGGAAAACGCAGTAATTCAGCTTTTGCCGTCAACAGACGGTTTCGATGAACATGGTGGGGAGATTTTCCGGCAGATATATGACAAACGCGTTGTGGCGCGGAAGCCGGGAGCATCAATTCATCGAATGCTCAGGGAAATCCATGGATCAAGGGGAGTAGCTAAGGGTAATTACCAAGGGTCAGTGTAAAGTAACAGGAGAAGACCCCGTTATCATTGCCGCAGGACGTCCATGACCAGCTCCGCATTCGATTTCACCCCCCTCCTCCCCGCAGGCCTCCCACCCGCAGCTGCCCGCTGGACCGGCCGCGTCAAATACGATTTCACTGGCGGCAACAATGATCCGGACGCGCTGCCTCTCGATGGCCTGATCGCGGCGGCCGATGCGGTGCTGCGACGCGAGGGGCGCACGCTTTCGACTTACGGCCTGAACAGCGGGCCGCAGGGCTACCGCGCGCTGCGCGATTTTCTGGTGGGCAAGCTGAAGCGTGACGCCGGTTTCGGCTGCTCCGCTGACGACATCCTGATCACCTCAGGCTCGCTGCAGGCGCTGGATCTGGTCAACAACACGCTCCTCACGCGCGGCGATACCGTTCTCATCGAGGAGGATTGTTACCAGGGCTCGATCAACCGCCTGCTGCGGCTGGGCGTGACGCCGGTGGGCATTCCGCTTGACCGCGACGGCCTGCGCATCGATGCACTGTCGAACGCGCTTGCTGAACTGAAGCAAAAGGGCATCCGCCCCAAGTACATCTATACCATTCCGACCGTACAGAACCCGACCGCCACCATCCTGCCTTTGGCGCGGCGCGAAGCACTGCTGAAACTTGCCGCCGAATACGGTGTGCCGGTGTTCGAAGACGACTGTTATGCCGACTTGAGCTGGTCAGGTGAGCGTCCGCCAGCACTCTACGCAATGAGCGATCTGGGCAATGTCATCTACATCGGCTCGTTCTCGAAAACCATCGCGCCGGCTCTGCGCGTGGGTTACATCGTGGCGCCCTGGTCCATCCTGTCGCGGATGCTGGCAATCAAAACCGATGCCGGTTCCGGTGCGCTGGAACAGATGGTGCTGGCGGAATACTGCACGGCGCATTTCAGCAAACACCTGCCGGCGCTGCGCAGGAGCCTGCGCGCCAAGCTGGAGACGCTGATGGAGTCTCTGCGCGAACATTTCGGCGCGGCGGCGGAATTCGACGATCCTCAGGGCGGCATTTTTTTATGGGTGAAATTGCCGGACGGTGTGGATGCATTGAAGCTCTACCCGCTGGCGCTGGCCGCGGGCGTGGCCATCAACCCCGGACCGGAATGGTCGGTGAATAAGGCCCATGCAAAAAGCCACTTACGGCTGTGTTTCGCCAATTTGAGCCACGAAGAAATCAGCCAGGGGATTGCAGGGTTGGCCGAGGTCTGCCGCCGGGAGTTCGGTGTGCCGGCCTGAATTCGATTTTCATCCTGGTGTATTGAAAAATACAATAAAATCAAACACTTAAATAAATATTCACCGATGGTGTTGCATCAGGGAATGGGCGCTTGAAACAGGCGTCATTCAGCTTGAAACTAGAGCCCGAATGCTTTTAGCAGGGAATCCAATACGCCCTCTGCGCCTCGACCCGTCAAACCTGTTTTCCGGCCAAAATTAGGCGTCTCTTCGTAGACGTAAAAGCCCGGCGCTCCGCTGAAGCTGTCATTCAACAGCTCTTGCTCGCCCATCAGGTAAGACACGAAGGTCTCGCAGCGGGTGGTGGAATACAACAGATTGGCACTGAAACCCATCGTGCCGGCCTGATTGATCCTCCGGCCGGTTTGGGCGTCTTCAATGCGGGCACCACGGCATCCCTTCACGATCAGTTTGGCCGGGCCATGAAACACCAGATATCGCAGTTGCAGCGTTAACCACGCATGCAAACTGCCCAGGCGCCAGTGCCTCGTGATACGGAGGGGGGCATCACTGCGATAAACCACCCCCACCAGACTGCGCGGCTGAAATACGACGGCACTGCCCTCCGGCAGGTCAAGAACACCCACCTCGCTCAGCGCGTCGCGCCTGGGTGAAATGACAATCGTGGTGGTTTCCTCGCAGCGAATACGAGTCAAGGCGACCATGCCTGATGCCAGGCTGCTCAACGGCAGGGTCCAGTCGAGCAACCACTGGGTATCGATCTTCGACTCCCGGGGTGAGCTCTGCAGATATTCCGGATGGATCAGCAGCACCTCGTCCTGGGCCAGATTCAGCCGTTGAGAAACTGCGGTAAACCGCGCCTGATCCGGAGAATTGTCCATACCTTCGGATTGCGCTATCACGACCCCTGATGCGCCCGGAAGAATGCAAATCGGCGGCCGGCGCGAAGCAAGGGGCGCAAAGACAAAGTAGAACAAAGCCTTGATCGCCAGTGGAGTCAAAATAACCGCCAGCAGAACCAGCAGAGCGGTGGGCCATACGTTGTTGATGGGCTGCGAGAATTTTGAGAACCAGTGGTCCCGGAAAAATTTCCTGCGTTCATCGATCGCTGAACTCAGCGGCCTGACGATATCGTCAATTCGATCTTCCTTGATTCTGAAAATCTGCGATGCAGCCTTGATGCTTTGGACCCGGTCGGCCTGTTGCTTGTAGTTTTCATGGGCAATCAGGTTGTCCTGTTCCAGTTGTTTGTGGGTATCCCTCAGTTGCCTGAGCTGATTAAATTGAGTCGTTGCCGGGACAAAAACCCTGAAGGGGTGACTTGCCTTGAGGTGAGATTGCGCCGCTTCGTTCTGCATCAGCAGCGCGTATGCAAGAACGTGTTTTTTTCTGAGATCTTCAAGAGTTTCAGGTGCGCGTATCGCTGACAGCAGGTAGGCGACATGATCACGCTCCTGCTTCAGAAGTTCGATTTCCAGTCCTAGTTTCAGTCGGGTGGCAATGCCACTGCTGATGGCCCCCCCCATGACCAGGGAGGGCAGTCCGCCGAGCCTCTGTTGTTCCAGCTCTTTCCTTTGAATGTCTTCTGAAAGGGACTTAACCCTGGCATTGAGGGCATTGGCTGGAACATTCTTCAGCTGCGCAACGCGATTGGACAGATCCGCTTTTTCTTTACGCTGCCAGTGTTCTACATCCCGTTGCTCAGCTTCGAGTCTGGAGAGCTCGGCAGTATGGGAAGCCCATTCGGTAAATTTCTGTTGCAGCAAACTCGCGGAGACGAGAATCCCGACAATGACGAGAAACAGCAGAAAGTTCCGGAGAACCCAGAAAACAACAGGCTGCAGTACGGTACGCAAATCGTGCCCCTTTAACTGTTGGATGCCGGATTCGGACGCGATGAGATGCCCTGGTTTATTCCTGGTTGCCCAAAACCGCCCGGGACCGCGTTTCCATTTTGCGCAGGACTATATCCTGCACGCAGCCACACTTGATTGCATCGGGCCATAAAACGGGCCTTGCATGAACTTCTGGGACTTTAACTTACCCCTTTTGAATAACCATCATAAATCAAGTGACATAACACGGCTTACCCAACAAAGCGGGATGTCCATGAACACCTCTCCATCCGGTTTTACAACACTGATAAGCGCTGGCGGAGGTTTGTCGCGGGGAGTTTGGCCTGCCCAGTTGACGTGGCGGCGCCGGGGTCTGCTATCCTGACCCTTCACAAAAAAAAGATTGTTCACCGCATCAGGCAATCGGAGGAGTCGCCATGAAAATTGAGCGAGTGCAGTGCTGGCTGCTGCGCATCCCATTCCATTTCCCGCTGGTCCGGGAAGAGCAATACGCGATGGCGAACTTCGTCGAGATCGAGACCGACGACGGCATCAAGGGCCATGCGATGTCGACCTACCCGATGCGCTTTGGTGTGCGCGAGTACATCAACCGCGAGGCAGCACCAGTCGTGCAGGGCATGGATCCGATGCGGACCGAGGAAATCCGCAACAAGGTGTTCTGGGCCACTGCGCGCAAGTACTTCCTCGGCTCGTGGAACTGCGCGATGAGCCTGATCGACGTTGCACTCTGGGACGTCAAGGGCAAGGCGCTCGGCCAGCCGATCTGGAAACTGCTGGGCGGCGCGCATGCAGAGGTCCCCGCCTACATCACCTTCGGTCTGCCGCGTTATTCGATCGATGAACTGATCGAGGTCGCGCAGATGCTGATCAAGGACGGCCAGCGCAGCCTGAAAATGGTGGTCGCGAAAGGCAGCAATCCCTACGATGAAATCCTCGGCGAGCCCACCGACGCGGACATCCTGCAGGATGCGAAACGTGTCGCCGCCTTACGCGAGGCGGTCGGCCCCGACATCGAGCTGATGATGGACGCCAATAAGGGTGCGACCTACGCTCAGGCGCTCAGGATCGCCAAGCTGTGCGAGCCCTATAACCTCGCCTGGTTCGAGGATCCCGTGCTGCAGGGTGATCCGCGCCTGATGGCGAAGCTGCGCACACAGACGACGATCCCGATCGCGGCGGGCAGCACCGCCACCTCGGACCTGATGTTCCTGCGCGAATACCTGCTGCGCGAGGCGGTGGATTATCTTCAGCCCAATGTGCGCGACATCGGCGGCTTTACCCAGGCCGCGAAGGCGGCGGCGATGGCGCAGGCCTT
>Ga0105090_10001401_pt1 | contig 12995 bp, 7 predicted proteins | sample PPLLak3March2015_FD_79110 | JGI IMG/M metagenome (GOLD analysis project Ga0105090, IMG submission 79110) | Freshwater sediment microbial communities from Prairie Pothole Lake near Jamestown, North Dakota, USA - PPLs Lake P7 Core (1) Depth... | ecosystem: Environmental > Aquatic > Freshwater >... | reverse complement strand
TGCGAGCCCGAGCGCCGCGATCAGCTCACGATCCCCGGCAGGCCGACACTTCCGTTCACGGACGTCAGGGTAGACCAAGTGCGAGAACGCGACCCATGGTCGGTGCGGCACGACGAGATGTCAAGTGCGGATCGGGGTTGATCGGGGTCTCGGGCGAAGTAGTGTGCAATTGCATCGACCGTGGCGCCAGCCCGTGTCGGATATGCCCCGGCCACCTTTCACTGGTCTGACGGCCTCCGCTGAAGCGACGGCCGTCCGCTCTCGGCGAAGGCGGAAGACGCACGCCACGACTTCGGATTCGGCTCTGGTGAACTGACTGTAGGCAGCACGACCTGGCGTTGCGCCACGGCGGCGGGCCACAGTGATCGTGGCGCCCGCTTTCGGTCTCGGCCGAAGCTGGGCTCACGTCGCCGGGAACGCGCGGCCGTGCAAGTCGGAACGCGACACGGGCTTGCGCGGCGCTCCGTTGGTCCGTGCGCCGCGAACCGCAGCGATTCGCACTCGCGATCGCGGGACAAAGTATCAAGTTCCTATCAAGTCGCCGGACGACGTGTGCCGGGGTGTTCCTGGAACGTCGTTCGTGAGCTACTCGCTCAGCGACACTTGACCAGGCACCGGAGACGGTCTGGTATCACTCCGATAACGTGGTTACACCCACGAATTCTGGAGCCGGACTGATTTGCAGCAAGCTATTGTGAATTAAGGAGTTAGTTGGCTGGGAGGCAGGGATTTGAACCCCGATAACGTGGTCCAGAGGCGAAAAGATCTGAAACGACGGTGACCGATCTTGGCGGTTTGCTTAGGGTGTTCTGGAACGACCTTCCGGCCGGTTGGGGTGGACACGGGCCGTTTCGTGCGCAGTCTATCAAGTTTGTATCAAGTACCCCAGGCGTTGTCACCCGTACCTCCGACCACCGCAGTCTGGGGATTCCGCAACGATGCCGGCTCTGGAGGGACTTCTCTTCGTGGGGCTCAACCAAATCGGTCAGCACGTCGAGTTCGTCTCCCTCAGGGGTGCCCAGTTCAGCATCCATGAGCACGCCGATCCTCCGGGAGCTCGTAGGCACGACCCCTCCTTTCGTTCCGGTTACACCCCCAAAGCGACCACCGCGCACCAGCACGACGCAGCATACCGTGTCGGGTTATCTGCGTCCGAGCAGGTGAACGAGGAGATCGGTGGCCTGTGCCTGAGCGGGGCGCGACCTCGGCACGACGCGCAGGGCCTGAGGCAGCCTGCCGGCGGGGGACCACGTTCATCGTGCGTGCGAGCCTTTCCAAGGCTCGCCCGGCAGCCTGGTGATCAGCTCGTCCCTGACGAGTCGTGCTGCTGCGAGCGGGTCATACGCCACATCGGCCGGGACGAGCAAGCGGACATCCTCGAGAAACGCCCCGCTCGCGAGCTTGGCTGCCAGGTTGGCCTCGAACTCGGCGCGAGACACGGTGGTGCCGTCGTGGCTCATGTAGCGCTGGAAGCACTCGGCGATACGCTCCGCGCGCGCCTGGCCGCTGCTCAGCCAGAACCAGAGGTCGAAGAGGTCTCGGCCCTTCTTGCGCTGATAGAGCGCCCGGAGTTTGGTGCCGAGGAGTTCGTCGAGGTGGTAGACGGGGAGTTCGACCATCCCGCTGAACCACGGGTTGTCGACGACAAATCGACGGGTCGTGATCCCCAGGAACGCGACATGTTCTCGCGTGTTGATCTCGATCTTCAGCCTCCTGATGGACCCTGGCGCGAAAGACGTCTCGAAGCGGTAGTGGAGCGTGAATCGTCCCTCACTCTGCTTCCACCGAGGGGCGCCGAGCCACCCATCCAGAGCTTCGCGGATGGCGTTGACGAGGTCGCCGATGGGGCCGGCGTCACGCTGAACGAGATCGATGTCCTCCGAGTAGCGGCGGGCTGCGCCGGTGAAGAGCTTGTGCAAGGCCGTGCCGCCACGGAACACGGCCTTATCGGTCACGGCCTTCTGGCTGAAGATGGCCACCAGCGCCCGGGAGAGCACGAGATCCTGTTCGACCTGCTCGTTTGAAGGCCAGGGCGCGTGTGCGCGCCAGGCCGTGATGTGTGCGCGAGGAATCACACATCCACCTCCAGCGTGACGTTCGGTAGCACGTGCCACCGCGGATCGGGATCCACGTCCACCGAATCCCCAGGGTGCAAAGGCACGGCGCGTGGATGACGGCCGGCGAGCCACTCGGCCAGGGCAGCAGCCGTCTCGGCCCGACCGACCGCATCGAGCAGGTATCCAAGACGCTGGACATCCGGAAGCCTGACGAGCGGTGCAATGGCGACAAGCGCTCGAGCGTCGAGACGCTCGGCCAGCTCGAAAAGTACCGTGGCCGCGTTGCTCAAGTGTCCGGCGCCAGCCGGATAGCGCACCAGATCGAACGCGGTGGTCTCGGGCGTGGCTACGCGCATCGTCCCGGTCTCGGTCTGCAGATTCGCCACCGGGAGCTGCTCCACCCGGCGGCTCGTCGAGAACCGGATGGCGACCTTGCCCACGAGCATGTCGCGGGTCGGTTTGCTGGTCACCACCTGGAACACCATCGGCTGCTGGTGGGCAGCGCCGTAGATCGCGGCGGCGCTCAGCAGGCCGACGTAATAGGGCTGGTCGAGGTAGCGCATCAGGTCGTCGATGAACCAGCTCGCCGGTGGGGAGCCCGCCGCCCGATACTCCGGTGGAAGCACGAGGTAGAATCCGCGCCGCGGAGATGCGACGCGGCCGTGTTCCTTGAGTCTTCGCAGCGCCGTCTGAGTGGCGACGAACGACCGTCCGGTGTCGGACTCCGCTTGGGCCCGCGTGAAAGTGTACCGGCCTCTCGACTGGAGCTGCTCGACCCACTGCGACATGGCTGACCGTACCGGCATTTCAGTGTCCTAGTCGGGCGAGGCACGGACTTTAGATCACATAAACTAGCGCATAACGCTAACATCTGCAAGGCTATTGCACGCGACACGGGGGAACGCTTGCGCTTCAGTCCCGGTTCCGGTTCTGACCGCTGTTCCTACCAGAAACTCAATCGGACGGTCCGGAGCGGCGCGCCAACGCGTCCGGAGCGGATCGCAGTCGTGATGAGCGCGTGGCGCGGCGGGCGTCGCGCCGCCGTCGTCGCCTGTTCGATTGGGCCGGAGGCAGACCATCGCCGACACCGTTCGGGTGCTGTCGGCGGATCTGAGCGAGCCCGCGGCGATCAGGCCGCGCGCCGCTCGTAATGATGGTGTAGACCGCCGAGGTGAGGGACTTGCACGATCCGGCCGCCGATGGCGAGCTGCGTCATCCGTCGGTCCGGTGCGTCCTTGTCCAGCGACAGGTGCGTTCGCCACCCGTGATAGTAGGCAAGGTACCGTTGGAGGTGCCGATGCAGCGAACGCTCATTCCACACGATCACGTGGTCGAGGCACTCCCGCCGGATGGAACCGATCACCCGCTCGACGAACGGATTCTGCCACGGAGCTTGGGGCGCCGTGAGGACTTCGTCGATGCCCATGGCGCCTGCGGTCCGCCGAACGTCCCAGTCGTAGATCGCGTCGCGATCCCGGATGACAAACCGCGGGGCGCTGGTCCAGGGCCACGCCTCGCGGAGCTGTTGCGCGGTCCACGCCGAAGTCGGGTGCGCGGTGACGTTCAGGTGGACGATGCGCCGACGGTCGTGGGACAACACGACGAACACAAACAGGACCCGGAACGTGGCGGTGGGAACGGTGAAGAAGTCGACCGACGCCAACTGGGCGACGTGATTGGAGAGGAACGCACGCCAGGATTGTGAGGGCGGCGTACCGCGGCGGCGGCCGAGATACTTCGCCACGGTCGCCTGGGCGACCGTGATCCCCAACTTCTGCAGCTCGCCATGAATGCGGGGCGCGCCCCACAGTGGATTGGCCGCGTGCATCTCCCGAATCAGTCTCCGGATGTCGGCCTGAATGGCCGGCCGACCGGGCCCTCGAGGACGCGACTTCCATCGCCAGTAGAGCGCGAATCCTCGCCGGTGCCAGCCGACCACCGTGTCCGGGGAGACAATCTGTACCGCCTGGCGCCATCCTGACCACACCCGCGAAAGCACGACCCAGAAGACCCGGTCGAGCCGCCGAAGGCGCAACCGGACGGGCGCTTGGCGCCGAAGAACCGCGAGTTGATGGCGCAACGCCAGGTTCTCTGCGACGAGTTCTGCCTGCGGACGGCACGTGGAACGAAGGGCGCTGAGCAGGGCGACGATGGCCGCGATCATAGAGGCCGGCAAGGATACCGGCCGCCCCACCGGAGTGCAATGATGACAGCGCGTTTCGAGTTTCCAGTAGGGACAGCTCCGCGCCCACCAACGGTAAGTTGCTCTTCGAAGAAGATTTAGCAGGACGCGCCGGCGCGGGTAGCAACGCGGCGCTCACCCCGATAACGTGGTTCGAGACCACGTTGTCAGCGTTGACGCGCAAACAACTGGAAGTGAAGGAGATGGTCGCAGTCGGTCCAAAGGAGATCGGCACGAGATGTGCCGGTTTCAGACGGTAAACGAGAGCCAAGACCGACTGTAACTGATTGTAAGGGAATTAGTTGGCTGGGAGGCAGGGATTTGAACCCCGATAACGTGGTCCAGAGGCGAAAAGATCTGAAACGACGGTGACCGGTCTTGGCGGTTTGCTTAGGGTTTTCTGGAACGACCTTCCGGCCGGTTGGGGTGGACAACGGGCGTTTCGTGCGCAGTCTATCAAGTTGTATCAAGATCGCCGTGCCTTGCTGGCCGCTGAGCGCAGGCCTGCTCATCGTTATCGCCGCCGACGTTGTCGGGTAGCGCCCGCCGGTTTGGGTCGTGCCGTCCGACCGTGCAGACCGGCGTCGACCAAGTCGCCGACGAACCGCGCGAACGCGCGGATATCCTGGCCGACACTCGCTCCCTCGAGCGCAGCCATGTAGTCGTCCCTTCGCTCAAGCGGGATCACCGTCCAGGGATAGCCGCCGGACGCCAGCATCACGTTCATGAGAAACCGCGCCATGCGCCCGTTTCCATCCATGTACGGATGGATGTAGACGAAGACGAAGTGGCCGAGGACGGCGCGCACGGCCGGCTCGGTCTCCTTCGCGAGCAACTCGAACAGCACCGGCATGCAGTCGCGCACGGCATCCCGTGGGGGCGGCACGTGCTTAGAGCGACGGATGTAGACGGAGCCGGTGCGGTAGCCCGCAAGATCGGCCGCGCGCACGATGCCCGCCGCGACACTGGGGCCGAAGAGCTGTCGGTACCAGTTGCGGTGATCGACCCGGCCGACCCGGCCGGCGTTCGCCCCGCCAAGCACCTTTGCGACGCTGGCTTTCACGCTCACGAACGCGTCGAAGTAGCCGCGGGCCGCCAGGGCGTTTCGATTCTCACGGTCCTCCGGGTTGTCATCAGGGTTCCAGGCTCCGCGGCGAACGCGCTCGATGAGTTCGGGACTGACACGATAGCCCTCGATTGAGAGGGAATGATAGGCGTCAGTGACGTAGATCTCATCGACGGCCTTGAGGTAGGCGCGCGGGTCTCCAGGCAGCCCGGGCGCAGCTGGGAACGACGCGAGCGCCGGCTCTCGCATCGCCTGCCACATCAGCCGCACGCGACTGACATAGGGCGACGGCGCGGGTCCCCGCAGCACGGCGGGAGGCCCGTCGGCGAACGGATCGGTTTCGCGCACCGCGTAGCCAGCCTTCTTCATCGTCTCCACGATTTCGTCGGCGATCTGGGCCTGCCCAGCCTGGCGAAACGCGCCGGCAATCCGGCCCGCGATCGTGCTGTGACCGCCTTCGAGCAACAGCCGGAGAACATCTGAGGCATCCTGGATCGCCGCCATGGCCGCGCGCACATCGGTTGCGGCGCGACGGAGGAACGGCTCGGAGGCGGCGATCAGGGCCGCCGGCACCGAGAACAGCCGGAGGCCGTCGAGCGTCACTCTCTCGCTCGGTGGCGGCAGTGACGCCCGCATGTCGAACAGCGACGTGTCGTGCGGCAGCGGGGTGGGTTTGTTGCCGCCGGTCGGCGCCCGCACGAAGAGCTGCGCGGGAACGGCTCGGTTTCCGCCGTGCAGCGACAGAGACTGCTCCGGCGACAGGCACCATTCGGTGCCGAAGCGGTCGGCGAGGTAGGCGGCCGAGAACGCCCAGAACGAGGCGTACCACGCCGTGCTGTCCCCGGCGGGCTCGTCAGGGCGTGAAGGGATGTACCACCCCTTCATGACCTCCCTGAGGAAGCCATTCGCGACGAGCCGTTCGCGGTCCGTGCGGCTGAGAGCCGTGGAGCGAATCGCCACGCGTCCCCGGCTCTGAAGGTGATGCAGGGCCGCGAGCGACCGGGCCAGCTTCTCTTGTGGTGCTGCCATGGGCTCCCCGCTGGGCTCTCATTAGGCTACCGGGCCGTTCATTCGTTAGGTTATTGTGTTCTATCACTATTAGGTTTTCGTGTCGAGTCCTGACCAGGCTCTCGCAGCTCGCGCCGGCCGATCGGCGCCGGCAACCCTCCGCTGGAGACCAGCCGTTCACAGCTCTGATACGCCGATCGCTCGCAGATACTCACACGTGCCGTCGTAGTACTTGGGCAGCCGAGTCGGATCTCGGTGGTCCCCTGGCGGGACGAAGATCGCCATGCCCTGCCGTGCCCGCGTCAGGAGTACTCGGTACGCGTTCAGCAGGTAGCGCTGGCGCTCGGCCTGGTTGATGTTCTTCCAGCTGTGGCCGTGGAAGGTGTGGTATCTCCAGCCGCCATCGACCAGCCGGAGATCGGCGTCCCACGTCACGCAGGCCCAGTCCACTTCGAGTCCCTGAACCTGGAACTCCGTGGCAGCATCCTCGAGATAGAAGCTGGACCGCGTGTCGGAAGGGTCTCCCAGGAACCAGTGAATGGGGTTCACCGACACGCGAACGTCGATCGCGTGCGGTTTCAAACGCATGGCCTGAGAGGAGGCCATCAAGCCGTATTGTTCGGAGCCGCGCGCATGCTCGCGCACCCAGTTCTTGGCACGGACGAGGTCGCGCGTGAGAACGATTGGGTAGCGGGCGATCACCTGACGCAGCGTTTCTCGCGCACTCTTCTTATCGCGGTCGAGGAGGGCTGTCACAAACGCCGAGACCTTCTCAGATCTGAAGGAGCGCATCGACGTGCTGAGATGCAGTGCGTCATCGCGCTCCAGCGGGACGACGCCGTCCAGCGCCTCAAGATGCGCTCCCGCCGCGTACTCTGAACCAGACAGGTCTGGCGACACGTAGGTCCGCCATCTCGGGAACCGGCGCCGGACCGCTTCCAACCACGCGCCGATGCCGGCCTCGCCGGTGTGGATCTCCTGCCCGCCACCTACGAGGCAGACGATGACCGCCCACGTGTCGTGACGGTCCAGATACGAGATGAGGAACTCGGACTCGGACTGAGCGAACCCCGCACGCCCTTTCCGGCGCTTCATGAAGTCGGCGGTCTTCTCCCGGTTCCAAGCTCGCTGCGCCTCGTCGAAGATCACCACGTGGTCAAACGGCGGCGCGTCGCTCCGGACACCTTCGTCCCTGAAATGGTGCACGTTCTGGATGAACGGCTTCACCTTCTGCCGAATCACGCCCTTGCGCTCGGATCCGTTCAGGCGAGCATACTCGTCGCGCGTCAGCGCCTCCTGAAGTACCGCGACCAGCGGGCCGTTTCCCGACAAGTAGACCGCACGTGCCTCTCCGTACGTCCGCCGCCGGGTCGCAACGTTCAGGCCCACCAGTGTCTTGCCGGCGCCAGGGACCCCGGTGACGAAGACGATCGCCTTGTCGTGTCGCGTTCTGGTCTGCTCGATGATCTCCTCGACGCGCCCCGACGTGATCTGGAGGTTCTTGGCTCCGGCGTCGTTGCGCGTAATCGCATCGACGGTGTGCCGGGAATAGAGCGTGCGAGCAGCCTCGATGATGGACGGCGTTGGCTGGTACGGTGCCCGAGCCCACGCGTCGCCGTCGAGTGAAGGACCGTCGACCTGCGCCAGGCCGTCACGGATCGATCGCTGCAGGTCTCCCGGCGTTGCTCGCCTCGGCGGCCGCACGCCGTCGTGGTGAGGCGGCTGCCACGTCGAATCGGCCTCTGGTGCGCTTGTGGCGACCACGATGGGGAAGATCGGTGCCGCGTGGCTGGCTTGGTGAAAGTTCTTGAGGTCCAGCCCGTAATCCCACGCCTGGTTGTAAGCGTCGGTCGTGAAGCGCTGCTCGCCGCACTTGAACTCGATCGGGAAGACTGCGGGCCCAGCGACAAGGGCGGCGTCGATTCGACTGCCGAGCCGCGGGACGTCGAACTCGAGGAACAGCATTCCATCCAGACCGACAAGGGCGGAGCGGAGTATGCCGATCTCCTCCTCCCACGCCTGCCGCTGTTCAGCTTCCAGCGCGCCCTGCATGTCAAAGGTGGCGAGGATACCGATGACGGTCTCTGGCGACGTAGCCAGGAACTCGGCAACCGACGTGCCGTAATAGGCGGAGACGGCGCGCCGTGGACAGGGTGCCGGCACGCGCACAGGATAGCGCGGGTTGGACCAAGTGAGGTACAACAGACCTGCCAGGGAACCCGATCGTCGAGAGGACCTTCTGCTCAGCGGTTGTCATTGCACCGCGCTTGGCCTCCGGCCGCGCGCACGCGTCACTCGGGCGGCAGGTGCGGCCCGCGGTCGACAAGATCTTCGGGACACCGATGCACGGACCGTCTGTCGACTTCCTATCACGATCGCCCAACCAGATCCAGGCGCGGCAGACTCGTCACTAACGTCATAACCCGTTTAGCAACGGTCGTTTGTGGCGCAATGTCTGCAGGCGCGCGGCGGCACCCCGATCACGTGGTCAAGACCACGAATTCCGGAAGCTGGACCAGTTGGTCGCAAACGATTGATGTCTAAAGGGTTATTTGGCTTGGTGTCAGGGACGAGTTTCGCAACTGGGTGGTTGCGGCCGCTTGACATCGATGCTGGCCGTAGTCGCTCGCGACGCCCCTGCTCGACGTCATCCACCACGCGAGTCTTCTGGTTTTCAACGTCCTTGAGCCCCAAGCTCATTTGATCGGCACCTTGGATGTCAGCAGCTCAAACCAGTTCAGGATCACGTTGATGTGAGTCACTACCGGACCCGGTGAACGCGGCTGGTCTTGCAGAACGAAGAACCGCTGGCCGTCCGGGGCGACGTCGTAGGCCCGGACATGGAAAGCATAGAACGCCAAGTCGGCAGCGGCGAAGTCAAACAGCCTCCGTGGTGGTCCGATGGGGGCGGCGGAGTCTGCCCGGAAATCGGCCTCCATCATCCGCCAGATGCCGGTTTGGGTGTCGCGACCCAGGAAGAACAACCCTCGACCGTCTCGACGCCACGCCGGAACCCGACCGCCGTCGGTCGATAGCTGTATCTCCCGTCCTGGGCCGGGATACGGACGGACGTAGACCTCCCACTGGCCGGAAGCGTCCGAGCCGTAGGCCAGCCAGTGTCCGTCTGGAGAGAACTCCGGCCAGTGGACCTGCGAGTTCGGAGCCTGGGGTAGGGGCTTGACGGTGCTCTGTCCTCCATCACGCGTGACGATGAATGCCTCGCCGGCCGAGTAGTTCACCACCGCCAACTGGCGACCGTCCGGCGTCCAGGATGATGGCTGGAAGTCTCCCGGCGCCAGCACCTCGGGTCCAGCCGTCCCGTCCGCCCGCAGCCAGGCCACCGACCGACGCCCATTCTTGTTCCACCAGAACGTGATGCGCTGCCCATCTGGCGTCCAGAGCGGGCACGTCGCCTCGCCGTCCCGGAGCAACGGGGAAAGCGAGTCCGGCCTGTCCAATGCATGAGTCCAAAGACCGGTGTGGCCAGCGCCGATGACGTTGACGGCCAGCTCGCGTCCGGCTGGAGCGAGCCGGACACGGATTCCATAGTTCCTGGATGGCGTTACCGGTGGAGACACGCGGCCCTGCCGGTCGACCGTAACGAGTTGCCTCACGGGAAAGGCCACCGGCGACGCCGGGATCCACGCGAGAGTCCCTGTGGGCGCCACTGCGAACTGCCCGGAACTGGTGACGTCGGCGGCGTGGTTGCCGATCAGGGCCTGTGCGACCGAGCCGAGCATGGCGACCGGCGTGCCGTGCGCCTCGAGCCGAACGGGGTCGAACGGCACGGCAAACAACGTGCCCTCACGCATGAACACGAGGTGTCCGGTGGGAAGAAAGCGCGCATCTGCGGCACGGTGCAGCAGCAGCTTGCTGGTCCGGGTGGCGAGCGTCAGGGCGACGACATCCTCCTCTCCCGAGGTGAATCGCTGTCTTCTCACCGTATAAAGGATCGCGCGTCCATCAGGAAGCGGCCAGGGCATGCCGTGCCCGATCTCTGCGTCGCCAAGGACCGTGGTGGCCGCCACTGACCCGTCAGGTGCGATTGCCCAGATGGGGCCGTCGGCTGAGCCGAAGAAGAGCCCGCCGCGGGCATCCCAGGCGAGGCCCCACGGGGGAAGGGCGACATCGCCGCGGATTTCGGCAACGGGTCCTCCAGCAACCGGCACCTTCCGAATCGCCCGGTTCGACCAGAACGCCACCCATTGGCCGTCGGTCGAGACTGCCGGCACTTGCGCGCCCTCGGTGCCCGGGAGCGGGCGAGCCTCACCTTCGAGCGCGCGGACATAGAGTTGCTGGATGCCGGCACGACGGCCTACGAAGACCAGGGACCGACCATCAGGTGTCCACGCGAACGCCGTGCGTGCTCCCCCCGCGGGGAGGAGGCGGCTGCTAACCCCACCGGTGTTCACCTCCTCGGCCGGGCGCACCGCCATGCTTAGCTGCGCCAGCGGTCCGCGAGAGGTCGAGGGCCGTTCGAGAAGTATCAGGCCAGCACCGAACGCGCCTAGTGCCAGCGCGCCTGCGACGAGGAGCGCGCCGCGCAGGACACGATTGCGCTTCGGCCGGGCCGTTGCCGCCTCGGCGGCGCCGTTCGCTTCCAGCAGCGCGCGGAGGTCCTCCGCGACGTCGTGTGCGCTCTGGCGCCGAGCCTCGGGGTCTTTCGCAAGACAGGCCCTCACCAGCCGCCCGAGCCCCGCGGGCCAGTCGGGCGGCAGCGAGGACAGCGGCGGCGGCTGGCTCGTCATGATCGCCGAGATGACGCTCGCCTCGGTCTCGCCAGCGAACGCGCGGCGGCCCGTAATCATCTCGTAGAGCACGCAGCCGAACGCGAAGAGATCGGTGCGGGCGTCGGTGTCCTTGCCTTCGAGTTGTTCGGGCGCCATGTATGGCAGGGTGCCCATCACCGCGCCGGCCATCGTCGCCGGCGCCTGCGTCGACAGCCCCGACAGGCTGGCGCCAGGCGCCGCCATCTTCGGCCTGAGCTTCGCGAGGCCGAAGTCCAGCAGCTTCACGCCGGCTTTGGTCAGCATGATGTTGCCGGGCTTCAGGTCACGATGGACGACGCCCTGGTGGTGCGCCGCGGCCAGCGCGTCGGCGATCTGCGCGCCGCACTCCAGCACCTCGTTGGGGGGTATGGCACCCTTCTGCAGCCGGTGCGCGAGCGTGTGGCCGTCGAGGTGCTCCATGACGAGGAAGGTTGCCCCGTCATGCTCGCCCACGTCGTAGAGCGTGCAGATGTGCGGGTGGGTCAAGCCGGCGATGGCCTTCGCTTCGCGCTCGAAGCGGGCGCGCCTGTCGGGGTCGACACTGAATTCGGGGAGAAGGACTTTGATGGCGACGCTGCGATCGAGGCGCATGTCGCGGGCCTTGTAGACCTCGCCCATGCCGCCCGCGCCCAGGAGGCTCACGACTTCATAGGGACCGAGCCGAGCGCCGGTGGGAAGGGGCATGGTGCCTCCGTGGACGGAGTTTTGGCGACCGTCGCGATCCCGATGAGGCAGATTGTAGCAGTCACTGAGAACTCGTCGTCTGGAAACTGCCAACTGAGAGTGTGTGCCAGCGGAGTTCAAACTAGCGGTTCCGATTGGGGAGCGAAGTGTCGTTTCGCGAATGCCCTGCCCGACCCGCTCTTCAGGTACTTCTCGATCGGCACCGCCTCCCGTTCGGTCGGGAACTCCATCACGACCACCAGCGACCATGGCCTGTGCCTGACGGTGTGCCCGCACGGGCCGTGGTTGTGCCATTCCAAGCGAGCGGCGACGTCGCTCGTGATGCCGACGTAGTGCCGGTTCGGGTCACGGTCGCTCCGGAGAACATAGACGAAGCGCTTGCCGATGCCGTGCATGGCGTCAGACTCTGCACGCGCCGGGCCATCGGGAGGCCGCGTTTCTCCGAACAAACCGGTGCGAGTGGATGATTGTTGTGCAGATTCTGCAACTGAGGGGTTCAAATCCGTGTCGGGTGGTCCGCCTTCGCGGCTCGCCTTCGATGACTCACACTCCGGCGGCCGCTTCGGCGAGACAGCCTTCGCCTGTCAGAGTGTTCGCGAGTGCCAGGGTGAGGGGAGCTGACGATGGCGTGCCTGCCTAGCCGAAGCTCACGCGAAGCGTGAGCGAAGGCTGGCTGGGAGGCAGGGATTTGAACCCCGATAACGTGGTCCAGAGCCACAAGAAGTGATTTGGGTGTTGTCGGGTGCAGCCCTGCCCTGTCGCCTTTTCCTGAGCAATTTCGCCTCGACCGTCCGATGGTCTAGGGCCACCTTGGGTGGTTTCGAGACACCTTTGGGCGGTTTCGTGTGCAGAGTTTCAAGTTTCTTTCAAGATCGCACGCGGCCGCTTGCGATAGACCGCGGCGCGCGGCGGCAGGGTCTTCTGGAGTCGCCGTTCACCCCAGTAGACTGCGACAGAGGTGCCGCCGATGCCGAGACATGCTCAGAACCCTGACCCAGCTACAGCCATCAGAATCCGTCTCCGAACCGTCGAGCAGGCCGCCAGCGATGTCGTGCTCGCGGTCGAGTCTCTGCGTGACGCCCTGCGACAGGCCGTTGCTGCTGTGGACGACTTGCCCCGTGGCTTTCTCACAGTTCCAGACTCGCCGCGCCCGACCATCCCCCCAACCACACCCGGCGCGCCGCGAATCCTCCGACTAAAGGAGGTCGCCCGGCTCTGCGGTCTGAGCC
>Ga0105090_10001400_pt1 | contig 12995 bp, 9 predicted proteins | sample PPLLak3March2015_FD_79110 | JGI IMG/M metagenome (GOLD analysis project Ga0105090, IMG submission 79110) | Freshwater sediment microbial communities from Prairie Pothole Lake near Jamestown, North Dakota, USA - PPLs Lake P7 Core (1) Depth... | ecosystem: Environmental > Aquatic > Freshwater >... | reverse complement strand
TCTCTGGCCCACGGTTACGCAGATCGAGGGAGCAGGGTTTGCCTCCTTCCTGATCGGTGGCGGGCTTGCCAACACGCAGGCGAATGAAGGTGTGCTATGGGCTGGAGGCGCGGCAAACGCCATCTCGGTCTCCCTCTTTGGTAATGGAACCCTCTGGATTAAGGATCAGTCGAAATTCGACGGGAATGATGCCGAAACCATTTTTTATGCTGACAACTATTTTACCAACAACGGCTTTAAGACGCTCTCGATTGTTACCTCTGCATTTGCTTCAGGTTCACAAACCCTGAACTTCTACCTTGGGGCCACACCCATCCTGACTAACTACACTCGGGACGCCGGATTTACTTCTGACAACCATATCGGCTTCCAGGCCTTTAGGAATTCAGGCGCCACGCAATCGGTCTTTGACAACCTCAGCGTAACGGTCGTGCCGGAACCTAGCAGCATCGCTCTCTTGGGCCTTGGAGGCCTCGCTCTTATGGCCGTCCGTCGCCGCCGATAGCCGGTTAATAGCAAGCGCTTGTGTCCTTAATCAAGATAAGAACAAAAAAAAGCAAACCGCCCCCTATGAAAAACTCAAACGTGCCCTCTCTAACACAAATCATGTCAGGCAGTTTTGCAGCGTCCCTCCGATTCGGCATATTCTGGTCGGTGGCGACCGCACTGTTCTCTGTTGGGCTGAACGCTGAAACGGTTCTGCTTGAGGACACGTTCACTCTTCCCACAGGGCTGAAGGGTGAAATGAACGAGTCACTACTTCGCCAGACTGGTCGGCTTGCTCCGGTTGCCTACGGTTCCAATACCAAGAACTCGGGTCCCGGCGGTTCCGGCTACGCCTACATCAATGAAAATCAGGCGCTCGAGTTGAATCCCGACAAGGGAGGCACTGCCATCGTATGGACGGAGGCCCCAGTGAAAACCACATCTGGTTTTCACCTCAAGGTCAATGTCTGGCCGACGGTCACGCAGAACTCACCCACGGGGGCTGCTTCCATTATTTTCGGGAGTGATGCGACAAGGCGCAAATTAAGCGAATCAGAACAGGAAAAAGGTGATCCCCTAGGAGGTTTTGGCATTCGCATTTCCGGGAGCGGACGTCTGGAAATCCGCGACTTTTCAAAATCTGGAAAAGACCAGCTCGTGGTGCCGCCGGAGGAACTCGGGCCGAAAAACACGTTCCGGAGCGTGGAAGTCCAAGTTTCCCAATCGGCAGGTGCACCGCCCGGCATATCGATCTCCATCGACAACCGATCTGTCCTGAAAAATTACGTGCGAAGTCAGGGCTTCAAAGACGGTTACATCAGCTTTGTGGTCTCCAAGGGCGAGGGCGACACACAGTCCGTGTTTGATGATTTCCGCTTAGAGGAAATACCTTGAAATGATCCCTGCAGCAAGATGCCGTTTCGGAACCCACACACAAAACAAATGAAAATGAAATACTTGGTCCCCATGATCGCGCTGGTAGGTGCGACCGCCTCTTGCGATAAGATCAAGCAAAGCGCGAGCGAGAAGGTCAGCTCTGGTGCCGAGCAGGTTGCCGAGGGCGTGAAAGAAGCCGCATCAAGTGTTGCCGAAGAAGCGGCAGCAGCCAAAGAAGCCGCGGTCTCCAGGGTGAAAGAAACTGCCGGGAAAACCGTTGAGGTGGTTGAGGAACCCGAGAGACATGTATCAAAGCCCACTCCCTATCGCCCCGATCGCTTCCCGATCATGTCGTATAGCCAACATCTTGATGATTCAAAAAAGACTCAGGATTGGTATCAGGGAATCGCAGATTGCGGGTTTACGGTAGCGGGATTCTGCGACAACATCGCTCAACTCAACCGGGCCAAGGCGGCAGGTTTGAAGGCGTTTGTCGTCGACGCCAACCTCGTCACCCAACCATGGGAACAACCGGACCCTGCAAAGATTGAAGCCGCCATAGATCAAGCTGTTGCGACTTTCGGCAGCGACAATGCGACTTTGGGCTTCTACCTGTGGGATGAACCAAAAGCGTCCCAGTTCAAAGGATTGTCATTGGCGGTCTCGCGACTCAGAGAGTCCGCGCCCCGGCTGACAGAATTTGTCTGCATGCTGCCCAACTACGCGAAGCTGGACACCTCCTACCGCGAGTTTCTGACGCAATATGTCGAGACGGTTTCGCCCGCTGTCCTGTGCTATAACTATTATGGGACCATGGAGGGAGGAAAACTCAGGGACGGCTATTGGAACAACCTGAATGATGTTCAGTTCGTAAGCGCCGCCGCCGGAATCCCGTTTTGGACCACGGTTCTTTCCTGTCCTCATTTCGACTTCCGTGAATTGAGTGACGCTGACATCCGCTTCCAGGTCTTTTCGGCCATCGTCTATGGGGCCAAAGGCATTGCCTATTATTTGTATCAGACACCCACAGTAGGAAACTACAGGCTTGGGCCGATTGATACCGACGGGTCCAAAACGGAAACATGGCACATGGTCAAGCGAGTGAATCGCGTTCTGAATGCGTGGGGCCCAACCCTCCTCAAACTCCGCCTTAAGGGAGCCTACCATCTTGATAAAGCTGAACCGCCATCTGGAAAACCATCGAATCTGATCCTTACGAATCCGGGTTCCACGGAGCTTGTTGTCGGGGAGTTCGAGCATGAAGATGGCGGCACCTATCTGATCATCCTCAACAAAAACCTCTCCCAATCGGCCGGGCTGTATCCTGTCTGGAGCAAAAAGCCGTCCAACATTGAGCTCTTGAGGGAGGATGCCTTGTGGGTGCCGTTTTCGGGAGAGGATATCTGGTTGGCGCCCGGCCAGGCGGCTCTCTTGCGAATCAAAGAATAGTGATAACCATGGAACCCAAGATGATTGCGCATTTTACTGAAAGCGGGAAGGCCCGCACCACCAGAGTCGTTCTGAAATCAGGGCTGCGGGCGAGGCAGGCGGCTTTCACGCTTCCGGAAATTTTGATCGTGGTGGCAATCATTGCCATTCTTGCTGCGATCTTGGTGCCTGTCGGCCGTAGGATGATCGAGGCGGGAAACGAGGCGAAGTGCATGTCAAACCTCCGGCAGCTTCACGCGGTTCTCATGCTCTACGCGGGTGAAAACAATCAAAAGCTGCCCTCCCCGGACGTTAATGCCGACCCGAATTCCCAGTCGGCGGCTCACTGGTTCCGCCGACTTGATCCCTATATTGAGCAGCAGGCCCGATTCCAAATCTTAACGTGTCCCTCCGCCAAGACGTTTAAACCCGGCGATTGGGCGACTGCCTATGGAATGAATTACTATCTCGGGAAGGACCGGGATTGGCTAACCCTGTCGATTGATCAAAAAAGCAGGGTGATTCTATTGGCCGATGCTGTCATCAACCCCGCATGGCATAGTGCCGGATCGGCGATTTTTGAAGATGGAGGCCCATTCAACAAAACAGTAGATAAGCGGCACGCAGGCCGCGCAAATTTCCTGTTTCTTGACGGCCATGTCGAGGCATCGGCAGAATATTCACGAAAACCTGAATATTTTTATAAGAAATAATATCGCGCTAAGCATGGATGCAGTCCCTTTTCCGAAATGGCAACAGTATGCCATTACCACAACGCCGATCGCTCCGAAGTGCGTTTTCCTCGGTGCCAGGACATGCCACAAGGCATTTGGAGAGTCCCTCTTTCTGCGAGATAGTCCTCACCACCCACGGAAGGTCGCAACATCGAACTTAACTGCCATCCGAAAATGATATCAAGAAACATGAGCCGACAGAATCCTATACGATTCGGAGTGAATTACGTTCCGTCCAAAAATTGGTGGTATTCCTGGCAGGATTGGGATGAGGGATCCGTGTCGGACGACCTGGCTGCGATTGCCGGCCTGGAGTTTGACCACATCCGCATTCAGTGCCTCTGGCCCGTATTTCAACCGAACCGTCATTTCCTGAGCAACAGCGCGCTCGACCGGCTTTCGAGTTTGGTGGACATGGCGCACGAGCGCGGGCTCTCGGTTCAAATCGCGGTCCTCGACGGATGGCTGAGCGGGTTTACGTTTTTTCCGGAATGGAAAGACGGGAGGAACATGTTTACGCATCCTGACATGATCGCCGCCGAGAAAGCCCTGTTCAAGGGGATTGCGGATCGGGTGGGAAGCCATCCGGGCTTTCTCGGGTTTGACCTTGGAAATGAACTGAGCGTGCTGGTGGAGATGGGTGAGGCCTGCGAATTGTCTGAGGGCGACCGGTGGGCCACCGATATGCTGGACTTTTGCGAGGAGCTCGCGCCTGGCAAATTCCACGTCAATGGCGTGGACCACTGCCCTTGGTTCTGGGATACGGCGTTTTCCCGACGCGGGCTGGCCAATACGGGTTCGGCGAGCTCGCTGCACACCTGGACAAAATTCACACAGGCACTCGATCTTTATGGCCCGCTCGGAACCGGCAGCGTCCACCTAGCCGAATACTGCGTCGAACTGGCAAACGCCTATGCAGATGATCCCGCGCGTCCGGTCTGGATCCAGGAATTCGGCGCCTCTTCCCTCTGGATGTCTCATGAGGAAATCCCGGAGTTTGCTGAGAAGACGATCCGCAACGCCGCGACGTGCCGGAATGTCTGGGGCTTTACCTGGTGGTGTTCGCACGACATCCCATCGCGTTTTTCAGACTTCGATCCCATGGAATACGATTTGGGACTGCTGACGACTGCCAACGAGGTGAAGCCGGCCGGGGCCCGCGTCAAGCAGCTCATCCGGGAGTTCCGGACTTCGCGGCCGACCGCAATCGATCGCCCGGACGCCCTGATTTTGCCGGACGGACTTCTGGGAGAGCCCCAGGCGGGGCCCCGCGGCTGGCAGTTTGCACGGCGCTACATGCAATGCCTTGAAGAGGGCTTTCGTCCAGCCATCGTTCTCGAAAGCCGCGCAACTGATTCCGCCTACCTTGCGTCACGAGGCATTCGGAACCTGATCGGCGACATGGCGGCAGGGCCAATTTTCTGTTTCTCGACGGCCATGTCGAGAAATCGGGAGAATATTCCAAAAATAGCGATTTCTTTTTGAAAAATAAAATAAAACTTAACTACTGCGCATCCTGATGCCGATTATCCAATATTCTATGCACGACCTCAATAAAACCAGCCCTGAACGGTATTCAACCAGCCTCTATCGGAAGGAGTTTATCCTTCATCGATACGAAGGGAATCCGATAATCACGCCGAAAGATTTTCCTGACGCTGATGCGATTTACAACTGCGGGCAGGTCATGTTTGAAGGCCAGACGCTGCTTTTGCTTTCGGTTGCGCCGCGACATGGCACTCCCGCTCTGCATGTTGCATTGAGTCGTGATGGATATCATTTCGAAATCGAGAAGGAGCCCTTCATCTCCCGTCTTGAAGATCCTCTCTGGCACGAGCTTGATATCTGGCCAATCGACCCGCGGGTGACGCAAATTGGCGATGAATACTATATCGTACGTCCATTGAGCGGGCCTCTTCAACCGGCCGCGGTTCTTGAGCGCACCAAGGATTGGAAGACAAGGGAATTCATTGAATGTATCGCGCTCCCTCCCAATCGGGTGCCTTGCCTGTTCCCTGAGAAGATCGGTGGGAGTTACATGCGGTTGGATCGTCCATCGAATGGCCCGCGGGGTGAGATTTGGCTCTCATCGTCGCCGGACCTCATTCATTGGGGGAAACATCGTCGGGTCGTGGCTCCTCCCATCAACCATGTGTGGGCTGTGGAAAAGATCGGCCCCACCCCCCCCATAAAGACAAAGCATGGATGGCTCGAAATTTTTCATGGCGTGCTTACTTATGCTGGCGGAGCACGCTACTCCCTGGGGGCAATGCTGCTCGACCTGCATGATCCCCAGCGTGTCCTTGGGGTTGCACAGGGCTGGATTCTGACCCCTGATGCACCTTATGAGTTTATGGGCAACTGCCAGAATACGGTCTTCACATGTGGTGCAATTGCCGATGAAAGCATAGACGAAATCCGGGTGTATTACGGAGCGGCAGATACGTGCATCGGACTTGCAACGGGATCATTAAACGAGCTGATCTCCTGTTGCCTCAGCGGGAAACAGTAAAGACAGGTGCTACGAAAGCGATGCATATGAATCAAAAGTTTTCTTCGAGATATATCCTTGCTGAGCTTGCTCGGCATCGGCCACGGTTTTCTGATCTGGGAATCGATTCTTTGGGCAAGGGGCGACTTGCCGCCGGGAACATGGTTGCAGATCCAGAGGCCGAGTGCGGGTTCCAACTTAGCTCTGAAGGTGAGGCAACTTTTGTTTACACGCTGTCAAGCTCACATCAACCTGTTTGGAGGATTTCCTTTTTTGAACGTCGGATTCTCCTGACTTCATTCAGTACAGATTCCATTACCCCGGCGAACGACTTGACCTTGCGATTCGACCAGAGCCATTCGTTCGCGACGCTTATTGGGAAGATGCATCAGGAATCCGGGTCAATGGAATTGCCCTGCCTGCTTCATCTTCCTGGGCAGGGCTCGCTTGCCGTGAGTTGCAACCAGCCTGGAATCAGGCTTGGTTACTCGTCGAGTCGAAGGTGCACCCCCCCCTATGTCAACGTTACCTTTCCCGCCGCCACACCAGAATCTCCCTGCATCAGCTATCACCTCGAAGTGGTGGCTGTTTATCCCGACCTTGGCCCTGCCGGAAGCGATTCTATTTACGACGGGCTCAAGCGCAATTTTCTCAACATATTCCAGATCAATCCCGCCACCCGGACACTGGCCAACAACGCCTCCAGTGATCCCGTTCCATTCATCATTTATTCCTGTGCGGAATTTGCCCGCGCCTGCCCTCCGCTCCCGGGCGGTCTAACCTGCCTGGATTTGGTGAAAATGACGGTGAACCGTTATCTGGACGGCTTTCTCGGCTATGGGCAGGTCGGCTATGGCTGTTCCGCCGCTTCTCCGCCAAATCCTGAATGTGTCGCATGGCCAACGCCCTGGACCAGCCTGGACTCGATTCCCTCGCTGTTGATATCCGCCGCCATCTGCGCGGAGAGTGACAACGATTGCACATGGGCCCGTGATCGGTGGGGAGTGATGATCGAAATGGCCCGGGAGATGATCGCGGCAGACCGTGACGGTAACGGTCTGGTCGAGTATCCGCGCAGCGGCAATTTCGGCGATCGCCCCACCGCGGAGAGCCGCCCTTCCAATTGGTGGGACTGCATTAATTTCGGCCACGAAGATGCCTACTCCAATGCCTTGGTTTACCGTGCATCCCGGATGCTTGCGCAGTTGGCAACACGGCTGGAATATCCCGACGATGCTGCGGCCTTGGATTCATTTGCCGATAAGCTGAAAAAGGCCTATGTCCCTGCCTTTTTCAACCCCTCCACGGGAATCCTCGCCGGATGGAGGAGCGCCGACGGTCAGTTGCATGACTACTGGTTTACATTCGTGCAAAGTGTGGCCATCTGCTGTGGCCTGGTGGAGGATCCCCTGGCAGCAGAAATCATGGATCGGATCCTTTCTAAAATGGATGAGGTTGGTTTTAACAGATTCGATCTGGGCCTTCCGGGCAACCTGATCCCCATTCCCAAAGGCGATTATGTATTCCATGGGGATCCGCCGGAAATCTTCGGCGAACCACTGCTGGATGACGGGACGGATGGCTTCCAGTATTATGAAAACGGGGGAACAACCGGGTGCTGGGTCTACTACACAATCAGTGCCCTTTACAAAACGGGCAGGAGTAAACAAGCCGCCATGCTGATGCGCTCCATGCTGGAATCCTGTGCGCAGAATGTTTTTCTGGGATTCGGCGAGAACGGCATGTCTAGGGATTGGCGCGATTGGAAAGGCGGGTGCCACGGTTACGAAGGCCTGCTCGCAGAGAATTTCCTCGTTCTTTTAGCGGTCAGTCAATACGGAGCGAACATGCCCATGGAAACTGAAAAATCACAATCAATCACAACCCAGGAATTCGCATTCAATGTCTCTGGAAAGCAGGAAATATAACTTATTATGAAACAGGATCGTTCGCTGAGTATGTTGATTTCTCCACTTGGATTTGCATGCGGAAATCGGTTGATCCCGTATTTCCGTGCTCTCGTACGCCTGTTCCATTGTCTGCTTTTAATCGCTGGCGGCCCGCGCGCATTTTCCTATCAGCAAAACGACTTTGTCATCGGGACTTTTCTTGACCCTGCTTTTGATCCCGGCGACTTGGGGAAGTCGCTTGAAAATTTCCAGAAGGCGGAGCAGGCGTCGTTTAATTTGCTTTTGGGCAGGCAGGATCGTTTTGATGGATCACTGGCCGCGAACCTGGCCCGACTTGATATGTCCGGTTCCGCCGGGATGAATATACTGATCGCTGACAATCGCTTGCATGGTTTTGGGACATTCACCCCTTCAAGCGCTTCATCACTTTTGCAGGATTACACCAATATGTCGTCCCAAAGGCGGGCCACGATGTATGGTTATAACATTGGCGATGAGCCTCAAGCCTCGGCGTCAGTCGCCTCAAACATTAAAAACTGGATTCATGCGCTAAAGCAAAGCGACCCCGGCAAGCTGGCATACTTGAATCTCCTTCCACGCTACGGATTTACAAGCGATATGGACTACGAGGCTTACTTGGATCTGTATTTAAGCGATTCAGATCCATCCAGGATGCCGGATGTGGCATCGTTTGACTTTTACCCGTTCTCGACAAGCGGCTTTAGAAGCGATTATTTTTACAATCTCAGAATCGTTAAATCCAAGGCCGGGGACCGTCCCGCGTGGGCGTATGTGATGTCGCTGGATGAGGCGGCCTATGATTATTCAAACCCGCAGCAGCTACGGTTCATGACGTTTTGCCCGATAGCGTACGGGTTTAAAGGGCTTGTGTATTATTCGTATGACACCCCCCGTTCGAAATATCTTAGCGATAACTCGGGAAATGGCCTGGGGACATGGGACACAGGCCTTTTCGATGTGGGGGGGATTGGAACCGTCCCGGTAGCGGCGGATTATGACGGAGACGGCAAGGCCGATATCGCCGTAAAAACCACGGACGGCCACTGGCTGATTGATGATGCAAGCAACGGTTTTAATGGATGGGATGTGGTGTTTTCAAACTATGGCGGCTCCGACGCGATTCCGTGCCCGGCGGATTATGACGGAGACGGCAAGGCTGACCTGGCCGTAAAAACCGCAGACGGCCGCTGGCTGATTGATTATGCGGCGAACGGCTTCGCTGGCTGGGATGTGAGTCTTTCAGGATATGGCGGAGCCGACGCGATTCCGTGCCCGGCTGATTACGATGGAGAAGGCAAGGCTGACCTGGCCGTAAAAACCGCGGACGGCCACTGGCTGATTGATTATGCGGCAAACGGCTTCGCGGGCTGGGATGTGAGTCTTTCAGGATATGGCGGAGCCGACGCTGTACAGCTCCCTGCTGATTATGATGGCGATGGAAAGGCGGATGTCGCAACATTGGCTAGTGACGGAATCTGGAGGATCGATTATGCGGCAAACGGATTCGCCGGCTTCGATGTCGCCATTCCAGCCAACTTGGGATCGTTGACTTTGACCGGTGTGCCGGCGGATTACGACGGAGACGGCAAGGCTGACCTGGCCGTAAAAACCGCGGACGGCTGCTGGCAGATTGATTATGCATCGAATGGCTTTGGTCAATGGGATGTAGTGTATTCAGGATATGGGGGGGGCGACGTCATTCCCTGTCCGGCGGACTATGACGGAGACGGAAAAACCGACTTCGCATTATGGGTTCCTGATGGAACCACCGGCACAGGGCTTGTGGACATAACCGGAAGTACTACTGCCAAATATGATTCTGCCTCTGAAATCAATCTTTTCGTCAGCAAACTGGCGGGTCCCGTCGCAATGGCGAACAATTTTATCGGTGCTTATCATAAATCCGCCTACCCCCCGGGGGTTACACTAACTTCGGCGGAGGCTATCAGCAATGGGCAAATAGCATATGATGTCACCAGTGACTATATAATGGTGGGCCACTATAGAAGCCCGAGCGATCCAAAGCAGGGCTACCTGCTTGTTGTGAATAAGAATCCAAGCGCCATCGCCGCAACCACTTTGAGTTTGCGCGGTCACTATGTTTCCGCCTCGCTAAGCCAAAGCTCTTCCGGCTATGCCGGTTCGGTTGCTTTCACCTCGGCTACCACCTCCTATGCATCGTCTTCTAACAGCACGTCAGTCACGATACCGGCCCTTGCGGGAGGAGATGCGTGCATCTTGAAATACACGCAGGATCCCGATCCAAAGTATGCGGCATGGACGTCGGCGAACGGCCTTACCGGCGCGCCTGGTTACGAATCAGGGATTTTAGACGACCCCGACAAGGACGGCATGGAAAACATGATGGAGTTCGTTCTCGGCGGAAATCCACTGATTCAGGACTCCTCCACAAAGTCACCGCACATATCCCCCCAAGGATCCAATTGCATCTTCTCATTCAAACGTGACATGAACAGCGAAACTCTCGCCTCCTGCCTTGTTGAATATAGTAGCACCCTTGAAGGTGCTTGGACAGCTGTCGCAATCGGGACGGCGTCTTCGGGACCTGATGCGACCGGCATTACTGTAAATGTGACAAAAAACACCAATGCGCCGGATGATGTGATTGTTAGCCTGCCAACCCAGCTAGCAAGCACAGGCCGGCTCTTCATACGTCTCAAAGTTGTAGCGAATTAAGCGATCTCACCAAGTTCCTGTGAATAAGCATGGTTACCCCACGGGAGTATCCCAATCTCCCCGCTCGGTATTTGCGCCGCGAAGTGGACCTACCCGCCGCGCCCCGCCGGGCGTTGCTCTGTTCCAGCGGTCTTGGCCGGACTGGACAGTTGAGCTGGAGAGTTGTATGGTATCACCATGTCATTGCCGCAAGACCCCGCTCACATGAACTTACGCAAAATTGCTTTGGAGAGTGGTTTTTCAAAATCCACGGTTTCGTTGGCCTTCAAAGGCGACCCTCAGATACCTCCCGGCACGCGGCAGAAAATCCTCAAGATCGCGGAGCGGCTTGGTTATGAGCCATCCCCGGCGATGAGGAAGCTGATGTCCGAGATCCGGCGTTCGCCAAAGAACCGCTCTGTGCTCACGGTCGCAATTCTGCACAGCATTCGCCGCCCGCAACCCACCGGGTCAGAGGAGCCGATCTATAAAATGTTCCAGGGCGCGACCGAACATGCCAATAAACTCGGATATCGCTGGGAAGAATATCTCACCCACGACTCCTCCCACGACATCGTCAAGCTGGAGAAAAGGTTGCGAAGTCTGAATACGGACGGGGTGTTGTTCCTCCCACCGATGGATCTGGATTTCGTGCCCGACTTCAAATTGCTGACGCTGCCTGCCATCCTGCTCGGTGTCGCACCCGAGGGAGTCCGATTCAGGTCCGTTCGGGCGGATCATTATGGGAACGTGCAGAAGGCCTGCCGCAAACTCATTGCCCTTGGCTGCAAAAAAATAGGGCTTGTCGGCGAGGCGCATATTTTGCGTCACGTGTTCTCGGCGTTCGAAGGGGCTTTTTTCGCGACAATTTACCAGGCAGGATTACCTAATATCGCCCCCCTGATTACAGGAAGCGACGCCATGCGCGAAATTGCGGATTACGTGGAGAAGAACGCCTGTGACGGGATCCTGGTCGGCCCAAACTGTGACCCGGCGTTCCTGGCATCGAGTCGTGGACGATACGCGCGAAATGTCCGGATCGCCACCTATCCGGGGCAATACAGCGTGGACCGGTCACGGAACCTGTCCGGGATCGACGAGCAGTGGGAGTTGATTGGACGAAGCGGCATGGATGAATTGGCGCGGAGCATTGAGATGCACCGGGTCGACACGGTCGAACTGCCGCAGCACCTGCTTGTACCTGGAGTATGGGTGGAGGGGGGGACGACAAAGCCTCTCGCGGAAAAAATTGCAAAACTGTCGCGTAAAAAATCCAGCTGAACTGTCCAGTAATAAACTGGTTGATCGAGTCAACCGCAAATGAAAGGTATACCGCAAGCGAAGAGAACATTTTCGCTGAACTCAACCTAAGAACAAAACACCAACTATGAAAAACTCAAACGCACCCTCGCTCATAAAAATCATGTCAGGAAGTTTTGCAGCGTCCCTCCGAGTCGGCTTAATCTCATCAGTGACGACTATAACCCTGTGTTGCGTAGCGCTCAATCATGCTACTGCGCAAACCCTGCTTACCGATTCATTTCTCAATCCCAATGCGCCTGACGCAGGGGCAGAGCTGAATGACAATCTGGCAAACCGGCAAACCGGGACGCTTGCCACGGTGGGATATAGTTCGAGCACGCTCAACACGGGTGGGCCTGGAACGTCTGGATTTGCTTATCTTAATGAAAATTCCAATCTGGAAATCCTCCCGGATGCCGGCACATACGCAAAGGTTTGGACGACGACGGGCTTTACGACGAATGCGAAAACCACCATTTCCGTGGATATCTGGCCCACGGTCACCCAGAATCCAGGATCAGGGTTTGCCTCCTTCCTGATCGGTGGAGGGCTTGCCAACACGCAGGCGAATGAAGGTGTGATATTTGCTGGAGGCGCGGCAAACGCGATATCGGTATCCGTCTATGGCAATGGAACCCTCTGGATTAAGGATCAGTCGAAATTCGACGGGAATGATGCCGAAACCATTTTCTATGCTGACAACTATTTTACCAACAACGGCCCAGTGAGGCTCACGATAGATGCCTCCGCCCTCGCTTCAGGTTCACAAACTCTGAACTTCTACCTTGGGGTGTGGGACACCGTAACGGATGCAATTACTGACCCCGAACCCATCTTGACTAACTACACTCGGGACGCCGGTTTTACTTCTGACAACCATATCGGCTTCCAAGCCTACAGAAATGAAGGCGCCACGCAATCGGTCTTTGACAACCTCAGTGTCACGGTCACGCCCGACTATACCTCATGGGCTACCGATAATGCCGGAGGCCAAGCAGCCAACCTCGACTACGACAACGACGGCGTGTCCAACGGCGTGGAGTTCTTCATGAACGCCGCCCCCGGCTTCAC
>Ga0105090_10001399_pt1 | contig 13003 bp, 8 predicted proteins | sample PPLLak3March2015_FD_79110 | JGI IMG/M metagenome (GOLD analysis project Ga0105090, IMG submission 79110) | Freshwater sediment microbial communities from Prairie Pothole Lake near Jamestown, North Dakota, USA - PPLs Lake P7 Core (1) Depth... | ecosystem: Environmental > Aquatic > Freshwater >... | reverse complement strand
TGGCTACCTTGCAATTCGGGATCAATATCTGTGATTTCCTGCCCGGTTATTCTCATTGGATAGAAAAGAATGATCCACAATATTGATAATATCAATAAATCGGTTAAAGGTCTTTTTATGGAAAGGTTTGCCTTAGTTTTCATAATCACTTGAATTTACAGAGAACCAAAAGAACAAATAAAGAAATTGAATAAATGCTTAACTTTTGCTCATGCAAATATCCGAAAGATTTCAGAATTGCATGAAATACCAGAAAATGAGGGCTAAATAATAAAATAATGTGCTATGGTAAAAAGATTCTGTATTTGATGGTAACGAAAATCTGCGAGTTTTCAACTTTTTAACTGCACTGCTGTCGTAAAGGGTAAGAATCCAAAGCCCGTAGGGCTTCAATATCAATAGGATGATAACAAAAGAAAGTATTAATTGTCCGTAGGACATAAACAAAATACCCAAAACAAACCCCTTTTGATTTGACATGTAATACGAGAATGGAATTTATCAAAGTACCTTTTACCAACCTGAGATTTGATGTATCCTCGCACAGAAAACCACGGTTACTTTAAATGACGAGACTATTTTTAATTCCCTACGGGAAATTTACTTCCGGCAAATGTGATTTTCTATTGATATTATTGCCCTACGGGCAAAGAAATCACAGGGATAACCAAATGCTTGTTTTATGCTTGCTGTATAATACAACAATATTACTGCAGCACATCAAAATAAAATATAGCCCAAATAAGTATCACAAAACAAAATGATTACATTAATCCATTCACAAAGTACATATCCACGGTGCCTTTGTTCTTAGCTTCAATTTTACCTCTGTATTCACATTCAAATTGATCCCTGATTTTTTCGTAAGTCATTTGTGAAATATTTACCTTTCCGACCGCTCCGCTCGATTCCATCCGGGAGGCAATATTCACCGTATCGCCCCAAATGTCGTATTGGAATTTCTTAATCCCAACGATACCCGCAACAACAGGACCGGTATTGATTCCTATCCGAAGTTCAAAGTAAGGTTTGTCTTCTTTTATTCGGTCAGCTTTTAGCATTTCCATGAACTTCTGAATTTCGAGTGCCGCCATCACAATATCCTTTGGATTGGTTTTGTTGGTAACAGGTAATCCTCCTGCACACATGTAAGCATCACCAATGGTTTTGATTTTTTCAATACCGTATTTGGTAGTGATTTCATCAAACTTTTTGAAGCAAAAATCAATTTCATGCACGAGTTCGGCAGGCGATAGCTTTTCAGCCATGACTGTAAATCCTTTAAAATCGGAAAACAAAACAGTAACCTCGTCGAAATGCCTGGCTTCGGCAAAACCTTTTTCTTTTAGTTCCTCGGCTACCTCAGCCGGAAGGATGTTCAGCAGCAATTCTTCTGAACGGTCTTTTTCTTTTTTGATAATTGCCCTTGATTTCCTGATATAGTTTAACCGGCTCCACAAACCTATCAGGATTACGAATATTCCCAGCCCTGCAAACAGAAAGATGTTTTTTCTATTCTTCTGCTTATTGATCTCCAGTTCTGATTGGAGCTGTTCCTCCAGCATCTTTTTATCAAATCCATATTGCATTTCTTTCCGCGTAACTTCTTCAATGTTTTCCTGGTTCAGCAGGGTGTCCTTTAAATCAGAATATATTTGAAAGTACTTGAAGGCGCTGTCGTAACGCTTCTGAGCCGCATACATTTCGGTTAGTCCCTGCAAGGCATCCTTTTCGGAATAAAGTGAGCCTATCTGCATGGCAATTGTTCTTGCCTGATGAAGATACCGGGCAGCCTGATCATAATTCCCCAGGTCACCCGAAACATCGCCCAATCCAACCAAATTATAAACCATGGCATTTTTATCTCCTATGGAATCGTTGATGCTGAACGCTATGGAATAATAATCCATAGCTTTCTCCGAATCCCTCATGTCTTCGTAAATCCTTGCAATATTGTTATAGGTCCTTGCAATTGCCGGCTTGTTGCCAAGTTCCCTCGACAATTGTAATACCTTGCGGAAATATTCAAGCGCTTTTTCAAAATTATCTTCGGCTGAATAAGTAATCCCGATATTTCCCAACCCGTAAAGCATGGATTCTTTTTTTCCCGATTGAGATACAATGTCATAGGACTGCTGAAAATATTCACGGGCTTTGGAATACTTTTCCATACCGAGGTATACCACCCCGATATTGTTCAGGTTTTTTGATATTTCATCTTTATTGTTGATGGATTCATTTATTTTCAAAGCTTCAAAAAAGAAATCGAGCGCTTTCATATTATCCCCAAGACTGTTTTGAAAATTTCCCAGGTTATTCAGGCAAATTGCCATTCTCTTTTGATCTCCGAGTTCTTTAAAAATATCATATGCCTTCCGTGTATTTTCATCAGCGGGAAGGAATTCTCCCAAATCATCGTATACAGAGCCCATCTGGTAAAGAGAGACTCCAATATCCTTTTTATTTCCAAGTTCTTCCTCCAAAGACAATGATTGATTGTAATGTTCGAGTGCCTCCTTATATCCCGAAAATGACTGCCATATCCTGCCGATTTTAAATTGTGCCTTTGCTTCCCCATTCTTATTCCCCTTCTTTTGCCATAGCTTTACAGCATTTATGAATACTGAATCAGCCTTCTCATTTTGGTTCATCGTAAGATAACTTTTCCCTTTCAGCAACCATGCTTCCGACAAGTATTTATCACCGGCAATTATTTGCTTTCCAACGGATTCAGATACCACTAATTTTTCAAGTTCACTGGCATAAGTGATGCTTTTTTCAGGATCAGTCAGGTAAAGAGAATTTGCAATGCTGATAAGCAAATTTGCCCTGAGTGTATCTTCTTCGGTATATTTATTCAGCAAAGTGATTAAACTATCGGACTCAGTCTGTTTGGCCATTAACTGTAGGAAGGACAACAGCAACAATAAAATTAGTGAAGGATAAATAATTGGTCTGTTCATGTTCGTGGTTTAAGTTGATTAATATACATATCGTTTATACATTTACCTTTTATTTGCGTAAACATATACAACCATGTAAAACACGATAAGTTTATTTTGTGGGTTTAAAAGAGAGAAAATTCTGGTTACTTCTTCCTGTTTTCTTCTTCTATTCTCCTTCCGTTAAAGCAAAGCCAAAATCAGGGTCATAAAATCGGGATTATTTGATTTCGGGAGACGGGTAGCATCTTAAATATGGATCAGGACTAACTTCCATTCACCATTATTTCAATATTTATCTACCTACAAAATAAACTATAATTTGGAAAGGTGTTTTGTTCAAACCCAAATTTTATATCTATGAATAACTTTGTGTATGATAATTTATAAGGTAGCGTTTGAAAGAAGATAGACAAACTTTCCCTCGTCCGGATTTAATAATAGGACAGTGTATAAGATAATCCTGACGGGTATAATTCAGGGATTTATAATCCGTGGTAGCTAACAGAAAGGATTTATATCCTGTGGTATTTACTTTAGGATTATCCCGTTCACAGGCTTTACAACAAATCCGAAAGAGCGGAGTCGCAAAATATTTATCAGTGAAAATCAGCGTTATCGGCGGGAGAATTTTACATGAGACAGATATTACGGACAGACACTAATTAATATTTTAAAAATGAAATCCTATCTGGATGGAATAACGGAATCCGGTACCAAATGAAATTTTGTCACCTGTAAATTTCAGGCTCTCTTCTGAATATATCATCCCCAGTGAAGGATAGCGTTCAATCAGCTTATCCACCAATTCATCTTCGATATTTTCAATTTGTTCCTCGTCAAGGTCTCCTTCGATTAATACATTACAGGAATAAAGATTCATGGAAGGTCCAAACAAAATAAAGTCAATGGTCATCCGCTCCCAGAAAACAAACTGATAACCAATTTCAATCCCCAGGTTTTCGAAATTTGCCTGGGTGGTTATTTTACCATCTTTATCCAAATCGACCCCAAGGATATCGAATTTGTTTTCAGCCCAAAAACCATAATATTGGAAATATCCTCCCACATAGATACCATCAGGAGCGGGCCGTCTGCTGCGCTGGAATGGATAATACCGGTAATCCATTGCCAGGTTTATTCCATTCCTTGTTTTGTCGGTGATGTTGATCAGGCCGGCGATGGTATCTTCAGCCGTATTAAAAACAAGATAACCTGCCTGCACGGCGATGGATTGGTTATTATTCAGTAGCCTTTCATAAGCGAAGGTCACATTCTTTAAATCCAGCACAAACATGGGCGTTGGATTAAACTTAATGATATTCCTGTGGTAAGGCTCAAGGTACAACGGCTTTTCCTTAGCATCTTTCTTTTTATTTTGGATAGTATCGCTCCGTTCCTGCGACTGAGTTGTTACAGACCAGGCAAACAAGACAAAAACACAGAAAATACTTGATGGTTTCATAATTTTAACAAATCTTGATTTTTTACTTTTAGTAATACTCATTTTTTATCTCTTTATCCTAAGCCAATCTTCAAAATTTAGGCTTGTAAATTTAGCATAAAAAGATGTATTCCTGTATTTCCTGGTTAAAAAATTATATAAATGAACTCAGTCCACAGGTACTATCCCTGCGGGCTGAAATTTTTTAGAATGAGAAATGATCAAATCAACAAGTTTGATACTCAAATTTGATTCAAAAGGTGACGTTGCTAGTTCTTCGGGTGTAAGTTCATTATAGTTAATCCTGATTTTTTGCTTCAATAAATGGATGTTTAAATTGATTGATTGTTTGTTTTAGTTCGATGATCTTCTGTTTTCCTTCGACAACCTGTTGTTTCACTTGAATGGATTATTGTATTGTCCGGATGCTTCTTTGTCCGCCTTCGATGGCTTCTTGTCCTTCTTGAATGGTTCTTTGTCCGCCTTCGACGACCTTTTGTCCTCCTTCGATGGGTCTTTGTCCGTCTTCGATGACCTTTTGTCCGCCTTCGATGGGTCTTTGTCCGTCTTCGATGACCTTTTGTCCCGGAATTTAATACATCGAACAGGAACAATAATACTTCCGGGTTCAGCAAGCACACTTAGAAGTTATTCAAGATGAATCACTGTTAAAAAATGATCTTATTAAACACATTTGGCCGCCTGTTCAGGTTTTACAAAAATGCTGATCTCCTTGCCAAAATTTTCTACTTTTACGACTTAATAATATTCCGTTAAAGCATGCTATTTAATAAGGTTGAAAAGTAAATGATAAAGAAAAGGATATTATCGGTCATCTTATTGTTTATCCTGATAAGCATTTGCAGTGGCCAAAATGAAGAGGTGCCCGAAGATAAAAATATCCTTATATTCTTTTCGTTGCAGCCATCTACCCCAGCTAACAGGGTAATCCTGGATGGCATCAGGACAAAACTAACTGCAGAATTTGGCGATCACTATAACCTGCACATGGAATACCTTGAGATGGACCGGTTTCCGCAAGGAAGTTTCCCTACAGAAAGGATTGATCTGTACAATGAAAAATACAGGGATGTAAAGATTGACCTCCTTATTTGCGTAGGTGTAAATCTTGTCGGAACCCTTAAAGCCCATGCCGAAAACTATCTGCTCAACCTGCCGGCTGTTTCGCTCGATTACGATGTTTCGGAATTTGGTTTCCCCTGGGATATTTCGTTGAATGACAAAACCACTACCATTGCCATGAAATTTGAAATCGATAAAACCATTTCAACCATACTTGAACTTTTCCCTGAAACCAATTCTATCTATTTCATCAGTGGTATTTCTGCTTTAGATCAATTGTTGCTCACTGCATCGAAGCAGGAGGCAAAAAAACTTGACAGCCGGATAAAATCTACATTCATCACAGGTGTTTCGATGGATGATGTATTAAAGATGGTGAAGCATTTGCCGGATAAAAGTATCATCATCATACCCCGGTTCACAAACGATAATAAACAGGTTAATTATTACAACACTGAGTCAGTCAGGCTGATAAGCACAGTTGCCAATGCTCCGGTATTTACCTATATGGATTTGGGTGTTGGCGACGGGGCTGTCGGAGGATATGTGGTGAGCCTGAGTAAAGCCGGATTGACAACAGGAGATGCCGCAGTTAAAATTTTAAAGGGAGACGACCCGGCTTCAATTAAATATACAGAAGAGGATTACTACGAATACCTGTTCGACTGGCGCGAACTCAACCGGTGGAATATCGCCGGTTCAGACAGAATTCCTGAAGGAAGCACCATTATGTATGAGGAAGTTCGCTTCTTTGGGAAATACAAATGGATTATAAGCGGTGGCATTCTGTTTATCGTATTACAAACCCTCTTAATCATTAGTCTGGTCCGGATGAACGATAAGCAAAAGATGATGGCCGTGCAGATCAGGGAAACAGAAAATAAATACCGGGAACTTATCCGTGAAGAAAGGATATTACAGATTGCCCAGTTAACCGTATCGCTTTCCCATGAGCTGAATCAGCCCCTCACCGCAATACTCAGCACAGCCCAGGCCGGCATCAGGTTTATTGATTCCAATAACTACACCCCCGATCTTCTGAAAGAAATTCTACAAAATATTGTAGAGGATGATAAACGAACAGCTTCCATTTTAAGCAGTGTCAGAGGGATGATGAAGCTTGAGAAGCGGGAAAAAGAGCTTGTGAATCTGAATTCACTGGTAAATGAAGTGGTGACTATCTTTCGCAGTGAAGCTAAGGTTCACAATGTTGAAATGAATATCCATTTGCCGGAAGAACAAATTAATATTTTTGCTGATGGGACCCAGATTCAGCAGGTAATACTTAATTTTATCCTCAACGCGATGCAGTCGATTGAATATTCAAAAACCAATAATAGAATCATCAATATTACCGAATCATTAAATAAAGAATACGTTACTTTGGCTGTTCGTGATTTCGGTGAGGGAATATCTGAAGAAGTGAAAGATAAGCTGTTCAAACCATTTGTCACTTCAAAAAAAGAGGGCCTCGGAATTGGATTATCCATCAGCCAATCCATCATCCATGATCATGATGGTAAAATTTGGGCTGAAAACAAACAGGATGGCGGAGCGGAGTTTTCATTCAGTTTAAAAATACATAAAGCATGACAAGTGAAAAAAGTAAAGTCTTTATTATTGATGATGAAGAATCCGTCAGGCGTAGCTTCACTTTACTGCTTAGTTCTGCGGGCTATTCTGTAGAATCCTATTCCGGAAGTAAGGAATTTTTTGATCAGGAAATTTATCATGGTGAAGGCTGCATCCTGCTCGATATTTTCCTAAATGAAAAATCAGGGCTTGAAATACAGGATGAAATCAAAACAAAATTCCCGAATCTTCCTGTTATTTGCATTACCGGCAATGGGAATATACCCATGAGTGTTCAGGCGCTTAAAAAGGGAGCCATCAACTTTCTCCAAAAACCGGTGGATGAACAACACCTGATCGACTCAGTGGAAGAAGCCCTGAAGGAGAGCCGGGATATTGTTGCCCGCACGATAACTACAGATCATATAAAATCTTTGTTACGCACCCTGTCACCAAGAGAATTGGAGGTCTTCAGATTGATTCTTACAGGAAAGCTGAATAAACAGATTGCATCCGACTTGAATATCGCAGAACATACGGTTAAAATTCACCGGGGAAATTTAACCAAAAAGCTGGGCGTAAAATCCGTTGCTGAACTGATGCGATTAGCAGAAAAAGCCGGATTACTTTAGAACCAAAGTACTATTTACAAGTCCATGCCAAATGGTGTAATTTTACTTTGAAATATAAAATTTAGGAAAATGAAAAAAATAGTTGTGTTACTTTTAGTGCTTGTGTCTATATCACAGGCCTTCAGCCAGAAAAAAGGAAAAGTTGATCCTGAAAAGGTGGCCATTGATTCATTAACCAAAGTAAACAAGGCACTCTCTGCGCAACTGGATACTGTTTCAAAAGACCGTGAACTATATTATGGTCTTTATACAGTGATCAAAGAAAAAGTAATCAAATATAATTTTGATCCCGCAAAAGCAGCATTCCTGATCGATTCACTCAAGCAGGGCAGAGAATCGATGCTCTATGACCTTAATCTAAAAATGCATGACACTTTAGCCGAGTTGAACTTTGAAAACAAAAAGCTAATGTCAGAATTATACAAGGCAGATACAGACCGGGATAAACTGGCATGCGAATTAATACAGTTGAAAGAGCTATTGGATGCTAATATCCTTACACCGGAAGAATTTAATGCGAAAAAAGCCATCGTAATGGAAAAGTGGAAATGAAAAACACGATTATTCTGGTACAAAAATTTGTGTAAATGAAAAAAATATTCCTGTTTATTATCCTGCCTTTGCTGGCCATTATTTTAGTAGTTTTCCTGTTTCTCGGTCGATACACTGACCGGGTAATTGATCCGTATGTCCGATCTTTACTGGAAGTAACCAAGCCGATGGGTCATAAGATTGATTACAAAAAAATCCGTGTTAACTTATTCGGTGGGTCCATCATCATTAAAGATGTCAGGGTTTTTCCCGATTCCTCACTCACACAGAATGACCTGAGGATGGAAATAAATGTTAACGATATTAAGCTGACTGGTTTTAGCATCAGGCAAATTGTGTTCGACAAATCGTTAACGATCGATGAATTTTTAATTGAAAATCCTGAGGTTAAACTGACTCTTCCAGATTCTGCAAAGCAGGTAGTAAAGACCGTGAGGGAAGAAAAAATCCAAAAGAAAGGAGGGCGGTTGCTTACTAAGATCACCCTCGAAAAGATTAGCCTTTCAAAAGGTTCGTTCCAGCTCATACGCAATAATGTAGTCCTGGCTAAGTCTGCGGATATCAATTTACTTTTACAATCCATCTCACTGGCCAGTAACAACAAGGAAGAACCCATTGGTTATACGTATGGCGACATAAGCCTGAACCTTTCTGATATAGAACTATATTCAGAAACGGGATTGTATGATATGAGCCTGGGTGAATTTGCATTCACAAAAAGTGATTCGACCATGGTGCTGAAAGGATTTAGTATGATCCCAAAACATGATAAAAAGGAATTTTCAGGTAAGCTTGACTTTCAGAATGACCGCTTTGATGTGAAGATTGGACAGCTCAAAATTGGTCATATTGGAATTGAACGATTCATAGCTGGCGGTAAAATGGAGATTTCTTCCATCGCAATTGACAGCATCAATGCAGACATTTACCGCGACAAAAATGTAACTTTTAATTTCAACCGCTATCCGCCATTCTACAATGAATCGTTCCTGAAGTTAGCCATTCCTTTGCATATTGACTCGGTTGCCATAACCAATTCAAAAATTCAATACGGGGAACTGGCGGAGGGACGCCCTAAAGCAGGGACCATACTTTTGGAAAAATTCAATTTTCAATCGTATGATCTTACAAACCAGGTAGCAGAAGATACCATTGAAAACGTCATGCACTTTAATATTCAGGCCATGGTAATGGGAGAAGGCCCGTTAAACCTGGAACTGACCCTTCCTTTGGAAGGTAACCTTCATGATTTTAGATGTTCAGGAAGTGTTGGAGCTATGCAACTCAGCCCGCTGAACGATATGCTGGAGCCGGCTATCAACATAAAATTCAACGGCGGAAAAGTAAACAGGCTTACATTCGATTTCATAGCTAACGACAAGGCTTCAAAAGGATGGATGGAATTTCTTTACCAGGATCTGGATGTGGCATTAATGAAAAAAGAGGCTGATAAAGAGAAGGGGTTTATGTCAACAATGGCCAATACGATGGCATTATCCAATAATCCGGCTCCCGGAAAAAATGTCAAAATTGTGGAGATCGGTTTCGAACGTGACAAGAATAAAGGGATCATAAATTATGTTTGGAAAACAATCCAGAGCGGGATGGTACATACGATTCTTCCCATCAAGAAATACCAGATCAACCGGAAAAAGGACTTGAAAGAACAAGAGGGAAGAAAGAGTAATGAGAAGAAGCGTAATAAAAGGAAGTAACATTATATTCTTTTTGTTCAAATTAGCCGAAAGTAGTTGGATAACCACTTCATCTTTTAATAACGATAAAATCATCTGAATAATAACAATACGTTCACCCTCAAAAACAATAGTAAAATGGCAAATAAAATTTCAAACAATTCCGTTTACGACATCACCATCCGTCTGTTCATTCTTATCCTCATCGTTGCCTGGTGCCTGATGATCATGCTGCCTTTTGTCAGCATCATATTGTGGAGCATGATACTTGCACTGGCAATGTTTCCGCTGCATAGTATACTGGCAAAAAAAATGGGTGGAAGACCTAAGCTCGCCTCATTCATTATCATTTTCTCAATTTTGGTTGTTATCTTTCTTCCTACCTGGCTGCTGATAGATTCCCTTTTCGACCAGGTGAAAGACCTCAAGGCAAGTTATGATAGCGGAACACTGACCATCCCTCCACCTGAAGAAAAGGTTAAAGAATGGCCCATCATCGGAGATAAACTGTATGCCACGTGGCAGTCTGCATCGGATAACCTGGGACAATTCATCATCAAGTATAAAGACCAGCTGACCGGCATCGGGAGTAAAATAGGAAAAGGAATTCTGGGTGCTGCCGGTGGTATAATTCAGATCATGGCAGCGCTTATAATTGCAGGGATACTACTTGCAATTGGGGGAACAGGCGAAGAGATACGGAAATTCTTCAGGAAATTAGCCGGGAAAAAAGGTGACGAATATGCTGATATCATTCTCAAGACCGTTGCTAATGTTGTAAAAGGAATTATCGGCGTAGCCCTTATACTTGCCTTATTGCACGGAATACTGTTCATGCTGGCAGGTGTTCCCTATGCAGGAATTTGGACCTTGCTGGCATTTGTTTTAGCTGTGCTTCAGATACCCTTATTCTTTATAACGCTGCCAGTCATAATTTATATGTTTGCAACCAAAGAAATCGGGCCGGCGATAATGTGGACCGCATTGCTGTTTGTGGCCGGCTTGTCCGACAACGTGCTCAAGCCCATTTTACTGGGTAAGGGCGCTCCGGTCCCTATGCTGGTGATATTCATAGGTGTGATAGGCGGATTCATTTTCTCCGGTTTTATCGGGCTCTTTACCGGCGCAATCGTGCTGTCGATTGGGTATAAGTTATTTATCGGTTGGATAAACTCAAACAACGAATTGGTGACAGAATGATTGGCTATTTAAATACTTTTATTAATTTTAATATAGACTCATGGTTAAACAAACATAATTTACTATGAAAACAGTTGAGCCTGCATTCCCGGCTGAAACAACTCCAGAAGATACTGGAAACATCAAACCAAGGATCCATCACGTTTCCCGAAGCGAGCGCTATGAAATGGGAAAAGAGCTGCGAAAAACCTGCCCCCGCTCATCCCATGCAAAATGGAAAGCCCCTGCCAAACGTCCTGATCCGGTTGATCTTATCATGGAAAGCGACAAAGGGCGCATCGAAAAATTAATACCTCTTCGTCACGGGCGTATGGCAAGGTCTGCCTTTACTTTTTACCGCGGTGCAGCACTTAACATGGCTTCCGACCTCGCTAACACACCGGTTACAGGAATCCATGTGCAGGCCTGCGGAGATGCCCATTTGTGCAACTTTGGCGGATTTGCAACCCCTGAAAGAAATGTCATTTTTTCCATCAATGATCTCGATGAAACACTTCCGGCGCCATGGGAGTGGGATGTCAAGCGATTGGCAGCAAGTTTTGTTGTGGCATGCCGAAACAATAATCTCAGTGAGTCCGATGCAAGAGTAGTGGCCATGAATTGTGTCCGCTCTTATCGAAAGAATATGGCTGCTTACAGCGAGATGAAAATTTTGGAACTATGGCATTTCTCGCTCACTGCCGATATGATGATAACGAAATTAAAGGATCCTAAGCTGATTGCCCGCGGTTTAAAACGTGTGGAAAAAGAACGTGGACGAAGCATAGCCGAAGATATTTTCCCGCAACTTGGGAAAGGACCAGGCAAATCGACCTTTATTAAAGATAGTCTGCCTTCGATTTTTCACGTAGAAGGACATACACCTGGTGAAATTGCAGATGCAGTAAGGGAAGCATTTGAACTTTATAAACAAACCCTGCCCCCGGTTTATAGTTTCCTGCTTGACCGGTACGAGCTTAAGGACGCAGCAATAAAGGTTGTTGGGGTCGGCAGTGTAGGTACGTCATGCTGGGTATTGCTGCTCATGACAAATGACGGAGACACTCTTTTCCTGCAGGTAAAAGAGGCGCGGCAATCGGTACTTGAGCCTTTTGCAGGCAAGAGCATATTCCCGAACCATGGTCAGCGTGTTGTAAACGGTTACCGTCTTATGCAACCGTTCAGCGATTCATTTTTAGGCTGGACAAAAGGGAAAGGGGGAAAACATTTTTTCTTCCGCCAATTGCGGGATATCAAAATTTCAATCCGGGTGGAAACTTTCGGTAAAACTGAGATGATGGCCTATGCCGACTGGTGTGGTCAGGCACTGGCGCTTTCACATGCACGATCCGGTGATGCTGCCACTCTCAGCGGATACATGGGTAAAAGCGACACATTTGATAACGCTATTGCGGATTTCTCATCTGCCTATGCTGACCAAAATGAAAAAGATCATGCTTCGATGAAGAATGCCATCAGGAAAGGAAAGATAGAAGCCGTGTTTGAGGAATAGGAAGGGTTTAGAAATGCATAAAAATTTCTTAACCGGTAATAAAATAATTAATTCAATTAAATGAAACAGTTTTTAAACACTTCACTTGTTATAACGCCAAGGTACTATTTACAAGCCCTTGCTTGTGGACTAATTTTGTACACGTTACTTTCTGAAGATAAATATATTTTATCATGATTTACATAATTGACGATGACCAGTCTGTGAGAAGAGGATTTGGGATACTGCTTAAATCAGCAGGTTTTGAATGTACATCTTTCGGCAGCGCTGAGGAATTCCTGGAACAAAGCAAACCGGCCGGCAGTGATTTAATCATTCTTGATTATCATTTACCCGGCAAAAGTGGTTGCGATCTGCTGGAGCACTTTGTCAGGGTAAAATTGCATGTACCT
>Ga0105090_10001398_pt1 | contig 13005 bp, 11 predicted proteins | sample PPLLak3March2015_FD_79110 | JGI IMG/M metagenome (GOLD analysis project Ga0105090, IMG submission 79110) | Freshwater sediment microbial communities from Prairie Pothole Lake near Jamestown, North Dakota, USA - PPLs Lake P7 Core (1) Depth... | ecosystem: Environmental > Aquatic > Freshwater >... | reverse complement strand
TGGCGGTTTTGTTGGATGAGGCGGACCACAGCGCCCGGGCGGGGTTGTTGCTCAAGGCCGGTTCACGCATGCTCGAAACCCAGTCCTTCGCCTGCCCGCTGCTGCTCGCCGCACTCGATCTGCACGAACGCGGCGTGATGAAATTCCAAGTGCCGGATGCGGCGGATGCCGGAGTCCGTGAAAAACTGCGGACCACCTATCTGCCACGCGCCGTATTCGCGCCGGGCGAAGGGAACGAGGTGATCGTCTGCGAAGGCGTGACTTGCCGGAGGTTTGGTTAGCAGGTCTGGAGCGGCGATATCCCCATCGCCGGAATCTTCCCGTCACCCATCAATCATCATGCGCCGTGGCATATCGGCGCAATTCCTCCGCTTCCGATTTTTCCAATCTCGCATGGGGAATCAGGGAGTTCTTGGCTATCTGATGGCGGGAGTGGTCCTGCCCGTTGGCACCCGCGAGGCCGGGAAGCGAGTTCCCCGATGGCCCCTTGGACCAAGGCATTCGTTCCAGAAAGTAAAAAGCGCGCATTGGAATTCCCCCCGGATTTCTCAATGCGCGCTTGTATTTGCAGTTTTCCTCGCAGGATTGATTCCGCGGACTTCCCCCCGGATGTCTAACGGAACCGATGCAATCCCGGCCACGGAAAACTGGTCGCCACTAGCTTATGTTTTCAAAATTAGAAAAGTCAAAAGACTCCAAATGTTAGGAGATGCGAATGTTTTCAGAGGATTTGCGGAGTTTGGTCGATGCAGTCCCGGTCGCCGCGGATGTCTGAGTGGAGATGGCACTCATTCCCGCAATCACTCTAGAAACCCTAAGACCCTACGATTTTTGTTTTTTTGGCAAAGGGGTGTCCACAGGCAGTGAACGAATTGGATCAGAGTATGCGCATTGGCATCTTTCTTGCCTCAACGTCAGAAAAAAATGCTCATCTGCTCACTCTGTCCCCAATTGCGAAAGTTTGGCAAGCGAGCCCATGAAAAAAAGAGTGCAGGCGAAAATCTGCAAAAGTTGACCCCAGAACTTCATGGTGTTTTCCGGCAGGGAAAAGAGCTCTTTCTCGAATGGCCAGGAGGCGAGGTAGAGGCTGCCGCCGATGACGGTGAGGACGATGACCGGTGTGCCAGTCGTGCTTGGGAACGCTTGATAGAGCAGCTTGAAGTTTTTCCATAGAAATCGCGCAAAGCCCAGCCATGAAATGACCAGAAGGCCTCGCAAGACCGCCTCCAGCGTTTTTCCAAACAATGGCGTTCCCCAAGAGTCGATATCCAGCTCGCGTGCCAGAAAAGAGGCGCAAAGCAGGGCCAGTCCACCAAAGACCGCCCATGCGACCGGGTCACCATGGTTCCGGCGACCACGACGAAAATGCAAGACACCTGCCCAGCAGAGGAAAGCTGCCTGCGTCCATTCCATCAGGTGGTCCTCCTCCGCAAGGAGCGGGTCCCACTGGCGCATGAGGTGAAGAACATACGTCACGATGACGAAGCCAGTAGCCAGCAGCAAACCCGAGAACCGGGACATCGGTCGCTGGATTTTGAAGGATGTGAAATTCATGGAACGGCCCACGCTATTGAAGACAATGGTTACCGGTCAATCGCCTGAAGCACATATGTCAGAAAAATGCGCAAATCGGGCTCGGAATGCCGCATCTTGCCATGGGGGCCAGCCGCATCTCAGCCGATCAAATCCCCGATCGAGCCGAAGTCCGGCGAGAACAGCCGCTTGTAGGTGCGCGCCGCATAACCATCGGTCATGCCGGCCAGAAAATCACAAACCAGGCGGGCGCGTGTCGCCTCGTCGGGTGCGGCAATGATTTCCGCCGCGGTGTCCGCGGGTAGGAGTTGGAAATCCTGACCATCGATGGTGCCGCCCGCGATGTAGCGCTCGCCGAGAACCTGCCACATCTGCCGCAGCATCCGGCTGCCCTTGTGTTCGAGTTGTTTCAACTGCGGCGAGAGGAACACCACCTCGAAGGCCAGCCGCTTGAACAGCGCGGACTCCGCTTTGGCATCTTCATCGATGGCCAGGCGGAAATGATAACGATTGGTCGCCGCGCTCAGAAAATTTACATCCACTTCCAGCCGGGTGGACTGAATGTAGCGGCCGATGCGCTTGCCCACAAATGGGTCGACCCTCTTGCGGCGGATCGCCTTCAGCAGATCACCGAGCGGCGTGCCATCACCGGTGGAATGATCGTGTTTCTCCGCCCACGCTTCGATTTTTTCGAGGTTGAGAAACCCTGCGCGCACGCTGTCGGACAGGTCGTTGAGCGAGTAGGCGGTGTCATCCGCCCAGTCCATGATCTGGCACTCGATGGACTTGAACTTGTCGCGCACGGAGCCGGGCGGCAGTTCCATCGGAAAGTCACGACCGCCCATCGCCCAATCGAGGTGGGACTGCTGGTCGTCATAGATGAAGTGATGCTCCGGCTCGCTACCGGTGGCGGATTTCAACTCGGACCACAGCGACTTGTATTTGAGGATGCCGTCGAGAAACGCGCGGGTCGGATCCATGCCCGCCCGCTTGGCGGAGAAAATCCGTTCGGTGAGCAGGCGCAGCGTCTGGGCGTTGCCTTCGAATCCGCCGTGCCCGCGCATCAGGTGATTGAGCGTGCGCTCGCCGGCATGGCCGAAGGGCGGATGGCCGAGATCGTGCGAAAGGCACACCGCTTCCACCAGATCCGCATCGATGAAGAAATCCTCCGCCAGCGGGCTGTCCGGCCGCGCTTGCAGCCAGTGACAGATCGACTTGCCGATCTGCGCGACCTCCAGCGAGTGAGTCAGCCGCGTGCGGTAGAAGTCGTATTCGCCGCTCCAGAAAACCTGCGTCTTGTTCTGCAGCCGGCGGAAGGTGGGCGTGTGCAACACGCGGTCGCGGTCGATCTGGAATGGCGAGCGGTAATCGCCCGCATCCGATTTGCCGGAAAGGCGTTGCGTGTCGAAATCCCCGTAGAAGCGGTTGCGCATGGAGTGGATGATTGAATCTGGAGCGCCGGATTCAAACCACGAAATGCACGAATTGGCGCGAAAGAAAGCGGCCCGGGCATTCTGCCGCCAGAAGTCCATTGGCGGCGGGCAGGATGCCCGCGCCACGATCACGCCGCGTCGCGGTCCGCGCGCTTGCGGCGGCGGATGAGCGGTGCCCGCTCGCCCAGCACGACCTGGCGGTTGATGGTCACCGATTCGATGTCATCGCGCGACGGGATGTCGAACATGACTTCGAGCATCATCTTTTCGAAAATCGAGCGCAGCGCGCGGGCGCCGGTACCGCGGCGGACGGCTTCTTCGGCCAGCGCGCGCAGGGCATCGCGGGTGATGCGCAGTTTCACGCCGTTCATCGCGAGTTGTTTGCCGTATTGCTTGATGAGCGCGTTTTTCGGCTCGGTGAGGATGGACATGAGCTCGTCCTCGTTGAGCTTGCGCAGCGCGGAAATCACCGGCAGGCGGCCGATGAACTCCGGGATGAGGCCGAAGTGGAGCAGGTCCTCCGGTTGCACGCGGTCGAGCACGTTGAGGTCCGGCGAGTCGAGGTTTTCCTCCTTGTCGGTGCCGGCGTGGAAGCCGAGCGTGTTGCTGCCAAGGCGGCGGCGGACGAGATCTTCCAGCCCGACGAAGGCTCCGCCGACGATGAAGAGGATCTTCTCGGTATTGACCTGAATGTATTCCTGCTGCGGGTGCTTGCGGCCGCCTTGCGGCGGCACGTTGCAGATGGTGCCTTCGAGGATCTTGAGCAACGCCTGCTGCACGCCCTCGCCGGAGACATCGCGGGTGATGGAGACGTTCTCGGTCTTGCGGCCGATCTTGTCGATTTCATCCACATAGATGATGCCGCGCTCGGCGCGGGAAACATCGAAGTCCGATGCCTGGAGCAGGCGCAGGATGATGTTCTCCACGTCCTCGCCGACGTAGCCGGCCTCGGTGAGGGTGGTGGCGTCCACGATGCAGAACGGCACGTCGAGCACGCGGGCCAGCGTGCGGGCGAGCAGGGTCTTGCCCGAGCCCGTGGGTCCTAACAGAAGGATGTTGGATTTCTCGATGTCCACATCGCGGAACTCCTCACCGAGTTTTGCCATGTCCTGGCGGAGTCGCTGGTAGTGGTTGTAAACGGCCACCGAGAGCACCTTCTTGGCGTTTTCCTGACCGACCACGAACGCGTTGAGCTTGCCGAGGATCTCGGCGGGCGAGGGGATGCGGAAGCCCGCTTTCTCCGCGGGGGTCTTGCCCTTGGCGGGCGTGCCTCCCATTTCCTTTTCAAGAATGTTGGAGCAAACCTCGATGCACTCGTTGCAGATGTAAACGCCCGGACCGGCGATGAGTTTTTTGACCTCCGAGTGGCTCTTTCCGCAGAAGGAGCACATCGTCAGATTGGAAGCGCGGGCCATGGCTTTTTGGGTAAATGCTGAAATGCTGAAACTATCGGATCACTTGTTTTCGAGTTTTTCCTGGACCGCATCCGGCAGTTGCTTGCGGCTTTCGAGCACCTTGTCCACGAGTCCGTAGGCCACCGATTCCTCGGCGGTCATGTAGTTGTCGCGATCCGAGTCGTGCTCGACTTGCTCGATGGTCTTGCCGGTGTGCTTGGCGAGAATGCCGTTGAGGCGCTTCTTGAGGTTGAACATGAAGCCGATGGTGCGCTCGACGTCCGATGCCGTGCCCTGCGCGCCGCCGGAGACCTGGTGGATCATCACATGCGAGTTGGGCAGGCAGAAGCGCTTGCCCTTGGTGCCGGCGGTCAGCAGCACCGAGCCCATCGAGGCGGCGATGCCGATGCAGTAGGTGTTCACATCGCAGGTGAGGAACTGCATCGTGTCATACATCGCGAGACCGGCCGTCACCGAACCGCCCGGCGAGTTGATGTAAATGTGGATGTCCTTTTTCGGATCCTGCATCTGCAAAAAGAGCAGCTGCGCGATCACCGAGTTGGCCACGAAGTCGTCGATGGGCGTGCCGATGAAGATGATGCGGTCCTTGAGCAGGCGCGAGTAGATGTCGAACGAGCGCTCACCGCGGCCGTCTTGTTCGATGACGATCGGGACGTAGTAACTGTTGCGCGGGGCGGGTGAACTCATGGAGTTGAAAGTCATGTTAATCTGCGGTGATCGCCGTTTCGGCGGACTCGACAACGTTGGCCTGCTTGACCAGGAAGTCAATGGCCTTGCCGATGAGGATCGAGCTGCGGATCGACGGCAGGCGGCCGGCTTTCTGCATGTCCTTGATGAGCTTTTTCGGGGCGATGTTGCGGGATTGGGCGACTTGCGCGAGGTGGTTGACCAGTTCGGCATCGCTGACGGCGATGTTCTCGGCGCGGGCAATTTCCTGCAGCATGAAATTGGTGCGCAGGTTGGTGAGGGCCTGTTGTCCGGCGCTGGCGAAAATCTCGACCTGCTGCGAAGCGATTTCCTCCTCACTCATGCCGGCCTGCACGCCACGGCTGACCATGGCATCGGCTTGGCTCTGGGTTTCCTGGTTCACCAGTTCGTCGGGCAGTTCGAAATCCATCTGGCTGTTGAGCTGGGCGACGATCTGGTTGACCTTCATGTCCTCGATGCGGCGCTGGCGCTCGTGGCGCATGTTCTCGCGGATGATGTCGGTGATTTCGGCAAGCGTCTTGCCGGGGGCGAGTTTATTGGCGAGCTCGTCATCGAGTGCGGGGAGCTCGGCTTCCTTGAGTTCGCCGAGTTTGACGGAGAAAACCATCTCGCGGTTCTGCAAGTCCGCCACTGGGAAATCCGCGGGCAGGGTGAGCTTGACCTCACGGGTGTCGCCCGGGTTCATGCCTTCGAGCTGCGCGGCGAAACCGGGAAGGAAGGCCTTTTCATCGAGGCGGATCCAGAATCCCTCGCGGCCGGAAAGATAGCCTGCGGGTTTGCCGAGGAACTCCTCGGTGGGCTTGCCTTCCACGGTGGACGTGTAGTCGATCACCGCGAAGTCGCCCATCGCGGCCGCCCGGCCCTCGATGTCCTTGAAGTCCGCGAAGCGCTCCTGCAGCGACTTGAGCTGCGCCTGAAGATCCTCCTCCGGCACTTCGAGCGGCGGCACGGTGACGGCCAGCCCCTTGTATTCCGGCAACTGGAACTCGGGTGCGAGCAAGAGTTTCGTGGCGAAGGAAATGCCGCCGTCCGGTTGGCTGGTGATGTCACCCGGATTGCCGAAATCGAGCACCTTGAGCTCCTCCTGCTTGAGGGCCTCGTCGAAAGCCTCGTTGACGAGCTGGCCGTGGAGTTCCTCGGTGATGTCTTTTCCAAAGCGCTTCTCAATGATGGCGCGGGGTGCCTTGCCGGGGCGGTAACCCGGGATTCTCGCCTTGCTGGCGTAGCCGCGGACGATTTGCTCGCGCTGGCCTTGGACTTTTTCCGCAGGGATTTCGACGCGCAGGGTGGCCACGCATTTGGGCTGCTTCTCGACAACAATGTTCATGGTAAGTGGTTGCGGCTTTCGCGCCGGGGCGGAGAAACTAGGGGATTGCCCCGCGGCTTGTCAAACGGGGTCTTCGAAAAGCGCGGAGTCGCCCCGAAAACCGCAAAATATGCGAGCCTTGGGCGTGACTAAACCAGCGCTTTGACATGCGCCACCGCCGCCGCTGCCAGGCCGGCGGGGTTGTAGCCGCCTTCCAGCACCGAGACTATTTTTCCACCGCACCACCTATCAGCCATGGCCACGCAGCGGCGGGTCATTTCGGCGAAAGTATCATCCGTCCAACGCAGGCCGCCGATGGGGTCGCCGTCCCTGGCGTCGAAACCGGCGGAGATGAGCAGGAAATCCGGCTGGAAGGCATCGATGGCCGGAGTGATGTGCGCATCCCAGACCGCCAGCGCGGCATCGCCATCGGAATGGGCGGGCAGGGGGAGGTTGAGGTTAGCTCCTTCGCCCGGGCCTTGTCCACGTTCCTCGGCCGGGCCGGTGAAGGGGTAGATGCCCTGCTCGTGGAGGGAAATGTAGAGCACCGTGGGATCGCTGATGAAAATCGCCTCGGTTCCGTTGCCGTGGTGCACGTCCCAGTCGATGATGGCCACGCGCTGCAGGGCGTGGCGGCTTTGCAGATAGCGCGCGGCGATGGCCACGTGGTTGAAAATGCAAAATCCCATGCCGCGGGTGGCGGTGGCATGGTGGCCGGGCGGGCGCACCGCGCAGAAGGCGGAGGAAACCACGCCCGCCATCACCGCGTCCGCCGCGGCCAGCACGGCACCGCTCGCTTCCATCGCGACGTCATAACTTTCCTCGCAGATGGCCGTGTCTCCCGTGCGCAGCTGGTGGGCGAAACTTTCGACATCCCGGTAAACCAGATCGTGATAATAGTGTTCGTGGGCGAGCAGGATTTCCGCCGTGGTCGCCCGGCGGCCGGGCAATCTGACAAACTCCTCCGGCAGATCATCCAGCGCGGATCTCAACACGCGGTAGCGCTCCGCGGACTCCGGATGGTGGAAGCCGGTGTCGTGCTTTTCATAGATGGCATCGTAATGAATGCCGGCTGTTCTGGTCTCGCCGTTCATCGGTCGATGCGTTGGATGTGTTTGTTTTTCAAAAACGCCGGCCGCGCCTTGAGGATCCTGTCCAGCGGCATCCGGAAGCCGCATTCCCCGTCCTCGCCGCCCTCGGATTCCTCGCCGCCGGCGGCGCGGAACAGTCCGGCCATCGCACGGTTTTCCCGCAGCACGCTGGCCCAGAAGAACCGCACGCCGCGTGCTGTGGCGATGGCGGCCAGTTCGCCTAACAGAAACCCCGCCATGCCGAGATGCCGGGTTTTCTCATGCACCACGAATGCGACTTCCGCGCCCATGCCGTTCGCATCGAGATAATATCTGCCGATGGCCCGCAGTTCCTGGCGGCCGTGGATTTCCTCGAAGATTCCCAGCGCGAGATCGCGGCGCTGGTCCACGGCGGTGAGCTTGTAGGCGGACTCGCCGGTCATGCGGTCGCGCTGGTAGCCGTAGCGGAGGCGCACGGTTTCCTCGTTGTGGGAATAGAAGAACTCCTGCAGCGCGCGCATGTCGCTGGGGTGGAGCGGGCGGAGCAGGAAACGTCCGGTCTTGAAGCGCACCCACGCGCTCTCCACGCCGCTCTGGTCGGCTCCCGGATCGGTGGCGGGCATGGTGAAAAATTTCGGCAGCCAGCCGCGGATGCGCGCGCCTTCTAACAGCGCTTCACGATGGTCCGGGTGGGCGATTTCCACCAACCGCGCCACCCGCTCGCGGATGCTGCGGCCGTGCAGGCTGGCCACGCCATACTCGGTGATGACATAATGCACGTCGCCCCGGCCGGTGCAGACGCCGCTGCCGGGCTCCAGCCCCGCGACGATGCGCGAGCGGCTGCCGTCGTCGGTGGTGGATGTCAGCGCGATGATCGGCCGGCCGTCCTTGCTGTGGCCCGCGCCGCGGATGAAGTCCTGCAGCGCGCCGATCCCGCCGTAAAACCGGTGGCCGCTCGAATCGCGCACCACCTGGCCGGTCAGATCGATCTCCCGCGCGCCGTTGATCGCCACCATGCGGTCGTTTTTCGCGATGCGCCACGGGTCGTTCACCCAGTCGCTGGGGTGCAGCTCGATGTCCTTGTTGCCGTCCACAAACTGATAGAGCTTGCGGCTGCCCATCACATAACTGGCGATGATCTTGCCCGGGTGATGGCTCTTGCGCGAGGAATCCACCGCGCCGCAGCGGACGAGCTCCATCAGCGCGTCGTTGAACAGCCCGGAATGGACGCCGAGATGCCGGTGTTTCTTCAGGGCCCGCGCCACCGCTTCCGGCGTGTTTCCCAAGCCCACCTGCAGCGTTGATCCATCCTCGATGAGCTGCGCCGCGTAGCGCCCGATTCGTGCGTGGCGCTCGTCCAGGACCGGCCGCGGCACCTCCTCCAAGGCGACGGCATACTCGATGAAAAAATCGATCTTGCGGGTGGAAATCCGGCTTTCCCCACTGGTGCGCGGCATCTTCGGATTGATCTGCGCGACCACCATGTGCGCGGATTTCACCGCGGCCTTCACCACATCCACGCTCACGCCGAAGGTGCACCAGCCGTCCTTGTCCGGCGGGCTCACCTGGATCAGGGCCACATTAATGGGCAGCGGGCCATTTTCAAACAGCGAGCCCACCTCCGACAAGGGGCAGGGCGTGTAATCCGCCGCTCCGCGCTCCACCGCCTCGCGCAGCGCCGGGGTGAGGAAAAACGAATTGGTCCGCAGCACCTGCTCGTAGCGGGGATCGATCCACGGCGTTTCCCCGAGACCGTGGATGTGGACCAGCTCCACGTCCTTGAACGCGTCCGCCTGCTCCAGCATCGCTTCCACCAGCGCCAGCGGCACCGCCGCACCGCCGCCGATGAACACCCGGCACCCGGGCTGGACGATGCGCGGCCAGTCGCTTTCCACGAGCGCTTTCATGGCGACAGGCTGGCAGGTCGGGTTTCAGACGCCAAATCAAAAGAGCGGTCGGCATGCGACACCGATGGCGTGGAGTTAATGAACACCGTTAGCCGATTTTTCGTCCCCAATAAGTTGTTACCGCTGAAGCTGGTATTCTGAACATAATCCATGAGACGAAACACAGGCCAGGTGCGGGCAGTCTCCACCTCCGACAAAGGCACCCTCTGAAATCTGCCTCCAGAGCGCCGGATGAGGAGATCATCACCATCGATTGCCACCCACTTTGCAGTCAGCCGTGCCTGCGGAGCCGTTCAGATCATGCCGAGCTTCATTTTGCCCTCTTCGGAAATCATTTCCTGATTCCAGGCGGGGTCCCATACGAGCTCGACCTTGGCGTCGTCGATGCCGTCGATGGTCATGATTTTCGCCTGGGCGTCGGCGGCGATCACGGGGCCCATGCCGCAGCCGGGGGCGGTGAGGGTCATTTTCACGGAGACCACGGTCTTGCCGTCGATCTCCTCGATGCCGCAATCATAGACGAGGCCGAGATTGACGATGTCCACTGGGATTTCCGGGTCATAGACGCCCTTGAGCTGGGCCCAGACCTGCTCTTCAAGCGGGGCGTCCTTGAGCTTGGCGGCGGTTTCCTGCTTTTTCTGTTCCTCTGCGGGATCCACGCCGAGGGCGTCTGCATCCTGCGATGAAATCCGGGCGAGGCCTTGGGAAGTGGCCACCGTGTATGTGCCGCCGAGGCGCTGGGTGATGAAGACCGCGGTGCCGGCCGGCAAGACGAGCGAGTCGCCACTGGGAATCTGGATGGCTTGGACCTCGCGTGTGAGCTGAATTTCCTGCTGCATGCGGCGGAGTAAAGCCCAGCCATCCAGCCCCGGCAAGCGTGGGTTTGGCGGTCAAAAAAATCTCAACACGAACTGGCTGCCCGCCCGGCCTGATTCCGTGCCACCATGCCGCTTGACCGGGCGCGGTGGCGGAATCCATGCTCCGCGCCATGCGCATCCTCACCGGTCTCCAACCCAGCGGAAAACTCCACGTCGGCAATTACTTCGGCGCGATGGAGCCCGCCGTGCACCTCCAGGACCAGGGCGAGGCGTTTTATTTCATCGCGGATTACCATGCGATGACCTCCACCCAGGATCCGGCGGCGCTGCGTGAGAACGTGCGGGAGTTGGCGGTGGATTTCCTGGCCTGCGGGCTGGATCCGGAGCGCGCGGTGTTTTTCCGCCAGAGCGCGGTGCCGGAGGTCAACGAGTTGGCATGGATCCTCTCGACGGTTTGCCCGATGAGCCTGCTGGCGAAGTGCCACTCCTACAAGGACAAGACCGCGCAGGGCATCGCGCCCAACCACGGGCTTTTTGCCTATCCGGTGCTGATGGCGGCGGACATCCTGCTTTATGATTCCAACAAGGTGCCGGTGGGCAAGGACCAGAAACAGCACTTGGAAGTGACCCGCGATCTGGCGGTGAAGCTCAACGACACCTTCGGCGAGGGCACGGTGATCCTGCCGGAGCCGATCATCCGCGAGGACACGGCGGTGGTGGTGGGGCTGGACGGGCGCAAAATGAGCAAGAGTTATCACAACACGCTGCCGATCTTCGGCGAGGAAAAGCCGTTGAAAAAACTCATCATGAGGATCACCACGGATTCGACGCCGGTGGAGGAGCCGAAGCCCGTGGAAAACTCGACCATTCTCGCGCTCTACAAGTTGTTTGCCAGCGAGGCCGACTATCAGGCGATGGTGGCGGACCACGAGCGCGGCGGCATCGGCTACGGTGATTTCAAGAAGCGGCTGGCGGATGCGTATTGGGATTTCTTCGCGCCAATGCGCGAGCGCCGTGCGGAAATCCTGGCTGATCCGGGTTATGTGGACCGCGTGTTGGCGGCCGGTGCCGCGAAGGCCCGCGAGGAGGCAGCCAAGGTGCTGGACCGTGTGCGCCGCGCAGTGGGGCTGGTGTGAGTGGATACGGAAAGTTGATATGAAAACGCGCGTTCTTTGTCTGTTGGCCGATGGTTTCGAGGAGATCGAAATGGTCACTCCGGTGGATTTGCTGCGCCGCGCGGATGTGGAGGTGGTGATCGCCTCATTGCACCGCAAGACCGCCGTGGGGCGCTGCGGGATCCGCGTGGAGGCGGATGCCGCGCTGGTGGGCCTGGATCCGAAAAAATTCGATTTGCTGCTCATTCCCGGCGGCCCCGGCGTGGCGAATTTGCGCAAGGACGGCCGCCCCGCCACGCTGGCGCGGGAATTCGTGGCGGCGGGCAAACCCGTGGCGGCGATCTGCGCGGCACCGCTGGTGCTGATGGACGCTGGCTTGCTGGAAGGCCGGCGTTTCTCCGCCCATCAATCCGTTAGAAACGCGCTGCCCGCCGCCCTCGATGAGCGTGTGGTGGTGGATGGAAACCTCGTCACCTCCCGCGGGGCCGGCACCGCCATGGACTTCGGACTCGCACTCGTGGCGCTGCTCGCAGGCCAGGCCGCGGCGGAGCGGGTGGCGGCGGAGATCATGGCCTGAGCGCGTCCTGCTAAGCGCTTGCGTTCCGCGGGTGACTCGGGAATGTTCCGCGCGTCGTGCCCGCCGCCTGCCGCAAGCCGCTCTGGCTCCTTCCCAACCTGCTGAGCCTGGATGCTCCGCTGGTGGCCATGGCATGGCTCTTTGTCTTCGCCAAGACCTGGCGTCTCGGCTACCACCCGTGGGAAGCCTATGCCTCGCTGGGCCTGGCGGTGTGGATCATCTACGTGGCGGACCGCCTGCTGGATGCCTCGCTCTCAGCCGGGACCACCATCGGCCTGGAGGCGCGCCATCGCTTCCATGCCGGGCACCGCAGGATTTTCAGCATCGGCCTTCTCGTGGCCCTTGTGGTGGCGGTGACGCTGGTGGTGACGAAAATGCCGATGGCCATCTACAAGCACCTTCTGCTCGGCGGCGTGATGGTGGCGGGTTTTTTCGGGCTTTCGATGCTGTCATCCCAAGACCCGCGCGAGCTGCCGCACAGCAAGAACATCCTTGCGGGGGCGACCTTCGCCTTTGGCACGGCGATGACTGCGCATATCTACCGCTACGAATATGACATCTATGAAATGCTGTTCTCGCGGGAGTTCTTGTCCTTCGCCGTGCTGTGCATGCTCAACATTTCCGCCATCGACCTGTGGCAACACGCGTCCCGCACGACGGACCGGGAGGTCAAGGCATCCGATGAACTCGCCCTGACGCTGCCGCTCACGCTGCTGGGAGCCGCGGCGCTTGCTTATGCGCTGCTGGACGAGCAGCAGGGGTCGCGCCCGTTTTTCCATGCCATCCTCACCGGAGCGGGGCTGCTCTATGTGCTCAACCGTGTCCGCAGCTGCTTCAGCATGGATGCCTTGCGCGTGCTGGCGGACGTGGCGCTGCTGATCCCGGTGCTGGTCTTCCTGCTGGCATCCCTGCCGGACGGCCGGTGAGGCAAATCCGGGCGGTTATTGTTGCCATCCTCAAGGCGCACTATCTCAATGACACCTCAGCCGTAACGATGCAGTAGGCGGCAGCCATTGTGGCGCGGGCATTCTGCCCGCTGCCATTTTCCCGCCATATTCGGACCTGCGGATGCATGACAACAACCTCACCATTGGGTGTCGCCAGCGTCTTGCGCGGACGGGCA
>Ga0105090_10001397_pt1 | contig 13006 bp, 8 predicted proteins | sample PPLLak3March2015_FD_79110 | JGI IMG/M metagenome (GOLD analysis project Ga0105090, IMG submission 79110) | Freshwater sediment microbial communities from Prairie Pothole Lake near Jamestown, North Dakota, USA - PPLs Lake P7 Core (1) Depth... | ecosystem: Environmental > Aquatic > Freshwater >... | reverse complement strand
GTTCTGGGGCGGATATTCGGCGGTGCTGCCTTGCCATGGCGCGGATAGTAAATTTCGCGACCCGCTAACTCTCGGCTTTCGGTTAATACGACCAGAAAAGCCAAAGCCCTGTGGGGTTGGCCACAGGGCTTTCTAATAGTTACCAGGCTGCGTCAACCGCGGAACCTCGACATCAACCAAGTTCGGCTGGAGCCAGAGGCTCCCGTTTTTCCGCCGTGACCTGACGCTCAGGCGGCAGTCAGCGCGCCGCGCATCTTTTGCAACGCCTTGGCTTCGATCTGGCGAATCCGTTCGGCCGATACTGCGAACTCGGCGGCCAGGTCATGCAAGGTTGCACCATCACCGTCATGCAGCCAGCGCGCCTCGACGATGCGGCGACTGCGCGGATCGAGCGTCGCCAGCGCCTCGTGCAGGCCTTCGTCCTGCAGTCGCGCCACCGCTTTGTTCTCGAGCACACGAGTCGGCTCGTAGCGCGAATCGGCGAGGTAGTCGATCGGCGCAAAGGCGTCGTCGCTGTCGTCCGGGCTGCCTTCCAGCGCCAGATCGCGTCCCGAAAGCCGCGACTCCATCTCGACGACCTCATCCTGCTTGACACCGAGGCGGGCGGCGACCTCAGCGGCTTGCGTGCCGGAAAGCGTATCGACGCCTTCGTAATTATTTTTCTGGCTGCGCAGATTGAAGAACAATTTACGCTGCGCCTTGGTCGTCGCCACCTTGACCACGCGCCAGTTCTTCAACACGTATTCGTGGATTTCCGCCTTGATCCAGTGCATGGCGAACGACACCAGACGCACGCCGCGTTCCGGATCGTAGCGCTTGACCGCCTTCATCAGGCCGATGTTGCCTTCCTGAATCAGGTCGGCATGCGGCAAGCCGTAGCCCAGATAGCCGCGGGCAATCGAAACGACCAGACGAAGATGCGACAGAACAAGCTGCCGCGCCGCGTCCACATCGTCTTCGTTATGGAAGCGCCGGGCCAGCCGCATTTCCTCGGCCTCGCTGAGCATCGGATACTGCTTCGCGGCCTGAATATAAGCCTCAATGCTTCCAACGGTCGCGGGGATGGGAAGGGTAAGGGCATGGGTCATGGCGTAGTATTCTCCTTCATGTCTCAATATCATTTTAGCACTCGCGCGATAAGAGTGCTAATCCGGCAAGGAAGTTCCGGATGCCTTGCACGTAAAACATGCCTTGCCCCCGTTCCGCTGTTTTCCCGAATCAGACCGGGTTCGGTGGCTTCGCCCTGAGCCACCCCCCGGACCAGGGCATGCAATCGGTCAGTCAAGGAACCAGGAGCACGTCGCAGGGCGCGTGGTGGAGCAGATTCAGCGTGACACTGCCGAGCAGCCTTTCGTCGGTCACGGAGACGCCATGTCGGCCGACGACCAGCAGATCGAAACCCGATGTCTGAATCTCATCCATCAGAACAGGCGCGGCGTGGCCGTGTCGAACCACGGTGGCGATCGGTGACTTGGCTTGCCGATCCGCCGTGGCAAGGAAGGCATGCATTTTTTTCCGTCCGGTCTCCATCTCTTCCTGACGATAGCGCTCAATATCCTCAGCCGTGGCGCCCTCCATCCGCATCCTGCCTTCATAGGGCACGATGCAGGCATGGAGCGCCGTATGGGCGGCCCCCGGAAATCTGTCGAGCGCCGTGTGCAAGGCGCGATTGGCGGTCGCTGAGAAGTCTGTCGCCACCAGTATCCGCCGATACGCGGCCTCCGATGGGTTGCGGACGACCAGCACCGGACAATGGCATTGCCGCAAGACCTTGATGGCGGTGCCGCCGATTGCCAATTCATGCGAGAGGCTGCCCTCGCCGCATACGCCCACGACAATCAGTCCTGCGCCAGCGGCGTGGGCTCGCTCGGCGATCTGGCTGGCGGCGCGTCCACTGGCCGATTCGCTGGAAATGTCGGTCAGTTTGTAGCGAACCGTTAGATCGATGGCAAGCTTGTCCAGCGCCAAATCCGCCTGCATACGCGGATCGCTGCCACGGAGAGGCAATGGCAAGAATCGATGCATGTGTTCCCAGGCGAATGGATTGAAGACATACAACAGGCGCAACGGGCACTGGCGTTCGCCTGCCAGTTGAGCTGCACGCCGGACAGCGATGGTGGCCGGATCGGAGAAGTCGGTGGCAACCAGGATAGGAGAAGTGTCGATCATGCGGTTTTCCTTTCTGAAAAAATATGTCGCGGCACCGTCCCGCCAGCGCCGACTTTTATCGTGTCGGCGGTCTGGTCACTCACGTCAGGGAGGTTGTACCCGCCTAGCGATGAATCATTTTCAGCGTGCTGCATGGCCGGCCGTTTAGACGACATCGCCGGCAATTTCGCGGGCGTCGCGCTCATGGTGGATTCCCCTTGCGCGCGAGCCACGACACGAGCTTGCGCACCTCTTCGAGCAAGAGAACGCTCGACGCGATCGCCAGCGACAAGGCCCAGTCTGTCAGCGTCAGATCGACGGTATCGAACACCGCCTGCGCCGGCCCCCAATGCACGGCGAAGACTTGCAGGGCGACGACGGCGAAGAGCGCCAGCCACAGCTTGCCGTTGCCGAAGAACTGGCGGTTGAAGGCGCTGCCGTATTCGGCGCGGGCATTGAAGATATTGAAGAACTGGAACAGAACGAAAGTGGTGAAGGCCAGTGTCATGGCCTTGGCCTCGCCTGACTGCGCCAGCGCCCAGGCATAGAGTCCGAGGGTGCCGACGGCCATGGTCAGGCCATACAGGCCGATGCGCCAGAAGCGCTGCCAGGAGAGGATCGTCGCATCGGCGGCACGCGGCCTGTCCTGCATGATGCCGGGGCGCGACGGCTCGACGCCCAGGGTCATCGCCGGCGGGCCATCCATGATGATGTTCACCCAGAGGATCTGGATCGCGGTGAACGGCGTAGCGAAGCCGAAAAAGGGGGCACCGAGCACCGTCAGGATCGCGCCGATGTTGGTGGAGAGCTGGAAACGGACGAACTTGACGATGTTGTCGTAGATGGTGCGTGCTTCCTCGACCGCACGCACGATCGTGGCGAAGTTGTCGTCGGTCAGCACCAGCGTGGCCGCCTCCTTGGTCACTTCGGTGCCGGTGATGCCCATCGCTATGCCGATGTCGGCGGTCTTCAGCGCCGGTGCGTCGTTCACCCCGTCACCGGTCATCGCCACGATATGCCCTTCGGCCTGCAAGGCTTCGACGATACGCATCTTGTGTTCGGGCGCGACGCGCGCGAACACCGCGCTCTTTTGCACCAGGGCGGCAAGCTCGCCCTGGGTCAGGCCATCCATCTCGCGCCCTTCATGAGCTTCGCCGTGCAGGCCGAGTTCGCGGGCGATGGCGGCGGCGGTAACGCGATGGTCGCCGGTGATCATCTTCACCTGGATGCCGGCGGCGTGGCAGGTGGCGATGGCCTGCCGCGCCTCGGCACGCGGCGGATCGATGATGCCGACCAGCGCATGCAGCGTCAGGCCGCGCACCCAGGGCAGCAGGTCGCCGGCGGGATCGAACTGGTCCGCCGGAATGACGCGCCCGGCGAGGGCCATCACGCGCAGCGCCTGTCCGGCCAGGGCGTCGTTCTCCGCAACGAAGCGGCGGTGCGCTTCCTCATCGAGCAGCGGCGCCGCATCGTCCATCAGGTAGTGGTCGGCGCGTGCCAGCAACACGTCCGGCGCACCCTTGACGCACAGCCGTACCTTGTCGCCGTCGTGATGGAAGGTGGCCATGAACTTGGTGGCCGAATCAAACGGAATTTCAGCGATGCGCGGCAGGTGTTCCGCCGCCGCGTCGGGGTCGAGTCCGGCCTTGAGCGCCAGCGCCAGCAAGGCGCCCTCGGTGGGGTCGCCGATCAGTTCGCCCGCCTTGATGCGGGCATCGACGCAAAGCACCGCCGGCAACAGCACATGACGGACATCGCCCGCGCCCTCGATGACGCCCTCGCCGCCATAACCTTCGCCGCTCACCGCGTGCCGCCGGTCATGGCAGTACAGTACGCGCGCCGTCATCTGGTTCATCGTAAGCGTGCCGGTCTTGTCGGAGCAGATGACCGTGGTGCAGCCCAGTGTCTCGACGGCTGCCAGCTTTTTGACGATGGCGTGACGTTTCGCCATGCGATGCATGCCGAGCGCGAGTGTGACGGTCACCACGGCGGGCAGGCCCTCGGGGATGGCGGCGACGGCCAGTGCGATCGCTGTCATCGCGGTCCGCACCAGCGGATCGCCGCGCATCACGCCGAAAACGAACATCAGGGCGACGACCGCGCACGCGATCAGAGCAAGCCGTTTGCCGAGCACGTCGAGCTGCACCTGCAAAGGGGTATCGCCTTCCGCCGTTTCCGCCAGCAGGCTCGCCAGCCGACCCATCTCGGTCTGCATGCCGGTGGCAACGACGACGGCGTCGAGTCGGCCGCGCGTCATCACAGTATTCATGAACACCATGTCGTGCCGTTCCGCCAGCGCCGACTTTTCATCCACGGCGTCACCCAGCTTCGCCACCGCCTGGGACTCGCCGGTCAGCGCCGCCTCGGCTACCTCGGCGCTGTGCGCCGACAGCACGCGGGCATCGGCGGGGATGCGGTCGCCCGCCTCGAGCAGCAGGATGTCGCCCGGCACCAGTTCCGCCGCCTCGATCAGGCGCACCTCGCTATCGCGCCGCACGCGCGCCGTCGGCGCCAGCATGTTCTTGAGCGCCGCCAGCGCGGCTTCGGCGCGGTGCTCCTGGACAAAACCGAGCGTGGCATTGAGCAGCACGACCACACCGATCACGATCGCATCCTTGAGATCGCCGATCGCGCCGGCCAGTACCGCGGCGCCGAGCAGGATCAGGATCAGCAGGCTCTTGAACTGGTCGAGGAACTTGAGCCAGGCCGGACGCGGCGCTCGCTCGGCCAGGCGATTCGGCCCGTGGTCGACCAGGCGCTGTCGCACCGCGTCCCCGGTCAGGCCATTAATGTGATCGGATTTCAAGCGGCCGACGGACTCGTCGGCGGACAAAGCGTGCCAGGGGAAAGGTGTGTTCGGGGAGTTCATGATTTCAGGGTGGCCCAGACGAAGGCGGCGTAGAGCACGAGTAGCAGGTAACCACGGCGGCGCACGATGAGCCCTTCCCGGTTTGGCAACAGCAGGAGCAGCGCCGCGATGCCGCAGGCGAGCGTCAGCGCCACCTCGTTCAGCGGCACGGCAATCGGATGGATGGCGCCGGCGATGCCGACAATGGCCAAGCCGTTGAACAGGTTGCTGCCGATCAGCGTGCCCACGCCGACGTCGTCGTGACCACGCAGGCGCGAGAGAATGGCCGTGACCAGTTCGGGCAGTGACGTGCCGATCGCCACCAGCACCGCACCGATCACATAGGTATCGACAGCAAAGGCGCTGGCGATGCTGGTTGCCCCGGAAACGAACAGGTGGCCGGAGGCGATCAGGGCGCCGAGCCCGAGAACACCGAGAATCAGGCTCTTGCCTGGTGACAACTCGGCGGCGCCGAAGTTGGCCGGCTCTTCGCGTTGGCGCCAGGCACCGCGCACGGTCCACGCCACCCAGGCGGAAAAGACCGCCAGCAGCAGAAGGGCCTCACCGCGTTCGATGCGGCCGTCGAGCATCAGGAGGAAGGTAAGAACCGGAACAGCGATGGCGAGATAGAAATCCCGGCCGAAGTCCTGTCGAGAGGTCTGCACCGCACCGAACAGCAGTGCCAGGCCGAAGATCAGCGCGATATTTACGACATTGCTGCCCAGCGCGTCGCCGAGGCCGATCTCCGGCTGCCCGGCAAGCGCGGCGACGGAAGAAACGGTCAGTTCCGGGCTGGAGGTGGCAAACGCAGCGAGCGTGGTGGCGACCACCAGCTTTGGCACGCGCAGGTGGATCGCGGCGCCGAGTATAGATTTCAGGAAGGCTTCGCCCCCCGCAGCCGCCAGCAGCACTGCACCCAGGATGAGCGCGAGATCGGTCATGATGATTCGTCAGGCGCCTCGTGCGGGTCGCAGATGACCAGCACATCGCATTGCGATTCGGCCAGCACATGCTTGGTCACACTCCCGAGCAGCAGTTCCTCGGCGATATGCGTACCGTGCTTGCCGACGACGATCAGGTCGGCATCGACTTCCTGCTCCATGGCAATGATCTGCTGCGCAGGATCGCCGTGGGTGACCCGCCCTGAGTAATCCGCCGGCGTCAGTCCAGCGGCAGCCGCCAGGTCGTGCAGCCGCTTGCGGCGGGTCTCGCCGCCGGTCGTGATGTATTGTCGGATCACCTGTTCCTCGACGCCCGCGTATGCCAATTTGCCCTCATAGGGCAGTTCGAAGGCATGCAGCAGGACGAGGTCGGCATCGGGCGCTAGTTGTCTCGCCGTGCGAATTGCCTGGAGCGACACGGGCGAGAAATCCACCGCAACCAGCACACTGTGATAGGCCTCATGCGGGGCCTGCTTCACCACCAGCACCGGGCGTTGCGCCGATTTCCGCAGCAGGCGTGCCGCAGTCGAACCCAGCATGGCGTGGCGCAGGAAGGACTCACCGCGCGCGCCGAGGACGACCAGACCCGCATCCAGCGCATCGGCCTCTGCAGCAATCACGGACAGCGGATTGCCGATAATGACGCGCGGCAGCACGGCCACGCCTTGATGGATTGCCGGATCGCTGGCCAGCTGATTCAGGCGCTCGTGGGCATCATCCACCAACGCCGCCTTGACTGCGGCAAGGTCACCTACAAACATCTCTCGCAAGCTCACATCGAGAGCATCGAGTTCCAGTGCGCACAAGATGTGCAGTTCGCTACCACCGTTGGCGGCGATACGGAAGGCGCGCGCCACCGCATGGCGGGCGGGCGCCGAAAGATCGGTGGCGGCGAGAATGCGTGAGAACGGTTTCATGGGGTTTTCTCCTCTGGCTTGATGGTATCGCTGCACACATCGTCTGCATTGCTCATTTCATCTTCGAGCACAGGCTTGTAGCCCCAGTCCCTTACGTCCTGGATCATCATGTCGATATCGTCGGTCGGGATGCGCAACATCCGCAACGCCGTCGCCCCAAGGCGCAAGCTCGCTTCAATTGCCTCCGGATAGGCGTGGGTGGCCCCGGCGTCGACAAGCCGTGAACTCGCTTCGAGATCCCTTGCCCGCGCGATGATCGGCACCTGTGGGCAACTGTTGCGCAGGACTGACACCGTCCGTAACGCATTGGCAGGGTCATCGACCGTAAGTACGATCAGCGCGGCCCGCTCCACATGAATTGCCGTCAGCAGTTCCGAATCGGAGATGTCGCCAAACAGAACCTGATGGCCATCCGCCCTTCCGTGCGCCACGCGTTTCGGGTCGGTATCGAAGGCAATGAATGGAACGCCGCTGGTCTGAAGCAGCACCGCAATGGTATGTCCGACGCGTCCATAACCGCCGATGATGACCCGTGACTCCGCTTCTTCCGGCAGCGGGGCGAACCGATCAGAGCCGGCACCGCTACGGATGCCAGCCAGCCGCGAGGCAATGGCATGGTTGAAGCGGATCAGGAAGGCACCGACGATCATCGAGAAAAGGACGGATGTCAATACTGCCTGTCCCACCTCCCCATCGATCACTTTGGCATCGAGCGCAATGGCTAACAAGGCGAAACCGAACTCCCCTCCAACCGCCAACAGCAGTGCGGTGCGCCAGGCGCTAACCGTATCAATCCCGCTCCTGCGCACGATAGCGGCGACAATCAGGGTCTTGCTAAGCAGGATGAGCAGCGTACCGAGCAATGCCAAATGCCAAATGCGCGTGATGGCTACAGGATCGATGAGCATGCCGATGCCAACGAAGAACAGGCCGAGCAAGACATCGCGGAAGGGCCGAATGCTGGATTCCACCTGGTGGCGAAACTCGGTTTCGCCCAGCATCATGCCGGCCAGGAACGCACCGAATGCCAGCGACAGGCCGCGACTGTGCGTGGACCACGCGGCCAGCAATGCCACCAGCAGCACAGCCAGGGTGAACACCTCGGCGGATCGACGCTTGGTGACAAGCTGGAAAAGCGGACGTAGCAACCAGCGACCGACATAGACCACGGTAGCAATTGCAAGCAAGGCTTTTGCTATCGCCCACCCCAGTTCGCCCGCCAGCGCATCGGCGCCGACCGCTAGACCCAATACGGGAATGACGACTAGGAAGGGAACCGCCGTGACGTCCTGAAAAACCGACATCGCCAGCCCGAGTCGGCCATGCGGCGAGTTTTCCTCGCCTTGCTCGGCCAGCTGGCTGCCGATGATGGTGGTCGATGATTGGGCAAACACCGCCCCGATTACAAATGCGGTGGCGGCAGGGAATCCGCTCAGCCAGACGACGAGCGCCACCATCAATGTAGTCAGTACCACCTGACCGGTGCCCAGTCCGAGCACCTGATGACGCAGCGCATGCAACTGCGGCAAGGAAAAATTGAGCCCGATCGTAAACAGCAGGAAGACCACACCGAATTCGGCCAGCACCTTGAACTCCGGCACATTGACCGTGGGCCCCGCCGTGTACGGTCCGAGAATCACGCCGACCAGCAGATAGCCAAGACTGGTGGGAATGCGCAGGGCCTGAAAACCGAGCACGACGACGACCGCCATGCCGAGCAGAAACAAAATCTGGCTGAGATGCTCCATCATTTGGCGGCTTGCCGTACGGTACCGCAATCATCCGCAGAGTTCATCGGCAATATGTTGGCAAACTCGTTGAAACCGCTAAGCATTTTCGGTCAATCTCCATTGCGCCTGTCGAGGCGATTCTATCTGCTTGCCATTGCCGCACGCGCCGTATCGCCAGCGCCAACGTTCATGCCCTGCCGCGTCGGCGCCAAATCGACTTTTCCGCTTCCACCGCAAGCAAGACCAGCAGACCGGCCAAAACCACACGCAGCCATGTCTCGGCATCAAGGTGATCGGTGCCGAACAGCGCCTGTTTGAACGGCACGTGCGTCATCGCCAATTGCAGCGCGATCAGCACCGCAATCGCTTTCAGTGCGATCCGGTTGCCGAAGAATCCCTCTTTCGACAGGATCGAGCCGGTCAGGCGCCGGCAATTGAAGAGGTAGAAGATCTGCCCCATTACCAGTGTGTTAACGGCCGCGGTGCGGGCAAACTCCAAGCCCATGCCGCGATCGAGCTCCCAGAGGAACATGCCGAAGGAAGCGGCGGCCAGCAGCACGGTAACGAAGCCGATGCGCCAGAGCATGAAGCCGTTGACCAGCGGCTCCTTCGGGTCGCGCGGCGGTCGCGCCATCAGGCCCGGTTCGGGCCGCTCGAAGGCGATGGCAAGTGAGAGCGTCACGGCGGTGACCATGTTGACCCAGAGGATCTGCACCGGGGTGATGGGCAGCGTCATGTTGAAAAGAACCGCGATCAACACCATCGAAGCCTGTGCCACGCTGGTCGGCAGTACATAAACGACAGTCTTGCGCAGGTTGTCGTATACCGTTCGGCCTTCCTCGACAGCAGAGGCGATGGAGGCGAAGTTGTCGTCGGCAAGTACCATTTCCGCAGCCTCCTTGGCGGCCTCGGTGCCTTTGTGCCCCATCGCCACGCCCACGTCGGCGCGCTTCAGGGCCGGCGCGTCGTTAACCCCGTCGCCGGTCATCGCCACCACTTCGCCGTTGGCCTGCATGGCTCCGACGAGGCGCAGCTTGTGCTCGGGGCTGGCGCGGGCGAAGACGTCGACTTCGCGCACCGCCTGGCGCAAGGTGGTCTCGTCCATGGCCTCTACCTCGGCGCCGGTCAGCGCCATGCCGCCCGCCACGGCGAGCCCCATCGAGCGAGCGATGGCGGCGGCCGTCACGGCGTGGTCGCCGGTGATCATCTTCACGCGGATGCCCGCCGAGTGGCAGGCCGCCACGGCGCGGATGGCCTCCTCGCGCGGCGGGTCCATGATGCCGACCAGCGCCAGCAGCGTGAGGCCGGTTTCGACATCGGCGAAGGCGAGTTCGCGCTTACCTTGCTCCATGGGCACACAGGCGAGGGCCAGGACACGGAAGCCCTCGGACGCCAGGGTGTCGATCAGCCCATGCCAGAACGCGGGGTCGATGGGTTTATCTTCACTGGCTTGGCGCTGTTGGGTGCACATGCCGATGAGGCGTTCCGGGGCGCCCTTGACGAAGGCGAAGGCGTGACCGGCGTGGTCGTGATGCAGCGTCGCCATGAAGCGGTGCTCGGACTCGAAAGGGATGACGTCGATGCGCGGCAGGTTTTCCGCCTCGAAGCGCGCATCCAGCCCGGCCTTGAAGGCCAGCGTCAGCAACGCGCCTTCGGTCGGATCGCCTTCGAGTTTCCATTCTCCGTCAGACTCGCGCAGCGTCGCATCGTTGCACAGCAGCGCGGCACGGGCGATGGCGGCGAGTTCGCCGCCATCGACATCGTTCCCCTCGACGCTGAATCCGCCGTGCGGCGCATAGCCGACGCCCGAGACATCAACCAGACGCTCCGCGGTTGCCAGTTTCTGCACCGTCATTTCGTTCCTGGTCAATGTGCCGGTCTTGTCGGAACAGATCGTCGTCACCGCACCCAGCGTTTCGACCGCCGGCATGCGGCGGATGATGGCGTTGCGGCCGGCCATGCGCTGCACGCCGATTGCCAGCGTGATGGTCATGATCGCCGGCAGTCCCTCGGGAATTGCCGCCACCGCTAGCCCCACGGCGGCAAGAAACATTTCGCCGGCCGGCTGGCCATGCACCAACATGCCGAAGGCGAGCGTGAAGCCTGCCAGCACCAGAATGCCCGCCGTCAACCAGCGACCGAATACCGCCATCTGTTTCAGCAGCGGCGTTTCGACCGACTCTACTTCAGCCAGCATCCGGCCGATGCGGCCGATCTCGGTGGCATCGCCGGTAGCAACCACCACGCCGCGCCCCTGGCCGAAGACCACCAGGGTGCCCGAGTAGGCCATGCCGGTCCGATCACCGATCGGGGCGTCATCCGCCACCGGCTCCGGCGACTTCTCGACCGGCTCGGATTCGCCGGTCAGGGCGGCTTCCTCAATGCGCAGGCTGCGCATCTCGAACAGTCGCAGATCGGCCGGCACCTTGTCGCCGGAAGCGAGCAACACAATATCGCCGGGTACCAGATCGGTCGCGTCGATCTCCTGTCGCCGGCCGTCGCGCATCACCATGGCGTGCAGCGACAGCATGTTGCGGATGGCGTCCAGGGATTTCTCGGCTTTGCCCTCCTGGATGAAGCCGATCAGCGCATTGATGACCACCACGCCGAGAATGACCGCCGTATCGACGCTGTGTCCGAGCAGTGCCGTCACGCCGGCGGCGCCGAGCAGAACGTAGATGAGGATGTTGTGGAATTGCAGCAGGAAGCGCAGCAGTGGCCCGCGCTTCTGCGGCGGGGTCAGCTGGTTGGGACCGTGCTGGGCCAGACGCCGGGTTGCCTCGGCGGCACACAACCCGGCGCTATCAGTCTTCTGCTCCGCGAGGGCTACGTCGTTGGGCAGCGCATGCCAACTTGGCCGGGGCATGATGATTCTCCTTGCGAATGGTCATGGCACCAAGAGCATGTTGCAGCCGGCGCCGTAATACAGGACGTTCTGGGTAATGCTGCCCAGTAATCGTTCATCCCATACCGAGCCGCCATGCTTGCCGACGACGATCAGGTCCGCTCCCCAACGCTCTGCCTGATCAATGAGCACGGGGGCCGGAGCGCCCCGTACCAGCAGATGGCCAACGGTCGCCCCAGCTTGAAGGGCAATCAGATGATCCCGGATCTTCCGTTCGAGACGAGAGGACTCGTCGCCTCGATAACGCTCAATTTCCTGATTCGAGGCGCCGGCCAAGCGCATGCGGCCCTCGAAAGCGACATACCAAGCATGCACAAGTTGTTGACGCGCTTGCGGGAACCAATGGAGGGAGAGTTGTGCGGCACGCATCGCGTTATCCGAGAAGTCGGTCGCCACGAGTATCTTGGAAAATTCGGCGCTGGCGGGTCGGCGTACCAGCAGGACTGGCAAATCGGCGCGCTTCAGTACCTTGAGGGCTGTGCCTCCGAGCACCATATTGCCGATCCAGTCCTCGCCGTGCTCGCCGACGACGAGTAGTTGAGCGTCTTGTTCGTGCCCAAAGGTGGCGATCTCACTGGCTGCCCGGCCGGTGCGGGTATCGCCGCGCACCTGGATGCCATGCCGCTCCGCAATTTCCCCCACCTGCTGCGACAGGCGGTTACGTGCCACCAGAATCGGCTCGGTACCCACCCAACGCTCCGCATCGTAGATTGCCTTGATCGTTGACCATAAGTCATCGTTGAAGACATGCAGCAGCACCAGTTCTGCGTCCCACTGTTTTGCCAGCAGTGCCGCCTGTTCGACGGCAACATCCGACGCTGGGGATAAGTCCGTTGCGGCGATGATGGTGCGAACATGTTGCATCGTTGGATTGCTCATGGCGCTCTTCTGATTATGCAGTTCATACTACATCATCGTCAGTCGCCATTATTGGCGAAGCCGAGCAGATGCAGCAGGCTGGTAAAGAGGTTGAAGATCGACACGAACAGCGAGACCGTGGCCATCACGTAGTTGGTTTCGCCGCCGTGGATGAGATTGCTGGTCTCATAGAGAATTAGGCCGGACATCAACAGCACGAACGCAGCCGAAACGGTCAGCGACAGGGCAGGTATCTCGAAGAAGATCGCACCGAGGCCGGCCAGGAAAGCGACCAGGATGCCGACCATCAAAAAGCCGCCCATGAAGCTGAAGTCCTTCTTCGTCGTCAGCGCATAACCGGAGAGGCCAAGGAAGATCGCCGCCGTGCCGCTCATCGCGATCATTACGGTCTGGCCGCCGTTGGGCAGCGAGAGATAGTGGCTGATGATCGGGCCGAGGGTATAGCCCATGAAGCCGGTCAGCGCGAATACCAGCGCGACGCCCAGGCCGCGGTCGCGGAACTTGGTGATGCCGAACAGCAGGCCGAAGTAGCCGACGAGCGTGATGAGGATACCCGGATGGGGCAGCTTCAGCGCCAGCGAGACGGCTGCCGTTGCAGCGGCGAACAGCAGCGTCATGGCAAGAAGCATGTAGGTATT
>Ga0105090_10001396_pt1 | contig 13010 bp, 18 predicted proteins | sample PPLLak3March2015_FD_79110 | JGI IMG/M metagenome (GOLD analysis project Ga0105090, IMG submission 79110) | Freshwater sediment microbial communities from Prairie Pothole Lake near Jamestown, North Dakota, USA - PPLs Lake P7 Core (1) Depth... | ecosystem: Environmental > Aquatic > Freshwater >... | reverse complement strand
GCTCGAGAACTCGCTCGACGCCTGCCGCATGGACAAGGACAAGGACGGGCACGCCATCCGCCTCGCTATGCACCGCGACGAGCCGTGGATGCGGATCGAGGTCGAGGACAACGGCCTCGGCATGGACCGCGAGACGCGCGAGAAGATCTTCTCGCTGTTCTTCTCGTCCAAGGGCATCAAGGGCACCGGTCTCGGGCTCTTCATCTCGAACAAGATCGTCGACAAGCACGGCGGGGACATCGTGGTCGAATCGGAGCCGGGGCGCGGCACCCGCTTCACGGTCAGGCTGCCGCTGCAGGCGAACCCCAGCATCCGGCCCCGGGACCGGCGGCAATGAGCGACGGCGAGCCCAGGGTCCTGATCGTCGAGGACGACCCGGACATCGTCGACTACCTGTCGTCCTTCCTCGAGGACGAGGGCTTCGAGGTCGCGACCGCGAGCCGCTGCTCGGCCGCCTTCGCCATGGTGGAGCGCTTCGAGCCCTCGGTGGTGCTGATCGACGCACTGCTGCCCGGCAGGTCGGGGCTCGAGCTCCTGGTCAGGCTGCGGCGCGACCCGAGGTGGTCCGAGCTGCCGCTGGTCGTCGTCACCGGCAACGACAAGCTGCTCGAGGACGACTGCCAGTCCTACCTCGGCGCCCACGAAGGGGTGCGCGGCCCGGACGGGGTGCTCGGCAAACCCGTGGACCGGACGACGCTGCTGGCGGTCATCGGCAAACTCCTGAGTGCGCCGGCAGGCGCCTGAGGCGAGGCCGGTCCGGCTCCGCTGCGGCTGCGCGCGCAGCAGCACCGTTCGCATCTCCGGCACCCTCAGTGATCGAGCCCCCCGGCGGCGGCGATCCGTCCTCCGCAGGCTCGGAGCTCAGCCGCCGCCCTTGACGGCGAGGACCTGGACGACGGCGGCCGTGCCGCGGTGGTACCTGCCCTCGTCGAGGCTGCGCTCGAGCTCGCGTGCGACCTCGTAGCGCAGGCCGGGCAGCTCCTGGCGGATGGTCGCCAGCTCCATCAGCAGCTCGCGGCTGCGCGGGCCGCCGGTACCGAGCTCGAGCTGGCGCGGCGTGAAGGCCTCGAGAGCGAAGGCGCCCCCCGGCGCGAGCCCGCGCAGGCAGCGCTCGTGCAGCGCCGCGCGCTGCACCGGCGGCAGGTGGCAGAAGATGGACACGATGCCCGTGAAGCCACCGGGCTCGATGTCGAACTCGGCGAGGTCGGCGTGGATCGTCTCGACGCGCACCCCGCGCTGGTTGGCGAGGGCCTGGGTCTTGGCGAGGCCGACCCGCGAGGCGTCGACCGCGCACACCTCGTGACCACGGCCGGCGAGGAAGACCGCGTTGCGGCCCTCGCCCTCGGCGAGGCAGAGCACCCGTCCCGGCGGGATCCGGTCCGCCACGGACACCAGGAACTCGTTGGGCTCGCTGCCGTAGGCGTAGCCGGGCTCGGAGAAGCGCTCGTCCCACATGTATGGGTGAAACCGTACGAGGTTCTCATTCGTTCCCGTGCCCGTCTCCGGCTCAGTCTTCGTGTTCATGACCGTGTCCCAGCCGCTCTCCGGCCGCTCGGCTTCGCCTCGCGTCCACGCGGCCTCGGCCCGTCCGATCTCCACGAGCGGGGCTCGTGTCGATCCGTCGTGCCTCGCCCGCTGCGCGCCTTCGGCGCTCGGCGGGCTCTGTGGAACGGTTCCTGCTCCATCGCCCGCCCCCACCCCCCTCCCTCCCGCCCTCGGAAACCCAGGCACTGCGTGCCGCGGGTTTCCGAGGGGTGGGGATGACTGAGCCTGCGCCGGAGTTGCCTCCGAGACCCGAGGTATCGTGTCGAAAGGTATCCTGCAACTCGTGACGGTTCAGCCCTGGGTGGGTGGGCGGAAATCCGAAATCCGAAATCCGAAATGAGCATGACGACGGGCTGGCACCGCCAGCCCAGTCGGAATGTCATCCTGAGGAGCGCCGGAGGCGTGACGAAGGATCTCGGAGCACGCGAGGTCAGTCGAAGCCCGGCACGCGCTAGGCTTGCTGGAACATCCCCTTTACCGACTCGCGCACCAGCACGATGATGGTGAAGACGCCGAGCACGGTGCCCACCGGCATGAAGAGGCACTCGACGGCGCCGATGATGAGGCAGAAGGTGTAGCGCTTGCGTGCGGCGAGGCTGCGGCCGGCGAGAGCCATCAGGACGGCGAGGGCCCACCCGGCGAAGATGAAGAAGGCGGCAAAAGCCATGATGCCGATGCCGACCGGCCGCACGCCGGGCTCGCCCTCGCTGAGGACCCCGGTTGCCATGGCGAGCCCCATGAAGAAGTGGATGAAGGGGATACAGGCGACCAGCGCCGCCATGCCCGCCGCCACGTAGTGGAAGATCGACAGCAGCTTGAGGTGCTCGAGGTCGCGCTCCATGGTCTGCCTCCTGTCCTCACCTACGTGCGGCGCGGACTGCGATTCCGTCACGTGCCCTGGGCGATGGTCGGCAGGGAGGAGGGCTCGGTGAACCAGGGCGCGCGCGAGGCCCAGAAGATGTTGCGGTCGGGGCGGGCGCCCGGGTCGTCGTCGAGGGTCCCCGCCGGCACCAGGTAGCCCTTGCCGTTGCGCGACTGCCAGGGCAGCGCCGAGCCGCAGGCCGCGCACCAGCCCGTGCAATAGTGCTGCGCCGTCGGCAGCTCCCAGCGCTTGACCAGCTCCTCGCCGCGGGTCCACCGGAACTGCGCGGCCTTGACCAGGATGTTGGCTGCGAACGCCGAGCCCGAGCTCTTGCGGCAGCGGCTGCAGTGGCAGTGGTGGAAGAACACGAAGGGCGGGCTGATCTCGTACCCCACGCCCCCGCACAGGCAGGATCCGCGAAGAATGCTCTCGGCCATCGTTGTGCCCTCCGGCGGCAGAATGATCTCACACCTCGATGGGGGGGACCTACTGTATCAGGGCGCTCAGCTGCCCGGCTTCGGGAGCTTGCCGAGGAGGCCCCACAGCCAGCGGTGGAAGCGGTGGATGCCGCGCGGCTCGGCGAACATCATGATGCACTCGCCGTGGACGGCTTCGATGCCGTGCTGCTCGCAGAAGCGCAGGGCCTCCGCGGACTCGGCGCCCTGCTGCATCCAGACCCGGCGGATGCCGGCCTCGTGCGCCTCGCGGACGATCCGCTCGGTCTGCGCCGGCGGGACGACGAGGACGAGCCCGCCCACCGGCTTCGGCAGGGCGGCGAGCGAGGGGTGGCAGCGGACGCCGTCGATCTCCTCGGCAGCGGGGTGGACGGGTAGGATCTCGTAGCCCTTGGCGGAGAGGTCCTTGAGGACCGCGTTGCCGAACTTGCCGCCGCCGCGTGACACGCCGGCGAGAGCCAGGGTCTGCTGTCCCAAAAAGGCGTCGATGCGTGCTCGACTCGTCACGACCTCTCCTCCGCCGCCTCGATGCCGTCCCGGTAGGCGGTCGGCGTCGGCACCGGCATCGGGTGGTAGGTGTTCGAGTCCGGGTCGTACATGAAGCGGTAGGAGCCCGGGTTGCCCTGGCGGGCGAAGGCCCGCCAGCCGCCCTCGTAGTAGGGGCAGGCATCGTTGAAGCACACGAGCTGGACCTCGCTCGACCACTGGGTGAAGGGGGTCTGCGGCACCCGCCAACGCGTCAGGCGCTCGCCGCAGTGAGGGCAGCACTCTGTTTCGGCGACCCACCGCCGGCGTGCGCGCGGCTCTTCCGGCGCCTCGCCGTGGTGCTTCTGGAGGCTCTCGGGAAGCTCGCGGGTCGTCTCGCGCGGGCCACCCAGGCGGTCGGCGAAGAGCGCGTACACGGGGTCGCTGGGGATCCCCAGCCCGGCGTAGCGGTCATCGGCCGGCCGCGGCCTGCCCTGGGAGACATAGAGCCGGGGCGCGGTGAATCCCCCCGAGCGCGCGAAGTACTTCTCGACCAACCGCACGCGCTGGTCCTCGCCGGCCTCGCGCCAGATGCGGACCACCTTGGGCGGGAAGAAGCGGTTCGAGAAGATGACCAGGAAGAGCCCGCCCGGCCTGAGCACCCGCGCGACCTCGGCGAAGACCTCGACCGGCCGCGTCAGGTAGTCGACCGAAACGGTGCACAACGCGGCATCGAAGATGGCGTCCGCAAAGGGCAGCCGCGGCTCGCGGTTGAGGTTGTGGATCACGCGCCCATTGAGGGCAGGATTGGCAGCCAGCTCGCGCTCGTTGAGGCCCAGCCCGACGACCCGTCCCGCCCGCAGCGACGATGGCAGGTGGGAGTCCCAGCTCGCCATCAGGTCGAGGACAGCGGGCTCGGGCTCCGTCACCAGGGCACCGACGATGCGCTCGACCGTCGCCAGGGCCGTCGCGTCGAGGTGGCTCACGAAGCGGTCCGCCCCGTAGAAGCGGCGGTCTTCATTCTCGTCCTCGCGGGCGAAGGCGCCGCGGGGGAAGGCCTCATCGCTCGTGCTCATTCTTGCCCCTTCCCGATCGCCGCAGGGAGCCGACGGCGGCGCTGAGGCCGGAGACCACCGCGACCAGGAGCATCGCGAGGGTCACCACGACGGCGATTCCGGCAACGACCTTGAGAACGGTCAGCCACATGGCGCCCTGGGCAACACACCGCGCCGGGCAGCCATTTCCGGGCTCGCGCACCGGTCCGCGCGGCACGTGGTCGACGGGCGTCGGCTCGGAGCAACGTCGGGTTCATCGGCCGCCGAGGGCGTCGACGAAGCGCCGCAGCTTGTCTGCGTCGAGGTGGCCGTGAGTGCGCACGCCGGTGCACACATCGACGCCCCACGGCCGCACCGTGGCCACGGCCTCGGCGACGTTGTCAGGGTCGAGGCCGCCGGCCAGTAGAACCGGGACGTCGACGGACTCGCGGATGCTCCGGCTGAGCTCCCAGTCGTGGGTGCGGCCGGTGCCGCCGAGCTCCTTGACGGCCGCGCGGGGGTTGCCCGAGTCGAGCAGCAGGGCCTTCGCCGTCCGCCCCGCAGCCCGCGCCTCGGCGACCGCGCCCGCGTCGGTCACGTGCACGACCTGGATGATCCAGGTCTCGGGGAGCGCCTCGTGCAGGGCGGCGAGCGAGCCCGCCGGCAGGCGGTCGCAGAGCTGGATCGCGCCGGCCCCGCAGCGCTGCTGTTGGGCGATGATCTCGGCGGGGTCGCGACGGCTTGTGAGCAGCACCGTCGCGACTCCTCGTGGGGCCTCCGCCACGATCTCGGCTATCAGGCTCTCGGGGATTACGCCCGGCCCGCTCGGCATCGCGGAGACCAGCCCAATCGCGTCGGCGCCGAGGCGGGCCGCGAGCAGAGCCTCTGCGACGTTCTGGATGCAGCACACTTTGAGGCGGATGCGGTCGCGGACCGGAGCGCTCGGTGTCGCTACGGCGCTCATGCTCAGAATAGCGCGGCGACCAGGGACTCGAGGGCACCGACCGCGGCCTCGACCAGGCTGCGGCGCCCGGAGCCCTGCAGACTGGGGTCAGGCAGGGGCAGGAAGAGGCCGCGGCACGTGGTGCAGCGCATGACGCGGTAGCGGCCGATGCGGCCGCTGCGCAGGATATCGGACTCGCAGCGCGGGCAGCGGACGTGGGCCGACTCGCCGGTGTGGTCGAAGCGCTGGGTGGCCGGCGGAACACCCTTCAGATGGTCGGAGCCCCCACTGGTCTGGAACGCCTCGAGCTCGCCGCCGTCGAACCAGACGCCGGCGCAGGCGGGGCAGAGGTCGAGCCGCAGTCCGCCGTGGGCCTCCTCGCTCATCTCGGTCTTGCAGCTCGGACAGATCATGGCTCTCCGCGACGGGCAGGTCGTCCGGTCGATCGGCCGCCGCGGCCTGCGCCGCGGGCGCCCCGGAGAGGATACGACGGTTTCGGCTCAAGGTTGGCGTGCGGGAGCCATGAAAGGTGAGCATGGCCGCTCGCGCCGGACGCTCACCCGACCGTGAGCGACCTCCCGTTGTCGCGGGCCGACAGGCGCAGGATGAAGGGCGCGGCGTACGCCGCCCACTCGGCCGGGGAGGGGAAGCTCCCGGCCTCGTCGGCCCAGCACGAGCGCAGCATTTCGGTGTCGATGATGCCGGGGTTGAGCGCCACCGCGGCGAGGCCCGGCGGCAGCTCCTCGGCGAGCGCCTTCGTCAGGCCCTCGACCGCGAACTTGCTCGCGCAGTAGGGGGCGACCTCCGGGGCCGTGGAGCGGCCCCAGCCCGAGCTCATGTTGACGACAACCCCGCGGCCGGCGGCGATCATCGCCGGCAGGAAGGCGCGGACGAGGTTGGCGGTGCCCCCGACGTTGACCCGCAGCACCGCGGCGAGCTCCTCCGCCGGGACCTTCCACAGCGGCGCCGGGCGGTTCATCACACCGGCGTTGTTGATGATCAGGTCCGGCGCCGGCACCTCCGTGAGGGCGGCGCGGGCCCAGGACTCGACTCGTCCCCAATCGGCGACGTCGACGACCTCGAAGCGGTGCGGCGCTCCGAGGACCGTGCGCAGCTCGGAGACCCCGGCCTCCGAGCGTCCGCAGCCGACCACCGTGTGGCCGCGCTCTGCGAGCTCGGCGGCCAGCGCCCGGCCGAGGCCGCGGGTGGCGCCGCTGAGGACGACGACGCGGCCGGCGTCCGCCACGGCTCAGCCCATGGTGAAGGCGTTGAGCTTGTTGCCGTCGAGGTCGCGGAAGTAGGCGGCGTAGAAGCCGCTGTCGCCGCGCGGACCCGGCGCGCCTTCGTCGCTGCCACCGAGCTCGAGGGCCTTGGCGTGGACGGCGTCGACCTTGGCGCGGCTGTCGACGTAGAGGGCGACCATGACCCCGTTGCCGACCGTCGCCGGATTCGCGTCGAAAGGCGTCAGCACGCAAAGGGCCGGGGTGGTCGGCGAGGCGCCCCAGGCGTAGCCCCGCTTGAGCTCCATCGTGCGTTTGGCGCCGATGAGCGCCAGCAGCTCGTCGTAGAAGTGTGCCGCGCGCCCGAGGTCGTTGGTGCCGAGGGTTACGTAACCGATCATGGTCGTCTCCTTGCTGCTTGCATCACGAGGTTTGCGGCTGCGACCGGGACAACCGCTCGGCGGTTTCCAGCCACTGGATAGCGGCCTCAGTCCTCATCGTCGATCTCGGTGCAGTCGAGGAGGGTGCCGTCCTCGAGGTCCTCGAGCACGCCGTCCGTGAGCACCCCGACCGCCGACGCGAGCGCCCACAGGAACTCGACCGTCTCCTCGGTTGCCGGCTCTGCGGTGCGGAAGCGGTAGCGGGCCGCGGCGCGCTCGATCCGCGCCACGAGCGCCGGGGCGTGCCCCTCCTCGCGGAGCTCCGCCAGGGCATCGGCGTCGATGGTGCACGGGGCCGCGATCTCGACAGTGACCTCGCTCAAGCTGTCGTCGAGCTCGGCGAGCGCGTCGGTCGAGCCCGCGGCAACCGCCGACTGGACGGCGGCGCCGATGCCGTCGGCCGGGTTCCAGCCGAGGGCGCGGCAGGCGCCGAGGCGCGAGGCCCGGTGCGGCGCCCCCTCCGCAGCCACCGCCGCCCAGCGCCAGCCGGAGAGCGCGAGCAGCTTCCCGACCTGGTCGAGCGTCGGTTCCTCCCGGCTCGCGGCGTGGACCTGGAGCTCGAGGCTCATGGCCCTGCCGGCGCCGGGGAGTTGGCCAGCATGCTCTCGGGCATCTGCAGGGCGATCACCTCGCCGCTCGCGCAGATCTCGCCGGCGGCCGAGAGGGTGATGCTGACCGTGACCTTGCGGCCCTTGACCTCGGCGATCCGGCCGCGCAGCTCGAGCGGCACACCGAGGGGGGTCGGCCGCAGGTAGCGGACGTTGAGCTGGCCGGTCACGAAGCGGAAGGCGGGCTCGGTCCCCATCTCGCGCCCGGCCTCGCGGTAGGCCGCCGCCGCCGCCGTGCCGGTGCCGTGGCAGTCGATCAAGGACGCGATCAGGCCGCCGTAGACGAAGCCCGGGATCGCCATGTGCTCGGGGCGCGGGCTGAAGCGCGCGACCGTCTGGTCGCCGTCCCAGTAGCTCTTGAGCTGCAGCCCCTTGTCGTTGAGCCGGCCGCAGCCGTAGCAGTAGCTGAGCTCGTCGGGGTAGAAGTCCTGGAATGCCGTGTCCGTCATCGTTCCGCCTTTCCGCCGCTGATGGTCTCACGTCCGGGGCCGGGGGGTCATCCACCGCGGAGCCAACGGACCAGGGTGACGACGATACCGGCGACGTACAGCCAGCCGAAGATCCGCTTGTTGTGGCGGGCGAGCCACTCAGGCAGATAGATGTCGAAGTTGTCACGCCGCTCGTCGGTGTAGCGGGCCGCCAGCGGGGTCAGGGGGCAGCTCCAACGGTTGAGGGCCAGCACCAGGACCTCGACGGCGACGATCGCGATGACCACCGCAGCTCGGCCCAGCTCGCCGTGCCAGGCGAGCACCGGGATCGCCCCCACGCAGGCGGCGAAGAAGGCCCAGACGACAGTGTGGGCCGCTTTGATGACTCGCAGCTCAGTGCGCGGCCGCGTGATCCGTGCCATCACCGGCCCACGGAGGGGTTCACCATCCCGGCCTCCCTTGCCTCGCCCATCGTACGCGACCTCCTGCCCCAGGTCCGGCATCGCCTCGGCGGACGTGGGTTCGCGGTTTCCGTCGCCCAACCGGCTCGCGGCGGCCGCCGACACGTCCAGTCAGTCGAGGCAGAGGTGGACGATCCGCGAGAGCAGAGTTGCGCCGAGAGACACGAGCTCGTCCGGAAAATCATAGGCCGGGTCGTGAAGCGCGGCCGTCCTCTCACCGGCGCCGAGGCCGACAAGGGCGCCGGGTGCGATGGCGGTGAATCGTCCGAAGTCCTCGGACCAGCGGAAGGGCCGCCTGGGGGCGGTGACCGTCGAGGCGCCGGCGGCGCGGCGCACCAGGTCCACCGCCCGCGCAGCGTTGACCGTCGCCGCGAACTCGTCCCGCAGCTCGACCTCGTGGCCGAGGCGGTGGCGGCGGGCGAGACGGCGGACAGCGGTCGCGACGGAAGCCACCATCCGCTGCAGAGTCTCGTCGCGGTCGCTGCGCAGGGTGGCGAGGACCCGCGCCTCGCCGGGGGCGGTGCCGAAGACCTCCACGTCGCCGAGCCGGGCGCCGACCACGGTCGCGAAGGAGAGCCTGTCGTCGAGGCCGAGCCGACGCGGCAGACGGTGGAGGAGGTCGATGAGGCGGGCCACGACCGGCGCCGGGCTCACGCCCGTCTCCGGCTGCGCGGCATGAGCCGGAACGCCGCGAAGGGCGATCACCATTCCGGTCGAGGCGCAGCAGACGGTGCCGGAACGGAGGACGATCCGGCCCAGCGGGTAGCCGGGCAGGTTGTGGAGTGCGAAGGCGAGGTCGGGCCGGAGCTCCGCGAATCGCGGGTCGGCGAGGACGGCCGTCGCGCCGCGGCCGGTCTCCTCGGCGGGCTGGTAGAGGAGCACGACGCGGCCGCGGCGCGGGCGGGTGCGGGCGAGCCCTTCGCCGACCGCGGCCAGGATCGCCATGTGGCCGTCGTGGCCGCAGGCGTGCGCACAGCCGTCGACGGCCGACCGGTGCCCGGCGGCGCCCACCTCGTGGATTGGCAGTGCGTCGAGCTCGCAGCGCAGCAGCACCGTGGGTCCCGGCTCGGGCCCCGTGAAGACGACGGCGAGACCATGGCCGCCGAGACCGCGTACGACGAGGTCCGGGCGCAGGGGGGCGAAGAAGCGGGCGATCCGCTCCGCGGTGCGGCGCTCGCAACCCGAGAGCTCCGGCTGCCGGTGCAGCCTCCGTCGCAGCGCCACCGCCCGTTGGACGATCTCCCCTGCCTCCTCTGTGATCATGCCCGGCTATCCTAACCCGGCGGCGGCCCGCGGGCGACCTGACACCTCCATACGGCGCTGTGACGCTGGAAGTTCAAAATTCAAAATTGGGAGTCGGCGTCCAGACCCCTCACCAGCCTTTGGTCCGTCTGGTGTACGCTTCCGCTCCGGAGGTGCGCATGAAGGTGATCGTGCTGGGGGCCGGCAGGGTGGGGCAGGCGATCGCCCGCGATCTGGCCGCGGCGGGGCGTTTCGAGCTGACGGTGGCCGACGTCTCCGAGGCGGCGCTGGCGCAGCTCGCGGGTCTGCCGGGGCTGACGACGAAGCGCGCCGATCTCGGCCGGGCCGGCGCAATCGCGCGCCTCGTCAAGGGGCACGATCTCGCGGTCGGCGCGGTGCCCGGGCCGATGGGCTTTGCCACCCTGGGCAGGGTCATCGAGGCGGGCGTCGATGTCGTCGACATCTCCTTCTTCGAGGAGAATCCGTGGCCGCTCGACGCGGTCGCCCGGGAGCACGGCGTCACCGCGGTGATGGACTGCGGCGTGGCGCCCGGCTGCTCGAACCTCATCCTCGGCCGTGCGCTCGCCTCCTGGGATCGGGTCGACGCCTTCCGCTGTTACGTCGGCGGCCTGCCGGTGGCGCGCCACTGGCCGTTCCAGTACCAGGCTGGGTTCTCGCCGATCGACGTCATCGCCGAGTACACGCGGCCGGCGCGGCTGGTCGCGGGAGGCGAGGTGGTGGTGCGGCCGGCGCTGACGGAGGTCGAGGCGCTCGATGTTGCCGGCGTCGGCACCCTCGAGGCCTTTCTCACCGACGGGCTGCGCACGCTGCTCGAGACCGCCAAGGTCCCGGAGATGGTGGAGAAGACCCTGCGCTACCCGGGCCACTGCGAGCAGATGGCGATGCTGCGCGACGCCGGTTTCTTCGGCGAGGAGCCGATTGCGGTCGGGAAAGCCTCGGTGCGGCCCGTCGACCTCACCGCCGAGCTCCTGATCCCGGCCTGGCACATGGCGGAGGGCGACGAGGACCTGACCGTGATGCGCGTCGAGGTCGAAGGCGTGGTCGATGGCGAGCCCATCCTGCGGCGGTGGAGCCTTCACGACCGCTACGACCGCGCTTCCGCAACCACGTCCATGGCGCGGACCACCGGCTACACCTGCACGGCTATGGTCCACGCGATCGCCGACGGCCTCTTCCGCCGGCCGGGGCTTGCGCCGCCCGAGCTGGTGGGACGCGACGCGGTCTGCTACGAGTCCATCTTCGAGTACCTCGCGGCTCGTGAAATCCGCTTCGAGGTCACCGAAGAAGGTTCGTAACGGTCAACGCTCGTCAGCCTCCATGATGCGGTGCGCGACGAAGGCTCGACGGACGAGCTCGTCGAGCAGCGCCTCGCGCTGCTCGCGCTGCAGCTCGAGGGCGCGCGCCACGACCGGCCAGGCGGCGCCGAGCAGGACGAGGGGCGCCGCGAGCGCGAGGAAGAGCAGCCGACCGCGGGCGAGGCTCGCCGGGCTGTCGCCCTCGTCGAGGGCGGTCGCGAGCTGCTCGCAGGCGGCCCGCAGCGGCGGCGCCAGGGCTTCGACCGCGACCGCGCCGCCGTCGGCGAGATCCCGGAGCAGGAGCCGGACGGGCGCGTCATCGGCGGCCAGGCGGCGGAGGAGGCGGCGCAGCGCGGCGGCCGGGTCCGGAGGCGAGGCCTCGTCGGAGCTCTCGGCCGGTGGCGCGAGCTCGGCGAGCTGGGCCGCGGCCCGCCGCAGCACCGCCCGGTAGAGCTGGCGCTTGCCCCCGAAGTGGTACGAGACGGCACCGGGGTTCGCGCCGGCCTGGTTGCAGATGTCGCGCACCGAGGCGCCGCGGAAGCCGGCGTCGGCGAAGAGCCGGGTCGCCGCCTGCAGGAGTCGCTCGCGCGTGGTGGCTGTCATACAGTTGTTTGTATCATTCCTGGTCACATTCGACAAGGCGGCCCCGCCGCGGCCGGCTCGCCCGCGAGAGGGACACTGGAGCGCCTCTCGATTCTGCGGTTCGCGGCAGCTCGTGATAGCTGAAGTCACTTTATTGGAGCGATTTATAAGTTCATAACAAACGTCTGTATGAATCCGGCTCAAGATGCTTGACGTCGCCTCCCGCTTTGACTAGCATCGATCCACAGGATGGGAGAGGTGAACGATCGCGCGGTGGCCGTGATCCCGGCCCGTTGGGCCTCGACGCGGTTTCCCGGCAAGCCGCTGGCCGAGCTCGCCGGCGAGCCGATGATCGCGCACGTGGTGCGGCGGGCGGCGGAGGCGACGACCATCGAGCACGTCGTGGTCGCCACCGACGACGAGCGGATTGCCGCCGCGGCGCGGACCGCGGGCGCCGAGGCGGTGCTGACCGGCGAGCACCCCTCGGGCACCGACCGGGTGGCGGCGGCTCTCGCCGGCCGCGCCGAGTGGGGGATCGTGGTCAACGTGCAGGGCGACGAGCCGCTGCTTGCGGGCGCCAACATCGACGTCGTCGTCGCGGGCCTCAGGAACGATCCGGAGGTCGCGATCGCGACCTTGTGCAGGCCGCTCGAGCCGGATCGGGCCGCCGACCCGAACGCCGTCAAGGTGGTGCGCGATCGGCGCGGCCGCGCGCTCTACTTCTCGCGCGCGGCGATCCCGCACCCGCGGCACGCCGCGCACGCGGCAGGGCTCCTGCGCCTTCACCTCGGCATCTACGGCTTCCGGCGGGAAGCGCTTGCGCGCTTCGTGGCGCTGCCGCCGTCGCCGCTCGAGTGTGCGGAGTCCCTGGAGCAGCTGCGGGCGCTCGAAAACGGCATCCCGATCCTGGTGCTGGACGCGCCGCACCAGGCCTACGGCGTCGATACGCCCGCGGACCTCGAGCGGGTCGCCGAGATCCTGGCACACCAGCGGCGGCTGGGGAACTGAAGAGGGGGGGCGATGGCCACCAAGTACGTGTTCGTGACCGGCGGCGTGGTGTCGGGGCTGGGCAAGGGGATCTCGGCGGCCTCGCTGGGCGCGCTGATGGAGGCCCACGGTTACTCGGTGACGATGCTCAAGGTCGACCCCTACGTCAACGTCGACCCCGGCACCATGTCGCCCTTCCAGCACGGCGAGGTCTTCGTCACCGACGACGGTGCCGAGACCGACCTCGACCTCGGTCACTACGAGCGTTTCACCTCGGCCTCGATGGCCAAGAAGAACAACTTCACCACTGGCAAGATCTACTCGTCGGTGATCGAGAAGGAGCGCCGCGGCGACTACCTCGGCAAGACGGTGCAGGTGATCCCCCACATCACCGACGAGATCAAGGACAACATCCGCGCCGT
>Ga0105090_10001395_pt1 | contig 13018 bp, 12 predicted proteins | sample PPLLak3March2015_FD_79110 | JGI IMG/M metagenome (GOLD analysis project Ga0105090, IMG submission 79110) | Freshwater sediment microbial communities from Prairie Pothole Lake near Jamestown, North Dakota, USA - PPLs Lake P7 Core (1) Depth... | ecosystem: Environmental > Aquatic > Freshwater >... | reverse complement strand
CCAGTTTCGCTTCAATACAAAACCCCTGGATTCCTGCTTGCCCCCCAAGGGGACTTCCTTCGGGGCGCGCAGGAATGACGGGGGCACAGTCCTCGTGTCACGTACATATGTAATTCTCAATAATCAGCTTTCAGAGGCGGCTAACGGTTATCCGCCATGCGCAACAGCCGCGCCGCTTGCTCGGCGCGCGCGTCATCGATCTCCCGCACTACGCTGACCAGATCGACGGGTTTCAGTGTTTGTTCGAACCCCCCGGTCAGTTTGGCATCCGGTGTCAGAGCGCCGCTTTCGTATCGCGCCCAGATCTCTTTTCCATATTGCGTGGCCAGCAGTTCCGGCGCATAACGGCCGAAAAAATTCGTCAGGTTGAGCACGTCGCGTTCAAGCATGCTTTTCGCGTGGTTGTTGCCGGCGGCGTCGACCGCCTGGGGCAAGTCGATGATCACCGGGCCCGTGCTGCCGACCAGCACGTTGAATTCGGACAGGTCGGCGTGTACCACGCCGGCGCACAACATGCGTACCACCTCCATCATCAATGCCTGATGATAGCTGCGCGCCTGTTCTGGGCTGAATTCCACGTCATCAAGTCGCGGTGCCGGATCGCCATTGGCGTCGGTCACCAGTTCCATCAGCAGCACGCCTTCGTGGAAGTTGTACGGCGCCGGCACGCGCACACCTGCAGCGGCGAGTCGGTACAGCGCATCAACCTCGGCGCTTTGCCAGGCTTCTTCCTGGGCCTTGCGACCGTAACGCGTGCGTTTTTCCATGGCGCGGGCGCGGCGGCTGTTTTTGGTCTTGCGGTTTTCGGTGTAATCCACCGCCTGGCGGAAACTGCGCTTGTTGGCTTCCTTGTAAACCTTGGCGCAGCGGATCTCCGTACCGCAGCGGACGATGAAGACGGTCGCCTCCTTGCCGCTCATCAGTTGGCGGATGACCTCATCGATCAAGCCGTCTTCGACCAGGGGCTGGAGTCTTGCGGGGATTTTCATGGGGGAGCCGAAGCTGCGGTGGCGGAGCCTCTATTATGGGGCCCCGCGCAGATTCAGCGCCATCCGCATTACGGCATTACTCCGACCGCAATCCGATGGCCTTGGCAATACGCGCAATCTTGACGATCCTGGATTTCAGGCCGCGCGGTATTCAGGAGCGCCGCTGCTGTACAGCCTCTGCGCAATACGCGGCACCGGGTTGCCGGATCACCCTGCGCCTGTCCCCGGAATGAGCTGCCTGCGTTTTCACCAGACGTGGCACCGCAACCGGATCGAAATCCACCCAATCGCCCTCGAGCCATTCACCATCCGCCTGTTCAATATCGGCTGCGCCTTCAGTGCGCAGGGTGTCAATCACGCGGCTTTCGTTCAGCGGATCCGCAATCCGCACGGACAAGATGATGCCGCCCGGGCGTTTATCGGGTGCATGCGGCTTGTCACCATCATCGCCGAGTCCCTGCAGTGCGCCGCCCAATGATCCGACATAAGCGCCGGTTGCCGCAGCGGCGAGCGCGATGGCCGGGCCACCCAATGCACCAATCGCACCTGCGGCAAGTCCTGCACCCAGGGCTGTTCCTACCGCCGGATTTTCAGCGCCCTCTGCGCCGGAGTCTGCATCTTCGTCTCCACCGAGGGGATAGGCATCGTGCTGACCCGGCGGATTATTGTGAAAAATGCAGATGTCGTTGGTGTCGATAAATTGCGCAAGCAATACCGCGACGCTGTCGGCGTCGCTTTTGGTTTTGAATCGTCCTGCGATGATGCGTTGCAATGCATTTTCCTTTCGTGGCGCGGCATGGAATTGGCCGGGCAAATGATTTCAGAGTTTATTGAAGAATGAGAGCTGAAAATGCGGATGAATAATGCTCTACCAACAGATAGATGTTCTGTTCGTTATCGAACGGAAAAAAGACGGAAAACCGCGGTTTGGCCTCAAGTACATCCCGGCGCCATGTGAAAACCAGAGCGCGGGTGGACGATGTCTTTGCTGAATAAATAACCTGGGTAATTGTCCCCCGCATTGAGACTCGCGTCGTGCCTGCGGTTCAAGGCACAATACGCCTTGAGATGCCTGCCGAATTCGACCTTATCCGCCATTACTTTACCCACGCCACGCACCGTACTGCGCTGGGCGTCGGTGATGACGCCGCGCTGATTCGGGCAGACAAGAGCCAGTTGCTCGCGGTGGCCGCAGACATGCTGGTTGCCGGGCGGCACTTTTTCAAAAATGCCGATCCGGAATCCATCGGCCACAAGGCGCTGGCGGTAAACCTGTCGGACATGGCGGCGATGGGGGCGACACCGCGCTGGGTGACCATGGGCATTGCCTTGCCAAAGGCGGACGCGCGCTGGGTGGCGGGGTTTTCCAGGGGTTTCATGGCGCTGGCGCGTAAACATGGCGTTGATTTGATCGGTGGCGATACCACGCGCGGGCCGCTGAATATCTGCGTTCAGGTCATTGGCGAAGTGCCGGCACGTCAGGCTCTGCGCCGCGACGGCGCAAAGGCTGGCGACGACATCTGGGTGTCTGGCACCTTGGGTGATGCTGCGCTGGCAGTGGCTGCAAAAACCAAACGCATCAAACTCAAGCCCGCTGAATTGAAGCAGGCAGAGCAGCGCCTGGATCGGCCTGTGCCACGTGTTGCGCTGGGCCTGGCCTTGCGCGGGGTGGCGCGCAGTGCAATTGATGTTTCCGATGGTCTGGTCGCAGACCTCGGCCATATCTGCGAGCGTTCGCGGGTTGCCGCGGTTCTGGCCTTCGAGCGCCTGCCGGTATCGGCGTTACTGCGGCGATATCTGCAATCGCCAGTGGCGCAGTCTGCACTACTGGCCGGCGGCGATGATTACGAATTGTCGTTTACCGCGGCGCCGGCGAAACGTGCTGCGGTGGAACGCGCTGCGCTGCGCGCCAGCGTCAGGGTGACGCGTATCGGCCGGGTTATCCGCGCACCGGCGGGAGCTTACAGTGTGGTGGTGGTTGATCGTGATGGGTTGCCATTATCGCTGCAGCAAAAAGGTTTTGATCACTTCAAGTGAGTATATCCGGCCCGGCCGCTTAAATTGATAAGGAACTCACGGTCTGACGAAGTAAGAAATAAGGAGGTTGTCATGCAACAGTTTCACAAAATCCTGTTTGTTGGCTGCGGAGACGGTGATGAAACAGAGGACTTGAAGCAGGCGCTCAGTCTTGCCCGTAACAATCAGGCGCCGCTTGAAATTCTGGTCATATCCCCCGAGTTACCTGCCGAGCTTGGGGGTTATGAGAAGGTTTTCAAGGATTCGCTGACTGAACGGGTGAAAAAATCCATTCAGGCCGCCTGCACCGCACTTAATCTGGGCGAAGATGAACTGCATATTAATGTCTCGTTCGAAAGCGGGAGCATGCCTGCGACACGCATTGTCCGTCATGTGTTGCGTAACGCTCATGATCTCGTAGTAAAGAGGGCGGAACCTGCGGAAATCGGGAAGGGATTTAAGGCAATCGATATGGAGTTGCTGCGGAAATGCCCCTGTCCGGTTTGGCTTTGCCGCCCGATAGAACATTCACGTGACAAAATCCGCGTTGCAGTAGCCATCGATCCACAGGGCGAGGGGCAGGTGGGTCGCGATCTTGCGCAAAGGCTGTTGAAACTTTCAAGGGCACTGGCCGATACCGGCAACGGAGAATTAAGTATTATTTCCTGCTGGGATTTTCCACTGGAGGAATATCTGCGCGGCAATGTCTGGATCAAAATGTCTGAAGCGGAACTGAATAAATTCGTAATGGATGCTCAGACCAAACACTCTGCTGCGTTGGATGCGTTGATGCGCGAATCTGGCATTGGCGGCAAATGTCATCGCCATCATGTGAGAGGCCGCCCCGACCAGCGCATCCCGGTGTTAATTGAAGATAAGAAAATCGACATTCTGGTCATGGGCACGGTGGCTCGAACAGGAATTTCCGGCTTTACCATGGGTAATACCGCTGAAAATGTGCTGCAAAAAGTGAGTTGCTCACTGTTGGCAGTGAAGCCGCACGGTTTTGTTTCGCCCGTAAGGGCGTATTAATCGAAGGGAAATGACATTGCAGGAAACAGTAGTCCAAGTAGTCCAGAAACAAAGGCAAAGCTGGCATGACTGTTCGGCAGAATTCACCCTTGCCGAACTGAAAGCAACGCCTGCGGGCTTGAGCGAGCAGGAAGCGGCAGTGCGGCTCGAAGCCTATGGCCCGAATCGCCTGCCGGATGCGCCCAGACGCAGCGTATTCATGCGCTTCCTGCTGCAATTCCACAATATCCTGATCTATGTGCTGCTCGGATCGGCCGTCATCACGTTGATGCTGGATCATGTGGTGGATACGCTGGTGATTCTGGCAGTGGTGATCGCAAATGCCATCATCGGCTTCGTTCAGGAAGGCAAGGCGGAGCAGGCGATGGATGCCATTCGCCAGATGCTGGCCCCTCATGCTTCCGTGCTGCGCGGTGGTGAACGTCATACCGTTGAAGGCGAAAAGCTGGTACCGGGTGATATCGTGCTGCTGGAGGCGGGCGATAAAGTCCCTGCGGATCTGCGACTGCTGCAAACGCATGGCGTGCAAATCCAGGAAGCCATTCTTACTGGTGAATCACTGCCGGTGGAAAAGCAAACCGTGTCAGTTGCTGCTGACGCTGCCTTGGGAGATCGCACTTGCATGGCGTACAGCGGCACGCTGGTTGCCAGCGGCCAATGCAAAGGCATTGTGGTGGCCACGGGCGCGACGACGGAGATCGGGCGCATCAGCGGGATGCTTTCTGCCGTCGAAACGCTGACTACGCCGCTGGTCGAGCAGATGGACGTATTCGCCAAATGGTTGACTCTCCTGATTCTGTTGATTGCCGCGTTATTGCTCGCATTCGGTTATTTCGTGGGTCACTACGCTTTCGCGGACATATTCATGGTGGTGGTTGGATTGTCTGTGGCGGCAATCCCCGAAGGATTGCCTGCCGTGCTTACCATCACGCTCGGTATCGGTGTACAGGCCATGGCGCGGCGCAACGCTATCGTGCGCCGCCTGCCAGCCATTGAAACGCTGGGCTCGGTATCTGTGATCTGCACCGACAAGACTGGCACCCTCACCCGCAACGAGATGATGGTGGCCTCCCTTGTCACGCACGACAAGTTGTTTACCATCGAGGGAACTGGTTATGACCCGGCGGGAGATATAACGCTGGAAGGCCGTGCCGTCACCAGCAAGGAGCATCCAGCGTTGACGGAGTTGGGACGTGCGGCAGCACTTTGCAATGACGCCTCGCTGCGCGAACTCGGCGGTGTATGGACGGTGGAAGGCGACCCGATGGAGGGCGCGCTGCTGGCCTTTTCCGGCAAAGCCGGGGTGGACGGGCGTGGGGAACGGAGCGCCTGGGCGCGTACCGATGCCATTGCCTTCGATTCCAAACACCGCTTCATGGCGACGCTGCATCATGATCATGAACGCCATGCGTTTGTTTTTGTTAAAGGCGCGCCGGAGCGGATTCTTTTCATGTGCAGGGAGCAGCGCATCTCTGCGGGCGGCACGGCACCGTTGAACGAAGATTACTGGCACGAAAAGGCCGATCATATTGCCTCGCAAGGCCAGCGTGTGCTGGCGCTCGCGGTAAGGCCGGTTCGGCCAGATCACACCGTGCTTGAGCATGCTGATGTGGAAGGGTCGCTGATATTGCTCGGCATGGTCGGGCTGATTGATCCGCCGCGTCCCGAAGCGATCGCGGCTGTTGCGGAATGCCGCGCGGCTGGTATTCGTGTGAAGATGATTACCGGCGACCATGCCGGCACGGCGAGGGCCATCGGCCGGCAAATCGGCCTGCAAAACCCCGACAAGACGCTTACAGGTATCGCGCTTGACGGCATGGATGATGCGGCACTGGCGGCTGCGGTACTGGAAACGGATATATTCGCCCGTACCAGTCCCGAGCATAAACTCAGGCTGGTGATGGCGCTGCAAGCGCATGGCATGACGGTCGCAATGACCGGTGACGGGGTCAACGATGCACCTGCGCTTAAACGTGCGGATGCCGGCATCGCGATGGGGAGAAAAGGCAGCGAAGCTGCCAAGGATTCGGCCGAGTTGGTGCTGGCGGATGACAATTTCGCCTCCATCGCCGCTGCCGTGCGCGAGGGGCGCACGGTGTACGACAACATCAAAAAGGTTATCAGCTGGACCTTGCCCACCAACGCCGGCGAAGCCATGACGATTATTGTGGCGTTGCTGTTCGGCATGACGCTGCCGGTAACTCCCATCCAGATCTTATGGATCAACCTGATTACTGCCACAACACTGGGCATTGCGCTCGCTTTCGAGCCGACGGAGGAGGGCACCATGCGCCGCCCCCCGCGCCCGCGCAACGAGCCGCTGCTGAATGGCGCATTGGCGTGGCATATCGTACTGGTGGCCATTCTGTTCCTGTGCGGGGTGTTCGGTATTTTTGCCTATGCTGTCGACCAGGGTTATTCGGTGGAACTGGCTCGCACCCTCGCACTCAATACACTGGTGGTGATGGAAATTTTTCATCTGTTTTTCATCCGCAACATCTATGGCACCTCGCTAACCTGGAAGGCGGTGCGCGGCACGAAAGTGGTATGGCTGACTGTTGTGATCATTACTGCCGCGCAGCTCTCAATTACCTATCTGCCGGCCCTGCAGGCGGTATTTGCCACGGAAGCGGTGCCGTTACTCGATGGCCTGCTTATTATCGGGATAGGTGTCATGCTGTTTGCCATCATTGAAATCGAAAAACAGCTTCGCCTGCGGCTGCAGGCGATGCGGACGGCGTGAGGTAAATGGATGTCAGATGCTTTTAATCGTCAAATCCTGACGCAAAACGGGAGTGCATCGAGGGAGTGCATTGATTTTGGCTGAACCTGTCGTCCATCCCGGCTTGCGCTTCGTCTACAGCCACCCGGCGCATTTCATCGCGTTCGCCGGCGGCATCGGCCTGATCCCGTTTGCGCCCGGCACCTTCGGCACCCTGTTGGCAATACCGCTGTTCACTGTCCTGCAACCGCTGCTGGCACCGTGGACTTTCTTGCTGATGATCGTTGCTTTGTTCTGGCTGGGTGTGTGGGCCTGTGCGGTCGCAGGGCGTGCGCTGGGTGCGGCAGATCATGGCGGCATGGTGTGGGACGAGGTGGTGGCGTTTTTGCTGGTGCTGTTTTTTGTGCCGGTGGGCGGTTACTGGCAGGCCTTCGCATTTGTGGTGTTTCGTTTTTTTGACATCTTCAAGCCGCCGCCCATTCGTTACTATGACCGCACGCTGAAAAATGGTTTCGGCGTGATGTGGGATGACCTGATTGCCGCGGCATATACGCTACTGGTGCTTGCGGCTTTTTACGCTTGGCTTGGATAGTGGAGGACTGACGATGCCGGACAAAAAGCTCATTGACCTGGCGGAGCAGGTGGGTGTGGCGCTGCAGGCGCAGGGTCTGATGCTGGCGACGGCGGAATCCTGTACGGGTGGCTGGGTGGCGCAGGCAGTGACGGCGGTACCCGGCAGTTCGCAGTGGTTTGAACGCGGCTTTGTGACCTACACCTATATTTCCAAACGCGAAATGCTCGGCGTGAGCCAGGACACGCTGGGCACGTACGGCGCGGTATCGGAGCAGACGGTGCGCGAAATGGTGACTGGTGCACTGGCCAACAGCCATGCGCAGATTGCGGTAGCGGTCAGCGGTACCGCGGGCCCGTCGGGCGGTACCGCAGAGAAGCCGGTGGGCACCGTGTGTTTTGCCTGGGGCGTCAAAAACGGCGAGCCGAAAAGTGCGACGCGGCACTTCCCGGGGGACCGTGAGGCGGTGCGCCGCGGATCGGTCGAATTTGCGCTGAATGGGGTGCTTGGTTTGCTGCCTGCAGTGCTGGAATAGATTATAAATATTTGTTTTTATTGATAATTTTGTATTATATCTGGTGATTTACACACTACTGTATAAATAACCAGCATTTCCTGAAAATTTATGTATAATGCGGCTCATTACCTGAGCAAAAAGCATCACCCTTAAGTGCAGTTCACGGCTGAACGGCACGACTGAACCGGACCAAAGAACTGAGAGGGCATCATGGACGAAAACAAAAGCAAGGCACTCGCGGCGGCACTGTCGCAAATCGAAAAACAATTCGGCAAAGGCTCGGTCATGCGCATGGGCGAGGCCGATATTGCGCGCGATATCCAATCCGTATCGACGGGTTCGCTGGGGCTCGACATCGGGCTGGGTATTGGTGGGCTGCCGCGCGGCCGCGTGGTTGAAATTTACGGTCCGGAATCCTCGGGCAAAACCACGCTGACGCTGTCGGTGATTGCGCAGATGCAAAAACTCGGCGGCTCGGCTGCGTTCATCGACGCTGAACACGCACTCGACCCGCAATACGCCGGCAAGCTGGGCGTCAAAGTGGATGAGCTGATCATTTCCCAGCCCGACAACGGCGAGCAGGCGCTGGAAATTGCCGACATGCTGGTGCGTTCGGGTTCGGTTGACGTGGTGGTGATCGACTCGGTGGCAGCACTGGTGCCGCGCGCTGAGATCGAAGGTGAGATGGGCGAGCCGCAGATGGGCTTGCAGGCACGGCTGATGTCGCAGGCGCTGCGCAAACTCACCGCTAATATCAAACGTTCGAACACGCTGGTGATTTTCATCAACCAGATCCGCATGAAAATCGGTGTGATGTTCGGTAACCCTGAGACCACCACCGGTGGCAATGCGCTGAAGTTCTACGCCTCGGTGCGTATCGATATCCGGCGCATCGGCTCGATCAAGAAGGGCGAGGAAGTCATCGGTTCCGAGACCCGCGCCAAGATCGTCAAGAACAAGGTGGCGCCGCCGTTCCGCCAAGCTGAATTCGACATTCTCTACGGCGAAGGCATTTCTCGCGAAGGTGAGATCATCGAACTCGGCGTGATCCACAACATCATCGAAAAATCCGGCGCCTGGTATTCCTACGGCAAGGACCGCATCGGTCAGGGCAAGGACAACACCCGCGAATACCTGAAGGAAAATCCGAAAATGGCCAACGAGATCGAAGCGCGGATCCGTGCTGCGGTTGGCGTCTCCGGCGGTCCGGCGATCACCGGTGAGGTCAAGAAGCCGCCACTGGAAGTTGTTGAGTCGGATCCGGTTGCGCGGAAAAAAGCGTCCGGGCAGTAAGACAGGTTGTATTGGGCCGGCTGCGGCAATATGCCAGCAATCGATTGTAAGGAACCCAGTCTCAGGGCCCGAGCACTTAGGCACTTGGCGCGGCGCGAGTATACCCGTCACGAGTTGACGCAAAAGCTCGCGCCGCACGCTGAGTCGGCAGAAGAAATTGCCCGGGTACTTGATGACTTCACACAGCGCGGCTGGTTGTCGGAGAAACGTGCGGCAGAGCAGATAGTACATGCGCGGCGCAGCCGTTACGGAAGTGCGCGTATCCGCCGCGATCTGCAAGCGAAAGGAGTAGATGCTGAAGTGGTCAGTTCCACCGTCGCGGCACTGAAGGACGGTGAACTGGAGGCAGCGCGGGATGTGTGGCGCAGGAAATTCAAGGCTCTGCCTGCGGGTGCAGCGGAACGCGCAAAGCAGGCACGGTTTTTACTGGGACGCGGATTCAGTAGCGAAGTCATCACCAAGTTATTGCGCGGTTTAGTCAAGGATGAATTGGAATAAGCGGAAGAGCAGAGGGAGAATGCGATGATCAATAAATGTTTTAAAAACAAAGACTTGATTGTATTCTGGACTGCAATGACCATTGCAATCTTCGATCTGCTGTCTACCGGGTTTTTTGCGATTCAAGACGTCATCGCCGCACCGGCGCCTGTCGCAGCTGTGGCGGCGTCGCAAGCATCCGATGACGACGCGATGGCACAACGCTGGGCTGAGCGTATAACGCGCCTCAGCGCACACTAAGCGGATAGTCCGCCGGACCGTAAAGGTTCGTGCTCAAACTGCTGCAGTGCGGATGAAGCAGTAAAACTGGTTTAAAATCTGCGCCTTATCTGGTCTCCACCAGTAACCTCACCGGCGCATCCGCATGAAATCCGCAGAAATCCGCGACAAATTCCTCCAGTACTTTGAATCCAAGGGCCACACCATCGTGGCCTCCAGCCCGCTGGTTCCTGGCAACGACCCGACACTGCTGTTCACCAATTCCGGCATGGTGCAGTTCAAGGACGTGTTCCTCGGCCAGGAAAACCGCAACTACAAACGCGCGACGACGTCGCAGCGTAGCCTGCGTGCGGGTGGTAAACATAACGATCTTGAAAACGTCGGCTACACCGCGCGCCACCATACGTTTTTCGAGATGCTGGGCAATTTTTCCTTCGGCGATTATTTCAAGCGCGACGCCATCCATTACGCCTGGGAACTGCTGACCTCCGTCTACAAGCTGCCGAAGGACAAACTCTGGGTCACGGTCTACCAGACCGATGACGAGGCCTACAACATCTGGCAAAAAGACATCGGCGTGCCGAAAGAGCGCATCGTGCGCATCGGCGACAAGCCGGGCGGCGGTTCGGATAATTTCTGGCAAATGGCCGACACAGGTCCTTGTGGTCCCTGCAGCGAGATTTTTTACGACCACGGCGATGATGTCGAAGGCGGCCCTCCCGGATCCAAGGACGCCGACGGCGACCGTTACATCGAGATCTGGAACCTGGTGTTCATGCAGTTTGATCGTCAAAAAAGTGGCCAGAAAAACGGCGACGATTATGTACTGAACCCGCTGCCCAAACCGTCGGTGGATACCGGCATGGGCCTGGAGCGTATCGCCGCGGTGCTGCAGGGGGTACATTCCAACTACGACATTGATCTGTTCCAGGCACTGATCAAGGCGGCCGCGCGCGAATGTACGACAATGAGCGGCGCCCCAGACCTCGCGAGCAATTCGCTGAAAGTCATCGCTGACCATATCCGTGCCTGTGCCTTCCTGATTGTCGACGGCGTAATTCCCGGCAACGAAGGCCGCGGCTATGTGCTGCGCCGGATCATCCGCCGTGCAATCCGCCATGGTTACAAGCTGGGGCAGACCAAGCCGTTTTTTCACAAGGTTGTCGCCGACCTGGCCAAGGTGATGGGCGCCGCCTATCCCGAACTGGTGAAGGTGCAGGACCGGGTGATGCAGGTGTTGAAGCAGGAAGAAGAACGTTTTGCCGAGACCCTGGAAAACGGCATGAAGGTGCTGGAAGGCGCGCTGACCCGCGAAGACAAGATGCTGGATGGCGAAACCGTGTTCCAGCTCTATGATACCTACGGTTTTCCGGTCGACCTGACCGCGGACATCGCGCGCGAACGCAATGTGCGCATGGATTACGCTGGCTTCGAGGCGGCGATGGACCAGCAGCGCGAGCGCGCGCGCGCTGCGTCCAAATTCCAGATGGGGGCATCGGTCGACTATCAGGGCGCCAAGACCGAATTCCATGGTTACGATACGCTGGCGCTGGATGATGCCGAGGTCATCGCGATATATCGCGACGGCAGCGCAGTGCCTTCGATCACGGCGGGCGAGGCTGCGGTGGTGGTGCTCGATCGCACGCCGTTTTACGCTGAATCCGGCGGCCAGGCGGGTGATGACGGCGAACTGGTGGCGGAAAGCGGCACGTTTGCTGTTTCTGATACGCTGAAAATCCAGACTGATGTATTCGGCCACCACGGCAAACTTGAAACCGGCACGCTGGCTGTCGGCGACAGGTTGTCGGCTCGGGTGGATGGGGTGCGCCGCGCCCGTACAGTGCGCAACCATTCTGCGACCCATCTGATGCACAAGGCCTTGCGCGAAGTGCTGGGCCCGCATGTGCAGCAAAAGGGTTCGCTGGTTGATGCCGACAAGACGCGTTTCGATTTTTCGCATAACGAACCGATGACCGAAGTCCAGCTGCGGCAGGTTGAGGGCATGGTCAATGCCGAGATCCTGGCCAATGCCTCGACCGCTGCGCGCATCATGAAATTTGATGACGCGGTTAAATACGGCGCAATGGCGCTGTTCGGCGAAAAATACGGTGATGAAGTGCGCGTGCTCGATATCGGGAGCTCGCGCGAGCTGTGTGGCGGTACCCATGTCAAACGTACCGGTGATATCGGTTTCTTCAAAGTGGTGTCTGAAGGTGGTGTTGCTGCCGGCATCCGCCGTATCGAAGCCACTACGGGAGATCGCGCGCTGGCTTATGTGCAGGCGCAGGAACAGAAACTCCTTGGCGCCGCGGCTGCGCTGCGTACTTCGCCACAGGAAGTCGGACAGAAAATCACCCAGATCATCGACAACGTGCGCAACCTCGAAAAGGAACTCGCACGTCTGAAATCAAAACTGGCTTCGAACCAGGGTGATGATCTCGCGACGCAGGCCGTTGATGTCAAGGGCAATGATGGGACTGTGATCCGGGTGCTGGCCGCAGCCATGGACGGCGCCGATTCAAAAGCGCTGCGCGAATCCATGGACAAACTGAAGGACAAGCTGAAAAGCGCGGCCATCGTGCTCGCGGCGGTAGAGGGCAGCAAAGTCACGCTGATTGCTGGTGTGACCGCCGACCTCACTGGCAAAGTGAAAGCTGGCGAGCTGGTCAACCACGTTGCGCAGCAGGTCGGGGGCAAAGGCGGTGGCCGGGCTGATATGGCGCAGGCCGGTGGCACTGACCCTTCGAAACTGCCGGAAGCGCTGGCCTCGGTTCAGGCATGGGTCGGGCAGAAACTTTAACCTTAAGGAGCGTGACCGTGCCTGCCTATGGTTTCATGAACATTGCCGCAGCAAGCCTGCTGTTCGTGCTGTTTGCACCGGTAGCACAGGCACAGGGGGGCGAGGTGATCGAAGCAACAACCGCCGCCGGAGAGAAGGTGCGCCTGCTTCCGAACGGCCGCTGGGAATACTTGGATGCGCAAAAAGCTGTGGCGGCGAAGGTGCTTGCTGATCAGTTTCCCGAAAACCAGTTGCGGCCAAAGGCAGCCCAGGGTTGCCTGTTCGGGATTGGCCGTTGCATCATGCCTGGCGACAAGGACTACAACCGCGGGACGCTGAATCCCGCCAAGCGCTGAACAATGCTTTAAGTCGTCTGTCGCTG
>Ga0105090_10001393_pt1 | contig 13019 bp, 15 predicted proteins | sample PPLLak3March2015_FD_79110 | JGI IMG/M metagenome (GOLD analysis project Ga0105090, IMG submission 79110) | Freshwater sediment microbial communities from Prairie Pothole Lake near Jamestown, North Dakota, USA - PPLs Lake P7 Core (1) Depth... | ecosystem: Environmental > Aquatic > Freshwater >... | reverse complement strand
TAAGCCCTGAAGTTCCGCAGCAGCGCCAGGTTCAGTTGCGAAAGTGTCTGAAGACGATCAGGCAACAAGCATAGGAAAGCAGCGCCATGATCAGGCTCGGAGTGATGGCCTTCAGGGCTTCGCCAACGGATCCAAACTGGAAGTCGAAAAATCCCGAGACAACACCGGCATAGATGGATAGACCGAGCTTGGCGGTGAATCCCATCGTAAGCAGATAGACGAGGTATTGTGACCACCGCCGGAGCATGGCGACGCCATAGCTCGCCACGGCCGACAGGCCGCTTCCTGCCAGGAGGATCCAGGACTTTTCGATGGAGCCGATCAGGAATGCGTAGACGCTGTATATCACCAGCAGCGCGACGGTCAGTAGCATTCCAGGCGGGGTGATTAGCTTAATCACGGCTCCTGGGGTCCGTTCAAGGGCCATCGGGAAAGCTGGTCAGCTTCCAATAGCTGGCCAGCCTCCAGCGCGCCCGCTCGGATCCCACATTGCATATGCCAATGAGTGTAAGGAATCCACGCCTGGTGGGTTACCGTGCCGTCCACCTCGAGGTCTAGCCCGTGTAGCAGGGCAAGGTATCCATCGGGGGTGCGCACATGCTGGCCCCGATCGCGGGATATCAGGAAGCGCGCGATCGGATTCTGGCCCGGGGCGAAGCACGGATCGAGCGTGTAGATGCGTCCACCGGGCCGGAGTGCGGCCCGGGCGATGCGCATGAAATGGCGCGCAGTGGCATCGTTGAGGTGGTGCAGTACTCCTATTCCCATTGCCAGGTCGAACTGCTGCAGGTTGGCGGCTTCCGTATGCTCCAGAGCACGGCAGTGGAACGTGCCGCGATTTCCGAAGCGCCGTTGCGCTGCGGCGATGTAGGCCGGGCTCATGTCGTAACCGACGTACGTGATGTCCGCCGGCAATGCGCCGAGAATCTCGGCCGTACCGCAGCCCAGGTCCAGGATGCGCATGCCGGGCGTAGGTCGGATGAACTCGCGCACGAAACGCTGTCGTCCCTGTTCGGCACCCATGATCCTCTGGAACGCGTCGTACATGCGCGGGTGCGAGAGGACGGATCGCAGGCCGGTGGTTACTTGAGCCACTTCAGATTCTCCGGGTGAGGCTCACGTCCATGATTGGCTGCAGGACGGCCGGCACCGCCGAGGCGAGGCGCAGGACGCCGAGCATTCTTGCAGCGCCAATCGCCGACATCATCCAGCGCGCGCGACGCCGGGCGAACTGCGGGTCGCTCAATGCGCGCTCCAGCATCCAAGTCAGTGTACTGCGGCGAAAACTCGGGTGCAGCAGCCCTGCAGAGCGTGCGTAGCGCCTGACCTGCGGGACGGTAATCCAGTTCAGCGATTGCCATAGACCTGTTGGATCGTCCACGGTAGCTTCGCCCTCGATACGACGGCGCATGAGCCGCCACGTGAGTGCCTTGCTGCCAAAGGTGGGAATGTTGAAGTGCGGTTCGTACGGGAACAGGTAGTTCGGGCAAAGGAAGCGATAGCTGCCACCGGGCGACAGAGTGGCCGCGATGCTCGCGATCGCTCGGTCGGGTGCCGCGATGTGCTCCATGACGTTGACCGAGAATGCAAGGCGGAAACGGGCCTCGGTCTCGAAGTCCTCCGCCGTGCAGCGCACAACCTCCGGTACTGCGCTCTTTGCGGCCGCGACGGCGAGCACCGCCGCGCCCAGTTCGTCGAAGCTGCCGAAGCCCATGCCGACCGGCTCGATGGCAGTCACGTCGAAGCCCTCGCGAGCCAGTTGGCATGCCAACAGGAACACTCCGCCGCCGACCTCCAGGACCGGGGCCGCCCGCGGCAGGCGCCTCAGTTCATCGTCGAGCCAAGCGCGTGCAAAGCGCGCTTCCCCAGCCATGATGCCGAACAGACCCAGCAGGTGCGGCGATTGGGCCTCGAGATGCCCGCGGACCTGACCGAGGAGCTCGTCCACTGATCAGCCTGCGCGACTGACGACGACCACACCGATCAGGATGATCGCCACACCGACCAGATGCTGTGTGCTCAGGGTTTCGTTCAGGAGGAGCGCGCCGCCGACGGTCACGATGGCGAACAGCGCGCCGACGTAGGCCGGGAATGCGAGCGAGACAGGGTAGCGCTCCGCCACGTAGAACCAGGCGATGGCGCTCAGCAGAGAAACCACGAATGCGCTGAACACATACGGGTCGGCCAGGTAGCGAACGGCCCGTTGCAGGCTGCTGGCTGACTCACTGCCGGCGACGAGGCTGGCGACGCGCCACCTGATGACCAGCTGGCTGTACGCCGTGAGCAGGATCGTCGGGAGCATTGCCAGGATCAGTTTCATGGGATGTCCGGCGTCTGGTTCAGGAGTGCAGCGGTCCGCTGCGCCAGCCCCAGATGTACCACGGCGCGTTCGGGCCCACGTTGAAGATCAGGTCCAGCGCCGTTACGTTGTGCGAAAACGGCGGGTGTAACTGCGGATACTCCGGGTAACCGGAGTAGTCCTTGAACACGACTTCGATGCCGGCCTGTTCGAACAGCCCCGCCTGGATATAGCCCCTTGCTGCAGGCCCGGAAATGTAGCGAGTCGCGCCAACCGACCTACATAAGGCAACCAATCTTTCCGTTCGGCCGTCTACATTCGCGAAGTCCGTGGACAATCGCATTTGCGACTGCACGCCGAGTATCGTCCCCAAGCCGATCAGAAACAGTCGATTGACGGACGCGAGCAGTTTTTCGTCCGCAGCGACCCCGTACATTGCTTCGATCTGGTCCGCGTAGGTCTTGAAGTGGGGCGCCTTGCGGTACAGCTGGACCAGGCGCGCCCAGTGGCTGGCGGCCCAATCCCGTCCGGCGATCTCCGTTTCGTCAATTCGCTGGCCGAACCTGCCTATGACTGGAACTGTCAGCCATTGAGGTCCGGATTCGGTCTTGACCTGGTTCCTGTTGCGCCAATCCTGGCGGGTGTACTGCCGATCGTCGTAGACAATGAACTCATCTGCTTCGTGCATCAGGTCGAAGTAGCCCTTCCACGGTATGTAATTCGACTGCAGAATGACCGCGGTCCGCATCATTGGTCCTGTGAGCGGCACGAATTCCTCGGCTGAAGTTCCGATGGCAGGTCCAGCAGGGGTCGGCAGCCTGGGTGTCGGCCCCGACGGGCCAGCCCGGTGATCGATGGACCAAACCTGGCCGCATGCAACTGGACGGAACGGCAACTGCCCTGGCACGTCATCGGCGGCTGGCAAGTCTGTCTTTCCGGCGCCAGGCTTACAAGAACTCGCTGAATTCCCGCAACGTCTGGATGCTCTCGATGCGCGCGACGGGAACTCGTACGTCAAATTCGCTTTCAAACGCGATGATGAGTTTGAGATGGTACAGAGAATCCCACTTGGTCTCGTCTTTGCGCCGGACATCGAGGCCGACATCTTTGTCGAACACGTTGCGCGCTAGCGTTGACATGCGCGTCTCAAAATCTACCATCGGATATCCTGGGTACCTACGCGGTAGGGCAAGGTGGCAGGGCGGTGGATGCGGCCATGGCTCGATCGGTCGAAGCCTACGGACAATGGACACATTCTTCTAGATAGCACGATACTCGTCCATCGGTACGGCGTTCAACGTGCCATTGGAGCCCGGGCGGTCCTCCGTCCGGTTTGGGGACGAATCAGTCCTGACGCCCGCGGCCAGCTGCGCCAGTTGTGCAATCAAGACAGGAAGATCGCCGATCATCTGGTCTCCTGACTCCCTGAAGCCCGCTGCTGGGAGGAATTCTCGGCAGGGGCCGTTTCGGGCGGTCGCGCGATACTCGGCGGCGAGAACGCGCGAGCCTTCAGCATGCAGTCCCTCGCAGATCACCTTGAGCAGCGCAAACTCGACGTTACGTCCGATCACGCGACAACTAATGAGAAACGACTCGAGTCTGGGCTCCTTGTTCGATACCACCGCCATGGCGACGATGCCCTCGTCGCCGAACTTGTCGCGGTACCAGGCCTGCCAGACGGAGTAGTTCTCGGAAAATATGCGCTCTTTGAGTTCTGCCTCGGTGTACCGGATAGTCGTGAGATTGAACTGATTCGTCTTCTGCGACATCTGAAGAAGGCGCATCAGGCTGCCGGGGTGGTCGCGCTCGACGGTGAGCTCGATCTGCATCCGCGAGATGGCGTCTTCATGCGACAGAGTGCTGGTCACTTCGGCACGCTCCCGGCGCCGGCGATACTGTTCCGTCTTCGTGAGATCCTCATTGGTCAGCGTGCGCTTCCGGAAGTACCGGCGGGCGACCTGCGCGCGAAACCAAGCCGGTAGTTCATGAGTCTCAGCGGGAAAGTCAGGTACGGCGACATCTGGCAGAGTCATTTGCACGAGTTCTCGCTCGACGACCGAGTCGTCGATGAACACGAATGCGTCGAGGCCCAGCGACAACTCCTCGGCAATGGACCGAAGATTGTCGGCCTTGTCGTGCCAGTTAATGCGCATTGCGGCAAAGTCGCCTTCGTCCAGTATCATCATCGGGTTGTCACGGAAGACCGAATGAGCGTCTTCCGGATTGTTCTTCGAATTGATCGCCAGCAACACACCCTGCTGCTTGAGCCCCTTTACGTGCCGCTGCAGGTCTCGAAAGGCCTTGTCCGGCCCCTCCTCCGAAAGCCCAACGCCGCGAGGGCCTTCCTCTCCGCAGATACCGCGCCAGAGCGTGTTATCCAGGTCCAGGCACAGGACCTTCCGCGGTACGCTGCGCAACATCGCAAGAGACGACTGGAACTCCTCCCATAACAGACGTGCTCCTCTGCCGGAAAGAGGCATGCGGCCCAGGTACCAGTACTTGGCGTCGAAGACCTGCGAGGTGCCGTAGGTAAGGACGACACGGGCCCAGTCCAGCACCGCGACGTTGGTGAGCCCCTGAACTGCCTGGTAGATCAGGCCATCGAACTGGCGCTGCAGCGCGTTGTTCTCCGCCGCGTGAATCAACAGGTCCGCATCAAGCGTGTCGTTAGCGACCGCGGTGTTGGCCAGGACGAAGAACTTGTCGGTATGGATCTGGGCCAGCTCACGCAGTTCCTTGAGGCGTGCATCAAACCACTCCAGGATCAGCCCATCCTCGGCGCTCAGCACGCGCCCTCCCGGCAGGACCCGATCTGGATCGAAAAAGATCAGGAATGCGCCCGAGTCGTTCCAGAAGGTCGGTTGGCTGGAGATGGACGTCCGTGCCCCGGAACTTTCCATAAACGTCATTCGCGCGCCCGAACCGTAAACCTCGATTGACCGCAAGTCCACATTGCTGCAGATGCCGACGCTACGCAACATCGAGGAACTCCACCAAGCCCAACGGCGTCAGGACGAAGGCCACGAGGCGACCGCCGAAAAGTACGGCGGGCTTCGGTGGCGAAACCAGCACGGCTCCCTGCTCATACCACTCATCGACCGCTCGCTGAACAGAGTCGACCTCGTAGCAAACATGATGAATGCTGAGACCCTTGCCAATCGTAGAGAGCACCGGTCTGCCAGCCACCAGTTCCATCCGGGATCCGTCCGTCATCTCGAAGAGCTGCAGGTCGGCGTCCTGCAGCGGATCGTGCACCGGTTCGTGCTCGCGGCCAATCCGCGAGCCGTAAAAGCGCCGCATGTGGCTCGCGCCTTCCGCAATCGACGTCACGGCTATGCCGATGTGATGCAGTTTCATCGGTCACCTTTGAATGACGATGCCGGTGTCCCTGTGAACGCCGATCGGGCGGGCGGGTGAGCCGAGGTACTTCGTGTGTGCGGCCGTGCTTTCGAACAGCACGGAGCCAGGCAGCACTTGAGTTTCGTCTGCGAGATCGACGCCGTCCACCGTCGTTGACGTGTTGCCCAGGAAGCAGGAGTCGCCAATCCGACTCAGACCGCCCACGACACAGTTGGCGGCAATGTAATTGTTGTCCCCGACGACGACCTCGTGACCTATGAGGCTTTGACTCCAGATCAGATTGCCAGAGCCGATGCACACCAGGGGTTCGATTACGACGCCGGGCAGGATGATGTTGCCCTGCGCCATCTGCACGCTGCGGGCGACGATGGCGCGAGGACTGACGTAATTCGCCAGCTCGTGGCCGTCCGCACGCAGCCGACCGAACGCCTTCCACCGCGCGCGCATGTCTCGATAGCCCACGGCCGACACCAACTTGAGCGGCGGGAGGGTCGAGGAGTATTTGACAAGCTGTACGTTGTGAAAGGTATCGGCGAACCAGTGTTCGTCGTCGACTACGACTCTCTCAACGGTGCCACCATCTTCCCTGACGAGTTCGATCAGCAGCTTTGCGAGAGAATTGGCACCGAAGATCGAGAGGCTGTTCACGGGGCTGCCTCGATGAAGATCGAATTGGCGATGGCAGGGTAGCCCCTGGAAACCTCTGCGAGAGCCTCCCAGATCGGCGGCGAAAGGTCGAGCGACTGCATCTGCCCTTCAGTGAAGGGTTTCATCAGCAGACCCTGCGCGGAGCGAACAGTCAGCCCCGACTGAACCACGCACGCTGTCAGTGACTCCAGATCGAAGTAGCGTCGGTGACCGAACTTCAAGTCCATGTCGCTCAGCTGATACGGATTGTTGAGCAGTCCCGCCAATTGTCCCAGGCGCCGGTGCAGAGACAGAGCATTCGGGACGCCGATGAACAGGCTGCCGTTGGCTTGCAACTGCTTGCGGTACTTGCGCAGCAGCGCCACGGGATCCTCCACGTGCTCGAGTACGAACCCCATCTCGATTGCGTCGAACGGTTCGTCGCTCTCGAAATCCTCGAAGAAACACTCCTCGACTCTCAGCGCCGGAGCGTGCTCCTGCTGTCGATAAAACCGGTCGATCATCTCCCTCGAGCCTTCGAGGACGAGGTGCTGCTTCAGGTGGCCCGCAAGCCGTGCGTTCAACTCACGCGCGGTATAGCCATGGCCCAGGCCAAGGCTGAGCAGCCGGATTTCGTTGCGGCCCTCGAGTGCGGCGACGACCCTGCCGCAATAGGTTCGCTCGGTGAGGATATTCTCGTCGTAGAACCTCTGGTGCTCGCCATAGGTATCAGCATGCGAATCGAGTTCATTGGCCATGGGTGCCTCCGCGGGATTCGATTTCCTTGACAATGGTCCGTGGCCGCGCCTTGACCTCTTTGAAGACAACCGCCAGGTAGATGCTGATGACGCCCAGGAAGGAGATGATGATTCCACCGACCAACCAGATGGACACGACGATGGAAACCCATCCGGGAACGATGAGATCGGTCACTAGCCATCCGTAAGCCAGCGCCAGACTCACGACGAGCGAGAAGAACGTGATCCCGAGTCCGGCATAGAACACCATCTCCAGCGGCAGGCTCGAGAACGAGACGATGGAATTGATCATCAAGCGATAGCGCCGCAGGAACGAGTAACTGCGGCCACGTTGCTGTGCCTTGCATTTGACCAGGGCGCTCGATCGAAAGCCGACCATCTCGTAGATGCCTGCCATGACCACCAATCGCTCGGAGAATCCGGCCAGTGCATCGACATATCTGCGCGTCATGATCCGTGTCGTCATGACGTTCTCCGGTATCTTGAAATCACTGACCAGGTTGAAGACCTTGTAGAAGAGCCGACCCGCGAACCGGTTGAACCACGAGCCTGTGCGGCTGGCGCTGACGCCATAGATCAAGTCGTCCCCAGGGCTGGCCTTTAGTGCCGCCCAGAAGTCTGCGAGCCACTCTGGCTGCTCCTCCAGATCGCAGTCGATGATGTACACGAAGTCGCCGCGCGCGCGAAGAAGGCCCTCGAACGCGGCTTCATGGTGACCGAAATTGCGGCTAAGGTGGATGTTCGTGACATGAGGGTCCTTCTCGGCAAGGGCCGCTAGCACGCCTGCGGAGTCGTCGGGCGATCCGTCGTTGACAAAAAGCAGCTCGTAACTTACGCCGACTTTCTGTGCGGTCTCGCTGATCCTCGCATGGAACTCGTCGAGAAACGCCGACGAGCGATATACGGTAGTGACGATTGACAATTGGGGCGACAAGGAGGGGACCTCTCTGTACGGATGCCGGTGCGCGAGCCGATGGTCGATTGGGCTCAAGGGGAACTGCAGAGCGCCGCGGGGCCAGGCAACAGGTCCTAGAGCAAGCCGAGCAGATATCGGCCATAGCCACTTTTCTCCAATGGCCGCGCCAACTCAATCAACTGCGTATCGTCGATCCAGCCGTTCAGCCACGCGACTTCCTCCGGGCAGCCGATGCGCAGTCCCTGGCGCTGCTCGATCGTCTGTACGAACTGGCTGGCCTGCAGCATCGACTCGTGCGTCCCGGTGTCCAGCCATGCGAAGCCGCGTCCCAGAGGTTGCAGGTGGAGACTGCCCTCGGTCAGGTAGGCCTGCAACAGGTCGGTGATCTCGGTCTCACCGCGAACCGACGGCTTGAGGCCGGCCGCGAAGGCAGGCGCCCGGCCATCCATGAAGTACAGGCCGGTCACGGCGTGATTGGATTTCGGCGCGGTCGGCTTCTCCGCCAGCCCTGTGATCGTACCCCTGTCGTCGAACTCGACCACGCCGAAGCTCGAGGGGTCCTTGACCCGGTAGCCGAAAATCGTGGCGCCGTGGCGGCATTCGTCGGCGCGCCGCAGCATCGGCGTGAAGCCTTGCCCGTAGAACACGTTGTCACCCAGCACAAGGCAGCTCGGCCCGCCCTGCAGGAACCCCTCCGCGATCACAAACGCCTGCGGCAGGCCGTCGGGCCGCGACTGGGTCGCATACTCGAACCGCATGCCCCATTGGCTGCCGTCGCCGAGCAACCGCTTGAAGAAGAACTGTTCCTGCGGCGTGTTGATGACCAGCACTTCGCGAATTCCCGCCAGCATCAGCACGCTGAGCGGGTAGTAGATCATCGGCTTGTCATAGATTGGCAGCAGTTGCTTGCTGATTCCCAACGTGATCGGGTGCAGACGGGTCCCGGCACCCCCCGCCAGCACGATGCCCTTGCGCTGGCTCTGAATCACGCCCACTGCCCCAGCCTCTCGCCACGATAGTGCCCCGTCTGTGCGCGGAGGACCCACCCCGGGTTCGTGAGGTACCAGTCCAACGTCAGGGAGAGCCCTTGGTCCAGGCCGACCGACGGAACCCATCCGAGTTCGTCGCGCATCTTGGTCGCGTCAATCGCATAGCGACGGTCGTGCCCGGGTCGGTCCGGGACGAAGGTGATCAGCGACTCGTGCGGCCGTGCATCCTCGCGCGGTCTGCGCGCGTCGAAAAGGCGGCATATTTGTCGCACCAGGTCGATGTTCCTTCGCTCTGAGTTGCCGCCGATATTGTAAGTCTCGCCGATGCGACCGGCCTCCAGAACCCGAATCAGTGCCGCGCAATGGTCTATCACATGCAGCCAGTCCCGGACGTTACCGCCGTTCCCGTACACGGGCAGTGGCTCACCCGCTATGGCCTTGAGGATCATCAGGGGAATGAGCTTCTCGGGAAACTGATACGGCCCGTAGTTGTTCGAGCAGTGTGTCGTCAGGACCGGCAGCCCGTAAGTACGGTGGAACGACCGTGCCAAGTGGTCGGAGGCTGCCTTCGAGGCCGAGTAGGGCGAATTTGGCGCATAGGGGCTTGCTTCGGTGAAGCAGCCGTCGTCGCCGAGCGACCCATACACCTCGTCCGTCGAAACGTGCAGGAAGCGGAACCCGGCTCGCTCCCGATCCGGCAGAGCGCTCCAGTAGTCGCGCGCCGCTTCCAGCAGGACGAGCGTGCCGACCACGTTGGTCCTAACGAAGGCGGCGGGCCCGTCGATGGACCGATCCACGTGGCTCTCGGCAGCGAAATTCACGATGGCCCGTGGGCGGTGTTCCGCCAGGAGGCGTTCGACGGTTCGTCGATCGCCGATGTCCCCATGCTCGAACACGTAGTTAGGGTCGTCGGCAAGCGTTGCCAACGTGTCCGGATTCGCTGCATAAGTCAGCGCGTCGAGGTTCACGACGCGCTGTCCGGCTGCCACGGCGCCAAGCACGAAGTTTCCGCCGATGAAACCGGCTCCGCCCGTCACCAGCAGCGTTCCGGTCGTATTCTGAAAGTGCATGCCCGCGACCTGGCTCATCGACGGGACCGGAAGAACTGCCAGACGGCATCGATGACCTGGTCGAGGTGCTCCTCCAAGCCCACCCAAAGGGGCAGCCGCACGAGCCGGTCTGCGATCTCGTCCGTGACCGACATCGCGCCGCTGGTACGCCCGACCCGCCGGCCGAACGGCGACGCATGCAGCGGCACGTAGTGGAAGACGCACTGGATCTCCTGTTCCCTCATGTGCTCGATGAAGGCGCTGCGCTCCGCAAGGTCCGCGAGCAGCAGGTAGTACATGTGGGCGTTGTGGCGGCAGTCCTGTGCGACGGCCGGGCGGCGCAGGCGCCCCTCGCGCTCGAGTGCCTCGAACGCCCCGTGATAGCGGTCCCACAGGCCAAGGCGACGTGCGGTGATCGCCTGCGCCTCTTCGAGCTGCGCGGCGAGGTACGCCGCGACCATGTCCCCGGGCAGGTACGAAGAGCCAATGTCGACCCAGGTGTACTTGTCCACCTGGCCGCGGAAGAACAGGCTGCGGTTGGTGCCCTTCTCGCGGATAATCTCGGCGCGTGCGGCCATCGCGCGATCGTTAATGAGCAGCGCTCCGCCTTCTCCGGCAACGATGTTCTTGGTTTCGTGGAAGCTGTAGGCGCCCAGGTGACCGAGCGTACCGAGCGGCCGGTCACGATACGTCGACATGATGCCCTGGGCCGCGTCCTCGATGATCAGCAGTGCGTGGCGCTCGGCGATATCCCGGATGCGGTCCATGTCGCAGCCAACCCCGGCGTAGTGCACCGGCACGATCGCGCGGGTACGCGAGGTGAGGGCGGCCTCGAGCAGTCGTTCATCGAGGTTAAGTGTGTCGGGTCGTATGTCGAGGAAGACCGGAACGGCGCCGCGCAGCACGAACGCGTTGGCCGTTGAAACGAAAGTGTAGGAGGGGAGGACGACCTCGTCGCCCGGCCCGATGTCGGCGAGAATCGCGGACATCTCCAAGGCCGCGGTGCACGAATTCGTCAGAAGCGCCTTGCTGCCGCCGGCGTGCTGCTCGAGCCATGCATGACACCGCCGGGTAAACGGGCCGTCCCCGGACAGGTGTCCGTTCGCCTGCGCCGCTGCAACGTACGACAGTTCGGTGCCGACGACGTACGGGCGATTAAAGGGGATGCGGATCATGGTCGCGGCACATCCGCGTCGCGACGAACGAAGACGCGCAGCGGACCCAGCGGTGGATACTCTTCGTACTCGCGCCAGATCTGCTGGAAGCGCGGATCCTCCAGGTAGAACGCGATGTCGTCGAACTGACGGCCGTTCATGCCGAGTCGGACGCGGTTGCGTTCGATCAAAACGATCTTCGGCGGTCGGCGTTCGAAGTCCTCGATGACCATTCGGCGCTGGTACTCGGCGGCCCAGATCACCTTCGACCGGGTGCTCGCGTCCTTCACCTCGTCGAGACGAGCGACGGCTGGGATGAAGGGCTGCACGATCGACCTGCCCGACCATTCGGCAGCAGTGTACGAGGCCGTCGGAAAGCCTGGGAACGGATGCGTGGAAAAGGCGTAAAAATACGATTGCGGGGATGGCGCGAAGTGGTTCACCAGATCGATGACAGCCTGTCGGAGCTGGCCAGTTCGGCCCCAAGTCGCATTGTAATTGAAGTACCAACCGACCACGCCGTCGTGAACCTGCTTCGTTGGCAGCAGCGCCAGCAGCATAACGGCAGGCACCAGCGCGAGATGGAGTCGCCGTCCCGTCGTCCGCCATCCGGTCCAGGCGCGAGTCAGGCCCTGACCAGCGCAGACTCCGAGGAACGATACCGTGCAAACCAACACCGGATAAGCATGGTAGACGAAGCCCTTCGACTGCACGAAGTAGCAAACCGTGTAGCCCAGTCCGGCCAGAAGCAGCACGGTGTGCTGTGCGCTCCAGGTGCGAGTTATCAAGGCGATCAATATCCCGAAGGCGGCTGGCTGCGCAACGCGCAGCCACCGCTCCACGATCACGTTGAAGTTGCTGGTGTCGTAAGCCCAATAGGCCGCAAGCGTCAGATCGATGACGAACTTGAGGTAGTCGTGAAGAAGCAGCCCAGCCATCGCGACGTAGGCGGTGACGGTGCCGGCTAGCACTAGGCTCTCGGTGCGGGTCAGCAGCGATCGCCAGCCGAGTCGCGCGAGGAGCGTCAGTTCCACGAGCGCCGGCACAGCGAGAAAGTACGGCTTGAGGGCAAAGCCGATGCCGGCAAGCAGGCCGACGCATGTCAGGACGGCGGTGCTGGGTGGCGGGCCGCCAGTCAGGCGCAGCACGGCCATGGCAAGATAGGGCATCGCGAACAGCACGCTGGCGTGTTCCCGCTGCCCGAAACTGAATCCCGGCCCCAGTGTCGCGATGACGACGAACGCGACCACCCAGCCGATTGCGCCCGCCCGATCTGCTGACCCGAACCGTGAAACGATGTGCGTCAACAGTGCGGTGCTGATGAGGAAGTAGAGCCAGAAGATCACCTGCACGGCGGCCGGCTCGCTCAGCAACCCGTACTGTGCCAGTACCGCTGCAGGCATGAACAATGCCCAGACCATGGGTAGGTTGCCGTCAAACAGATCGCTTCCGAGGGGGCGCCCCTGCAGCAACCACCTGTCGAAATGGACGAAGTAGGAGACATCGTGATTCAGATGGACTTGCGATTGCAGCCACTGACCGATGAGAGTCATCGCCAGGACCGCCAGGATCCATAGCGCAGATGACGGGATCCGTCGCTGCATGAGGTCCGGTGCTGGCACCAGCGTTACTCCCGGCGGCGACCGGCCGGGGAATGACGCGCCGCATTCACCGGACCGTACAGCCGGGCGACGACGGTTGAAAGCGATTGCCTTTCGTGCTTACGATGCGCACACCTGCCAGCTAGCTGCGTCATCTGTGACCCGCCTGCCGAGAGTCGCGCGTCATTGGCGTCTGAACCACTCATTCGATCCCCAACTTCTTCACCCTGTACCTCAACTGCCTGAACGACATCCCCAGCAGTTGT
>Ga0105090_10001391_pt1 | contig 13025 bp, 10 predicted proteins | sample PPLLak3March2015_FD_79110 | JGI IMG/M metagenome (GOLD analysis project Ga0105090, IMG submission 79110) | Freshwater sediment microbial communities from Prairie Pothole Lake near Jamestown, North Dakota, USA - PPLs Lake P7 Core (1) Depth... | ecosystem: Environmental > Aquatic > Freshwater >... | reverse complement strand
GCGTCGCCGTGGATCAGGTTGATCTCCATCTGCGCCGCGCCGTCCTCGTGGATCAGCGTGTCGATCTCGATCTCCTGCGCCTCGCAGAACGCGTAGATGTCGTCGAACAGCGGGTCGAACTCGTTGACCGCCGCGATGCTGTACGACTGCCGCCCGACCTCAGGCCGGCCCGAACGGCCGATCGGCGGCTTGAGCGGGTAATCGGCGTCGATGTTCGGCTCGACGAGGTAGAACTCGAGTTCGGGCGCGACGATGGGCTGCCAGCCCTGCGCGGCGTAGAGGTCGAGCACGCGCCTGAGCACGTAGCGTGGCGCCATCATCACCGGGCGACCGTCGTGGTAGAACGCGTCGTGGATGACCTGCGCCGTGGGCTCCGGGGCCCACGGCACGACCCTGGTCGTGGCCGGGTCGGCACGCAGCACCACGTCGATCTCGGACGGGCTGATGGCGCGGTCGTCCTCCGGGTAGTCGCCGGTGACCGTCTGCAGGAAGATGCTCTCGGGCATGCGCATGCCCTCCTCTTCCGCGAACTTCACGGCGGGCATCACCTTGCCGCGTGCGATGCCGGCCATGTCCGGCACGACGGCCTCGACCTCCGAGATGCCGTGTTCCTTGAAGAATTGTCGAATGGGCGTACTCATGATCGTCGTCCTTTGGCGTGCGCCCGCGCCGCCTCTCCGAAGGCGGCAAACAGTGCTCGCGAGAATGGGTTCTTCATCACCTGCCACTCGGGGTGCCACTGCACCGCGAGCGCGAGACCGGGGGCACCGCGCACGCGGAAGCCCTCGACCAGGCCGTCCGGCGCGCGCGCCTCGACTTCGAGTCCGTCGCCGAGGCGCTGCACCCCCTGGGAGTGCAGCGAGTTCACCTTGACGCGAACCGTGCCCGCGATGCGGTGCAGGTCGCCGCCGGGCTCGAGTTCGACCTCGTGCACCGGCGCGTACTGCACCTCGAGCGGGTCTTCCTTGTTCTCGCGGTGATCCGCGAGACCAGGCACTTCGTGCACCTTCTGCCACAGGGTGCCGCCGTAGGCGACGTTCATCTCCTGGAAGCCGCGGCAGATCGCGAACAGCGGCATCCCGGCCTCGACCACGCGCGGGATCAACGCCAGCGTCGTGGCGTCGCGATGCGGGTCGTGCCAGGTGTCCGGATCGCTCGGCGGTCCGGCGTAGCGATGCGGCTCGACGTTCGACGGGCTGCCGGTGAGCAGGATGCCGTCCACGCTGCCGAGGATCTCGTCGAGGTTCTCTGCGCCGAGCGACGGCACCAGCACCGGCACCGCATCGGCACCCTCCGCGACCGCGGCGATGTACTTCTCACCGACGCAGTGGAAGGGATGCGGGCCGAGCATTCGGCGATCCGCAGGAATGCCGATCAGCGGTTTGAGGCGAGACACGTTTAAGATCCTAGACGGCCGACGGTTGGCCGTCGGGAGCAGGTGCCGGGAATTAAACCACAGCACCCCCCGGGCCGTCGTCAGGCACCGCAAAAAATCCCCTAAATGTTAACTGAAACAGGCGGTTAATGCCCCGCCGGGGCGGCGCCGGGCGCTTGCCGGCCACGCCGGGGAGCGGCTATGCTCGGGCGGCAAAGACGGCCGCGCCGTCACTAAATCCTAAACATTCGGGGATCCCCATGCCGCAGTTCGCGGATTTCGAGCAGGCCCGCGCCTGGCTCGCCGAGCACCCCCAGGTGCGTTACGTGGACCTTCTGCTGCCCGACCAGATGGGCATCCCGCGCGGCAAGCGGGTGACGGTCGCCGAGCTCGAGGGCATCCACCGCAGCGGGCTGATGCTGCCGGCGTCGATGTTCGCGCTCGACGTGCTCGGCGGTACCGTCCAGGCAACCGGCCTCGGCTTCGACGAAGGCGACGCGGACCGCATCTGCCTGCCGCTGCCGGGTTCGCTTGCGATCGTGCCGTGGCTCGGCGGGCACGTCGCACAGATGCAGGTCGCCATGTACGAGCATGACCGCACGCCGTTCTTCGGCGACCCGCGCCACGTGCTGGAACAGGTGCTTGGGCGGTTCGCCGCGCGCGGCCTCACGCCGGTCATGGCCGTCGAACTCGAGTTCTATTTCGTCGACCGCGAGCGTACGCCGCAGGGATGCGCGCAGCCGCCGCGCCAGCCGCTGTCGGGACGGCGCGAGGACAAGACACAGATCAACTCCATGGCGGAGCTCGACGAGTACTCGGCCGTGCTGACGGCGATCGACGAGGCGGCGCGGGCACAGGACCTGCCCGCCGGCACCGTGCTGGCCGAGTACGGCCCCGGCCAGTTCGAAGTGAACCTGCACCACGTGGACGACGCGCTGCTGGCCTGCGACCACGCCATCCGCCTCAAGCGCCTGGTGAAGGGCGTGGCACTCGCCAACGGACTCGACGCGACCTTCATGCCCAAACCGTACCGCGATCACGCCGGCAGTGGCACGCACCTGCACATCAGCCTCGTCGATCGCGATGGCGGCAACATCTTCGCCGCCGACGATCCGGCCGGTACGCCCGCGCTGCGCCACGCCATCGGTGGCCTGGTCGCGACCATCGACGACACCATGGCGGTGTGCGCGCCCACCGCGAACTCGTACCGGCGGTTCCAGCCGGAGGCCTATGTACCGCTGAATCCGAGCTGGTCGGTGAACAACCGGGGCGTGGCGTTCCGCGTCCCGGCGGGGCCGCCGTCGAGCCGGCGTGTGGAGCACCGCGTGGCCGGCGCCGACGCCAACCCCTACCTGCTCGCGGCGATGGTACTCGGCGGGATGCTGCGTGGCCTCGAGCACGCGCTGGATCCGGGCCCGGTGCTGGCGGGCAACGCGTACCGCGACACGACGCCCACCATCCCGCTCAGCTGGCCAGAGGCGCTGCTCGCCTTCGAGCGCAGCGAGTTCGCGCGCGACTGCCTGGGCGAGCGCTTCGCGCGCCTCTACGCACAGACGCGCCGCGGCGAGATGCAGGACTTCAATTCTTACGTCGCTCCGCTCGAGTATGCCTGGTACCTGACCACGGTCTGACCGATGCAGCACATTCGTTCCTACTACGCCGCCTCCGCCAACCCCGCACCCCTGCGCGAATCCCTGCGTGGCACGGTCACCGCGGACGTGTGCGTCGTCGGCGGCGGCATCGCCGGCTGCTCGACGGCGCTGCACCTCGCCGAGCGTGGCTACAAGGTCGTGCTGCTCGAGGGCAGGCGCATCGCGTGGGGTGCGTCGGGACGCAGCGGCGGCCAGGCGATCTTCGGATTCGCCGCCGGCCAGGACAAGCTCGTCGCGCAGGTCGGGCGCGAGCATGCCAAGCGCATGTTCGACGTCTCCGTCGAGGCGCTCGACCTGCTCAAGGAGCGCGTGGCGCGCCACGCGATCGACTGCGACCTGCACTGGGGCCAGATGCACGTGGCGATCAAGCCGCGGCACGAGACCGAGCTCAAGGCGTGGCGCGACGAGCTGGCCACGGACTACGGCTACACGACGCTGCAATGGCTAGGCCGCGAGGCGGTCCGCGGGCTGCTCGCCACCGATCGCTACACGGGCGGCCTGTACGACACGCGCAGCGGTCACCTGCATCCCCTCAATTACACACTGGGGCTCGCCGCGGCCGCGGAAGCCGCCGGCGTTCGCATCTGCGAAAGCAGCCAGGTCACGCGTCTCGAGCACGGCGCCGACGTCGTCGTGCACACGTCCGAGGGCGCCGTCCGCGCGAAGCACGTCGCGCTGTGCTGCAACGCCTACGTGGACGATCTCTCCCCCAGGTTGCGTGCGCGCATCATGCCGGTCGGCACGTACATCGTCGCCACCGAGCCCCTGGGACAGGCGCGCATCGAGGCGCTGATGCGCGAGAACGTCGGCGTCACCGACGTGAACTGGGTGCTCGATTACTTCCGTCGCTCGGCCGACCACCGGTTGCTGTTCGGCGGCCGAGTGAGCTATTCGGGCCTCGATCCGCTCAATACCGAGCGGGCCACGCGCGCGCGAATGCTGAAGGTGTTCCCGCAACTGGCCGACGTGAAGATCGAGTACGCCTGGGGCGGGTACGTGGACATCACCATGAGCCGCGCGCCCGACTTCGGCCGACTCGCGCCGAACGTGTACTACCTGCAAGGTTTCTCGGGCCACGGCATCGCACTGACCGGCATGGCGGGCAAGCTCGTGGCCGAGTCGATTTCGGGCCAGGCGGAGCGCTTCGACCTGTTCACGAAACTCGAGCACCGTGACTTCCCGGGCGGGCGCGCACTGCGCACCCCGGCGCTGGTGCTGGCGATGCTCTGGTTCCGGCTCAAGGACCTGCTGTAGCCGCTGCCACGCCCGTGCACGGCGCTTGCGCTCACAGGCGCAGGTTGTACTCGTAGAACTCCGTGTCGCGCACCCAGCCGAGCGACTCGTAGAGCCGCTGCGCGGGATGATTCGTCTTCGCCGTCGAGAGCGCCAGCGACACCGCACCGCGCCGCCGCGCCTCATCGGCGGCCGCCTCCATCAGGCGCCGGCCCACGCCCTGCTGGCGCGCCGCAGGATCGACGAACAAGTCATGCAGCTGGTAGGTGCGTGCGGCCGAAAGCGACGAGAAACCCGGGTACATCTGCACGAAGCCCACCGCGGCACCATCATGATCGGCGGCGAGCAACACGACTGACTCGTCGCGCCACAACCGCTCGGCTAGGTATTGCCGGCAGATCGAGAGGCCAGGCGGCAGGCCGTAGAACTGCCGGTAGGCGTCGAATAGAGGCGCGACGCGATCCACGTCCGCGGCGGTGGCGAGGCGAATCATGCGGTCCATGGCGGTTACCCTCGAACCGAGCGTCTCACCTCGCTCGAGCAGGTGCTGCCGGCGCGCCCCTGCGATCGCGAGCACGGTTGATCGCTAGGCGTCGCCCGTGTAACGCGCACCGCTCGTGCAGGTCTCGCGCACCACCACCGCCGACAGCTGTGGCAAGGACGGGCGGAGGCGCTGCCAGATCCAGCGCGCCAGGTTCTCGCTGGTGGGATTCTCGAGGCCTGGCACGTCGTTCAGGTAGTGATGGTCGAGTTGCTGGTACAGCGGCTGGAAGGCCGCCTTGAGATCGGCGAAATCCATCACCCAGCCGAGGTGGGCGTCCACCGGGCCCCGCACGTGGATCTCGACGCGGAACGAGTGCCCGTGGACGCGGGCGCACTTGTGCCCCGCCGGCACGTTGGGCAGCCGGTGCGCACTCTCGAGCGTGAATGCCTTGAAGATTTCCACCAGCGTCCTGCCCCCAGCTTGCGGTCCCCGCCTTGGCCGGGCACGTCGCGCCCGGCCGGCGCGGGACCGGCTGCGCGCTACTTCCTGTCCTTGGTCTTGCCGCCTTCGTACTTGCGCTCGGCTTCCCTCAGGCATTCGTCGAGGTATGACTGGCGCTTTTCGCCGCCCAGCATCTTGTCGAACACGCTCTGGTAGCAACCGCGCTCGCGCTTGTAGTCGTCGTCCCTGTAGCCGTAGCGCGCCCCACGCGACTGGCACCACTCTACGTAGTCCTTGCGCTCCTGCCCCTTCAGGTTCTTGTCGTTGGCGCGATGGTTGCACTCCGACGTGACCTGGCCGTGGTTAGAAGAGTCATGGCCCTTGCCCTTGTCCTTGCCCTTGTCGTTGTCTGCGTACGCCGTCCCGACGACGAGGCATGCGGTCAGCAGCGGTACGATCCAGCGTCTCATATTGGACTCCTGCAGAGGGGTGCCGCGTTTTTAGCAGATCCGGCAGTACCGGCCTACCCCGGTGCCCTCGTTTTCAGCAAAAAGCAGACGTGGATGCGCGGATTGCGGGCGAAATCCTCCGGCAGCGTGGCACGCGTGAGGTCCTCGACCTCGAACAGCCCGCCCACCGACGGGTCCAGCCGGAACTTCTGGAAGTTGCTGGAAAACACGATGGTCCCACCGGGCTCGAGCAGTCTGGCGACCATGCGCAACAGTTGTGCGTGGTCACGCTGCACGTCGAACTCGCGTTCCATGCGCTTCGAGCGCGACAACGTGGGCGGATCCACGAAGACGAGCCCGTAGCGGCGTCCCGGCGCCGCTCCCTGCTCCTCCAGCCACGCCAGGCAGTCCGCCTGCACGAAGCCGTGCTGCGGCCCCGCCAGGCCGTTCAGTGCGAGGTTGCGCTTCGCCCAGTCGAGGTAGGTGCGCGACATGTCCACGGTCGTGGACGACGTCGCACCACCGGCAACGGCGTAGACCGTCGCGGTGCCGGTGTAGGCGAACAGGTTCAGGAACGAGCGCCCGGCCGCCAGCTGCGCGACGCGTCGGCGCGTGATGCGGTGATCGAGGAACAGGCCGGTGTCGAGGTAATCGGTGAAGTTGACCAGGAACCGATGCCCGCCCTCGCGCACGACGTGGAAGCGGGCCTCTTCGCCCACCTTTTCGTACTGCTCGCCGCCGCGCTGCCGCCGCCGGGTGCGCAGCACGACGCGTTCCTCGGGGAGACCGAGCACCTCGGGCAGCACGGCCAGCGCCTCGTCCCGACGACCGCGGGCCGCGTCCTGCGCCACCGTCGCCGGCGCCGCGTACTCCTGCACGCACGCCCAGCGCTGGTCGTTGCCGTACAGGTCGACCGCAAACGCGTACTCCGGCATGTCTGCGTCATAGACCCGGAAGCAGGCCACGTCCTCGCGCCTCGCCCAGGCCTCGAGCCTGGCGAGATTCTTGCGCAGCCGGTTGCCGAACATCGCCGCGCCGGGCCGGGCGCCTGCCGCTTCGAGGCGTGCCTTGCGTGCCGTCTCCGGATCCGGCTCGACGGCCTCCGGTGTCAGCTCGAAGCGCAGCAGCCGGCATTCGATCGGACCGTTGAAAAACGTGTGTGCCCGGTACGCACGCAGGCGTAGTGCACGCCCGAGCGGAGGGTTGCCCGTGAAAACACCCGCCTCCCAGTTCGGGAAGCATTCGAGAAGCTTGTTGCCAAGCAGGCTGTAGAGCGGCTCGAGCGTCGCTGCGTCCTCGAGCCGCGCGCCGTAGGGCGGGTTCACCAGCACCAGGCCGGTCGGCTCCACGGCCCGCGGGCACTGCGCCAGTTCGCGGCGCTCGAACACGATGTGATCGCCCACGCCGCTGCGCCCGGAGTTCGCCAGTGAGGCGCGAATGGCGCCCTGGTCGCGATCGTAACCCCGGAAGCGACCCGGCTCGACCGCTGCGGGCCGACGTCGCGCGAGTGCCTCGGCGCGCAGTTGCTCCCAGGTGTCCGGCTGGTGCTGGCGCCAGCGCTCGAAGCCGAAACGACGGCGCAGCAAACCCGGGGCGACATCGGCGGCCATCAGTGCCGCCTCGATGACCAGGGTGCCCGAGCCGCACATCGGGTCTGCGAATGCTCCGCCGGCCTCCGCGATCGCGGGCCAGCCACAGCGCAGCAGCAGCGCGGCTGCCAGGTTCTCCTTGAGTGGCGCCTCGACGCCGGACTGGCGATAGCCACGGCGGTGCAGCGGCTCGCCGCTCAGGTCCACGGACAGCGACGCGCGGTCCCGCATCAGGCTCAGGTTGATGCGAAGGTCGGGGTTGCCGAGGTCCACCGAGGGCCGCGCGCCACTGTGCTCGCGAAACCGGTCGACGATCGCATCCTTGGCCTTCTGGGCTGCAAACTGCGTGTGACGCAGCCAGGTCGGTCCTTGTCCGACGACGTCGATCGCGAGCGTGCCTTCCGGGCCCAGGTGCTCCTCCCAGGGGACCGCGCGAATCGCGTCGTACATCGCTTCGGCCGAATCGAGCGGCACGGTGCCGAGCGTCAGCAGCACGCGGCTCGCGGTGCGCGACGCGAGGCACGCCAGGTAGCCGTCCCGGATCGTGCCCGTGAAGCTCACACCAGCCGGATGCTCGCGGGTCACCTCCAGGCCGAGCGTCCGCAGCTCGCCGGCGAGCAGGTCGGGCACGTGGCGCGGACAGGCGGCGAAGAATTCGTGCCGGGCGATTTCAGTGGACAAGCGTCATCTCCGCTGGCCGCCCAGCATCACGATGTCGCGCGGGGCAACCCGCTCGAGGCAGCGCGCAATGATCCGGTAAGCGTCCGGATCGAACCCCGCGTCGCCCGCGTGGTCGAGCAGCGCGCAGATCCCGTCTTCGTCCGTGGCGGTCCCCAGGTGGCGCCATCGGTCGATCACGTGCAGCACGCTGTCCGCGCCGGCGGCGCCACGCTCGCGAATGCCGATCGCGCCGGGAAAAGGCCAGGGCTTCAGGCGCAGCGAAGCCAGCGCGAGTCGCACGCGAGCGTCGTGCAGCGCCCGCGGCTCGCGTCCGATGCAGGTGCCGCGGCACCGGCCGATCTGCAACGCAAAGCACGACCCCGCGCCCTGCTCGAGACCCATGGCCTTGAGGCAGAGGCCCGACTCGCGCGCCTTGCCCTCGAGCGCGCGCCGGGCGTCGCGTTCGGTCCGGAACGGGCCGTACAACTCGGCCTCGTCCCCGGCCCACGCGTCCGCCAGCGGCTCGATGCAGACCGCGAGCCCAGCGCCGCGCAATTCGAGGCGCACGCACTGCAGCCCGGCCGGCACTCGCAACCGTCGATTGGCGCTCGGCGCGAGTTCCTTCACGAGCCGCGACTCGAGCAGCAGCGCACCGAGTTCCCCGCCGGTCTCGATCCACTCGACCGTGCGCACCTGGCGCGTGAGTTTCGATTCCTTGCTGGAGCGATGCTCGCTCGCGAAGTGGTCCAGCACGCGGCTGCGCAGGTTGCGGCTCTTGCCGACATAGAGCAGCGCGCCGGCCTCGCCGCGAAAGAGGTACACGCCGGGCCCTTCCGGCAGGTCCTCGGCGAGGTCCGGCGGCAGGTGCGGAGGCAGGCGCGACTCGTTCAGTGCCGCGCTGGCCGCTGCCTGCAGCCGCTCGCTGCCGGCGGCGTCCTCGAAGGCGGCCAGCAGCGGCGGCAACACGGCCGCGTCACCGAGGGCCCGGTGCCGCTGCCCGCAGTCGAGGCCGTAGCGCTCGATCAGCGCGTCGAGGTTGTGCCGCGCGTGCTCGCGGAACAGGGAACGCGACAGGCGCACCGTGCACAGCACCGGGGCCGAGAACCGCTCGCCGAGGCGCCGGAACTCGTTGCGCACGAAACCGTAATCGAAGCGGGCGTTGTGCGCGATGAACAGCCGCCCGTCCAGGCGGCGCCGCACCTCGGCACGCAGGTCCTCGAACGCCGGTGCACCGGCCACCATCTCGTTGCTGATGCCGGTGAAATCCTCGATGGACGGGGGGATGCGCGTGCCCGGGTTCACCAGGCTGCTCCAGCTGTCCACGACCTCGCCGCCGTCGAGCAGCACGATGCCCACTTCGATGATGCGGTGGTGCACCGCCGTGCCGCCCGTCGTCTCGAGGTCCACGCACGCGATCGGGCCGCGCAGCGCCGGCGCACCGAGCGACACAGCCTGCGACCGGAGGCGGGGCACGGAGGTCAGAGTTCGCCCGTGCCGTCGAGCGTCAGCAGCGGCGCGTACAACTCCGGCCGGCGGTCGCGGAACACGCCCCAGGCGTGGCGCTGGGCGCGCACCGCATCGAGGTCGAACGTCGCGGTCAGGATCGCTTCGCTGTCGCGGTCCGCCTCGGTCACCTTCGCACCCGTGGGGTCTGCGATGAACGACGAGCCGTAGAACGTCATCGCGTACTGCTGCCCGCGCTCGATGCCGATCCGGTTCGAGGCGATGAGCGGCATGACGTTGGCCGCCGCGTGTCCCTGCATGCAACGCTGCCAGTGGTCGCGCGAGTCGATGCTGGCGTCGTGCGGCTCCGAGCCGATCGCCGTCGGATAGAGCAGCGCATCCGCGCCCATGAGTGCCATGCAGCGCGCGGCCTCGGGGAACCACTGGTCCCAGCAGATGCCGACGCCGAGCACGCCGAAGCTCGTGCGCCAGACGCGGAAGCCGGTATCGCCGGGCGAGAAATAGTACTTCTCGTGGTAACCGGGTCCCTCGGGAATGTGCGACTTGCGGTACACCCCGAGCAGCGCGCCGTCGGCGTCGATCATCGCGAGCGAATTGAAGTAGGCGTTGTTGGCCCGCTCGAAGAAGCTGTAGGGCAGCACCACGCCGAGCTCGCGCGCGAGTGCCTGAAAGCGCTCGAGCACCGGATTGCCGGACACCGGACGCGCCAGTTCGAAGTGACGGGCCAGGTGGTCCTTGCAGAAGTACGGGGTCTCGAACAGTTCCTGCAGGAGGACCACCTGCGCTCCACGCCCGGCGGCTGCGCGGACCAGCCGCTCGGCGCCGTTGAGGTTCTCGGCGGCATGCTCCGAGCAAGCGAACTGGGTCGCGGCGAATGTGACCTTCACGGGCGCACCTCCGGGGCGTTGTCACCTGCATGCGCCGGTCGGGCCGCGCCCGAGTCACCCGCCGCGGTCAGGCGTGCCTCGGCGGCGGCGATCATGGCCTGGAAGCGGGCATCGCCGCGGATGCTGTCCAGGTCGGGGTCGGCCTTCGCATGGTTCAGCAGCCCGAACGAAATCCGCTCGAACAACGGGCCGAGCATCGCGATGGCGCCATCCAGGTCCTTCAATTGAGTGGTCAGGGCGCAGGCGAAGTTGTAGCGCATGTTGGTATTGTCGGGATCGATGAGCAAAGCCCGGCTCATCCAGCCCTTGGCGCTTTCCGCCTGTCCGAGCAGCGCGAGTGAGTAACAGCAGAAACCCATGGCCGCGCCGTTGCTCGGATCCTGTGCCAGCGTCTTGCGGGCGCGCTCGAGCGTGAGCCGCGCCGCGCGTTGCGCGGACTCGCCGTCGCCGAGGGCGGTGTAACACGTCATCAGCATGTTGACGGAACTGACGTCCGTCTCCATGAGCGACTGCGCCTTCTCGAAGTGGCGGATTGCGTCCTGCAGCCGCTGCTGCCTGAAACGCAGGTACGCTGCCGCCCGGTTGACCTCGTAGGACTCGGGATCGAGCCCCAGCGCGACATCGATTTCCGCGGACGCCTCGTCGTGGCGGCCACCTTCGGAGAGTATCCGCGCCTTGACGGCATGGGCCTCGGCGAGGTTGGTGTCGAGCGCGAGGGCCCGTTCGGCGGCGACCAGCCCGTCATCACCCTGCCCGCCATGGGTGAACCGGACGAGCATCTGGCCGAGGGCCATCAGCGCCCAGGCGCGCGCGTAGTTCGGGTCGATCTCGGTGGCACGACAGCACAGGCGGATGATCGCCTCGTTGCGCCGAACGTCGTATTCGTTGCCGGTGGCGTACTGCTGCCGGGCCATCAGGTAGAGGTTGTACGCATCGACGTTCTCGGTGCCGCGCTGCTCGATCGCCTTCTTTTCCTCGGGCAGCAGCTTCAGCTTGAGCGCCTTGACGATCGCCTGCGAGATCTCGTCCTGCAGCGTGAAGATGTCGTTGAGGTCCCGGTCGTAACGTTCGGCCCAGACGCTGTCGTCACTCGATCCGTCCACCAGCTGGGCGGTAATGCGGACCCGGCCCCCGGCCTTGCGCACGCTGCCCTCCAGCACGTGACTGACCTTCAGTTCCCGCGCGACCTTCGGCACGTCGACCTGCTTGCCCTTGTACATGAACGCGCTGTTGCGTGACGCGACCGCAAGTGCCGACACCTTGCTCAGGTCCGTGATGATGTCCTCGCTGATCCCGTCGCTGAAATAGTCCTGCTCCGGATCGCCACTCATGTTGATGAACGGCAGGACGCAGATGCCGATGCGGCTGGTCGCGGCGGGCGTGGCGCTGCGAGCCGGGTCGGGGCTCGGGGCGGGCGCGCCACCGTCACCGCGGCGGGCGATCATCGCCGCGAGCGCCCGCAGCAGCGTCTGGAACTGCGGACTGGCCGCATCGTCTCCCCAGCCGTCGAGGTCGGTCGTGTGTATCGCGCGCACGTCCATCGGCATGCTGGCCTGGTCGAAGCGTGCCGGGACCAGGGTGCCCCGGTCGGCGGCCTCACGCGCCTCGCCGCGCACCCAGCGCGAGGCCACCGAGGTCGGGGTCCAGACGACCAGCACGGCCCTCGCCTCTTTCAGCGCCGTCTCGATCTGGTCGTCGAACTGCTGCCCGGCATCGATCGCCGGATCCCACCAGACCGACCACCCCTTCGCCTCGAGCGCGGCCACGATCGGGGCGACTCGAGCCTTGTCGCTGCGAGCGTAGGAAACGAAGACGTCGGCCATGCCTGTGCGACCTCGATGCGGGACCGCCGCCGCAATGCCCGGGCGGCGCGCGTAGCTTAACCCGGCTGCGGCCGGCAGCGTCAGGTCACCCGAGCAGCCGCGCCACGTGCCGGGCGATCATCGTTTCCTCGTCGGTCGGCACCACCCAGGCCGTCACGCGGCTGCCCGCGGCGCTGATGCACGGACCCTGCTGCTCGTTGGCGGCCGGGTCCAGTTCCAGCCCGAGCCAGGCGGCGTCGGTGCAGATGCGGCGGCGCACTTCGGGCTGGTTTTCGCCGATGCCGGCCGTGAAGACCACCGCGTCGAGTCCGCCCAGCGCCGCCGCGAGCGAGCCAAGCTCGCGACTGGCGCGATACACGAACACGTCGAGTGCCAGCCGCGCCGCCGGTGCGTCGCTGGCGAGCAGTTCGCGCATGTCGCTCGAGATGCCCGACATGCCGAGCAGGCCGGACTCGTGGTACAGGAGTCTTTCCACTTCGCGCACGCTCATGCCGAGCTCGTCGAACATGAAGAGCAGTACGCCGGGGTCCAGCGCTCCGGTACGCGTGCCCATCGGCAGGCCGTCCACGGCCGTGAACCCCATCGTGGTCGCCACGCTCCGGCCGGCCGACATCGCGCACATGCTCGAACCGTTGCCGAGGTGCATGACCACGGTGCGCCCCGCGGCCGCGCGCGCATCGAGTGCCGGCAGCACCGAGGCGACGTATTCGTAGGACAGGCCGTGGAAGCCGTAGCGACGCACGCCGGCCGCGGCAAAGCGCGGCGGCAGCGCAAAGAGCTGCGCCACCTCGGGCACGGTGCGGTGGAAAGCTGTGTCGAAGCAGGCGATCTCCGGCACGCCGGGCAGCCGCTCGAGCATCACCCGGATTGCCGCGAGGTTGTGCGGCTGGTGCAGCGGAGCCAGCGCGTTGTAGCGCTCGAGGCGCCCGAGGACGGCGGCGTCCACTCGCGCCGGCGCCATGAACTCG